>JAABUL010008161.1_pt1 | contig 10805 bp, 10 predicted proteins | sample 5559151 | NCBI WGS metagenome assembly JAABUL01 (sample SAMN10711876, study PRJNA513368) | rock metagenome | isolation source: Antarctica rocks | place: Antarctica: Victoria Land, Pudding Butte sud | reverse complement strand
CCGCGGCGGTCAGCACCACATCGAGCACCGGGTCCAGTTGCGAGGCGGGAACGTCGAAGTCGAACGTGCGCTCCGCGCTGATGCTCTTCGCCTCCCGTGATGGTGCAACATCCCGGGTGTCGTGGCCAACCGCCATGGCCGCCGCGGCTGCTGCACCCGCTGCGCCCAGTAGCCGCTCAAGGAGACGAGCTGGCTGGGCTCGCAGCTGCGCCACTGTGTTGATACCCACCTCGAGGAGGCGGGCCGCCGCTACTGGGCCGATACCCGGCAGCGCGGCCACGGGCAGCGCGCCGATGAACTCCTGCTCGTGCAAGCGGGTGACCAGCAACCGTCCCCGGGGCTTGGCCGCCGTCGACGCCAGTTTCGCCACCAACTTCGAGCGCCCGGCCCCCACCGACACCCGCAAACCGGTGGCCTCCCACACCGCATCGACCACGGTGGTCAGCAACTGCTCCGCTGATCCTGGGTAGGAGGCCACCACCAAGTAGGCCTCGTCGATGCTGACCTGTTCCAGGACGTCAGCGAAGCCGCCCAGCACCGCCATGATGGCCCCGGAATGTTCCTGATACGCCCGCATGCGTGGGGCGAGGAACACCCCTTGGGGGCAGCGGCGCCGTGCCGTCACGGTCGGCATCGCCGAACCCACCCCGAATCGGCGGGCCTCATAGCTTGCGGTGGCCACCACTCCCCGCGGCCCCAGCCCGCACACCACGACCGGAGACGAGGCCGTCGACGGCTTCTGCCGCTGCTCTACGGAGGCAAAGAACGCGTCCGCGTCAACGTGCAACACCACCGCCTCGGAACGCATAAGCACCCACCGTCATCCACTGGGTGGCGCGTTGAGACCACCGGCCCGCACACAGTGAACCTCACACTCTGGCGCGCTGATCAGATCCGCCCGCTGGCTAGGGACCCGGCGAGGATCCCCAGGGCCGCCGCGGGACTCGCGGACTTCGCTGAACCGGTATCTGGTATCTGGTATCTGGTATCTGGTATCCGAATCCAACCGTATGCGTCATCCCGCCGCCCGGGCGATGTCCTCCGGGAAGTACTGCCCTGCAACTCCTCGGCCAAATCGCAGATGGTGTCCTCGTGCATGTCGACCGCCGCGGCATACATCCACCACATCTGCTTCATCTCTACGATGTGAATCAGCGGGTTCCCGCACACCATGCCGGGCGACAGACTTGTTGATCCCACCACCGGATGCGGCCAGTTGTCCGTTCGGCGCACTCCAGCGAGGCGTGGCCACGCCTCGCTCGTCGGCCGAGCCCTGTACCTATAGACTTGAGAAAACGAGCAGAACGAGCGAGTCGCGCGAAGCGCGCGTTGAAGGGGTATGTCGTGGTCACTACGCAACGCAGCGACATCGATAGCCGGACCTATCTGCCGACGGAGGAGGCCGCGACCGCCGAGGTCATCGACTTCCTCGCCCACCTCCGCGCGGCCGGCCGTGACGCACCAGCGCCCGTCCCGCGCCTCGTCAGTTCTGATGGTCAGACGGTCGAGATCCCGGAGGGGATGTTCGCGGCGCTGGCCCAGGTGGCGGAGGCAATGCGGGCCGGCCTGGCCGTCACGGTCGCGCCGCACCACCTGACGCTGTCCACCCAGGAGGCCGCTGACCTGCTGCAGGTGTCGCGCACCACCCTGGTTCGGTTGCTCGAGAACGGGGTCATTCCGTTCGACAAGCCGAACCGCCACCGCAAGGTTCGACTCGACGACCTGCTGCGCTACCGGGAGACTCAGCGCAACCGCGCGGAGCAGGCCCTGGCCGACATGGTGGCGGACAGTGAGCGCCTCGGCCTGTACGACGACGACCCGCAGGCAGCGCATGCGGCCGTGAGGGCCGCGCGGCGGTCAACGGTCGAGTCTCGCTGAGGTGTTTTCGGCGCAGCTCGACACGTGCGTGCTCTACCCGAGCTACCTCCGCGACGTGCTCCTGCAGATCGCCCAGCACGGTGTCTACCGAGCGCTGTGGAGCGCGCAGATCCTCGACGAGCTAGCCCGCGCACTTCGAGTTCGGCACCTGGCCCGGGGACATGATGCGCACACCGTGGACGCCTACGTGCGTCGCTTGCTCGAACAGATGGAGACGGCCTTCCCAGACGCGCTGGTCGAGAACTGGCATTCGCTAGTCCCGACCGTGACGTTGCCGGACCCCGACGACCGGCACGTGGTCGCTGCCGCGCTCGTGGGCCGCGCGGACGTGATCGTCACCCAGAACCTGCGCGACTTCCCACCCGATGCCCTGCCGCGGCCGCTGCTGGTCCAAAACGCGGACGTGTTCCTCCTCGACTCCCTTGACCTTTACCCGGACGCGGTCATCGCCGCCGTACGCACCGTCGCCGCGAGAACCGGGCGACACGGACCGGTCCTCGGACCGGCCGAGGTGGTCACCGCGATCCACGAAGCACCCGGATTCGCCAACGAAATTCGGGAACGCCTTGCCTGAACACCCTGAGCCCGTGACCAGCGTCAACCTCGCGCCAGTGCGACGACTTGTCGCGTCCGCCTCGAGATCACGGGCACCGGCGAGCGCCGACATGCGTCGAGGAGAGCGCTTCACCATGTTTACTTCTTGCCGTGCTCGTCGAAGGCTCGCGCACGGGATACCGACATGGGGGCACAGCGATGACCACGGCCGCTAACGTCGGAAACAGAGGATGAGATGAGCTCGCTCGGCAACTTCGTGTGGGACATCGCGGACCAGCTTCGCGGTGTCTACCGGCCCCACCAGTACGGGTCGGTGATCCTGCCGATGACCATTCTGCGGCGCCTGGACTGCCAGCTCGCGGGAACCCGGAACGAGGTCCGTGCCCTGGCGGCGATCAACGACAACCCGAACGTGCTCGCCGCGCGGATCCGCCAGCAGTACGGGCTGGGCTTCTACAACACCTCCGAGTACGACCTTGAACGGCTCAAGTCCGACCCCGACGGGCTGCGGGCGAACCTGCTCGACTACATCAGCCGGTTCTCGTCGAACATCGACGTCTTCGAGCGGTTCAAGTTCGAGAACGAGATCGCCACCCTCGCGGAGAAGAACCGGCTGCTGCTCGTCGTACGCCAGTTCGCCGAGATCGACCTGCACCCCGGCACCGTGCCCAACGCGGAGATGGGGGACCTCTTCGAGGAGCTGATCCGCAAGTTCGCCGAAGCCTCCAACGAGGAGGCCGGTGAGCATTTCACCCCCCGCGACGCCATCCGGCTCATCGTCGACCTGCTCTTCGCCGGCGACGACGACGGGCTCATGGCCCCCGGGGTCGTCCGATCGGTCTACGACCCCACCGCCGGCACCGGCGGCATGCTGTCGGTCGCCGAGGAGCACCTCGTCGGCACCACGGACACGCCCGGGCTCAACCCCGGGGCGCGGCTACGGCTCTACGGCCAGGAGCTCAACGACCAGTCCTACGCCATCTGCAAGTCCGACATGATCGCCAAGGGGCAGGACGCCAGCAACATTCGCCTCGGCGACACCCTCGCCGACGACCTGTTCGCCGGCCGCGAGTTCGACTACTGCATGTCCAACCCGCCCTACGGCGTCGACTGGAAGGCCTCCGAGGACGCGGTCAAGGCCGAACGCGCCGCCACCGGGCGTAACGGCCGGTTCGGGGCCGGATTGCCAAAGATCGGCGACGGGCAGATGCTCTTCCTCACCCACCTCGCCTCGAAGATGCGCACCGCCCGCGACGGCGGCGGCCGGGCCGGGATCGTCCTCAACGGGTCCCCGCTGTTCAACGGAGCCGCCGAGTCGGGCGAGTCCGAGATCCGCCGCCACCTGCTGGAAAACGACCTCGTCGACGCGATCGTCGCCCTGCCAACCAGCATGTTCTACAACACTGGCATCTCCACCTACATCTGGATCCTCGACAACACCAAACCCTCCGAGCGGGGGCAAGGTGCAGCTCATCGACGGATCATCCTTCTTCACCAAGATGCGCAAGAACCTCGGCGACAAGTCGCGCGAGATCAGCGAGACCGACCGCGCCCGCATCGTGCGGATCTACGACGCCCTCGACGACCAGGCCCCCGAGGACGTCGCCCACAGCCGGGTCTTTGCGACCACCGACTTCGGCTACTGGACCATCACCGTCGAACGCCCCCTCCAGCTGAACTTCGAGTGCAGCACGGAGCGAATCGAGGCGACGGTGGCGCTGGCCGAAGCATCCAAGGGCCCGCTGAGCAGCCTGGACCCGGCAACCCTGCGGGCAGCGCTGGAAGCACTCGCGGCCGCTAACGATGGCAAGCGGTGGACCGACCGGGCCGTGTTCGCGCCGGCCCTCAAGGCGCACCTGAACGCCTCCGGCCTCACGGTGGGGACACCCGCACTGAAGGCGCTGTGGCTGGCGCTCTCCGAACGGGACGACACCGCCGAGATCTGCATTGACGTCAAAGGCAACCCCGAACCCGACACCAGCCTGCGCGACACTGAGAACATCCCCCTTCGGCTGGGCCACCCCCGGAACCACCGGCGACTCCCGACACGGCGAGAACCACCGCGACGAGGTCATCGCCGCCTACATCGACCACGAGGTAGCCCCCCACGTCCTCGACGCCTGGATCGACCACACTAAGACCCGGGTCGGCTACGAGATCCCCTTCACCCGCCACTTCTACAAGTACATCCCCCCGCGAGCCCTCGAGGAGATCGACGCCGATCTGGATGTACTCGTGAAGGAGATCATCGGCCTGCTCCAAGAGGTCGAGTCGTGACCCGGCTCGGGCCCTACCCCGACTACCGCGACGCTTCCACGCAGTGGCTGAGCTCGGTTCCGGCTCACTGGTCAGTTGGACGACTCATGCATGCCGCGAGTGCGTGGACCAGCAACGTTGATAAGCACACCGTTGAGGGACAGCGCCCGGTGCGGCTTTGCAACTACACCGATGTCTACAAGAATGCCGCCATCCACGGTGACATGGACTTCATGCGGGCCACCGCTTCCGAGGAGCAGATCAATCGGTTCCGAATTGCACGTGGTGACACCCTCATTACCAAGGATTCCGAGACGGCCGACGACATTGGAGTGCCGTCGTATGTCCGTTACGAGTCACCGGACCTGGTATGCGGCTACCACCTCGCCATCGTGAGACCGAGAAGCGGGGTCGAACCGCGGTTCCTCTACTGGTCGCTGACCGCACAGCCGACGTTGCGTCAGTGGGCTGTCCTGGCGGCAGGGGTCACGAGAGTGGGTATCCGAAGCAGCGATCTGGGGCGTGCGACCCTTGCACTCCCGCCCCTCGACGAGCAACGCGCCATTGCCGACTACCTCGACGGGGAGACCGCTAAAATCGACATGCTGATCGGGAAGCAGGAGCAACTCATCGCGACGCTGCGCGAGCGACGCGCAGCTCTTGTCGCAAGTGCAGTTGATCGCACCGACGACCTAATGCCACTTCGAAGGTATCTGGTATCGCTCAGGCAGGGCTGGAGCCCGAACTGCGAGGCTGAGCCAGGCGACGGTGTTGAACAGTGGGCTGTCCTAAAGACTGGCGCGCCCAACCAGGGAGTGTTCTCCTCCCATGAGAACAAGCGACTGCCTGATACCGAAGTGCCTCGTCCTGGGGCAGTTGTCCAGCGCGACGAAATCGTGATGTCCAGGGCCAGTTCGCGCGAGTGGGTCGGTAGCGCCGCCCGGGTTGATGGCAACTACCCGCGGCTGATGCTGTCCGATTTGACGTACGCGCTGCGCTTATCCGCGGACGCCGAGCCCCAGTACGTGGTGTGGGCGTTAGGAGGTCGGCGCGCGCGGGGGCTGCTCGAGGCCGCCGCGAAGGGCACAAGCCCGTCGATGCAGAAGTTGAGCCAGCGGGACATCCGAGAACTCACACTCTGGTTCCCACCTCTCGGCCAACAGCGACGCATCGCCGCCTACCTCGATGATCAGACTGCCAAAATCGACGCACTCATCGCCAAGGCGGAGCGGTTCATCGATCTGGCTAAAGAGCGCCGCGGTGCGCTGATCACGGCCGCGGGGACGGGTCAGATCGATGTGCGCGATCAGGTGTCGGCGTGAATCTGGGTAAGTCGGTGCGGTTGTTTCTGGCGGATGGGTCTCCGGGTGGGTTGATCACGGCGGAGATCATGAACTGGACCGGGCACGTCATCGCGGCTCCGCGGTCGGACCTGGCCACGCTGCTGCGCCGGCCTGAGGTGGCCAGGACGGGGATCTACTTGCTCCTCGGGGATGATCCGGAGAGCCCGGGAAGCACGGTGGCCTACGTCGGTGAGGGTGACGACGTGGGCAAGCGGCTCACGGCGCACGCCCGCGGAGAGAGCACCGGTGGGAAGGACTTCTAGAACCGGGCGGTCGTCCTGACCAGCAAGGACATGAATCTGACGAAGGCGCACGCACGGTACCTGGAGCCGCGGATGATTGCACTGGCTGTCGAGGCGGCCCGCGTGCGACTCACGAACTCGACCGCGCCGCCCACGATCCAGCTTCCGGAGGCGGACTACTCCGACATGGAGTTCTTCATCGAGCAGGCGAAGATCGTGCTCCCCGTGCTCGGGGTCAATCTGCTGCGCTCCACCCGGGTATCGCCACCAGCACCCACCTCGGGCGGCGGGTCGTTGGTGACCCCGTCACCCACGTTCACCATCACCAGCAGGGCGGGTGCTGACGCCACCGCGCAGGAGGTCGATGGGGAGTTCACAGTGCGGGAGGGGTCACGCGCCAGATCGGAATGGGTCGGGGGTGATCACAGCTACGCCGAGCTGTGGCGCCGCACCGAGTCCAGCGGCGCGTTGCCGCTGGTGCCCGACGGCTCGACCCGGGTATTCAGCCGCGACGTGGTGTTCACCAGCCCCAGTGCGGCCGCCGCCGTGGTCCTGGGCCGGACGGCGAACGGCCGCACGGAGTGGAAGGTGCAGGGGCAGCGCACCACCTACGGGCAGTGGCAGGAGAGTTTGCTCGAGCCGGCGACCGGGACGGAGCTCTGATGGCTGACCACACCGAGAAACCGTTCGAGGCGGAGCTGTGTGAGCACTTGGCTGCGAACGGGTGGCTCTACAGCGAGAGCGGCGTCGGCTACGACAAGGAACGGGCACTGTTCCCCGAAGACGTGTTCGCCTGGTTGGCGCAGACCCAGCCCGACGAGCTGGCCAAGGTGGTCACCCCCGGCGCCCCGGACGAGGCCAAGCAGCGCTCGCAGCTGCTGGACCGGATCGTGAAGGTTCTCGACACCCCCCTCGACGCCGGCGGCGGCACCCTGTACCTGCTACGCAGAGGGTTCCGGCAGGTAACGGCCCGGTTCGAGATGTGCCAGTTCCAGCCGGAGACCGGGGCTCAACCCCGCCACCCTCGCCCGCTACTCGGCGGTGCGGGTCCGGGTGATGCGGCAGGTCTACTACTCCACCGCGTCGAAACGGTCGGTGGACCTGGTGCTGCTCGTCAACGGCCTGCCGGTGGCGACGTGCGAACTCAAGACCGACTTCACCCAGTCGGTGACCGAAGCCATCGAGCAGTACAAGAAGACCCGCCAACCCAAGGACCCGGCGACCAAGCACGTCGAGCCGCTGTTCGGCTTCGGCTCCCGCGCCCTGGTGCACTTCGCCGTCTCCAACACCGAGGTGTGGATGACCACCCGCCTCGCGGGCGAGAAAACCCACTTCCTGCCGTTCAACACCGGCTGCGACGGTGGCGCCGGGAACCCCCCAAACCCGGGCGGGTCGGCCACGTCGTACCTGTGGGAGCGGGTGCTGCAGCGCGACGCGTGGCTGACGATCCTCGGCAAGTTTCTGCACACCGAGACCACCACCAGGCGGGACCCGATCTCCGGCGCCCAGACCCGCACCACCACGTTGCTGTTCCCCCGGTTCCACCAGTGGGAAGTCGTGACGAGCCTGGCCGAGACCGCCCGCACCGAGGGGCCGGGGCACCGCTACCTCGTGCAGCACTCCGCCGGTTCCGGCAAGACCAACTCCATCGCCTGGACCGCGCACCGCCTCGCCCGCCTGCACAACGCCGACGATCAAAAGGTGTTCGACTCGGTCATCGTCGTCACCGACCGCACCGTCCTGGACGACCAGCTGCAGGAGGCCATCCGCCAGATCGACGGCGGTCAGGGCGTGGTCGCCACCATCGGTGACGACGACGTCCGCCACTCCGGGGAGGGCTCCAAGTCGGGGCTGCTGGCGAGGTCGCTGCTCGACGGGCGCCTCATCATCGTGGTGACCATCCAAACGTTCCCCTACGCCATGGACGCCATCCGCCGCACGGCGGGCCTGGCGGCCAAGCGGTTCGCCGTCATCGCCGACGAGGCCCACTCCTCCCAGACCGGGGCCACCGCGAACCGGCTCAAGGAGGTCCTCAGCGCCGCGGAACTGGCCGAGGTGGCCGACGGCGGTGAGACCGACGTCGAGGACGAGCTTGCCGCGGAGATGACCGCGCGGGCGGCGTCGAAGAACGTGTCCTACTTCGCGTTCACCGCGACCCCGAAAGCGAAGACCCTCGAGCTGTTCGGACGCCGCGACGCCGACGGCACACCGCAGCCGTTCCACGTCTACACCATGAAGCAGGCCATCGAGGAGGAGTACATCCTCGACGTGCTGCCCGGCTACCAGACCTACTCGACCGCCTTCCAGATCGCCCAGTCCGCCACCGGCGGCAGGGTCAGGGCCGCCGGTGGCGGCGAGGAACCCCAGGACGACGCCGAGCTGGTCAACGAGTCCACCGCGGTCAGGGCCTGATGCGGTGGGTGAAGCTGCACCCCACCAACATCAGCCAGAAGGTCCAGATCATCGTCGAGCACTTCCGGGCCAACGTCGCAGGCCTCCTCGACGGGCACGCCAAGGCCATGGTCGTCACCGACTCCCGCAAGGCCGCCGTCCGCTACAAGACCGCCATCGACGCCTACATCGCCAAGCAGGGCTACCCCATCGGCACCCTCGTCGCGTTCTCCGGGGAGGTCGAGGACCTCGAGACTGGGCCGGACAAGTTCACCGAGGCGTCGATGAACCCGGGCACCGCCGGCTTGGACTTGCGCACCGCCTTCGCCGGCGACGACTTCAAGATCATGCTGGTGGCCGACAAGTTCCAGACCGGCTTCGATCAGCCCCTGCTGTGCGCCATGTACGTCGACAAGCGGCTCTCCGGGGTCACCGCCGTGCAGACCCTCTCCCGCCTCAACCGGGTCTACCGCACCCCGTCCGGAGAGAAGAAGGGGCAGCCGCTGGTGCTGGACTTTGTCAACGACCCCGAGGAGATCCGCACGTCCTTCGAGCCGTACTACACCGACGCGTTCCTCGAGACCGAGACCGACCCCAACCTGGTCCACGACATCGCCGCCAAGCTCGACCAGGCCGGTATTTACACCGACGACGAGGTCGACCGGGCCGCGCAGGCGTGGGTGCGACGCGAAGGCAACAACGCACTCAGCGCCGCGCTGGCCCCGGCGAAGCAGCGGTTCAAGACCCGCTACCAAGGTGCACTCGGGGCGAACGGCGGCCAGGGCGATAAGGAGGCCCTCGACGAGCTGGACATGTTCCGCAAGGACGTCGCCACGTTCGTTCGGGTCTACGACTTCATGAGCCAGATCGTCGACTACGGCGACGTTGACCTGGAGAAACGCTCCATCTACCTGCGCCTGCTCGAGCGGCTCATCCGCGTCGACAACTACACCGCCGACATCGACACCTCCGACCTCGCGCTCGTCGGTATCAAGCAGATCGACACCGGCATCCACGACCTCAGCCTCGGCGCCCGCGTCGGGCTCACCGGCACCACCGCGGCCGGCTCCGGGGCGAAGAAGGACCCCAGGATGGTCGCCTTCGCCGAGGTCATCGAACGGCTCAACGACCTCTTCGGCGACGAGGACTTCACCCCGGGCCAGAAGGCGTCCTTCGTTGAGGGGCTGCTGCGCACCCTGCTGGAGAACCACCTCCTCGTCACCCAGGCCCAGACCAACACCAAGGAACAGTTCCTCGACAGCCCCGACCTCGACGACGCGGTGATCGGCGCCGTCTCCGACAACCAGGGCAGCCACAACAAGATGGCCGACGTCTTCTTCGACGACACCAGCCGCCGGATCGACCTCGTCGAACGCATCGGCGCCCTCGTTCACGCCTACGCCGCTACGACCGCCCCCACCTGAGGCTCCCCGCACCACGCGTGGGCACCACCGCGGCGGCAGTGCGGAACCCACAGGGAGGCCCTGACCTGTACCTGCACCGGCGGGTCAGTCAGCGGCCGGTCACACTCTTGGCGGTGCTTAACGGCGGCGTCGAGGCCCATCCCCGCCATGACGGCGAACACTTGACCATCGACGTCCCCGACATCTACCCGCCGCCGCCCACCCGCTACAGCCATGCGCACACCCTCAGCGGTGTCCTTGGGTAAACCGAAGTTGAGAGCTAGCAGATTGCCCGTCCCTGCAGGCAAAACCGCCAGCGCAGCATCGCTGCCGGCGATTCCCTCCACACTGGAGCGCACCGTGCCATCACCCCCACACACGAAGACGACCTCCGCGCCACCGGCGATCGCCCGCCGAACCTGCCCCGCACCGGGATCCTGCGCGGTTGTCTCAAACCAGACGGGAGCGGGCCATCCGGCGTCAGCGAGAATCGTCTCGATGACCCTGCGACGCTCGGCGACACCGTCAACGCGGATTGGGTTGATGACCACAGCACATCGCCGCGGGGCGTCACCGCTCGTCACGGGCACGGATCGCTTAGCCTGGATACACCGATCCGATACTCATGGTCGCTCCAACAGGGGTGTGGCAGGGGTGCCGGTGCTGGGTGGCGTCCCAGCGCGCAGGCGAGGCCGGTCGGTTGGTTGGTGGATCACGGTGATGATCTGCACGGTCGC
>JAABUL010008156.1_pt1 | contig 10809 bp, 2 predicted proteins | sample 5559151 | NCBI WGS metagenome assembly JAABUL01 (sample SAMN10711876, study PRJNA513368) | rock metagenome | isolation source: Antarctica rocks | place: Antarctica: Victoria Land, Pudding Butte sud | reverse complement strand
TTATTAGAATTTTTAATACTATAATACTTTTTTTATTTTTATTTTTTAGAATTTATTTTATACTTTTATTGATTATTTAGTTATATAAATCGAATTAACTTTAAAAATATATCTAATACTTCTTCTTTATCTAAAATTATCTCTTATTAATTATTTAATCTTAATTTAGAAAATAAATTTAACAAATCTTTTTTTATCAAAAGCAAATCTAATTAAGCGATCGACTTTTCTTCTCTTTTAGAAGCTATTAAAAGCTATATTAATAACAACTTTAATATAAGATATCTTATTAATTTCTAGATTATAGCTAACAACAATGTAGCGTTATTTTATCTTAATATTTTAACTATAGCTCTTAATAAAATAATAATAGTTTCTTGCAATTTGCTATATATCTTTAACTTAATAAAAGTTGAACAAAGAGATTTGTCTTAAAGAATTAACAAAAGATTTCTTTTAACGCTAAAGAGACTTATATATAAAAGTTCGAATTCTCTTTTGTTATAATTTTTGACTCTTAAGATACAAATAAATAATAATCTACTTTTTAATTTTTAATTTAACAAAATTATTAACAAACATATTGTTAAGTTGATTTATCTTTATGTTGTAAAACTCTTAACAAATTATCAACTCTTCTTAAAAGAGATAAAAACAATAAACCTTTTGCACAATTTAGTGCAATTAATAATAAAATTATTTTAAATTAATCTTTATACAATTTGTTTTCGATAAATTTTAAGCAAATACGTTTGTTGCTAATCTATTGATTAATATATTGTTTGTTGTTAAATTCTTTCGCAACAACTATCGTTAAATACAAGAGAAAAAAATATTATTAATATTATATATTTATTATAGATTTGCGAAATCGAACGAAAACTAATCGAAGTATGCGAGAAACTCTATCTTTTGCTTTTTCGATTGTTTGTTTGTTTATTTAGACGCTAGTTATTTGCTTATATTAATTGTAGAAAAAATGTTTGCTATTTGCATTAAATATGTTTATAAGAGTTGATTCTAATTTGTAACGCATAATTTGCAACTAGTTGTTAAAAAATATTATTACTATTATTTTTACGAAGCAAAAATAAAGATTTGTAATTAAGTTATATATATATATTATTTTCTTCTTAATTTGTGCGCGATATTTTATTGCAAGAGCTCTTAAATTATAAATATAAAATTTCTCTAAATATCTAGTATACTTAAGCTTTAAAAAGTAAAATTTTATACTTATTTTTTGCACGCTTATCTATGCGTTAAACATAAAATAAAATAAGCTTAATTTACAATTTTTTTTGCAAATTTAAGAATTATTTCTTTTAAGTAATTTTAACTACAACAATTATATTTAAGAACATAATACAAATAAATTATAAAATCGATTTTTGTTATAACTTTTTATGTTTTGCGTTGCAAATTCGAAAGTAAAGTCAATTTCTATTGTTGCTAAAAATACAATTTGTCTTATAGCAAAAAAAAATTGCGAAATAGAATTTTTTTTATAAAGCTTTTTATTCTTGTTGCAATCTTCGAATCTTTATATATTTATATTTTTGTGTTTAACAAATTTTTTTGCTTCGTAAACAAAAAAAAATTAAATTTATTACTAATAAAATTGATTTTGTTTTACAATAAATGTTATTTTTGTTCGATTAATATTTTGTTTATTTAAGATGCTTTAATATTTTTGCTTTAAGCAATTTTAAAATTTTAAACATTATATAAGTATTTCAAACTTAAAAAAACGTTGCTTTCGAAAGATTTGTAAATTGTATAAAATAGTTTTGTTTATTTGTGTTTGCTAATTGTTTGTTAATTAAATTTTCGAAGTTTAAGATTGTTAAATTGTTAAATTAGTTTTAAGCAAACAATCTAATTTTTGTTTTAATTTAATGTATGTTTTTGCTTTTGTAATACAATTTATTGTTGCTCTTGTTTGTATTTATAATGTTTGCGACAATCTTACAAATATTGTTCGAATCTCTTTTATATTTAATTATATTTGTACTTGTAATATATATATTTATAGAGCAATATTACGTAGTTGTTGTTTTCGACATTAAAACAATTTATAATTTAGAAAATATTGTTAAAAGATAAAAGAGATTTTCGAATTATTACTTTAATAATATTTTTTTAAAAAGTATAATTTCTAAATTATTTTAAAATTATTTTTTAAATTTAAATTTTTTCTTTTTTTTTTCTTTTTGTAGATAGCTAAAGTTATTAATTTATCAATTTTTGTATTTTTTATTAAATTTAGTCTTTTTATATTAATAAATTTTTTTTCGATACAATTAGTATTCGAAGTTCTTTTTATTTTTATTAAGATTTTTATTCTTTAAAATAATTCGACTTTTGTAATAATGCGATAGCAAATATGCGTCTTAATATGTACTATTTATAATCTTTTTAAATATTACTTTTTTTTTGTTAAATTAAACAAATCTTAAGTAATCTTAAAATTTTTGTTCGAATTTCTTGTATTTAATATAATAGTATTTCTTTTTTTTTAATTAATATTTAAGATTTATTGTAAATTTTTTGTAATTCTTGTTTTGCAACAAAGCTTTATTTGCGAGAAAAATTGCAAATCTTTAACATTTAATATAGATATAACGTCTAGCGCATTTAAGAGCGCTTTTTCTTAAAAAAATATTGTATGCAATCTTATATATAAATAATATAATTTTTTTGCGACGCTAATATTTTAAGTTTGTAAAATTCTTTTGTTATTTTTTAGTTTTTAACAAAACTTTAATCGCAAACAATATAGTGTAAACTTCGATAATATTTCGAATATAATTTTTTGTTGTTTTAACTTTAATCTTTTTACAACAATAAAAAAAATTATATTTTTAACATTCTTAATTTGTTATAATTCTTTTTGTTATAATTTGTTTTGCAAAATTTGTTTCGATTTAATTAATAGTTAAAATCGACTTTTAACAACAAGTTATTTGCAAACAATATAGCAAGATTTTTAGTTGTATTTTAAATACAAGTTTTGATTTTAAATAGTTCAATTGTTTTGTAGATATTTATAGAGTATTTCTTTAAAGTAATTAATTTGCTTTCTTAATTGTAATTTTTATTATCTAGTTTTTTATTTTTTGTTTTGTAGAACTTCGATTGTTGTATTTAATATTTGTAATTTTTTTTTTTATTTGTTAAAATTTTTGATTAAAATAATTCGATTTTTGTAATATTTAACAAATTGTTTTGCAAAGTATTTTGCGTATTTTATAACTAAATCAAGTAGCTCTATTTTAGTTATTTATTAATAAAAAAGACTTTTCAATTTTAGTTTTTACAAAATATCTTGTTGCGCTTTTCGATTCGAAGAATAAAGATTTTATAATAGATATTTATTAACGTAATTTAGATTGAAGCGATTACAATAAAACTAGAATTGCTTCTTAATTAATATATTAAATATTAAAAAAATATAAAAGTTCGAAAAAATTTGATACAATTTGTAAGATATAAGATTAAAACAAAAACAAAAATAACTAAAGTATGCAATATACTTAGTTTAATTGCTTTTCGCGCAAATTTTTTAAAGATATTTTTAGTATTAAGTTTTAATTACACGTTTTATATACAATTACTAAGAGTCTATCAATATCTATAACAAATTGCATTTATATATATAAATTTGATAAATTTTTTATTCTTTCTTTCTTAAACAAGCTTTATTTTTATCTTTGTAATAACTTCGAATAATTAAATTTAATTATTCGAAAATTATATTTGTTGTAAAATTTGTCGACTAAATTGTACTAAAAATATTTTGCTTTAAACTAAATATTAATTGTTTTGTTTTATTTTAATTTTTTAACTTCTTTTATAAAAAAATTACTAATTGTATTAATTGTAAATGCATATTGTATATTTTTTTGTTTTCGAAAATTTAACTTTATTTAAGATTCGATTTAAAGTTGCAAAGATTTTAACAAAATTTTGTCTTTAAAATTAAAATATAAATGTACAACGTTATTCTTTTAAACGATTTTAATCTTAATAATCTATATAATATTAATAAAGAGCATTTCTATCTTAACTTTAATTAGAATTTCGAATATATATAACTAAACAATATTTTACGATTTAATACTAGAATTGATATGTTTTTAATTAAAAACAACTATTAGTATCTTAAACAAAATTAACAATATATATTTGTTTTAAAAAAGCAAATTAAAATTGACATAAAATTTTTTAAATTTAACATTTTTTTTCTTGTTTGAAACAATTATTAACGTCAACTATATTAATAGTATTAAAAAAACTTTCGATTACTATATTAAAAGACTTCTTTAGATATAAAAGAATTACAAATTATATCTAAATTAAAAGTTATAAAGTTTCTTGTTTGTCGCAAAAAATGCAAAGAAATTTATTTATTATATAATTAAATTAATGCAAGTAAATTTAAAATTGTTTGCAAAACTTTAAAGAAATAAGACAAAACAATATATATTATTAAGCAATTTTTAGAAAAAAATGCTAAATCTACTTTTGAAATCAATTTATTAAAAAAGATAAGCAACGTTAATTGTTTTCTTAAATCTTATTTATAATTTTGAGCTAATGTTTTATTTAAGAGCACATTATTAAGTATATCGATGTTATCGAAGACAATAAGAATTATATATTAATAATAAAATATATAATCGAAGACAACTTAAAGCAAACCAATAAGCAACAAAAAATTATTTCGAAAAAAACAAAAACAATTTTTAAACAAACGCTAAAAGTTCTTTATTATTTGTACAATAATTAAAAGATTACTTATCGCAATATTAAGTCAAAAAATATTCTATTATATTTTTGAATTCTAAATATTTTTATTAAATTATACAATTTTAATTTAATTATTAATAATTAGAATTTAAAGACTTGTTACAATACAACAATATATACAATCGCAAAAATTTACTTGCAAATTTACAACAATTTTGTCAATATTTAAGCGACAATTGTTGTTGCTTTCGAATTTCTTATAAATCTTTTAACAAATGCGAAAGACATATAATTTAATAAATAATGCACAAAAGTTTGTTAAAGCATCGAAACAATATATAAGCAAATATATAATTCGCTAATGTTATTGTTAAAACAAATGTTCGAATTAACGTTTAGAAATTAATTATTAACGCAAATTTGTTTAACTAATTAGTCGATAAATATATAGCAACTCTTGTTATTATAATTTAAATCAAAAATTAATGTTGTTGCAACAAAAATATTGTTAAAACAATTAACAGAATTTTTGTTATCTTTAACAAATAATTAAGACAAATAAGATAAATCGATTATATTATAGAAATCGAACAAACAATTGCGATCTTCAAAATGCAATATCGAATTACAAGTTAACAATTCTTAAAAACAATTCTTTGTTAACTACTATCTTAAACTATCTTTTATATCTAGAAATTTTAAAACAAATTGTTGCAAAATTTATATTGTAATAGAACAAATTAATCTTAAAACAATTGCAAAAGTATAAACAATTTTTTTCGACAATATTGACAAAATATTCTTTTTTTTTACAACTTTGACAACAACAATATTGTAAACAAATTCTTTCGATTTTAAAATTTTTTTAAGATATAAGTATATTTGCGACTTAAAATCTCTTTAAAAAAGTATTAATTAATTTTGTTTACATTAAAGAAGATTTGTTTATAATTTAAATTTTTGTCAAAAACTAATAGATTATAATTTTTTGCTTATATTGATTAGGAAAGTTCTTCGTCAAATATATATTAAAAATGCTAGCTAATTAATTCGAATTAAAATAATATTTTAATTAATACTTATAAAACATATATAAGTATACTTTATCTAAAGAAATCTCTTCTTTAATTAGAAAAACAACAAATATATTTTTTAAAATTATTATTATAAAAGCTTTTAAAAAACATTTTTAATTTTATTTCTAGAAACAAGTTCTTGCTTTAAATAAGTTTCGAAAATTGTTTTAATTATTAAAAAATCTTAGATAAGAAAAGTGTTAATACTTTTTATTTGTCGAAACTATAATAAGTTACAACGTATATTATAATATATATATTAAATATAGTTAATAAAGAACAAAAAAGCTTATTTTGCGATCAATTGTTCTAAAATTAAAAAATTGATTTTATTGTAAAATTTAGACTATTTTTGTAAAGATTTAATATATTAAAGATATTTCTATTATTACTTTGTATTATAAAGTTAAAGTAAAAAAACAAACAATATACAAATTAAATAAAAATTGTTTCTGTTGTTTATATCTAATATATATTTTTATTCTTTTTAATTAATTAGCAATCTAGTTTAGATTATACTCTTTAAATTTATATTTTTAATTATTTGATACTATTGTTAGATAAATCTCTTTTATTATCTTTATGCTACTAATTGAAAAAAATAGTCTAATTTATAAGAATCGAAGATTGCGAAAGCTATCTAATGTCTATTAATATCGATCAACTTTTTTTTCTTTTTAAAGATTTATATATTTAATAAAGAAGACAACAACCTAAATCAAATTCTAACTTAAACATCAAAAAAATCTATTAATATATAAGATTATATTTAATTAATTTTTACAAAAAACGATTTAGTTATATTTTAAAACAATTATTAATTATCGACTTTTCTTTGCAAAAATTTGTTTGTTTTGTTTGCGTTTATATTGTATAAAGTTTTGTGCTTTAAGATTTTGCAACAATTTTTGTGCGTTTTCTAATTTGCTTTTAAACAATTATATATTCTTTTAGCGCATATTGTATTTATAGTTACTTTTTGTCGATTTCTTGTTAACAATTTTTGTTATTTTTTATTTTTTATTTTTATTTAATGCTAAATGTCGCTTATCTTACAAACGCTTAAAAAAAACGTAAAATAATAACAATAATACTATAGAGATAAACAATAACTCTTGCTTTATAATTGTTATTGCAAATTGTTTGCTTATACAAATTTTAAAATAAAGTAACTCTAGACAAGATTAAGCGATTAAAAGAGAAAATAATAGATTTGTTAATAATACAATTATTTAAATAATCGTGCGTTTTTAATTATTTTTTGTAATAAGAGCTTAAGACATATTTAGCGCTTGTAAATCTAATAAAATTATTAAGTTTATTAATTGTTTTAACGTTGTTTTCGATTACAAGAGAGTTATTTGAAGAATGTTAAAAAATTCCAAGAATTAATTAAAAATATATATTTATTTTAATTGTTGTTGATCTTACTAAATAAACTAGAATTTGTTGTATTTTAACGTTGTTAATACAATTACTTTTAAGACTTTCTTTTGTTACTATTGTTTAACTTAATATTATTTATTGTGTATTTAAAGAAGTTTTAAATATTAATAGCGTTTGTAGTTGTTATAAACTTGTATAAAAATTCAAGTTTTTCAATCTTTTATTTATTCTTTTTATAACAAATTTTTTTGTCTTTTTTCTCTTTTTCTTTATTAGATATGTAATAAATCTTAGTATCTTTGTAAATATCGTCGCGTATTAACAAGAAAAAAATATAAAAAAATAAGAAAAAAGAATCGAAAATAAAATTCTTAATTTTTTTGCAAAAAATAGAACGTTTAGATAGATTCTATTTGTTAAAACTAGAATTAATAATCAACAATATTAAGAGTTACATTTAGTTTCTAAACTTGTTATAGAAATTAATAAAGTACTAAAGAAACAATATTTTTTGTTTTGCGTTTTGCAAATTAAATTGTCGCTATTAAGTTAAAGACTATTGTTGTTACTATTGTTAATATTTTTACTTTTAATATTGCATTAATTTAATTTAAAAATAAAAGTATAATTGCAATTGTTTTGAAAAAAATAATTAATAATATTATTAGATTTTTCTATTTTATAATTATGCTTAAGTTGCGCACGATATAGCTCTTGCGTTTCTTTAAAATCAAATAGTAGCTTATTAAGAGATAGAAAATTGTTGTCTTTCTTATAATTATAACAACTGTAATTGCATTTAAGATCAATATTATTTAAAAAATCTAAAATTATTAATAATTGTTTATTACAAATAATAAGAGCGAATAATATCTATAACATATAATTAAGAATTACGAAAATTTATTATTAATTTGCAAAACAAATTAAGAGACTCTTTTAATAACAAAATAGTTATTTTAAAAGATTTTATTAAATTGTAGTCTTCGAATTTATTGTTCAAATTATTACTTAATTTAAGAGTTATAGATTTGTAGCTCTTATTACTAATTGCGCAAATATCAAAATTAAGAGTTGCAAATTGTCTTTTCTTAAATTAATTTGTTATATTCGATAATTAATAGAAGTAAACAAAATTTATATTAATAAAAATTATTGTAAAATAAAATTGCAAAAGAAATAAAATAATTAAGTTAATTGTTAGATAATTTAAAAGAGAAATTCGAGATTAATAAATAAAAAGAAAGAGAAATTATATATATTTTAATAACTAGTAGATTATTAATTGCAATCTTCTTTGCGCAAAATTCTATCTTTTCTCTCTTATATTTTAGAATTTATTGATTGTCGATCTTAAGCAATAGCGACGTCGCTTTTACTTTAAAATCTTGTATTTAACTGTTATTTTATATAGTATAATTTTAATTGCATCTTTCGCATATATTTATATTTAATTAAACACGTTAATTGCAATAGCTTAAATCTTCGAACTAAGACTACTATAACGCATTAATTGTATTATATACTTTACAATATTTAACAAATAACTCTTTCTTAAAATCTTGCTTTCTAACATTTAATTACTTTGTTTTTCTTTTAATTTTATATATTAAACAAGTTTTGTTGCAATAGCTAGTTAAATAGTTGCAACTTTTTGTGTCGCAAAATATTTCGCAAAGTATTTGATAACATTTTTGCAATACAAATTTTTGTTTCTTCGAAAACTTATTGTTGCTAATTAAACAATTTTGCATATCTTAATATATATATAATTAAAAAATTTTATTGTTACAAATTCGAGAGATTATCGCAATTAATTTAAGAAAATGCTAAATAAAATAATACAAAAAAGTGTAATATTTTTCGAAATTTAAATTGTTAATCTAAATATTATTAAACAATATATATGTACGTTTTTGCAATCAAGTTTTAACACGTTAGCAATAATTAATATCTAAAATTCGACTAAATTATTTTTAACAACAATATTTAATAATTGCTTATATTAAACTTTTGTTAAAGACATTATTAAATTGTTGCAATATTAAAGTATTCTTTGTTAACAACATAGCTAAAGAAGACTTTATCAATATATAATAAAATATATTTTTAATTAATTTGAAAATCTTATATATAGCAACTTTGAGTCAAATTTACGATATTAATATTTCGATTGTAGCTATAGCGATAATCGATAAGCTATATACGCGAATAGGCGAACAAACAAGTAGATAAATAACTATATTGTTAAATTAAAGCTAAAAAGACTACTTGTAAAAAAAAAGAAAAACAAAAAATAAAATATCGAAAAGATAAAAGCGTTCGAAAGCTAGCAACAAAGAAATTTGCAAAGAGTTACAACTTAGAAAATCAACAATACGTTATATTAAAAGCGAGAGAAGCTAAATAGAAGAGCAAAAGTCGCAACTATTGTTAATATAGCAAACAATACAATTCTTATTGTTGTATAGATATAAGTTGAGATTCGAACAAAGATATTAATACGATAAGAAGAAGTTAACAACTAAGCGACATAAAGCGAGAAAATCTAAATAAGTAAAAAGAAAAAAAACGTTATAAAGAAAGATAAAAGAAATTAAAGAAATTAACAATATTTATACAATAAAAAAGCGACAAGAGACTATGCAATTGTATCTTGCTCAATCGAGAGAATACCAAATCTAGCGAGATCAATATCTATAATCAAATAACAAATATAATTGATCGAAATTTCGAAATTTTTTTAATTTTTTTATCTTATTAATTTTTTGAAAACTTAAGATTATTATAAGTTAAAATATATTATAAAGAGTTTTTTTATTGTAAGAAGATATATCTTTAAGAAACTAGTTAGTTTGTTTAATCAATTTTGTATAATTTTATAGAATATTATTAAGTTAAATAAATATAACAAGTTTACTACTTTTTGTTTTGCTTTATTTTGGTACAAATAAAGTGCAAAAATAATTTAAAAATTAAAAAACAACTTCGAACACAACAAATAAAATAAAACAAAAAATATAATAAGTTAATTAATTATATTTTTAGATTTTGTTGCGTTCGAGTTTTAGCAAATAATTGCAATAATAATATTTTATTAACAAGAAATTGCAATTTTTATTATTATTTTTGTATTTTTAAATTTAACAAATAAATCTTAATTAAGATTAACAATAAAATTTTGAAATAAATTAAATAACAAATTTTTAATCAATATTTAAAACTCTTTGCAAAAATTATTAATAGTTTAATTTTAATTATATCGATATATAAATTATTTTTTGCAATTTTCTAGTATTAATAGAAAGTTTTTATAATTAATTATTTTATTATAGATATAGTCGAAAAAGCTTTAATATTTCTTTTTAAAAAATTTGTTTTTTCGAAAACAAGTAAGACTCTAAAAATAGTTAAATAAAATCTATTGTTACTTATTTAATAGACTATTTATTTGTAGTATTTTGTTCGAATTATTTTTTCTTAATTTTTGACAACAAATAAAGAAAGAAAATTGTTTTTAAATTGTAAATATTGAAAAACAAATTAATAAAACTTGACAAAACAAACTTAAATTTCAACAATAAACAATTAAAAG
>JAABUL010008155.1_pt1 | contig 10811 bp, 10 predicted proteins | sample 5559151 | NCBI WGS metagenome assembly JAABUL01 (sample SAMN10711876, study PRJNA513368) | rock metagenome | isolation source: Antarctica rocks | place: Antarctica: Victoria Land, Pudding Butte sud | reverse complement strand
TCGTGTTGACAGGCTGGTCTCGACACCCAATCCGTAAATACACTCAGCAGCTTACGCGACACCCGCCGCCGAATCGCTGCCATGCGCTGAATAAGATGGGTTAGGGGGAGTGCGTACAGAGCACTCCCCCCCCGATTTCGACGACAGAGCGACGCGGGATGAGTCAGAGGGCCGGATCGCGAAGAAGCGACTACGGCCTTAAAACTTTCGGCTCCGTTCGCGAATGCCGTGGTCACGATGTCTCCGAACACCGGGAGAGGAAGGACCATGGACGGGACGATCATCAACGGCCGGAAGGAGAGCGGCGAGCCCGAGCGTCACATAGCAACCGTAACATTGGTGCCGGTTGAGACCTTTTTTCAGGGACAGCCGATCCGCAGTGTCACGGTAGACGGGAGACTCTGGTTCGTAAGCGCCGACGTATGCAAAGCGCTCGATCTCGCCGACCCACGGAGCACGGAGCACGATCCGCAGGCTCGACGAAGATGAAAAAGGAAAGGTGCGCCTGTTCACGAGCAGCGGAGAACAGGATATGAACGTCGTCAACGAGAGCGGACTGTATCTGCTCGCCTTCAATTCCAAAAAACCGGAAGCTGTCGCCTTCCGGAAATGGGTCACCAGCGAGGTGCTGCCCTCCCTCCGCAAAGGGGCGACCGGAGAGGCCCAGGATGCCGGCGCCGGCAAAGCCTATGTACGTCTCCCTGGCCCCGGCCGCTATCGAGTAACCCTCGAGACGAATGGACACCTCTCGATCGACGAACTCGAGCCAAATAGCTACGTCGGCGAATACTACTCCCTGGAGGTGGACGCGCTCGCGCTCGCCTCCTGCTTGGTCGGCGCCATCTGGCAGAAGTTCCAAGTGCTCGATTCCGTGTCGGCCCACACCGCCGAGGGCAGCAACACCCGCTACCAGCTCGGCAACGCCATCAAGCAGGCCCAACACATCGCCCAAAGCACAATGAGGACGAAAACCGAGCTGATCGACGGTCGAGACGCCCCAACAGCCTGACTGCCGATACGCCATCGCCCGGCAGGCGGATCGCTCGCCGGGCGCCTCCTCCAGAGCATGAGAGACCCATGTCGGCAACAGCAACCATCCCTGACGGTGCTACAGAGACGTTTCCAGCGCCACTGCACGACACCCTCGAGGAGATCGTGCGAGGCGTTCACGGAAACGGGGACGCCTTGTCCCTGAGCATGGACCTACTGAGGCGTATTATCGAGCTGCTGCTGCCGAAGGCGACCGGCGACGGCCCAACCCTGGCGGAGTTGCTCGCAGCCGTCCTCGCGGCCATGCGCGAGCTGCTTCTCATGGAGCGCGCCAATGCCGCCAGCATCGATGAGATTCTCCAGCGACTAGAGACTGTTGGCTTCAACAAACCTCAGAGCCAGCAGTATCCGAACGGCAGCCACCGCCCATGATGAATTTCCGCAAGATCTCGGCGGCATCGAAGGGAAAGCTGCTACTCCGCTACTTCACCGAGGATACGCCGGAGCCGATCCACGCCGCGGCCGTCGACGCAAACGGCCGTCAACTCGATAGCGGCGGCCGGCTGACGAGCTACTACACGGGCCGGGACGGACGGGCGACCTGGCGGTCCGACATGCCGGCGCTCGTCGCCAACGCCATCGGCATCAACCCGCGCATGATGCCGCGCGATGCCGAGCTGGCTCGGCTCTTCGAAGGCAAGCGAGCCGACGACGGCGAGGCGTGGTCCGTGCACAAGCGCAAACACTCGGGCTTCGATTTCGTGTTCGCGCCGCATAAGTCCGTCTCACTGGCGGCCGAATTCGCAGCGACACCGGCGGAGAGCGCCGCCTATTGGAACGCTGTCGATCGCGCGGCAGACAGGGCTATGCGCTACGCGGCCAAGACGCTCGGCTATGCCCGGAAGGGGCGGGGAGGGGAGGACGGCGCAGATGCCGGAGGGGTTGGATGGGTCAGCTTTCGGCACCACACCGCACGGCCTACCATGATGGTCCAGGACGGGGCCGGCGGCGCAACTTACCTGCTGGATGCGCCTACCGCGGGTGATCCGCACATGCACGTCCACAACTTCATCATGAACCTGGTTGTCACACCGGACGGCCGAGTCGGCTCGCTCGACACCAAGGCGCTGACCGAGACCAAGGTCAAGGAGTTCGGGGCATACTTCCAAGCGACGCTGGCCCAGGAGCTTCGGCGGCTCGGATGCAGCGTTGCCTATGACGCCAAGGAGGAAGCGGTCGTGCTGACCGCGATCCCTGACGAGATCAACAAGGCATTCAGCAAGGGCCGAACTCAGATCGAGGAGAAGGCCAAGGCTTTCGCAAAGTCCCAAGGCATCGACTGGGACAGGATCGGTGCCGACGCAAAAATGAACATCTTGCGCGACGCCGGCGCCGAAGGCCGCCTTGGCAAGATGAAGTCCGACGAGCGGAACCTATGGCGCGAACAGGCCAAGGCGCTCGGCTGGCACCACGAAACAGCGTTCGATGGGAAGACTTACGAGCCTCTGACCGACGAGCAGCGACTGGACAGGGCTTACAAGTTCGCCGCTCGCCATCTCGCCGAGGAGTTCCGCACCGCCGCCGTGATCACGCACGAGAAGCTTGCCCTCTACGCCGCTCGCGGCTTGATCGGCGTCGGTATCTCAGGCGGGCCGGACGACATCAGCGCGGTCGTCACCCTGCTGGAGGAACGGGGCATCCGATTCCGGGGCGAGCGCGTCGCGCTTGTCACAGGAGGGATGGACGGCCAGGTCCGTGTCACCAACACGGCTCAACTCCGGACCGAGCAGGCGGTGCTCAATCTGGCACGCGGTAACGCGCGCGACAGGTCGGAGGCGCTGTCTTCCCACACGCTCCGCGAGGCAATGGATCGAGCGGGGGTGGTGTTCACGGCCGAGCAACGCGCAGCGATCTATGCTCTGGGGTTGGGTGGCCGGCTGACCATGCTGACCGGGGCAGCCGGCGTGGGCAAGACGACACTCCTCGAACCATTGGTGGCGGCATGGCAGGCCGACCGTCGCTTCAGCCCGGAGGGCAGGGAAGTGATCGGCGCCGCCTTGTCGTGGCGCCAAGCGGACGCGCTGCGCGAGGCCGGAGTCAACCGGACCTACGCGATGGAAATCCTCCTCAGAGCTATTGAGAAAGGAGACTTCCAAGCCAGTCGGAACACGGTCTTAGTTGTGGACGAAATCAGCCAGATCGCGCCACGTCAAATCCTGAAGCTGCTTGAGCTGCAGGCGAAGACCGGCATGACCATCAAGATGCTGGGAGACCGGGAACAAGCGCAGGCGATCGAAGGGGGCGACGCCATGGAGCTGATTCGCCGAGCGCTGCCGAAAGAAGCGTTGCCAGAGCTGCTGACAACAGTCCGCCAGCGGAGTGAGCGCGGCCGCGAGATCGCCAGCCTGTTCCGCGAGGGCCAGGCCGGCAGCGCGTTGATGATGAAGCGGGCTGACGGCGATGCCATGATGGTCGGCGGCGATCGAGGCCAAGTGGTCGCACAGATCGCCGACCACTACATCAGCCGACGAGACATCCTTTTCAGCGCCGGCCATGGGCGAACGATTACCGTGTCCGCCCCCACCAACGACGATGTGGCCGAGATCGGGGCCGCCATCCGCGAACGACTGAAGGCGAGGGGCGAGATCGCGCAGAACGAGCGGGGCTATCCAGCGATCGACCAGACCGGGCAGACCTACGACCTGACCCTGGCCGCTGGCGACCGAGTGAGGCTGTTCCGCAAGACTTGGGGCACGGTCGGGGGCGAGGCAAAACAGGTCGGGAATAACGGCAACGTCGTGACGGTGCTGGCCGAGCTGGCCGATGGATTACGGATTCGGACCCAGGACGGCGAGGTCGCCGACGTGAAATGGCAGAAGCTGTTGGATGATAAGACCAACCGACTACTCCTTGGCCATGGCCACGCCATCACGATCGATTCTGCACAGGGCATCACGTCCGACGAGCACATCAACGCGCTGCCCAGGGGCACAGGAGGGGTGACCGGTTTCAAGGCATATGTGGCGGAGAGCCGGGCACGTGGCGCGACGTGGACGATCATCTCAGAAGGGGCGGTGTTCGAGGCCGAGCGGCGACGCCAAGCGCTGGGCGACAACACGCCTATTACCAAAGAGAGTCTCTGGAAACGAGCGGGCGAAGACCTGTCCTACAAGCCCTACAAAGCGCTCGGCATCGACCTCCTGGCAGCCTCGCAACGCGATCGGGAGAGGGCGCGGGACACCTTCGCGCAACTGAGTTTCTGGATCGAGGACGCCATGCACCAGGACCCTGCGACTGCGATCAAGGTGGCAGACAGGGTGCGCGCGGAGGCGATCGATGCCAGCCTTGGCCGACAGCGGCGTGGCTTCGAGGCGGCTATCAAAGAGAACGACGAGCTGCTGGCTGGGATCCGCGAGGGTCAGGAAGCCAACCGTCATATCCGGGAGTTGTCCGCCAGCACCGTCGCGGAGCGCGCGAGACCGAGATCGCCCAGCCCTGGTGCCTAACGCGGAGGTCTACCCCAACGTGGCTTTGACCGCTTGTGGTGGGAAGCGGACGTACATTTGCAGCGACTCAGAACCCTCTATACCGTTGTAGAGAGCAATGCCTGCTCCATGCCTTGTCCCAGTTCGTGAAGAATTGCTGCGCCGCATCGGATACCGTTGTGGAAACATTCCAACGTCATGTTCTCATTGGGCGCGTGGTTGGCAGCATCTGCATTGGCGTAGTTCACGACGAAAGCCGGAATACCCATGATCTCGGTGAAGACATAGCCGGGTAGGCCGCCGAAGCCGGACGGATACAAAAGTGGCTCGGACCCATAAGCGGTCGTGATCGCGCGTTGGAGCGGTTGGGCCAATGGCGTGTTCATCGGCGTTTTCGAAGGATACATTCCTTTGTCGTTGCAGATGAATTCTACCTCCGGGGCATGCCGGGCTACGTGGGCCGCAATCTTTGCCGCGATGTCGGCCGGGTCCTGCGCCGCGACTAGGCGCACATCGCACTTGGCGATCGCCTCGTGCGGCAGAACGGTCTTGGTCCCAGGACCGCCATAGCCACCATGGATGCCGTTGAGCGTCAGCGTGGGATGAAAGCTGAGCCGCTCGTAGAACGGCCGGTTATCTGGCAAATCGAGCCGTTCGAGGCCGAGCGATCGCTTGAATTCTGGGAGATCAAGCGGCAGCCTTGCTGTGGCCTGGCGTTCTTCGGCACTCGCCGGAATAATGGCCTCGTGAAAGCCATCAATGGTGATGTTGCCTCGGGCATCTTTCATGGTTGCCAACAAATGCACCAGGGTCCAGAGCGGGTTGGGCACCACGCCGCCGAAATTGCCGGAATGGACGTCGCGCTTGGCGTGCCTTACCCGAAGTTCAAACGAGATCACGCCGCGAGAGCCGAACTTTAGGTTGGGCCGCCCGGACGGATGCATCTGCCCGTCCGCCGTTATGGCCAGGTCCGCCTGTAGCATGTCGCGTTGAGCCCGGATGAACTCGGCGATGTGGGGACTGCCCACCTCCTCCTCGCCTTCCAGTAACACGATGACGTTGCACGGAACGCGGCCATGCACCTTCAGGTGTGCCTCGATCGCGAGGATCTGCGCCAAGTGCTGCCCCTTATTGTCGGCCACGCCACGGGCGAAGATACGGTCGTCGCGAATGGTCGGCTCGAAGGGTGGGGTGGTCCATGCCTCCAGCGGCTCTGGCGGCTGCACGTCATAGTGGCCGTAAAACAGCACCGTTGGCTTCCCGGGTGCGCCGCTCCAACGCGCTACCACCATCGGGTGACCAGCGGTCGGCACGGTGCTCGTCGCTAAACCCATAGTCGTCAACATGCCGACAAGCCGATCAGCAACGTCGCGAATACCGAGATTATGGGCGCTAATGCTGGGGTGACGAACATAGTCGATCAGCCGATCGACCGAACTGCCGCGCTCCCTTTCAATGTGCTCGAATACTGAAGCAAGCTCGTTGTGCATCTGCGCCACCCAGTTTGATCCGGCCACGCACTCACCTTCCGGAGCCGTTCCTCCTTGTAGCCGACACAAAGAACAGGTCGAGAACATTCTTCCTGCCTGATCGTAGGTCTGCAATGGATCGTGTACGGCGGTTCCGGCCATCAGCCCGGCCTATCGCCGAGCCTGATGGCGGGCTGACATAGTTAGGAAACCGCGCCTTGCAGAAACGGCGGCACGAAAACGCGGAACTTCAGGACCGTGTTTCCATTGATGTTCTCACGCCCAATGTCTCGCGTACCCACGTCATACCCGCCGCTGAAAGCTCGACAGCCCGGGTGTGATGTCGTGCCTGCCTAATCCAACCCCGCTCGCGGCAGCAACGGAGCAACGCAGCCCCTAGCGGACCGGCGACGTGATGGCGCCGCTCTGTCCAGTCCAAGCAACAACACGCAATCCCGTGCCTCCCAGGGCGCAGGGATCCGGTTTTGACTCCGAACATGTCGGCGAACCAGTGCTCCCCCGCATCCGTCACTTTCAGCCGCTTGCCTTCACCGGGAACAAGCAGGGCCCGTCGCTCCCACTCCTGAGCAAGAACCACGCCGAGTTCACCGGCAAGATGGTCGTAGCAGGTGCGCCCTCGCCGGAGCGCATCCATCGCTGGCGAGCAGACACGAGGTCGAACATCCACCATCACAAGAGCCGCCAAGCTCTCCAAGGCGGCGGCAACTTGGAGCCCGGCAAGATGATAGTAGCGGTGCCGTCCCTCACGTTCTGCGACGATCAGACCACCTTGTGCCAAGCGGGCAAGGTGAGCGCTCGCTCCCGAGAGCGACAGACCGGCAACTCTCGCCAGTTCGCCTGCGGGGAGCGCGCGTCCGTCCGCGAGCACGGTGAGCATCGCGGCCCTGGACGGGTCACCTATTAAAGCCGCCACTGAAGCCAAGTCGGGTTCAACACGCATAGTTCCATCATCTCTGAAGCATTAGGTGAAGTCCAGGGTCTAGGATTTTCTGGTAACTACCCGGGACAAGGCGACACAATGGATCCCCAACAGCACGACGGCTTCATAGCGGACTGCGCACGCATTCATCGAGATTGGCACCAGCGCGCCAGCACGTTTGACACCGAGGGACTGCTTGCTCTCTACGCGGAGGACGCGGTTTTCGAGAGCCCGCTAGTACCGGCGATACTCGATGATAAGCAGGACGGTGTATTACGCGGTCACGCCGAACTGCGCCATTTCTTTGCGGAAGGCGGCCGTCGGCGTCCCACCGAACTCGTTCGCTGGTATCGTACAGGGGAGTGGCTGACCGACGGCCGGCGTCTGCTCGTGTGGGAATATCCACGCGCAGCTCCGGACGGCGATCAAGTCGATCTTGCCGAGGTCATGGAGATTTCTGACGGGCTGATCCAACATCACCGTGTCTATTGGGGTTGGAAGGGCTGTCTCCTAATCGCGCCGGCGGTCGCCCTGTGCACGACAAGCTGAGGAACAACCCACCTCAACGGCCAATAACTGGTCCGCGGGAGGGTCGTGTCATGACGGGCGCTATTTCCGCTTTCGGTCGGGAGCGGACAGTCCGGTCCGAAGCAGACGATGCGGATACAGGTCGGGCTTATCCAAGCCCGTCGTGGTTGCTTCGTCCGAACTGCCGTTCCTGGACAACGATGTCTCGGCCACACGGTCGGGCAGACCATTCTTTTTGTGCGCTTGTTACGAAGAAGCAGCGGCAACCCGGTATGCTGATATCGCTTGTTGGCGCAGCGCGGAGGTATAACCGGCAGTCTGATAGCCGCCAACTTCAATTGCAGCTAATTGCCCAATCAAGACTACCTCGGCGGAGTTTTGCGCAAGATTCTGCGGCTGTGAACCACTTGTTTTGGTAAGGCGCGTACCTACCGGCCCATAGAGGTCGGTAGCTGCCGGCAGACATGCTGGCTGCTCAGCGCCAGCGGAGCAGGGCGCGTTCGAGGCGGCCGATCAGCCAGGCGACGGTGAGGCCGAGGAGGGAGAGGACGACGATGCCGGCGAGGAGGTTGTCGGTGTCGTACAGGTTGCCGGCTTGGAGGACGAAGGCGCCGATGCCGCGGTCGGCGCCGATCATCTCGGCGGCGACCAGCAGGATGATGGCGATCGAGGTCGTCAGGCGGAAGCCGGCCAGGATCGAGGGGAGTGCGCCGGGCAGAACGATGCGGCGGAGGATGGTCCAGGGGCGCAAGCCGAAGGCCTGGCCCATGCGCACCAGGTTGCGCGGCACGGCGTCGACCCCGGCGGCGGTGCTGATCACGGTCGGGAAGAACACGCCGAAGCCAAGGGTGGCGATCTTCGAGCCCTCGCCGATGCCGAACCAGATGATGAACAGCGGCACCAGTGCGATTTTCGGGATCGGGAACAGCGCGGAGACGACGGCCATCCCAGGCGAGCGGGCCCAGGTGAAGATGCCGACGAGCAAGCCGATGGCGATGCCGGCGACCGTGCCGAGCGACCAGCCGATCGCGAGGCGCTCGAGCGAGGCCGAGACGTGTCGCCAGAGTTCGCCGCTGCGCGCGAGTTGGACCAGGGCGCGGACGATCGCCGCCGGGGTGGGCAGGAACTGCGTCGAAATGACCCCTTCGCTGGCGCCCCATTGCCAGAGCCCCACAAGTCCGAGCAGCGTGCCGGAGGCGGCCAGCGCCGAGGGGCGTGGGACGAAGCCGCGGGCGCGGAACGGGACCGGGCCCTGAAGATCAGGCATCGAGATCAGGCATCGAGATCAGGCAATTTGGCGCTCCCGCTCGGCGGCGGCGGCATCGTCGCGGATCAAGGCCCAGAGTTGGGCCTGGATGGCGACCAGGTCGGGGTCGGTCTCCGCCCTGCCCTCGAGCGGGCGCTCGATGGTCACGCGCTCGCGGACCCGGCCGGGCCGACGCGAGAGCACGGCGATCTGATGGCCGAGGCGGACGGCTTCGCTCAGATTGTGGGTGACGTAGATGGTGGTCGTGCCGAGGCGGGCGATGAGGGCGGCGAACTCGTCGAGCAGGAGGGCGCGGGTTTGCGCGTCGAGGGCAGAGAGCGGCTCGTCCATCAGCAGGCAGGCGGGGCGGACGGCGAGCGCGCGGGCGATGCCGACGCGCTGGCGCATGCCGCCGGACAGTTCCTTCGGCCAGGCGTCGGCGAAGGATTCGAGCCCGGTCAGCGCGAGGACTTCGGCCACCCGCGCCCGGCGATCGCGCGCGGGCAGGCGTTCGAGCACGAGTGCGACGTTGTCGGCGACGCTGGCCCAGGGCAGCAGGGCGAAATCCTGGAACACCGGGGTCATGACGTTGAGGCAGTCGTCGGCCACGTGGCCGGAGAGGGTGACCTGGCCGGCGGTGGGACGGATCAGACCGGCGACGATTCCGAGCAGGGTGCTCTTGCCGCAGCCGGAGGGTCCGACCAGGACGAGCACGCGGCCGGGCTCGGCCGTGAGGTCGATGCCCGAGAGCACGTCGAGCTTGGGGTAGCGGTGGCTGACGCCGGCAATCTGGACCCGGACGGTCGAGCCGGAGCGGTCGGGGGTCATGGGAGGGTCGGCAGGAACCGCGTATCGATGATCTCGGCCGGGTCGACGCCGGGTTTGACGAGGCCTTGCTCGGTGAACCAGCGGAGCTGCTCGGCGACGTCCTTGGCGTCGAGCGCGCCGGCTTCGTCGTAGTAACCGACGCCGTCGAGGATCTTTTCGCGCGCGGCCGGGTCGCCGGTGAAGACGAATTTCTGGATGTCGGCGATGGCGGCGTCGGTGCTGGCGTCGTGGATCGGCTGGCCGTTGGCGTCGCGCCGCAGGAAGGCGTCGCGGTAGTCGGACACGCCGTGGCGGTAGGCGGCGGCGAAGCGGCGCAGGGCGTCGGCGTGGTCGGCGGTCATGCGGCTCGGGGCGAACACGGCGGTGATCTGGTAGGGCACGAGGTCGCCGACCCAGGCGATGCGCTTGACGTCGCCGGTGGCCTCGAGCGGGGCGGCCATGGAGGCGATGGCCATGGTGGCGTCGACCTGGTTGGTGCGGACGGCGGCGACCATGTTGCCGATGGATTGCAGGGGGCGGAGCGTGATCGACTTGGGATCGATGCCCTCGCGGCCGGCGATGCGTCCGGCCATGTAGTGGAACGACGAGCCATATTGCGTGATGCCAAGGCTGTGGCCGGCGAGCTTGGCGGGTGAGGTGAGCCCCTCGTCATAGGCCTTCTTGGACACGAGCAGGGCGGTGCCGGGGTAGCCCGCCTGCTCGTGCAGTCCGCCGCCGATGACCTTGAGGGCACCGCGGCCGGCGAGGTTGAAGAAGCCGCCGGTGAGCGCGGTGATGCCGACGTCGATGTCGCCGGAGACGGCGGCCGCGGCGATCGGCTGGGCGGCCTCGAAGAACTTGAACTGTGCGTCGAGTCCTTGGCCGGCGAAGTAGCCGCGCGCCATGGCGAGGTAGAGCGGGGCGGGCGAGAGCGTGTGCAGCAGGCCGATGCGCATGGGTTCGGCGGCGCTGGCTCCGCGCAGGAGGGTCAGGGTCAGGAGCGAGGCGAAGAGGGCCCGGAGCATGGTGTGCTGCATGCCAGAAGCCGGCGGGATTGCAAGCGGCGGGTGGGCTGGCCATACCAGGCCCATGGCTCCACCGCTTCTGCTCCTGCAAGACATCCAGCTCGCGCTCGGTTCGGCGCCCCTGCTGCAGGGGGCGGAGCTGGGCGTGGGCGCGGGGGAGCGGATCTGTCTTGTGGGCCGCAACGGGTCGGGCAAGTCGACCTTGCTGAAGGTGGCGGCCGGGTTGCTGAAGTCGGATGGGGGGACGCGGTTCATCCAGCCGGGTGCGACGGTGCGTTATTTGCCGCAGGAGCCTGATTTCTCGGGGTTCGCGACCACGCT
>JAABUL010008154.1_pt1 | contig 10813 bp, 7 predicted proteins | sample 5559151 | NCBI WGS metagenome assembly JAABUL01 (sample SAMN10711876, study PRJNA513368) | rock metagenome | isolation source: Antarctica rocks | place: Antarctica: Victoria Land, Pudding Butte sud | reverse complement strand
CTGGCTCGCCCGCGGTTTACACTCCTACTCAATGCGATGCCGCCCTTACTCCATTCCTCTCTCAACCCAAGATGTTTTCACCCTTTACCGTCTGCACTGCAGTACGTCCCCCAGCGCTGATGAGGGATCAATCAACCATGATCGGTCGCTTATGCCTCCACGCTAACAAGCGCGCTTCTGTGGTACCTTGTATGAAGATCATCCGCCTGCAGTAAAAATAGTACTCGTATCGCCCAGAAATGAGTTCGTTTCCTGTTCGGAGTAGCCAGCTGTGGCTCGCTTGTGGTCCAATCTTTTGATCGACAATTCGTGCTTGACAGAAAAGTACACAAGGGTCCAGTGACTGATTGGCCGACAAGCGTACACTAGCCGGCTAACTGTATCAGGAAGGGAACAAACTTCTGGGCGATCCGAGTACATGTACTTCGTATTAGGGGGGTTAACCGTTATTTTGGACAGGTATTATCATGCTTGGCCCTCATCTTAATAAAAACTGTTGGAATTAACAGTTAACCCGCCGGATACCAAGTAGGTAAGCCGTACCTTAGGCTGTTTATAGAGTTTGTACTATTCGCAAACCCTCTGGACTACGGTACCCTGGAACCTTTTCCCAGATCTGTCATTAGCGTACGGCTCTTTCCTATAGCGTGAGCTGCTGACCTTGCTCCCTGCGAGAACGTCAGCATCCCTCTCCAATCAGAGACCTAGACTGGGGAAAGCTTCACATTCCGCCGAGCATAGATCTGACATGGCCGAAACCGGCCTGCTTCAGATGCCTCTTTATCGCAATCGCTGCCTATCGCAATCGCTGCCCACGCCAGCAAGGTATCCATCTCAACGATTTTCCGACGATAGTGGCCATGCTTCAATGCGAGGCAAACACATCCAAGTCACCTCACACAAGCACACAGTATAGGGTAACCAGTGCAATAGGTAGCTGTGGCGAAAAGAAGCAGAAGACCCATGAATAAGCACCCTCTCTGCTGACTGATCGATGGTGCCAAAAGAAGCAGGCGTCATCAACGCATCTTTCCCTCGCTTGCCAGCAGAGCGCACTCTATAAGCAAATCTAGCTGAAGTCAAGAGGCGTCGGCTTGTCTGTCAGGCTACTATGGCCACCGTACGCATTTCTGCAAGAAGCTCAGCCTTCATTTCGGCTCTGCTGTTGTCATATCATCTCACGACACCCTGAATACCTTATGAAACTCCCGCTCGCTCCAATTGAATTTGGTGGTCTGATGGGCCAACTGAGACAGCTTATCGCTCGTCGACAAGATCTTCAGAAAGATAACAAGAGGGGCATGACAGCGCAACAATCGCAAACTGCTCTGGCTGAACGCCTTGACCAGACCAATGTCGCATCCCTCCCATTCATCAGCAACCCTTTATCGCACGCTCCGTTGCCTTTCCAAGCTCTCCGTAACACATACAAGAAAGGTTCGAAGGGCATTGTCATCAGCTTAGGGAAGAGAGACTTTCAGTATGCTTGCCATCTCATTAGGGGGCTGCGATACGGTCTCGGCTCGACTTTACCGATCCAGATAGCATATGCTGGTAATGATGACCTGCCAATGAAGTATCGGGGGTGATTAATGTCATTGTGTAATAATATTGAAATACTAGATCTTCTTCCAATGATCGATGACACCACTGTGGATCTAGCGCACCGAATATTCGCCATAAAACCCATGGCCATGCTAAGTTACTTAGCTCATTCGAGCAGGTCATGGTTGTAGACACCGACGCTATTGTTCTTTAGCCCCCAGAGGTAATGTTCGAACAAGCGGTATTAAGAAACGCGCACCTACTTCTTCCACGATCGACTGATGTATCAAAAGGCTTTTCCGGGACGCCATGAACGAGGAACTAGCCACTTCAAGTACAACCCGCCGAGCGCATCCCTCCTCGGACAGAGAAGGTTTTTCTGAAGAGCAAGAGTCCGGAGCTGCAGGATCTTAGTCTGATTCTTGGAGTATTGCCCGCTGTAGTTACGGCAATGTTACGAGGCTCACTTTTATACACTATTCAAATGCCTCACTTTCTCTTCAACAGTTCCTCAGCTTCGTCGGATGCCAATGCCTACTAGGTACAACCCCGTATAGTAACATAATGTCCCTCGACATGGAATATCCGACGTCGAGACCAAGGCTTGGGCTCTGAATCAGGAGAATCAGCGTCACATTTCTTGGGAGCGGATTCCGCGAGACCTTCGAGGTACCCAGGATCCCACGCCACGATCTTGTACCATTTCCCCTCTTTCATCCACCTTGCTGATACGGTGCATAGGCTTGGAGATTTTTAGTGCGTGGAGTATGATAAAATAGACCTAAGCTCCCTCGTGTCAATACTACACTTTAGCACCATGCACGTCTCGCTATGGATTGCTACGTCCAGACCATAAACTCAAAACTCGGCCCACCTTGAGAGTATGCATAGACAATATCCCTTCCTGGGCTCCCCTCGCAGGAGGTCGCTGAAGTCGTCAATCAGAACTTAGATCTTAGGAGCTTGTATTTGTGCTTACAGAAGGATCGTGGTCATTTGAAGAAGCAGAAGAGTATGCTCTCGAGCACATCGGACACAGAATTTCTGAGCCCGACTTCCTGAGTCTCGTAGGTGGTCTGCATTCCAGGGACAAGGTTTGGATGATATGGAACACAGCTTGTAATAGGACCCAACTCCGATAATCAAGAACATGACAGCCAACTTCAGGACCTGCTTCCTGCTTTCAAGATGCTGAAGCTATCGGTATTCGAACAACCAGGGTAAAATTAGAAGCTTCCTTTCCGCTCTCGACCCGACTACTGTCGGAGCATCCCAACTAAATCTGCGCCTAAGATCAAGTGCTAATTTCCTTTTGACTCTGGTGAGATGTCTTTGACTAGGGTGCTGTCACAGCATACGATGATATGGGCAGCTTCTTCGCCTGGTACACGGATAGAATTTTGTAGGGGCGGATAGTCCAGCGTTGAGCAATGGCCTTAGATTTGCGAGTTCACGGCGTTGTCCTGAGTACAGGCGTCGACGCGTTATAAGCTGTACTCGGATCGATCCACACGTGTGCACTTCAGCTCCACGAGACAGTCGGGAAAGTATTAACTTAGATAGTGGGATGCAATGCTCTCTCGAGCCGTCTAGGGCAAGCGGCGATAAACAGACTGTCTAAGGTGTCTTCCATTCTCGTCGCCTAGTAAGAGGAGATAGTAGATAGTCTTTAAGGTTCGGCAAATAAATGTTTGCTTTCATGTCAGCATATCGCGTTTCAGTGGAGGTTACCGTTATATCTTGTAAGGAAATCAGATGTAGAGGATGTCATGCTCAGCTTAGCGAAATACCCGTCAATAAGTATTACTCAGATTCGCTCGAACAGTTGTCTTGCTTCAGACGAACACTTCCAATTAATGGCTTTATTTACTACAAACTCTATCCCAGACTTCGATGCTTCGATCATATTCATGATATCTACTTGTCAGCTCGACATAGCTACATCGTGCGTCAAATCGTCGACGGTCAAGTGTCTTACACAGTGAAAACCAACAATCTTGGTGTTCCGATCCCGGAAATTTCAAGCACAAACCGGAGGGGTCGTCCGTATGGTAAAAAACCGTCTAGAAAGAATGAAACTTTCCACAGCCCAGATAGTTCGGACGTCCCAAATGACAGCCCGGCGTCCCAAGTATTGCCGGACCAAGCCTTCCAACAGGTCAAGCTGACCCCAGTCGAGCTATTGGAATCTAGCTCCTCACTACTTGATGATGATTCCTCTGATCGAAGATCTCCTAGCTCCCCGATGAATCAATGTGATCCCGACGCAATGGGCGAAGATTTCGTATCAGAGTCGAGTGCATTGACTACCTCCCGCTCCATCGCATTACTACATAGACTTTGTGACAAACTTATAGGATCTATGGAAAATACGAGGTCACACGTCAATGAACCAAACACTGATCACCATACAATCCAAGAAGACACTAACCACAAAGACACTCGGGACCCAACAAATCGTACAGGAATGCAAGACGCCACTCATCCTATAAATGCTCTCAACATCCAGCAGCTCGACTTAGCAAACATTATGAAAACTGAATTGATACAACTCGAAGCTGTGGCTAGGTAATATGAAGCTAGGAAAGGCATAATATAGAGAAGTTTGCAAGAAGAATCTTCGAGTATTATAATTAAGTAGTACAAATCTATTTATAGCTTTTCTCGCGTGAATAATTACTACAAACCAAATTTTCTATATTATATCTCGATAAGAAAATAACAAAGCAATTGTAAAACTATAAAAATAATATATTTCTATTATCTACGAGCAAATTCTAGTTTGTCTTGATAGTTAGACAGATATAAATTCCGTCCCAAAATTTAGATAACGTCAAGAAATCTTATCAAATTGTTCAACTTGTCTACAGAAGAGACTCTCAACTCTAATCTAAATGTTGAAATTACTAGCAGAGAGAAATAGCGTAAAGAATTAGCTAAAATTCTTCCTTTAAAGTAGCTAGAGAAAAAAATCTATAACTGAGCTAAGAACAAGAGTTCTATTCAAAGTCTTGTGCTTGTTTATTCTTGTAACAACTAATATAATCTTGAACAAAACAATTAAGACTCGAAGTGTTCTAACTGTTTCTTTGTATTCTTCGATAATAAGCTTACGCTTACTTCTGAATAGAAAAGTTCTCTAAAGTATCTTAAAGAGTTCTCGCTATAGTTATGCTTTTGTTTTGATTTAACTTAAAGATACTTGAATTTAGAACTCTTTTGCAACTTCTAGCACTATTCTTATGCGATATAACTCTTATTTCCACTTTCTTACGTCTCTTTAAAGATATCAAACATATAAAACTTAATAACATTAATATATCAACTATAAGAATTTTTCTCTTAATTCGCTTCTCAAATCTATCTTACGTTTATAAATAAATATATTAATATACAATATATACTTTTTGATAAGATAGATCTCCTTTCAACTCTTAGTAAAAGTAGAAAAGACTTTGTACAGAAAATACAGATATAAAATATCTATAGCATCTATCTCTTTCGTTATTATAAAGTAAGTTATTAATTAAGAGTATTATCTACTCTGTGCTAATAGTAATCTACAAGATTTGCTATACTTTCAAGACTATCAATAATTTAATCTAGAATAATACCGCTTTACTTATCAAGATTTGTCAACAATATAGTTATCTATTAGTAACAAATTCTTCTGTTCTATTAGCGCTAAGTTCTATATTGCAAAGCATCGGGATAATTCTATTCTTACATTAGATTGCACTAAGAATCATCGAGATTAGAAGCGAAATATTTGCAACTCTCTATACTGTTAATTTCTTTTTTACAGCTCTTGCTTTCGTCAAATTCTTAGACTCTCCCGGAGATCAATTGCAAACAATAATTAGCGTTATATTATCTTGCATAAGCTAAATTCTATCAAGAAAAGCGCACTATATTAATTCTCAGCTTGTATAACTTATCTTGTTTATAAATTAGTATCTACATTGATTACTTTAATAAGTTATCTAGCTATTAAAAAGAGTATCAAGATACTAGCAATATACTACAATATTAGACTGACTGTCAGATCGAATTTCGGTTTCAACTTTTGAAATCGACCCGAAACCTGATTCGATTTCTATTATTTCGGAACCGAATCGATAAGACCCGACTCGGGTTTCGGCTCTAATATTAGGAATTGAATCGAATCGTCAAAAAATCGAAAATTATGTTCTTATATCAAGAATTTCTATTTTTGGTTTTAAATTATAAACTCTTTGTAGAAATTCTATAAATATTGTTCTATTATTAATTTATTATATATTACTTGCATCTATAAGCAGTATAGATGCTATTCAAATTTTATATATTAAGTAATTAAGATTAATATATATTTGCATCTATAGTATTCTTCGTATGTATCAACGCGTCCGCAGAGCTATATTGAGATGCTGAACACTGGCAGTTGTACTGAAAGGGGGTTTAGGTAAAAGCATGGCTACCCTCGATGCCTCTGAGAATTCTTGCTTTCTGCAGGTGCGCTCTCTGCTCATTGCTCAATAAAGAACTATCCCTAAGAGTAGAGATCTACAGCTCATCATGGCAAGTGAATTCCTCAGTGCCAAGATGTTGCACTGCCGGGTCTAGTTGCCTCAGTTTTCAGAGTGAAGTTCTCAAGCCCCTGCGGGTTGGCATGCTACCAGCCCGAAGGGCTTGGCGCGACACGTCTGAGAACTGAGGCAAGGGTCTAGGGGAGTACAGAGCTTACTTTCCACCAAAAGTCCTCCGTAATAGACGAGGTGTCGGACTCCCCATCATGGTGAGACAAGGGTCCCAAAAGCCGTAGCAGTCAGGGCTTGGACGATTTTCCCATTATTCTGTAAAGTCACGCCACAACGATGCTGCCAGCCTGCGGAGAGAGAAGGCAACAAGGATTTCAGCGGTATCGTACTATTATGCTTGAGTCCCAGCACTATTGCCATTGCCTCAGTTCTCAGACGTGTCGCGCCAAGCCCCTTCGGGTTGGCGGCTGACAAGCAGTCTTCCAGCGACACGTCTGAGCCCAGAACCTCGTATTTTTGGTCAAATCGCGTTATTTTGGTGCGTTTACATACAACTTCGAGTCAACAGAACTAAATTTCTACAATTTACACAAACGAGCATTACGCCAGCATCATCACAACATATTTTGATTGATATTTTGAGCATCGTCGCTAGTTTCATTGGAAATCTAGCGTCGAGTGAAGCTTGTATATACAAAAATTGACGTTGTGTTGTTGTGCTAGCATCAAACGTAAAAAGTAATAAAAACAGCAAAATTTTGATCGTGTGTGCAATCAACGCAAAGATCGACTCCGTCTAGATTTTTTCAAACATGCTTATTTTTGTAGTACTCAATACGTGTGTAAAATTTGCTTTAAGAAAAGTGCGTGCGTTGTGTAGTTAATGAAAAAAGAGAGCTTTTACGTGCTATTTTTTGATGTTGTAGAAAGAGAAGTTCCCGCGACACACGAAATGTATTAAGGTTATTTCAATAACGCCAAGAATACACGTTAATAACATAATAACGTCTAGTTTTATGCCAAGAACGTTGCTTTCGCGTACGTTAATCAATATTACGTCGATTGAGCATGTAATCAAGCGTTTTGGGCTCAGACGTGAAAGCGCTCCTGACGTTAGTCAGCGACTTAGCATGCCAACCCGCTAAGGGCTTGGCAACTTCACTCTGAGAACTGAGGCAACCCGCAGGGACTTGGGAACTTCACTCTGAGATGACTGATTACTACCAGGTAACAACGGGACGATAAAAACGATGGCAAATTGATGGGGGTGACAATGATGATCATTGACGATGAAACAAGGATAAATAAGCGACAGCGACGACCTGCAGATAATGAAGACATGCCGACAATTGATGCTGACGCTGCTGACTCGATGGAAGGGGATAGCTCACTCTTCGTCGTTCGCGGCACAAAGTCAGTTTTTCGTGGTCCATGTTGACCATGCGAATGCGAATGCACTTCACGGTCCTTGTATTCTTTGATCTTCGTATCGAATCATGTATTATGTACCCAGACGGTTGAGTATTGTACCTACTCGGTGACATGCTAGCAGATATCTTTGATGCAGCTTAATGCTATAGCCTTCCTTATACGATGGATGAGTAAGCATTGACGCTGATCACGCTGCCGCACCGACACCTGTATTTAAAAGGGTTACTACGTCCTTTTATGAACATCAAATGAATTCTAAGGAGGCAGGAAGTGGTATCAATATTGACTCTTGCAAGCAGCAAGGACAGCCGCGATGGAACAACAGTCAAGATGACTCTACTCATACTGGACAAGGACCTTCCTTTTCGGGAGGTTTGCCTTATCCTCGAGGTTGGGCGCAATCTTCCAATGTGGAAGTGTATATCAGTACCAGGGACTGGTCGTTCAACTTTAAAGGTTCCAATTCCGCCCATTGTTCTACCATAAATGCCCTTCCATCAATAAGCACTTGTCTTTCTAAGAATGGCTTGAAACAGCATGATGCGACGGATGCGACGTGTGAGACTTGATGGCAAACACTGAAAGAGTCTTGATATAGAGATAGTTATTAGGTTATATTTTCTCATTCTCGATAACTCGTATCAATTTCATCATGTGTGTTCGTCTCCCAAAACTCCTATTAGCATGCCTTTCTCTTCTCAGGGGAATGTGCTACAAAGGCTCAGCTGTAACAAAGTTATTTCACCTTGAATTAGATAATCCCAACCGCTGTAAAGGTACTAAGTAATGATCGCCGAAGTCTGCACGAGAGTGATGAAAAACTACCCTGGCCAGTCTAACACTTCGTCAATACCATCAAATTTAGCTGCCGAGCCGATCACGATGGTCATCTCGGACTCCGTTCCAGATCGTCTTTCAATCTCAAAGTAAGCGTTTTCCTCCTTCGGTAATGGCGTTCTTTTTCTCCTTCGCTCGACAGGTTGGTAGTCTCCGAGGGATGGATTCGTGGTGGTGTCCTCGTACTTTGTGGTCTGGCGATTACAGGTACTTTCAATTGCATTAACATATTCCCACAACTCAGCCGTGAAAGAAAAATCTCTCTGAGATTCACGTTCCTTGATCACTAGGTCCAAGAACGCAGACAGATCATGAATCAGTATACGCTTTGGTTCTCTGGCAGTTTCAAGTGGATGAGATAAAGTGCTTTGAAGTGCTTTTTGGGCCTTGCGAAGGCTCGTGCGGTCATCGGGCAACGATAGCACAAGTAGGCTCTTAAGCTTCTTCGTAACCTCATCCATTGTTATAGAACATAGATGTGGCCAGTATCTAAGCTTTAATGTAGATGGACTCTTTCGGAGTATAACGTAAGCTGCTCATCTTCACCTCGTAACCTTAATAAGATATAGAAAGCCCATTGTGGTCAAATTACTCTTACTTTTAGATTGGCCATGGGCTCTTCCATATTCGAAATTTAACCAGTTGCTGCACCAATACAGGAGATCTGTAATTTTACGCAAGTAGACTCCACACGAGTTTCGAACGAGAACTAAGATTCGAGTATGACCGCTAAGCTTTCAGAGGTGATTCATGTTTCTGGAATGTCAGCAACAATGACACAGCGGCGTCAGCGTACGACCCGTGTTCTGGTGGCACGTGTGTTTCACCAAGCCGCCGAGCGCATACAAACATGCTTTCCTCCCCATTGCCGTCTGGCAGGGACACAACATGGCTACACAGGATGGAAACAAGAGCAGTGACCATGCAATCATGTCTGGTACGTGCCAAACCCTGCTTGATCACCAGAGCCTTAGCTCACGAATTTAAAGAGGTAGATTATGCGCGGATTCTTAATGCGAGACCCGAAGATTTCGTTATGGGCTATGATGATCCTTTTCTCTCGCAAGAGCCTCAGTACACTGAAGGAGTCGAATTTTTAGACTCGGACATTCCCTTGCTCACCCAAGCTCCAAATGACGAGAATCTGGAGATCGAGTCACTCTTTCCTCAACTAGATGATCTAGAAATATTGTCATGGCCTCAAAGGTCGCTTGATGATAGCCAATACCTCTTTTTTCTGGTAGAGCAGGCAACCGCGCAGGATTACGCAGAAAAGATTGGAGAGACAGAGGTGAAGGAGGCATGGCTTGAGGATCAGAAAGTTAAGAGTCAGTGTGAGCTCGAAAAGCTTAGAATGATTGTAGAAGCGAAAGAGCGAGAGATGAAGACCGGTAATCAAATAGCTCCAAACGAAGGCAGCGCTTCTGGGCCGTAGGTTCTCCACGATCTACCTCGCAAGTAATGCGCATTACCACACATTTCATGCATGCACTCCAGCGTTGGACCGCCCTCATATTCCGCTACGTGCGCATCGTATTTGCATTGTGTTAATGCTGGCTACGCGGAGGCTTTATTCCTATCCCGAATCGTCAAGTGCTCGAATTAGAGCGTCGTTGGCACAGTCAGATTCTCAAGCCTGAGCTGTTGGATCAGGGAATCCATGAGATATAAAGTTTTGGCATTGAGCGAGCATCGTCCTCGGATCTGTGAAACATTCGAACCGTTTCTCAACAGACTTCAATAATAGGCTGCCCTGGTCGCGATGGTACTTCAGTACAGCGCCGGCGAAGTCTTTGCTATGCTTCGACACTTTTGATTGGTCTTGAAGAAACTTGTAGCCTTCCCAAACGACCGATATTGCGACGTACCCTGTAGTCATTTGAAGTAAGTCTCGAGACCCATCTTCCGATGACATCGTTGCCGGACAGTATTCACCCGAATATTTGCCAATTTTGTCTTGCATGCCATGTACAATCACAGGCTGCTGCACCGTGACTATATACTTGAGACCAGATATGGTCTGCGTCAAGTCCCTAGGATACTCGAACGCATAAAATGCTAGGTTTTCCAGAATATATCTCACATACTTCACCTTCTGTGTATCTTGGACAGCGATCGTCAACTCGGAGCAGAACTGTCGAAGGAAGGCTTCCCGCAAGAGTTTGGAGCCCCCATTGATGGCTGCAAACATGTAACGTAGGCTGGCACGAAGGTCCAGCTTTATCGGACTACTTGACTTTTCACATTGATAGAAAAAGGATTGTCGAACAGTTCTGATGTAAGAAGTCTCAATAGCGCTTTGTCTTAGATTGTGGATCCTTATGTGCTCCTTGTTGGCTATTTGTGCAGTCTCGGTATTTGGGGAAGTTCCAAGAGCCACGAGAATGGGATACACTTTGCTCGGGCACACTAGACCCTGTCCTGATACGGTAACGATATATTCTGTGATCACGAGAGTTCTTCTGCAGTGACCTCGCATG
>JAABUL010008153.1_pt1 | contig 10814 bp, 10 predicted proteins | sample 5559151 | NCBI WGS metagenome assembly JAABUL01 (sample SAMN10711876, study PRJNA513368) | rock metagenome | isolation source: Antarctica rocks | place: Antarctica: Victoria Land, Pudding Butte sud | reverse complement strand
ACGGCGCCCCGGACCGCGCAGTGGCCGCGGTGGAGATCAGGCCGACCCCGGCCACCCGTTCGGTGAACAGATTCGGCCGCAGCCCGGCCAGGGTGATCAGGGCCATGCCGCCCATCGAATGGCCGATCAGCACCACCGGACCGTGCGGAGCCGCGGTGGCGAGTACCGCGGCCAGGTCACCCGCAAGATCCTCCATGCCGACGTGCGCCGGGTCTGCCCGGCCGGATCTGCCGTGGGACCGCTGGTCGAAGAAAACCAGGCGGGCGGGCGGCCCATCGTCGGGGTCACCGAACCCGTTGCCCGCCAAACCGATTCGCTGGTAGTGCCAGGCGCCGGAGCGCAGCGTCCAGCCGTGTCCGAAGATCACCGTCAGGAGGGCGTCCGGCGGGCCGACCTCTTCGACGTGCAGCACCACACCGTCCTCGCCGACCACCGAATAGGTGCGATCGGCGACCAGTGCGTCATAGCCTTTGGGATCGGTGCCGTCGGGAAGTCGGAACCTGCGGACGGCTCGTCGCTGGGCGGTCACCCCGCCCAGTGCTGCCGCGCCGACCAGGCCGGTGGCGATCGACGCCGCTCCCACGAGCCTGCCCACCGTGCTCATCGTGCTCATCGCTGCTCCGAGGAAGATGCCGACAGGTCAACGGGCGACGCGTTCTTCATCTCGTCGCCCCCTTGTCGGCCTCCCGCGCCGGCTGATCCGGCCTGCTCGGCGGCTGAGAACCCAACGTACCTGCGCGGCACCCGGGGCCCGATCCGGGTGACGATCTCGTAGCCGATGGTGCCGCACGCGGCGGCCCAGTCGGCAGCCGTCGGTTCCCCGGAGGAGCCGTTCCCGAAGATCAGCACCTCGTCGCCCGGCGCCACCTCGTCGTCCCCGCAGTCCACCACGAACTGGTCCATCGCGATCCGGCCGGCAATCCCACGCTGCCGGCCCCGCAACCACACCCGGGCGGCCGAGCCGGCGGTTCTCGGAATGCCGTCGGCGTACCCGACCGGCACCAGCGCCAGGGTGGTCGGGTACGCCGTCCGGTAGGTCAGTCCGTAGGAGACGCCGGTTCCGGCCGGCACGCGTTTGGTCAACGCCACGCCGGCCCGCAGCGTCATGGCGGGCCGGAGACCCGCAGCCGCCGGCACGGCCGAGTCGAAAGGGTTCACGCCGTACAGGCCGATGCCGCACCGCACCAGGTCGAAGACGGCTCCCGGCCAGGCCAGCGTCGCCGGTGTGTTGCCCAGATGACGCCACCGCACCGTCAGACCCGCGGCCGCCGCGGCGGCGCAGCCCTTTTCGAACGCTCTGATCTGGGCCGGCACCGACTCGTCACCAGGTTCGTCGGCGCAGGCCAGATGGCTCATCAGACCGACGACCCGGATGCCACCTGCCCGCTCGGCGCTCCCGGCCTCGCGCAGCACGGCGGGGAAGTCGTCCATCGTGGCGCCGCCGCGGCCGAGGCCGGTATCGAGCTTGAGGTGGATCTGCGGCGCGCCTGCCGGGTCGGCGCCGGAGGCGGCAAGCACTGCTGCCAGCTGCGCGGACGAGGAGACCACCAGCTGCGCACCCGCCCGCAGCGCCGGTCGGAGATCCTGATCCGGCACCCAGAGCCAGGCCACCACCGGCCGATCGGATGTCGATTCCAGCCCCGCCCGGACCAGCGCGACCGCCTCGTCCGGAGTCGCAACGCCCAGGGCGGTGGCACCGGCGCGGCGGGCCGCGTTGGCAACCTCGATCGCGCCGTGCCCGTACCCGTCGGCCTTGACGACGGCCATCAACTCCGCTCGCGGGTTCGCCGACCGGGCCGCGGCGAGCAGGAGCGCGACATTGGCCTCCACTGCATCCAGGTCGATCACGGCCTCGGCGCGGACCGGCATCGAAACAGCGGAGCGGGCGCTCTCGGATGCACTACTCACGACTACCAACCCGGAACCCGGATGCGGTTCCACAACCCCTGGGCTCCGGCCACCCGGGCTGCGGACGCCCGCTCACCGGCCCGGCCGTGCAGGTGGGCACCCGCGGCGCCCGCCTCCCAGGGCGGCAGCCCGGCGGCCAGCAGCGAACCGAGAATGCCGGAGAGCACGTCACCGGAGCCGGCGGTCGCCAGCCAGGAGGAACCGGTGGTGTTCACCGCCACCCGACCGGACGGATCGGCCACCAACGTCCGATGACCCTTGAGCAGGATGGTCGCGCCACAGCGCTTCGCCGCGGCGCGCACCGAGGCCAGCCGGTCGGCCGGATCGAGGTCGGGGAAGAGCCTGGCGAACTCCCCATCGTGTGGCGTCAGCAGGGTGGGCCGGCCGCGCCGGTCGTTCAGCAGGTCCATGTCGGCGGCCAGCAGGGTGAGCCCGTCGGCGTCGACCAGCACCGCACCGTCGGTGGCGAGCACCGCGCACAGCAGGGACCGGGCGGCGTCGTCGGTGCCCATCCCGGGACCGGCCACCCACGCCTGTACCTGGCCGGCCGATTCCAGGTCCTTGGTGGCCACCACCTCGGGCCATCGGGACAGCACCGCCGCCGCGGCCGGACCGGCGTACCGGACCATGCCGGGGCGGGTGCGGACCGCGGCCCCGACCGACAGCACCGCTGCGCCCGGATATCGGGTGGATCCGGCCACGATGCCGGGAACACCGCCGGAGAACTTGTCCCCGGCCCGGCCGGGATCGGGCAGCAACACCCGGACATCCTGGTCGGTCAGCCAGAACACCTGCGGGTTCGCCGGTTCGAAGCCCAGGTCGACGACGACAACCTGCCCGGCAAACGCATCCGCGACCAGCAGACCGGTCTTCATGCCGCCGAAGGTGACCGTCAGGTCCGCCCGGAACGTTCCGGCATCCGCCTGCCCGGAATCCGGATCCAGACCGGAGGGGAGATCAACCGCGACCTTGAAACCGTTGCAGCGGTTGCCCTTTTTGATCAGCGCGGCGAGCTCCGGCCGGAGCGGGGGGCGTCCGGCCAAACCCAGCAGACCGTCCACCACCACATCGGCGTGCGCGAAGGCTTTGTCCTGCAACGATTCCGGCACCACCCGACCGCCGGCTCGACGGAACGCCCGCAGGCCGGCTGCATGCACGCGGTCGGGGTCGGACAGCACCGCAGTCACGGCCATTCCGCGTCGGCGCAGCAGGCTACCGGCGAAAAGTGCGTCACCGCCGTTGTTCCCGGTCCCCACCAGCAGCACCGCCGACCGGCCCACCACGTCCGGGAGGTGGTCCAGCACCGCGGCAGCCACCGCGTGTGCCGCCCGGCGCATCAGGGCATCGTTCGCATCCGACTGCAGCCGGGCGGCTTCGGCCTGCCGAATTGCCGCCACCGAAAAGGCCGGAATCACGATTGCTCCCCCGCAGCGCCCAGCGCCATCACCACTGCAGCGGCAATGCCGGCGTCGTGCGACAACGACAACCGCCAAGCCGTCACCCCGAACGCGGTCGCCGCGGCCAGCACAGTTCCGGTCGTGATCAGCACGGGCCGCCCCGACTCCTCCGAGATCACGGTGCAGTCGTGCCACTGCATGCCGCGGGGAACGCCGAGCGCTTTGGCCACCGCCTCTTTCGCCGCGAACCGGCCGGCAAGGGAAACCGGACGCCGCAGCGATCCGGTGGACGTGACCAACTCGCCCGGTGCGAAAAGCCGTTGCGCCAGACCTGGGGTGCGCAGCAGCGACTCCGAGAACCGTTCCACCGCAACGACGTCGATCCCGACACCGAGAACCCGGTGCCCCACTGGAACTTCCAGTACTCCTGCGCCTGTCATCGCCTGGATCTACTCGACCGTGACGGACTTGGCCAGGTTTCGTGGCTTGTCGATGTCGTAGCCGCGGGTCCTGGCGATCTCGGCGGCAAGCACCTGCAGCGGAACGGTCGCCACCAGCGGCTGCAACAGCGCCGGCACCCGGGGCAACTCGAGCAGGAAATCCGCGAACGGCGCGACGGTGTCGTCCCCTTCCTCGCCGATGACGATCGTCCTGGCGCCGCGGGCCTGGATCTCCCTGATGTTGGACAGCAGCTTGGAGTGCAGCAGCGGCTGGGACTTCGGCGACGGGGTCACCACCACCACCGGCAGACCGTCCTCGATCAGCGCGATGGGACCGTGTTTCAACTCGCCGGCGGCGAAACCCTCGGCGTGCATGTAAGCCAGTTCCTTCAGCTTCAGCGCACCCTCGAGGGCGACCGGGAAACCGACGTGGCGGCCGAGGAACAGCACCGCCTTGGAGTCGGCGATGTCGCGACCCAGCTGCCGGACCGGCTCCATCAGCTCCAGCGTCCTGGCCACCGCCTCCGGCATCGCCAGCAGCGATTCGTACTCACGGCTCACCTCGTCCGCATATTTGATGCCTCGAGCCTGCGCCAACGCCAGGCCCACCAACAGATTTGCCGTCACCTGAGCCAGGAAACCCTTGGTCGAGGCCACTCCCACCTCGGGGCCGGCGTGGGTGTAGACGACCGCATCGGATTCCCGGGGGATCTGCGAACCATTGGTGTTGCAGACTGCCAGCACCCTGGCGCGCTGCCGGCGGGCGTGCCGCACCGCCTCCAGCACGTCGGCCGTCTCGCCGGACTGAGTGATGGCGACGACCAGGGTGTCGCGGTCCAGCACCGGGTCGCGGTACCGGAATTCGCTGGCCAACTCGACCTCGACGGGGAGCCTGGTCCAGTGTTCGATGGCGTACTTGGCCACCAACCCCGAGTGGTAGGACGAGCCGCAGGCCACCACGAACACCTTGTCGATGGTGCGGAGTTCGTCCTCGCCGAGGCGTTGCTCGTCCAGCACGATGCGGCTGCCGTCGAAATGTCCGCGCAGGGTGTCCTCGACGGCGGCAGGCTGCTCCAGGATCTCCTTGTCCATGAAGAACTGGTGACCGCCCTTCTCGGCCGCCGCCAGATCCCAGTCGACGTGGAACGGGCGGTAGTCGGTGGTCGCCGACTCGCCGGGGCGGAACGAGGTCACCTCGTAGCCCTCCGGCGTGATCACCACCATCTGGTCCTGGCCGAGTTCGACGGCGTCGCGGGTGTGCGAGATGAAGGCCGCCACGTCGGAGGCCACGAACATCTCCTTGCCGGCCGGGCCGTCGGCGCCCACCCCGATGACCAGCGGCGAGTTCCGGCGGGCGGCGACCAGCATGTCCGGAACGTCCGCGTGCGAGGCGACCAGGGTGAAGGCGCCCTCCAGCCGGCGGCAGGTGGCAGCCATCGACGCCGGCAGGTTCCCGGCGGTCGGCCCGGTGGCGAACGCGGCGGCCAGCAGGTGGGCGACGACCTCGGTGTCGGTGTCGGAGACCAGTTCGACGCCGGCGTGCTCCAACTCGGCCCGCAGCACGGGGAAGTTCTCGATGATGCCGTTGTGGATCACCGCGGTGCGGCCCGTGACATCGGTGTGCGGGTGAGCGTTGCGGTCGGTCGGCCCACCGTGGGTGGCCCACCTGGTGTGACCCATGCCGGTGGTACCGGCCAGCGCGGTCGCCCCTGAGTCGATGTAGGCCTCCAGATTCGCCAGCACACCGGCCTTCTTGGCGGTGTGCAGGTCGCCGGCGCCGTCCAGCACGGCCACTCCGGCCGAGTCGTAGCCGCGGTACTCCAGCCTGCGCAAACCCTCGAGAATCAGCGGCAACGCCTGACGGGGACCGGTGTAGCCGATGATTCCGCACATGGATGCCAGGCTAACCGGTCCGCGGAGGGCGACCGGCCCTTACCGCGGCCGCGTCGGTGGTCACACGGTGACGGGAAGACGAACGAGCAATCCGTCGGCGGCCGCGTCGTGCGCCCGGGCCACCGCTCGCAGCGCCGCCAGCACCGGCGCGATGTGCGGCTGGTCGTGGGTACCGGCGCGGTACTGCACGGTGATGCGGCGGCGAGGCGGATCACCGGCGATCGGCCGGACCACGACCGGATCGGTGGCGAACGGGCCCTGCGCCAGCCGGGGCAAGAGGCACAACCCCTCGCCGGCGGCCACCAGCGCGACCGCACCGGTGAAGTCGTCGGCATTGTGACGGGAGCGCGGCGTGAACCCGGCGCGCGCACACGCCGCCTGCATGGCGGCCCAGCAGGGCACGCCGGGGAGGTGGGTGATCCAGTTTTCGTCGGCCAGCTCCGAGATGGGGATCTCGGAGCTGGTGGCCAGCGGATGACCGAGCGGTAGCGCGACGTCCATCACGTCGTCGAACAGGAACGAGTCGGCGAGCCGGGGATCCTCCGAGCCGAGCACCTCACCCCCGCCGGTCAGCGTGACCGCCAGGTCGACCTGACGGCCCAGCAGGGCGTCGACGGTGCTCTCCGGCTGGACCTCGCTGATCCGGACTTCCAGCCGGGTGTCGCGCAGCTGCGCCAGTACCGGTACGGCGACGCCGCGGATCGCGGTCGGGAAAGCGCCGAGTCGGACGACGCCCGCGTCACCGCGACGAAAAGCGGCCAGGTCGGATTCCGCGTGTTCCAGGTGGGTGAAGACCTCGTGGGCGTGCCGCAGCAGCAATTGGGCGGCAGCGGTGAGCCGGACCCGGCGGCCGTCCGGCTCCAGCATCGGTGTCCGCGCCTCCTTCGACAGAGCCGCCAGTTGCTGCGATACCGCGGAGGGGGTGAGGTGGACGACGAGCGCGGTGGCGGCAATGGTGCCGCACCGATCGAGTTCCTGCAGGATCTCCAGCCGTCTGAGATCGATCATGCAGGTGACCTTACGCGTATGCAGAAGAATAAACAGCTGGACGCGAGCTATCGAGCAGCCGACCGTGGGGCCATGACAATCGTTCTGATCTTCCTGGCACTGCTCGCACTCGCCTGGACGTCGCAGCGCTTCGGCGCCGACACCCGCTCCGGACCGGAATGGTCGATGGGCTCGCTGCTCCGTCAACGTCCGCAGGCCACCCCGACAGGTAGCTCCGCACGCCGACGCTGATCCGTCCGGGCCGGCGGTCGCGCTTCCGGCGCTGCGGCTTCATCTGTCCGAAGGCCGGCCGCCCCTGGGCTTGACCGCCTCGGGATCCACCACGGGCGCTGCTGAATCCGGCTTCGGCGTGACGTATCCGGCCCGGTCCTCGGGAAGTGACGCCGCCACCGCGCGGACGTCGGCCCAGGCCCGCAGCGCGGCGATCTGTTCCGCCTGGGTGATCGACAGCGGCACCGTGTGGGTGATGGCCCGCGAAAGATCCTCCGCCGTGAGCGCCCGGCGGCCGTCGAACGCGTCGAAGCAGGCCGCTATCACGGCCTGTTCGATCTCCGCGCCGGAGTACCCCTCGGTCAACGCAACCAGCGGATCGAGCAGTGCGTCGTAGACGGGCAACTCCCCGAGCGCCGGACCGGCCACCAGCCTGGCCCTGATGTGGAGCGAGAAGATCACTTTCCGCTCCACCGTCGTCGGAAGGTCGATGAAGAAGATCTCGTCGAATCGCCCCTTGCGGAGGAACTCCGGCGGCAGCAGGGAGATGTTGTTCGCCGTCGCCATGACGAATACCGCGGACGTCTTCTCCTGCATCCAGGTCAGGAACGTTCCGAACACCCGCGCCGAGGTTCCGGAGTCGCCGGTACCGGAAGCCCCTGCGGCGAAGCCCTTTTCGATCTCGTCGATCCAGAGCACGCAGGGCGCCACCGCTTCTGCGGTGCGCAGTGCGCTGCGCATGTTCTGCTCACTCTCACCGACCAGTCCGCCGAAGATGCGGCCGATGTCCATCCGGATCAGCGGCAGCGACCAGGCGCTGGCCATGGCCTTGGCCGTCAGCGACTTGCCACAGCCCGGAATACCCGTCACCAGAACGCCTTTCGGCGCCGGCAGGCCGTAGAGCTGCGCCTCGTCGAGCCAGGACCCGGCCCGCTTGGTGAGCCACTTCTTCAGGCTTCCGAGCCCACCGACGTCCGCGAGTTTCACGGCGGAGTTGACGACCTCGAGCACCCCGGACTTCCGGACGATCTGATCCTTCTCCTGCTGGACGACCGCGACGTCCTGGGCCGAGAGATTCCCGTCGTCGACCATCGCCCTGGCGAAGGCGTTCTCGGCCTCGAACGCCGTCAGCCCGAGGGCCGCCTTGGCGAGCCGCTCCAGCGCATCGTCGGCCAGGTCCACCGTCAGTGCCTTGGACGCGGTATTGCGTGTGATCATCTTGTCGGGCAGGCTGCGGATCTGAGTTTCGGTCGGCAGCGGGAAGTCGACCAACGTCACCAGCGCCTCCAGATCCGATGGGATGCGCGGCGTTGGCGAGACCAGGATGAGCGTGCGTGGCACCGATCCCTCCGCGTAGAGCCGCACCGTGTCCTTGAGCGCCCGGACGACCTGGGTGTCCGGCAACTGACTACTGGTGCCCAACCAGGGGTGCAGGTCGAACAGCACCACCACGCTCGGCGTGGTCAGCGCCGCCGCCGCGGTCAACGCCGCCAGCGGCGTCCTGGTGTCGGGGTTACCCAATTGCCCGAGTGCGGCGAACCCGTCGGAGGTGGTCCACCGGTAGACCCGCCGTTGCGGCACCACCTGCGTCCGGTCGCCGACTACGGTGGCGATCTCGGCAAGCACCCTGGATTCCTCTGCCGTGCCGATGGACAGCAGCGGAAACCGGGCCTTGATCAACCGCCGCAGCGTCTCGCCGAAGTTGCTGTCCTGCGCCATACCGGCTCCCTGTCATCTTGCTGGTGTCGTTCCTGCTGTCATCTTCGAGCGTCGTCTTCTGGTGTCGGTTTCCGAGCCTCGATCAACGTGCCAGGCGGCGTCGCCGGCTGACCGGTACCCGTCAGTACCGATCACCACTGCCCGCGCCGTCGAACCCCGGGCCGGGCCAGCAATACTGCCCGCGCCGGGCCAGCAATACTGTACGAGAACGCACCAGGTGGCCCAGGTCGGTGCGGGGCGTTGTCTGCCGGGTACTCCCGTGCGCCCTGTCGCGCTCTAGTAGGAGGAATTGCCGTGCCGTTGTTCGCCAAGAAGAAGCCCGGAATCGGCATCGATCGACCGTCGATGGAATACCTGAGCCACCTCGGTCCGCACCGGGTAGCGGCCGGGAATCTCACCGAGGCCGGAATGCCCGGGTTGGTCTTCGCCCCGGTGGCCGGACGCGGGCTACCTGCGGTGGCACTGTCCCACGGCTGGCTGCAGCCGGCCGCCCGGTACGCCGACACCATGCGCTACCTGGCCTCCTGGGGTCTGGTGGTGGTGGCTCCGGACACCGAGAAGGGACCGGTGCCCTCCCACGAAGCTATGGCGGCAGACGTGCTGACCGCGTTGAGCCTGGTCGCCGACGGCAGACTGGGCGGCGGCCGGGTGAACGTCGACGCCGCAAGACTGGGCGTGCTGGGCCACTCGATCGGCGGCGGGGCAGCCGTGCTGGCTGCGGCAACAGCCCCTCGGATCGGTGCGGTGGTGACTGTGACCGCCGCCGCGACCCGCCCCTCCGCCGTCGAGGCGGCCGCCGGCGTCCACTCCCCTGGGCTGCACCTGGTGGGCAGCGACGACGACATCGCCGAAGGGGACGGCGCGGCGCTTGCTGCGGCCTGGTCCGGGCCGGCGCAACTGCGAACCGTCAAGGGGGCGAGCCATCTGGGGCTCGCCGAGGGCAAGCACTGGAGCTCGACGGTCACCGGATCCGGCGACGAGAAGCGCATCCAGCAGGTGGTCCGGCTGGTGGCCACCGCATTCCTGCTTCGCCACCTGACCGATCAGGAGCAGCTGGCGGACGAGATCGACGGAAAGATCAAGGGCACCACGCTGGAGGACCTCGGCGAGGTGCAGCAAAGGGACACCGTCAGCCGACCAGCGCACCTGGAGTGAGGGTGACCGAGAACGGATTGGTCAAGGTCAGCGGTTCCGCGCCCGTCGCCCGGCCCGCGACGACATACTGCCCGGCGATCAGGTCCAGCGCGAGGATCGAAGGCTCGTCCGGGTCAACGATCCAGCAGCGGGCCACGCCCGCCTCCTCGTACTTCGATCGCTTGAGCAGCAGATCCTTGCGACGCGTCGACGGGGACAGCACCTCGACCGCCAGCGTCAGCGGCTCGTGCACCGCCTTGAATCCGCATCACCGCCCGCGATCACCAGCAGATCCGGCTGCAACGAAGTCCGACCGTCCGGCTGCCAGTCGACCGGCGCGAAGAACACCTTGAGTTCCGGCGGACAGGCAGCGGCGAGGACCAGGTGCAGGCGGGCGCAAGCTCGTTGGTGCCGTCCGACAGGGCCCGGACTCACGAGACGGATCCCGTCGAGCAGCTCATCCTGCAGCCCGTCGTCCGGCAGTGCTTCCAGGTCCTTGACGGTCCACTCCACCTCACGCGGCATCACTGGCACGCTGCTCACGGTCCCCCCTATGGGCCTGCGCTTGTCAGCTCAGCGCGGTCCCGTGCGTCATCCTGGCAAATTGGTGCTCGGTCCGGCCGAGTTATCCACAGAATGACGACTGAAGAGCTCGTGACGCCTGCTGGCGCTCAGGCGCTACCGACGACCTTCGCCACCCGCTCGGCCACGGCCTGAGCCTGCTCGGCGGTGGCCGCCTCGACCATCACCCGGACCAGCGGCTCGGTGCCGGAAGGGCGCAGGAGCACGCGGCCAGATCCGGACAGCTCGACCTCGGCGTCGGCAACGGCGGCCGCGACCGAATTGGAGTGCGCCACCGCGGCCTTGTCGTGAACTCGCACGTTGATCAGGACCTGCGGGAAGCGGACCACTGCAGAGGCCAACTGCTGCAACGACTTTCCAGTCGAGGCGACTTCTGCCATCAGGTGCAGCGCGGTCAGGACGCCGTCTCCGGTGGTCGCCTGCTCGGCCAGCACCAGATGCCCCGACTGCTCACCACCCAGGCTGTAGCCGCCGATCCGCATCTCCTCCAGCACGTAGCGGTCGCCGACACCGGTGGTCACCA
>JAABUL010008152.1_pt1 | contig 10814 bp, 19 predicted proteins | sample 5559151 | NCBI WGS metagenome assembly JAABUL01 (sample SAMN10711876, study PRJNA513368) | rock metagenome | isolation source: Antarctica rocks | place: Antarctica: Victoria Land, Pudding Butte sud | reverse complement strand
TGGATGGCCTGCCTTTTGACCGTGGGCGATTTTCCATTTCAAGGGGACAGAAGCGCAGAGCCACGCAGTAGTGTGGCCTGCAACTCTGTTCTCGACTTCAGTGGGGCTGCAATGTTTGTGGCCTCGCGATATAGATGTTACACCATGTCGCAAGCCCTGAAGGGCTAAAAGGGTGCCAGCCACGGGGTTGGAACCCCTCACTGCTAAGCTAATCAGTCTGAATGAAATTGTCGAAACAGTGAAATCCATCACAGCAGCCTGATCTGTCTGGTTAACGAACTCGCGCATGGACTGGCCGTCCCAGAACAAGTCCGAATGATAGTCGCGAATGTGCTGCACTGCTGGGCACTCGAAAACCAGACGCCTTTCGTCCCCCAATGTTTGTGGCCTCGCGAGGGATGGGCAACCTGTGCTCTTAGCGAAGTGTCAGACTTGTCAGCGACTAGGGGATTGGGAATCCTGTCGCTTTATTCACGCCTAACGCCCTTCTAGGCGCAGACGGCGTCAAACTTTCAACTTTCAACTTTCAATTCGACAGCTGCCACAAGGTGTCTGTTTCTTCCGCAGCGGTGCACGTACCGCGTGTTGCACAGCTGGGTGAGCGATTTCTGGGTGAGCGATATAGCGTGTTGCACAGCTGGGTGAACTGTTGCTGGGTGAGCGATATAGTCCTTCGGACCTGCTGGCGACGGCGCGGCGCAGCATGCAGGCCAGCCTTGCGGCGACCGCCGAGGTGTGGGTTTGCCGACAACACCAACGAAGTGCTGTCGGTTGAGAAAGTTCGAGACGCATTTCCAGCGCCAAGTTTGCAGCGCTCGGCGGCGGCACAAGGCTGCTGGCAACCGCGCGGCGCAGCTACCGGTCAGCGGCGCTGCATGGCTCCGGTGCACAATCGCCCATGTCAATGAACTGCACCAGAGGGTCTGGTGCGGCTGAGGCGTCTGCTGCTGTGTGCCGGCAGCTGTGTTCGCCTCATGCGTCAGATCACCGGACGCGTTGGGACAGCCCCTGCAATCAGTTTCCATGAGTATATGTGCTGTTTCTGCAGGCATTTGAGCAGGTGGAGTGGGTGCGGCAGCAGTTGCGCACGCGGCCCAGGCGCTTGCAGGCACACATTCGACCACACATTCGATCAGAACGTTACAAGACAAATTCAGAATCGATTGTCGCAGGCCTTTGCGCTGCTGGAGCCGGTGCGGCAGCAGCTTCGGACGCGTCCCGAGCGCTTGCACTGCCCAGCCCGCCCCACCTCTCGGGTGCGCTGCGAGTCACCGCCTTAAGCGGCGCTGCGAGCTACTTGGCTGAAAGCATGACATATCAGGCCGCGTTCACTACCTTGCGAAACCAGCCGCAGAGCTGAGGCACCCCAGGGCAAGAGTAAATGATCATATGACTGTTGCACTCGTAATCTGCAATTGTAAAAATTTTTAAATAGAAACTTTTTATTAATTCAGGCTCCCGCATTGCTGCATCCCTCGACCTGCTGTTTGTTGCGATGGCAGGCAGCGGCACACCGCCAGGTTCCCAACGAACACACGCGCTGCCAGCAGCACCGCAGCAGCAGGAGCCGCATGCGGATGTATCGCAGGCGGCAGCAAACAGGAATGGCGGCAATAGCGGCGGCGGCGGCGGAAGTGGAGCTTCTGACGGCAATGGCAGCCTCGCAGCGTCGCTGCGGCAGAGCATGCGCTGGGTGCCGATGCGCGGGTGGACCCGGAGATGTCGCTCACAGAAGTTATGAAGCTGGCCAACAAGCCCGCGCACAAGTGAGACATGCTGCTGTAGATGCTCCTCTTTGAAGTTTTTTGCCTTCTCGCGGCCAGGCTCAGCCTGACGCAGCGGGTGATGGCGCCGATCCTGGCGACAATGTCGGAGAGCGGCGATGCCCTGCTGATGTTGTTGCACAACAAGCACGTCGACGCTGCCCATGCATGGCGCAGCATGGACGGCTTCCTGGCGGACCTGAAACAAGACCACGTGCGCCCTTACCCTTCCAGCCGAGTGCATGTGGAAACGTGACCGACCTTGGTGTGCAGCGCCCTTGCCAAAGCCCTGACGAGTGCAGCAATCTGACTGCAGCATGCGACCTGGCTGTGTCATTGCATGCACCATCTCGCACCTGGTTCCCCAGCGTCTGTGGCTGCTAGCCTTGCAGGAATCTCGCCTGGCACTCTTCCTGACCCTGTGCAGCTGTGTACAGGACTTTCCAGAGGAAGTGGTTCTGGAGCGGCCCCGTAGTGCCCGGCGGCGTATAGGCAAAGGTCACGGTGCTGGTGCGCAGCGGCGACGCCAAGGACGCGATCCAGGACCTGCGGCTGAGCAACGCGGTGCGCACCGTCTTGTTGTGGATGGCACTGTGTCGCTTTCCACAGCTTGACCTGATGGAGCCTTCCGACTGCGAACCTGCCGCTTGGGAGCTCAACCCTGCCCTCCAGCCGCTGTGAACACCAGCCATTCCCGTGCATTTCTTGTTAAGCATCCTGCTGGCATGGGCAACCCTGCCGCATCTTCGGCGCTGGCTGTGCGGCGAGGATTTAGCTGTGCCCGACGAGCAGGTTGCCTTTGCCGCAGGCTGAAGGTTCGGGATATGCACTACGAGGCGCACCAGCTGGAGATCGACGGCGAGCGTTTCTTTGACGGTGCTGACGCCACAACGGGGCGGCGCATGGAGGAAGAAGAGGTGGGTTGACTAAGTTTGAGCCACGGCCGCCTGCGCTGCTGCTGCAAAAGTAAGATGCAGGAGGCACGCCGCAGATGCTGACATGGCCTGCCTTCGCGGGGGCTGCTCAGCACAGTGACCTGCATGGCGCTGTAGGACACGCCAAACAAACCAACAATGCCTCCGTCACACAGGAGCTCATGCGCCGGGTGCGTGTTGCTCTGCCATCGTTCCCTCTGCAGGGTTGCAGAGATATTGACTCCCAAGATCATCTGCTGTTCTACAGGTCGTGGACGCACCCTTTGATTTGCTGATGCTGTGGCCGCAGCCGCAGCCGCAACTCCCGCGCTGCTGCTGGCTGGCGCTGACTTTTCTGCTGACTTTGACTCCATTATTTTCTCTGCAATCCTGTCACTCCATTATGCACTGCTAAATTGCGCCGGCTGCATGCAGACCATCAACGATGTGTTCCGAGCCAGGGCCGAGGGCGACACCGCCGGGTTCGCCAATGCGCTGGAGGCTGCTGGGCTGACGACCGCCGAGCTGGTAACAAGCTTTCTGAAGACCGGCAGAGTGGCTTGCATGCGAGCTGCAAGGCAGCCAACGCCGCAGTCACTAGCACAACATCCCAGTGGCGCACGCAGCGACCTTGTCGCAACCGAACTTTGCTCCCGCCATTGTCCCAGGTACAATATCTAGTGTTTCTGTGCCAGCTGATCAATGTGCGACGTGCTTCTGCGAGATGTCTTTCTGCTGCGGGCTATATTCCGCGCTTGGCTGTCGCCCTCCCCCCACCGGCACATCGGCAACAGCTGCGTGTCTGGCTCGGAGGGTGGCACCAGTCCGGAATGCTTGTCACTGTCACGCCTTGCTGCTCCTCCGCAAGACAGCTACCCTTTGTGCTGCGGATCGTTTCTGGCAAACCTGCTTGCCATTTCGATGTAGCGTTCTATGACAAGGGCCTCCATTGCAACAAATCGCACGTTGGAAAGACGCAGCAGCAGTTGATCCAATGCTCTTGTTCAGTGAGGTGTCTGCCAAACCATATTTGCCATGCAGGCGCAAGTCGGCCAGCGCTCAGCGGCACAGGCTGCGACTCCTTGCCAGATTCGCAAGATGATCCAATGAGAAGCTACATGGCTGTCCTTCGACTGCAGATCAACGATTAAATCAAGCTCGTGCCCTCGTTCCCGGAGCTGCGCAAGCCGTCCCACGGCATCTACATCAACGACCCGGACGCGCGGCCGACGGCGACGCAGATCGCGACGCTGGCAAAGCTGCTGCCGGTGGCGCTGCTGGCGGTGTACACGCACCAGGACATCCCCCAACTGATCGAAGCGCTGCTAGGCACGCAGTCGTTGTGCACTTGCCTGCAATATCTGATATTTCTGTATGCATGATATCGAATGGGGATGATCATGGTTGCTGGGGCATGGCGGGACAGCACTGCCGAGGGCAGCACTGCCATGGGGCAGCACTTCTGCAGCGCAGCAAAGCCCATGGCAAAGGTAGCATGCAAATGCAACACCACAGTGCTGATCGTCTGCTGTCGGCCACAGGGCTGCTGGAGTGGCAGGTGCCTCAGGACGCGCCCCTCATCACCCGGCCGACCTGGAGTCCATCAAGGAGCGCTGCATCAGGTGTGATGCCATTCACCTGCCTGACCACAAGTATGTAACTCTATAAACTGACTTCCTGCATTCTCAAAGTCACTCCAAATGCCACGCCAGCAACAGCGCACAGCTTCCTCGGAGGCATGTCTCGTCGCTGCTGTGCATATGCACTGGCTTGACACGAAGGTGACACAGAAGCAGAAGCACCCCCCAACCCATCAGACACATGTCCATGAACGGCGTTGCTTTGCCACGCGATGCGGCAGCTGGACCACCTCATGGGCGGCGCGGGTTGGGCGATCCCCAAGTACCTGGCCATGCTGCTGTACCACGAGGTGATCGAGCAGCTCGCCGGCGTCGGCGCCGCGTTCACAGCGGGCTTTGAGGCTACGCACCAGGACATCAATGCCCTCGTCGCCTTTACAAACCATGTCCTCCAAGATCGTGTTCTGCAGGTCGGTCTGGCCTTCAGCTGCTGCCTTTGCAGCAGCTCCAGCTTTCTTGTGGGTACACTGTTGTACCGCAGATGAGAAGTGTCCCTTCTGTATGTGCCTGCTCTAAGGCTCTTTTTAATGCAGGCGTGGAGTACGGCGGGTTGGAGTTTTGCCCTGCACCAGGCTCCTGTCGCAGCATGTTTTTTGATCTAGAGCCGCCCTCTTCCACAGGTGACGAAGAAGGCGGAGCGCGTGCGCATCAGCAAGATGCTCGCAGACGCGGCGGAGCCCTCGCGCACACGCCGGTCCCGCAGTGCGGTGCTGCCTTTTGCAGGGGTTAAACTAGCTGTCAGCAAATCGTCTCCTTTGCCAAGCCCTTACCCTGCCTCCTTGTCTTTTGCATGTTGTTTCATGTCATGCAATGCTTGCATGTCCGAGTGCGTACACGGCGCCCACTCTCGTGCTAGAGGGCGATCTCATTGCTCAGCCCTTCTCCGGCGCTTCTTCTAACGCCCGAGAACCTGCAGAACGATATTCCGACTGTGCATGCTGGTGCACCCGCAGGCGCAGAAGGCGGCGGCCTCCGGGGTGCTGACGCTCGCCACCGATCGCCTCCAGTTGCCCTACAGGGCCGCCGACGCCGGCACGCCCGGCGGCGTGGCCTTCAACCCTAAACCCTAAACCTTCACGCAGGTCATGGCACGCCTGCCGGCCTCGGCGCGCGCCGAGTTTGAGCGGAAGCTGCGGCTGCACATGGCGGGCGGCGGCGACAGCAAGCAGAGCACGGCGCAGCTGCCCGACACGTCCGACGGGCTGGTGCGTCCTCCTTGTTGCGTCCTCCATGTTGCCGCAGCTCGACTGGCTCCTGCAACCACTCTGGTCTCTGGAATGGGGGCCTGGCATTGGCCTGGCGCAATACCTCTGGAGGTGTGGCGCGGAGGGTGGAAGTGGCTGTGATTCGACAGCAAGACGCATCAGGACATGGTGGGAACTTGTGCAGAAGCAACAGTCATTACCACAGGGGCACTTCATTGTCAATGCGCCTGGGCAGCACAGGCAAATTGCTTCTAGCGCTTGGACGCTGGCGGAAACGGCATGGCTTTGCGGTACAGCAAGAATCAGGACTCATGACCACAGCAAGCAGCGATGATGGAGGAGGCAGGTTCTGTGCCTTTGGACAGGTCCAGTGCCACGAAATGCTCTCGTCTCAAATCACAGTATTGAGATTGCACAGCCCACAACCCTGCCAGGTGCATCCGCTGCAGGTGTGGCTCGAGCCGCACGAGCCACGCAGTGCGCACCGCTGGCGTGCCCTTTGCTGCGCACCGCGGCGGCGTCAACTCCGGAGTCACCCTTCACACCGACCCGGCGGGCCGGCCGACGTCGCTGTCAGGTGCGCTGATGGGCACAAGATGCATCTTGTGCGGTGCTTGCATGTGGTGTGTGCCAAGCAGGCTACCAGATTCAAGAGCATGCGAAGTCCAGCTGTCTTTGTCTTGTGTTCCCTTGTGCGCTGGCCTGCTGCCGCCGAACATGTGGTTCCTTGCTCGAGCTTCCGGCTGCTCGAAATTCAATCTGACGCATTATGCGTGCTTCGCTCCATCAGGAGCGCCGAGGCGGACGCCCAGGAGCGGCTGGATGTCTGGTTCGGGCGGCTGCTCTGCTTCTTCAAGCCTCCCTGTCCGCATGCACGTTGTGCAGCCTGTTAGCGTCTTGCACCACCTCCCACAGGTCTGCCTTGCCTGCTGCGATGCTGAGGGCCGTTCCGGCATGTCCACCTCCAAGTCTAGCTTGGCCACCCATGCCGCCTTCCGAAGGTTCATTGCCGCGGGCATGTGTGACAACCAGGACGTTTTTCTGGTTTTGCGAGCGATGGCATGATACCTTTTTTGTCCTTGCGGGTGAGCAGGTTCTGGCGTGTCAGGGCGCGCGTGAGCTGGCATTTGTCTTCCAGACTGAGGACCAGCGACTCGGTGGCCATGTGGGCGTAGACGAGGACGACGGATTTCATTCGGAAGCCCAGCTGGTTGTCAGGTAGGTACAGCAATTTGTTTGATGTGGACCCCGGAATTTTGAGCACAGTCTTTAGGACCCAAGCCCGGGCCTTGTCCAGTGCGTCCAGCTGGCCCTCGTTATGTGGTGCCTAACAGCACGGATACAGCAGGGCAGACAAGACGCAAGATTCTTCCATTTCTATTGTCAGCCGTTTGCCCGCAGGAGAGCTCGCCAAGCCCTCGCCCAATTCCGCGAGCAGCGTCATCGCCCTGGCGTACTGGTGGCGCCAGTCAAGTGTCAGCGTCAGGTCAACGCCGAGATAGCGGAATGGAGCTTCTAGTTTGATAAGGCCAACTGACGCGCCATCGAATGTGATGCGGGATGGGCTCCAGAATCTGCCATGATGTAGCGTCAGCGGCGGCTCCATTGTGGATAATTCATGAGACATCACATTTCGCCGGCGCCGAAGCCATCCCTGACCAGGTGCAAAACTGCTCTACCTTCTTGGCTTGTTTCCGCATACGGGTGGGGTCTCCTGTTGCCAGCACGAGATCGTCAGCATATATGCTGACGATCTCGCCAGTATATCTCATAAGCATTGAGGATCAAGTGCACTGCTGCTGGCATGGACCCGCAGCGGTACCCGCGGTCCCCCACCTTTAGCCAGCGTGGAAGAGGGTCGATGAACGGCAAGAACAGGAAAGATGAAAGGCTGTCACCCTGAATGGTTCCTCTCATTGCTTTTTACCGACCCGCATTGGCCTGCTGATGTAGTGATACACCTCCAAGGACGCCACGCCGCACGCCGCTGCGTACCTGCGGTGGTACACCGAGACGCAGCCCGACGGCGCCGCGGCGTCCAGCCTGCGGATGGTCCGCCTCGGCTGGGCGCACTTCGGCGCCAGCTCGCAGCCGCACTACGACGTCGTGGAGCTGGATCGCATCGTGTGCCGGGTGTTACTGCAGCAGGACCCGCTCAAGGCAAGGTCGTGGTGGCCAAACCATTTCGTGGCACCATACAGCCTGTGAGCGGCACAGCGCACGCTGTTTGCAATAGCGAAAAGGCGCACACGACAGCAGCCGCCGCGGTTGACATTTGATGACTGGTCAGGATTTTGACGGCATTGATAATGTTTTTGAGCAGCGCTGGGGCGAACTTTAGGGCTTGGGCGACGCAGCACCACAGCCGTTGACTCCTTCGCAGCACCCCCGCACCGTAGCCTTGCCAATTCTTGTTGTAGTGCAGCGATGCCGTACTGGACGGGAACACGCATTCTCATTGATGGGCTTCGCATACCTAGGTGCTTTGCTGACCAGCCACCGAACGGGTTGACGATTTGTGCATGCCACTGCTGTGGCGACGCCATTGCTGGTGGATGCTGCTGCCTAGCGTTGCATGTTACACTGGCACGTGCATTCGACTTGCAGCTTAAGCAGAATGTATGTGGCATGCCGTGGGTTGCTCATATACCGTGGCCGCCGAGCTCACATGACCGTCACACAGCATGCCGTGTCCCAGGTCACCAACCCTGCGCCAAAGCATCAGCGACATCTACAGACGTCGGCAGACCCAATACTCTACGACAGTGCAATCACAGCACCGTCGCACGTCGTCAGCAGACCCTGACGCCATGTGACGCTCGTGTCACATGCCGTCGCCAGGGCGCCGCCGCCCGCCGCCGTGACAAAGCCGCTGCTGCTGGATGCTGCCGGCTGCCACCGGCGCCGAATGACGCTCGAAGGACGCGACAATACAGCTGGCGTCAGCCGACATTGAAGGAGTCTCACGCCCCACATACGGGATCCGTCGGCTGGCGTCGGCTGGCGTCGGCGGCCGCCACTCGATGGCGGCGGGCTGCTGACATCATGGGATCGTCAGTGCAGATCCGACACCAGGGGCCGCCAGTGCACGCTGGTGTCGGCCCACGACGAATCGTCGTCGTCCAGTGATGGCATGCTGTTGCGGGCAGCCGGTGACCGCCCCCGACACCCTGGCAAATGACGTCGCTTGTCATGCACATTCATTCAGGCAGCCCGAGACGGTCACCCAAACACCGAGACGAAAACGGATTGCTGCTCCGATTAATGCTGAAGTATTGTGGCTAGGCCTCTGGTCAAAGAGGGCATGCAAGGGACTGCGTTCATGTGCTTCGAGATCGGTAAGTCTGCATAGCGTAATCTCTGCGATTCATCGTCGATTTACATGCCCACGTTGGCCAAGAACTCAATGGGCATATGATGTGGCTGGACGGAGGGTTTTGCCGGCAAACCGGCGGCACTGCCGCTGTCGCCCTCCGCGGTGAAACAGTTGCCTGTTTGTCTCTGGCTAATGCGTAGAGAAATTACCCCGGGGGTGGGTGGATCAACCGCCAGCCAACTCCGATTGCTTGGGTATCAGGGGTTGGCTAGCGGAGGCTGCTGTGCAAGGCACTAGGTAAGCAAAAGTAGGTCGCGGGCTTGCTGATTAGATTACAAGTTAGAGCGAAGGATCAACTTTACAAACTGCGTTCTCTTGCTAAAGTGCCAGCTATTGGGCTGCGATAATTCCCATTCCCCTCGACATGGCATAATGTCAATCAACTCAGCACACAAGACATCGTGTTCGTTCTTAATTCACAGAATGCATGTGGATTATGTTCCAACACCTAGCAAGCGGCCAACAGAAGCGCTGCCTGTTTTGCTATGTGAAGACAGTCACGCAACTAGAACAGGGTTTGATGAGCAATCGTCAGGGCTTGGCTCCAGCAGGCTCGTGATGAGCCCTGCTGCTTTGCACTTGCTACACGCGGGATGTCAAGGCTGTAACCCGCAAGCAACGGCTGACTGGTACACCAACATCCGGAAGACTTCGGGATAGAAGAGATCCAGCACGGCGAGGACCATGACCGCGTTGCCGAAGGCTTTGTGGAGAAAATACGTCCAGTGCTGCAGACATCAGTACATAGTTGTGCTGTCGTCAAGGCACTGAGATGGCCAGTGGCAATCATAGCTGGTGTAACAACTGCAAATTCACTTACCACGGTATCGAAACCCTCCAGTAGGTCATCAAGCTTCCTTGAGCGCTTGGCGCATGGCGCAGAGCCTGATGTACGCCTGCAAGTGAGTCTTGAAGTCAGTGAAGTTAGGCCAGTCGGTGTGCTGGTGAGAGCCGAAATATGATATGATGCTCATTGTTTCTGAGGACATGGACCGTGCTTGAGGCACAATGTCATCATAGCGGCAGTCGCATTCACTAGTCTGCAGACGTGCAGCTCAGGTCCGTCACCTCGTTGCATCGCCTGCTGAGCCAAGCCGGCGGAGGCTGGAGTGGCTTGCTGGGCGTGCTGGCCTAGTCATCAAGGGCCGGAGTGCCATCACAGGGACAATTCGGCTGCATACCAGCGTCGCGCGCTGCATACCGGTTCGACAGGCAGCAATGAAGGTGATATACCGAATGCAGCAGCTTGTGTGGTCGTGGGTGAAGAGCTGCGCACAAATGAGCGAAACGAAGAAGAGAGGGGCAGATGTTGCACCATGTCGCAATCTTTTTTGCTGAACTGCTGGGCATTAGGCTGAACTGTTTAGCCATTAGAAGTTGGCCTGGAAGGATTGAAGGCTCCCTTGTAGGAACCTAAACCTCACCCCCGGGAATCTCGACGCAGGCGCCGAGGTGGCGTCGGACGCGCACCGGCACAACAGAGATCCGAGGTGCAGCGACGCGGACAGCGCGCCGGTGAGCTGCAAACCTCCCGAATCGCTAACTGCGGCGTAGAGAAACCCTTTCAAAGGGGCGGGTGGGCGGGAAAAGCTTTGAAAGCCTCTCCGCTGCCAAACAGCTCAGACGGTTGCCAGCAGCGTGTGCGACGCTGCTCGCACAGCCGTGCCGCGCGTGCATTGACTTTCCGCGCGCGATGTCAATGTTCACCTGCGACTTATGCCCTGATTAGGCACCACTTGGCATTTCAGCAACCTTTTTTGCTGAACTGCTGGGCATTAGGCTGAACTGTTTAGCCATTAGAAGTTGGCCTGGAAGGATTGAAGGCTCCCTTGTAGGAACCTAAACCTCACCCAACCTTCAGTGCCCAACACTGCGCGCCGACACTCGTGTCCTGCGCGGCCGCAGGTGCAGCCGGC
>JAABUL010008146.1_pt1 | contig 10818 bp, 18 predicted proteins | sample 5559151 | NCBI WGS metagenome assembly JAABUL01 (sample SAMN10711876, study PRJNA513368) | rock metagenome | isolation source: Antarctica rocks | place: Antarctica: Victoria Land, Pudding Butte sud | reverse complement strand
CCCCCCTCCCCTGGTGGTGCAGAGGCATCGGACAGGCGGCAGAGGCGGGCTTGTTCACGGATGACTTCATATTATATGGTGTATATGGATGTCAGACGATTGATAGAGTGTGGCGCACTTAATGCTGCAGTCTGCGGGCGCAATGTTGGGCTCCTCCACGGCTTGCACAACCGCCGACGCCTTTTTGCAGCGGGTTCGTGGGGTTGATATGTGTTTTCGCATGAGAGTCTCAGGCTTTGGGCGCTAGGGTTCAGCGCACTTGATGTTGAAATCCGCGGGCGCAATGTTGGGCTCCTCCACGGCTTGCACAACCGCCGGCGCCGCGACGGGCGAAATCGCGGGCGCTTCGCCCAGCGGCGCAGCCGCGACCTGGTCCTGGGCTGCGAGCCCCGCAAAGCAAAACCTGTCGGCGTCGATGCCTTTGGATCTTTGGGTATGCCCCAAGGCCTTTCCGGTCGCGCCGGCAGGCCGGGCAATGCTCTGGTCTCCGGCCTCGACTCAATATGACGAAACTCGCAGCATGCAGTATTGCTCTGTGTTGCATGCTGCGCACTAGCGCTTGGCTGCGTTCCACACCATGATAACCTACTGCCACGATTGATGCCGTTGGCCAGGAGGAACGAAGCCCTGAAAGCTGTGACGGACATCTCTTCTGGGTCAGGGGACACTGCATTGCAGCTCGGTGCTGCCGCCTGGTGCTTGGCCAAACACAAGGTAAAACAAGACCATAAACTGACCTCGAACAGCAGAAATGTGTAATGGGAGAAGGTGAGACAATTATTACCCTTGGAACCCTGGATCGCGGACAGCGCCAGAGCCGTTGGCTGCTGGGGGCAGGCACGCGCCCGAGTGAGGTACTGCAGCTGCGTCGGCAGCGCCGCCGAGCAGTCGATGGTCATGTTGTTGTTCTGCGTGCATCGATGCAGTGAGTCGACATCAGACCATTCGACTGCCTGAAGGTTTGGGTTTCTGTGCTGTCGCTGAGCGTCGACAAGCCGCCATGGTCATGTTGTCGTCCTGCACGCGTGATGCAGCGCATTCGTAATCACAGCATTCATTCCCATCGTCACGAAACGCTGCATCGGAGTTCGATGCCATATGTATTGTCCTATGAGGAGTCACTGCTACGGAATCCACAACGGCCGCGTGGCGGCAGCGGCAGCGGCAGCTTCAAGCTGCATGGCACCTGGCCTGAGACAGTCGGTCTGCCACCCCAAAAGATTGTGTCGGACGCTCTGTACTGCAGCAGCTGCAAAAGCGGTCGAGGCTGTGGGCACAGTCTCAGCTCGGCAATAACCAGAGCCCTTTGGACCGATGTCTCGCTAACTCGCTTCCAAGCATCATATGCAACGAAGCTGAATATGTCACATTTACCGCGGCCTTTAGCACCTGCCAGCTCAAGTGAAACGAAGCTTGCCATGCGCAGCTCGACTGCGATGTGCAGACTGACCGAGTTTGGATGACAGGAAAAAGCATAGTGTTGGTTGTCCTTGAAGCGACGCAACCGCCCCTCGCCGCTGCGCCCCGCTGCTCAACCATCAACGCCGTCCCTTGCGAGCCGTGCCTTGCACGAGGCGGAGCGTCACGTGCAAAATGCAGTGATGTTCAAGGACACAAGCAAGGACTACGAACGGTTTAGTTTGGTTTTTGTGCCAAACGACTGAGGGCTCACGTGGACGTCGATGCCCCGCTTTGCCCATGTCGGCACGTTGTCGGCAAACATCCAGATGGGCGGCGTTCCGATGATCCGGTTGTCGCTGACGTTGAAGACCTGTTGCGCGAGGGACACGCGGCGCGTCAGCATGGCTTCCCCGCCCACAAATGCACGGCATGTGATGAGATGGAGATGTGGAAGTTGATTGCACAGTAAACCCGCACGTGAACAACCAGACGAGCGCTGTTTCAACTGCACCTGCAGCATCACACTGGGGCTTTATGCAGAGCCAAGCTCACATACAACCCATAGTCACAGCGCGTTGCCCTGAGAGCGCTCGTCTGGTTCGTTCCAAGAATGTCACCTGCTGGAAGGTGACACTGCCCAGGTTCTTCAGGTCCTTGCCGCTTGTGACATGTAGAGGACCTATGACTTCGACACTTCGATGTTACACTGAACGTGCCCACCTGCTGGAAGGTGATGTTGCCCGGGATCTCGTGGTCCTTGCCGCGTATGACATACAGACAACCTATAATTCGATGTTACACTAAATCTACCCACCTGCTTGAGGGTGACGCTGCCCGGGTCTCCAGGTCCTTGCCACTTATGACGCATGCAGGAATCCGCCTTGATGACCCGGTGAATGTGCCCACCTGCTGGAAGGTGACGCTGCCCAGGGTCTCCAGGTCCTTGCCGGAGCTGACCAGCTGGAACTGGTTGATCAGCGCCGCCTCTGTGGGTTTCTGCACCGGAGGAGATTGCAACAGACTTACAATTAGTTTCCATTGCGCCTTTTGGCAGTACAGATTCGGGTGTTCGCAGCAGCCTGGCGGCAGCTGCTTGTCAGCGCTGCTTTCGTAAGTTTCTGCGCCGGATTACCACACAGTTCTGGATGCGTCCACGGCAACATTGCGCCTTTGATGCAAAAGTCATGGTCAGAGCCCAGAGGGCGGCACAGTATGGTCGCCGATGCCTGTACAATGGTGATGCCCTTTTGCGAGAGGCTGCATGCCCTCGGCAGGCAGATGGATGAATTGGATCGTGCTGAAAGAAAAGCGCACCAGGCGCACGATGCCGGAGTCGGCCCACGCCTGCGGGATGAAGCCGGTGAAGGCGTTGCCGCTGCCGTCAAAGAAGCGTAGCGCAGTGAACATGCCCCTGATGCTCGGCAGCTGGCCCCTGGGACGCAGGCGATGGGAAAGGGTCTTAATTTCATGTATGTGCCGATATAGTCACAAGGGGATTATCACGTCGGCGCGCAAATGTGCGCGCGGCTGCGGCTTGCAAGCTCCCCGTGGCACATGACACATTGACGGCCTCATACAGTGCTCTGCGACACCCCGAGTGTCTGCCAGAACTTGCGATACCGCTCAGCCAGCAGTGGCGCTCCAGACCAGGGTAGGAGGCTTGAGTAGCAACAGGAGTAGGATAGAGTGCAACGGAGGCCTCTGGCAGTGACAGCAACTCCTCAGGACCCAAGAACGCACGTGAAGTTGTTGTTCTTCACGTCCAGCACCGCCAGCTTGGGCAGCCGAGCCAGCGTGGAGGGGAACTCGCCCTGCAGGGGGAAGATGAATATGAGCGGCGCACAAAATCACTGTGATGTATAGACGAAACGAGGAGGATAACAAGCATTCGTCTTTCAACGCAATAAAGCAGCAGTTGTCGAGCAGCAGGCTGGCCGTGCAGCCGAGGCCACTACGCCGCAACATATGGCAGCCTGCGTGCTTTGGCCATCCGCAACGCAGCCAACCCGTGCACAGCATCGCTGCTACTGCGCAACAGCTGCGGTGCCAATGAGAATGGAAACTATATGACAAGACGATATATTCACCGTGAATTTGTTATCGGCGATGCGCAGGTATACGAGCGGCGCCTGCGCGATGAGCGAGGTGGCGGCGGTCAACCACTCGCCCGGCATCTGCACGCCAGCAGCTTCCTCCAATGTGTTGTATCATTGCTGGTGAGCAAGGTTTCGCAGATTCCGCTGCCGAGTGGAAAAATCAGGAGGCGCGCACCCACCCGCCTGGAATCTGCCTGGACGATCCTGGAAGTGCAGCTTTGCTAAACCGCCTCGGATGCGTTCCGAGCACTGCGCTTCCCACACTGACACGCGCACCACCATCCAGGAGATCACGCATGTCCTAAGGAGGAGGACTCCCTGAATTGATGCCCCACAATGATGAATTTGGATTTTGGGCTCACCTCCGTCAGCTGGTTATCCCGGATGTCCAGCGCTTCCAGTCGGTCGTGCAGCGCCAGGCTGCTTGGCACGCGGCCTGCACAAAGAAAACGGTGCGCAGCCAGTCAGCGCGCGGGCTTTCGAGGAGGTAGTTGGCTGAAAATGTTACTCCCTTGCCGGCTGTCTCTCCTCCAGTATGTCTGCAACCGCTCATGCAGCGCCGGAATGACGGGCGCGCTGCCTGCAGTGTGCTGAAATCAAGCTGTGCAGCCTGTATCAACGACTGTGCATGCAGTACAGCCATTGAACAGAGAGGCACCGCTCTCATGCTGGTGAAACAAACACGATGCACAGGCTTTCAGTGTCTGGCGTGTACCTGCAGACTATTTGAGCCTGTGGGTTGCACTCCGAGTGCACATTTTTGGGATGCATTTTCTGGGATGAGTGCTGCGATTGTGATTTAAGAAACCGTGATGTAAGAAAGATAACACATCCAAACATGGCGCGCACCCGTGAGCTTGTTGAAGCCCAGGTACACGAAGCGCAGCCGCGGCGGGTGGCCAATGTTGCTCGGAATCGCGCCCGTGAAGTCGTTGGCCGCCAGGTCCAGGGTTTGCAGATCACCCGCCAGGCCGAGCGTCGCGGGGACGGTTCCGCTCAGCTGGTTGCCCCGCATGCTGAGGTACTGCAGCGGGGAGGTGTCGTCGAAGACGTCGGGGATGGTGCCCACGATGCCGTTGTTGGCTGCGCAAGAAACGGAACGGCAAAAGGTTTAGGCAAAATTTCAGATCTCGGCAGCAAAAGTGTGCAGGGTTATTGGAAGCGCCGCGGCCATGGTGTTGTTGGCTGCGTGGGCACGTTGTTAGTGATTGCATCGCATTGTGACCGGCTGCGCCAGGGTGCCGGCGAATGCTGCCTGGCCATGTATCACACACCCGTTGTGTTCTGTGGCGCGTACTTCCCCTTCTGTGAATGAGACAAAAAAAACAAGTGCCAACGTGAGTACGTTGCGAAACACGAGTAGCACACCTAGGCGGAATTCCTCCAGCATGGAGTGAGCGGAGAGCAGGCAGTTGGGAAGGGTGAGCCCGTCCAGCCCCAGCCCGCTCACGACGTCAAATGCTTTTTGGATGCGCTTCCTTTCACAACGAGATCGCTATTTGGTACCCCTTTACATGTAGGCAGTGTAAATGAAGCGCACACGCACCCAGGCGGACTTCCTCCAGCGTCGAGTGCACGCCCAGCAGGCAGTTTGGCAGGGCGAGCCCGTCCAGGCCCAGCCCGTTCATGTTGAGGATGCGCAGCCCGCCCTCCACCGTCACGCACAGGCTGGAGCGCTCGTTGTTTTCCTTCGTGGCCTCGTACCCAAAAGTGCCGCTCATGCCCGCGTTGCCTGTGAGCTCCACCACCTGCGGCGTGTTGTTTCAACATGCTTTGTTGTCACTTCGCATCTTCGAGTTCCTTCACAGCTTGCAAGCAACTGTCGAAGCCGGAAGAGCGAGCATCGTTTGGCGGATAGTATGGTGGTTCCAAGGCGGCCTCGGCGGCGGCCACGGAAACATGCAACAGAACACCAACTGGACGAGGAGCGAACACAGCAGAACGAGGAATGCAGACGCATTTGCAGGATCTCGAGGCCCGCCAGCGCGTCGAACGTGGCCTTGACCATGAGGTCGGTTTATTACGGCGGATCTATTGCTGCAGCCTGTGCATTGCAGTCCAAGGAGTCTGTGCATTACGTCTCAAGAACATCCATACACTATTCAAGGCCGCACCTGCAGGTTCTCGAGGCTCGCCAGCGCGTCGAACATGGCTTTGAGGTCGGCCCTCATGGCGGGGTTGTTGGACAGGTCCAGCTCCGAGAGCGCCGCGAATCGCGCCAGCTGGTCCGTCGGAAACGTCCCGCCCATGTTCCAGCCGTTCATGTTGAACTGCGTCAGCTGGCCTGCGAGGAGAGCAGACACGCTGTTTCAGAGGAGGACGGCCGTCAGATGCTGTTAAGAGAAAGCCTGTCCGTCCCAAACGCGCCACCCAATTTCTACCTGTTCATATGCTGTTCACATGCTGCACTGCGAGTGAATGACGGCGCATGCAGGCGCAGCTTGTGCCCAATCCTCCCTATTTCGCAAATCGCTGTGCCAGAAACCCCGCCGGGAACGCAGTCCCAAGCAGCCAGGCAGACTTCCTTTCAGAACCCTTTGTTTCGAGTCTGCACTGGGAGGGCTTTTCTCCCAATCTGCAAACCCACCGTCCTGGTTGCAGGCGTTGCCGACGACGTTGCAGAAGTCGGTGTAGGGCGTCTTGCCGTTGGCCTCGTTGATGCTGACCCACTGACCGCACGTCAGCGCCCGAAGCTTGGGGTCCAGCAGGCCTGGCAGGCGAAGAAAGCAACTCTATGCCGATATGCGAAAGCGACGAGGCTAGTAACGCCTTGGCAAGGCTCGTGTGAAGGCCAGAGGCATTGCCGGGGTCGCTGACGCTGGTTCGAGGCATCTCCAATCAAGTACACGGTCTTTTACACCACTGCATGCATCCCCGCAAGTCCAAACGGTCGGCCTGTGGCTGTCGGTGTGCGAAAGCCGGACCGTCGCTGGTGACGGTGATCTGAGTGTCAGCGGCGTATGTCCGGCCGCGGCACACCCTGCAGCACACGACAAGGAAACACTGGATCCTCATGCGTTCAGACAACCCCCGAGCGCCACCTGCTCCTGATCCTGCAGCAACGCACATGGTGCACGAAGAACGAAAGAGAGCTGGGAGAAGAGACACAGCACAGGGGGGGACACAAAAAGACCCACTCGTTCCAGATGACCTTGAGCGCCGCCTGCTCCTGGTCGTTCAGCGACACATCGTGGAAGTTGAAGGTCGCCGACAACGTGTAGTGCGCCGGCAGATCGGTGTCGTAGTTGATGACCTGCGGCGGCAGAGTTGACACTGGCTGCATTGCGAGCTGTGAAGAGACCAACGGTTCTGAACCCAGCAAAGCAGACATGATGTTGATGCCGCAACTGAAGACCTGCGACAGCGGCAGAGGATGTAGAATTCAGGGCACCGGCCGAGGTCCAGTAGGATGGTGATCCCGATACGACATCTCGTGCATGCTGACTGAACGGCATGTGCAGGCCAGCGGCAGGCTCCTTGGCTGCGGCAGCGGTGCCGCCAAGTAGGGAATCCAAGCAAGGAAGATGGCGACAAGGCATACACAGAAAGACGAAAGGAAGGGATAGGAAGAAAGGGAAACCAAGGCGGCGACGCACCGTGCAGTTGTAGGCCGGCACGAAGTTTTTGTAGGCGTCTGTGCCCTCGACGCGAGCCTCTGGCGGTCGCGCGATGGGGTTGCTCGCTGACAAGTAGATGTTGCCGGTGTCACCGCCCGTCTCTGCGCGCAGTTCACTGGAGATCTCGCTCCTTCACCTCACTTCAGGGGCTGGCTCGGCGACACAATTGATGTCAGGCTTGACTGACACAGCGCGAGGCGACACGAGACCATCATGCGGGCCAGTGGCAGCAGCGGGCTAGATCAGAAGTGCTCCGTGTGCCGCAAGATGCATTCGCAGCAAGACACCAATGGCTGCGCCCCATGGCGGACACACGTCAAGGAGTTGCGGGCAGGCCGTGCAGTGTGCGGTTGGAGGCTGCCACTATCTCCGGCCGGCATGCAAGTGCCCTTGAGCCTCGATGAACTGAAATGCGGCATGCAGCGCGCCAGCGATGTCGCTGGCGCTGTTATCCAACCATGAGAGCACGTGTTTGCCAGAACATGGGCGGGCAGAAACTCACTAGCAAATCCATCTTGTCAGTTTCTGCCAAGCGCGCACCAAACTGGAAGATGGCGTTCAGAGGGCCGGCGATCTTGTTGGCCTCGTCCCGCACGGTGACCCAGGAGGGGTTGCAGTACATTGCGACCGCCGCGGGGCTGGCCTTGACGGTCAGCAGCACATCCGGCACACCCAGCGCCGGCTCTTTGGTGTCGAAATTGTACACCGCGTAGCCGCCGTTCTGCATGCAATGAGCAATCAATATCATGCAGAAGCTTGTACAGGAGTCATAATTTTCAGGAGTCAAAAGGCATGTGTTTGCAGTCACGCTCAGCGCCGGCTCCTTAGTGTCCAGATCATACAGCACGTTGCCACCGCTCTGCATGCAGAAGTGCATCCGTCCGGGAATCTATTTGTCTCTGCACGGAAACTGGACTCTCTTCTTCATGCATGCAGCTGCCGTTCTGCGTGACATGAAACGTCACGGTCCGCAGCGGGGCGAAGGATGAAGGCAAGTATTCCAAGCCCTGGACTGCTGTGGTGCATGGAGTCTTCCCTTCCTAGGGTTCAAGGCATGAAGCTTTGAGTCAGGGGCAGCCCCTACCGTGCGCGATGGCAAGCCAGTCAAACGGGCGCTTTGCATGCTTGATTGAGCTGCACGGCATCCTTGTCTGTGCGCGGTCGTGCAGCAGACAGACCGGGACTTGCCAACCCGCCCTGATGCATGCATTCGGTCTGCGCTCTGCATGCGGCAGCGCAGCTGTCGAGAGTAGCTGTGGGTCGCCGCCGCGTGATCGCCGCATGCAGGACCATGCTGCCAGTGGCTGTGCAGCAAGCGGCCCTGGGACCATCTGCTGGTGTCTCAAAACCCAGCAAACATGAGCAGCCTGTCAGACGACAGAGCATGCTGCGGTGGAATGCTAGAGTGATAGGAAGTTGCACGGCACAACATGCGACTCACCGGCGGCAGCGTGTCTCGGTCCGTGAAGCCCAGGCGGTTAGCGATGTCTGTCGGCACGTCCTGCACCGTGACCGCCGCGCCCGCCGTCCCCAACCGGTCCTCCGGCGTCTGCGCCGCGTCAGACGCCGCTCCCGACGTCGCCAGCGGCGCTGCCCCCTGCGCTTGCGGAAAGTGGTTCTCTCTAGGAGGGCTATTCTGCTTCTCAGGCATGAAATATTCAAGGCCACGCCTGCACCGCGCAGAGGAGCCCCAACACAGGCCCGCATGCGTGTTGCGTGGGCCGCGGTACTGCAGGCGCTGACTGACTGGTTGGCAGAATGCAGAAATGGAGTCGCCTGCAGGAGGGTCCAAACTGAGATCTGTCGTGTTGGGGCAGTTTGCTCACCGGGTCTTGTGCCTGTCCGCCCGCTAAACACGCCGCCAGGATCACAGCTGCCAGCATCACGCCCGGCAGTGGCATGCTGCTTCGTGCGCCGGTGCCGGCTGTGCGGGAAGCCAGGCGCCTCCGCGCCCGCTGTGGCATGCCGCTTTGATTATAAAACTGCGCCTTTGCAGGTGTCAGCTGTGCTATGGATGCTGCTCCGAGCAAGACTTCAGGTACTTCGGACTATGCTGCTGCTGAGGTGCTGCTGTTGCTGCTCCGCCGCCGCCTTTGCCCTATGCTGCCGCCACTGCGGCACACGTCCGGCGGGACAACCCGCGGCTTGCGTGCAGCGCCTGCAGCACGGAGTGACAAGTCAGAGTCTGGTAAGTTCGATAGAAGTCACAGTTCGCGTCTACACGTCGCATGTGGGAGGGTGCAGTGTTTTCCAACCTGAGCGGGTTTTCGAGCCACTGAAATCGGTCAGCTGGCAGTCGTGCACCCTTGTGAGCGGCACCCTCAGCGGGCGCCTGTTGACACCGTGCGGTCTGACTGTAAGATAGAAGATGAGGAGCATCAGCAACATCAGCAAGCAGCACATCTTAGAGAACGTTTTGCAACACGTGGGCTGTACAAAGTCCTGGCGCAAACAGTAGTTGCCGACGCTCGACCAGTTGGACCAGAAGGCCAATTGAGCACCAGGTATGGTACTAGACGCCAGAGGCACTTGAGGCGATACCACAACCAGCCTCTCCAGAATACCTTGACCTCACAGCTGGAAGGCGGTGCATTCGCTTGACAACCACGGCATGCGTCAGAGTCATGAAAAGCTGCACGAAAGGTACTGCATGAGGCTGAGCATTGCCACACGTCCCCACGATGCTACACCCAACCAACCTTCAGAATAATCATAAGCGATCCATCAGTCGCAAGGCCAGCCGACCGGCCATTGCCGTCGGATCCCGAGCTAGAACAAACTGCATGTGACTGAGTTGTATAATAAAGTTGTCCCAAGCACCAGCCGCTCCACGCCAAACACGTGTACCTGAAGCCAACATCCAGCCCAGGATGCTGGGGTGCACACCTGCGCAAGTCGCCGAAAGCCGGAAGGTGCGGGGCCTGGAGATCGAGATGAGGCCTTCCGCGTGCGTGCCTCTAGGCCTGACGACCTCGGCGGCGCACCTCCGCCGCTCACTCGTCTATCCCGTCTGAGCAGTGAACAGTCGGCAGACGTTGCCTTCGCAGGCCAGGTCGCGGCCGATAGCCGTGCAGCTAAATGACGTCTGTTGCGGAACAGATTGATGCACTCGCCAAAACAGCAATTCACGGCGTTCCAAGCACATTTAGTGCGAGTTGAGGCGCAGACGTCAGCATGACATAATCCGTCCCGCCGCAACACCCATCACCCGGAACACCCAGCAGAGCGATTGCTTGTTCAGCCGAGATTTTCCTATCATTGTATTGGAACACAAAGCAGCGGCAAACGTCGCAGCAAGTTGACATCATGCCCCAATCAGGATCACATAAAGAGCGGCGCACCAATACAGATGTGGTCGCACAGCCATGCAGGTGCACAGCATCGGGTAGCAATGAGTTCAGAGCGCTCAGTTTAACTCGCAAAAAATGCAAGCAAACTAGAGGGGAAAGAGTGTCGTGCAGGTTGACAGGGAACAGGGCGGCACAAGCACATGCGGCTCGCTCATCATGGCGGCGCGGTTTGCGTGCCGCAGCCGCGAATGCGCCCCAGCTGCGCGTCAGAGTTTGCGTTCGCAAGCGCCACAACAAATTGCTGAGCCTTGTCTTTGTCTTCCGGATCTCCGCCCCAGGCTTGCAAGGAAATTTGGAAACACTGTTCTGATAAGCATACTTGAGCAGCGCTGCACGAAGCCGCCGCTCCTGTTG
>JAABUL010008145.1_pt1 | contig 10818 bp, 20 predicted proteins | sample 5559151 | NCBI WGS metagenome assembly JAABUL01 (sample SAMN10711876, study PRJNA513368) | rock metagenome | isolation source: Antarctica rocks | place: Antarctica: Victoria Land, Pudding Butte sud | reverse complement strand
CTCGATCCTGGCGTGAATTTTTTTTTTCGTAATTTCGACTTCTGACTTTTCCAGCTTCTTCGTTTGAATTAATCCGACTTTTCCCGAGGTGTTTCAGCTTCAGTGGCGGTCAGGAAGGGATTAGTAAAATAATTAATAACATCGTGTTTTTAATTAATTAATTACAAACACACCGAGTGAATTAATCTGCCCACACTGGGAAAAAGAAAACCGTGCTGCGCGTGCTGCCGCTGTGCTCGATCGGTGGCAATTATTGATCAGCAGAGTTGTGCGGTGCAGCTGCAAAAGCTTTCACATCTTGACAGGCATCTCACAGCCGGGACACCACTTTCGAAAACAGATAGAGGCGCTGCGTCCTGTGCCTGCCAAGCGTATACGCACAGGGCCAACGTGCTAAACCAGGATTGGATCTGCTGCAACCCTCCACTTGCCATTTATGCAGCAGACAGGCATTGCCATGCAGATTGTCGGGCCTGATCACATCCCAGTCACCGTAGCGTCTCGAACGCATTTCGGCCGGGGAGATTGCGGCGTCACCGAGCCGCGCTGCAGCAGGCGGCAGTTTGCTGTTGAGCGGCTGCAAAGTGGCGGCCTGCTGCTCATCAACCTCAGCAGCAACCGTGAGATGGCTGCACCGCGCATCTTCACTGTCTTGCAGCTGGCCAATTGCCAGTAATCGAACACCATCGACGGCGTCCGCACTGATGCTGTCGTCGCTGATTATTGACGCTATCAAACGTGCAGCGATCATTGTTGAGAGAGTCACCCAAAATTCTGGTGCCGAGCCCGCCTGGGAGCTCACTGACTTCCTCGAAAACAGTCAGGTGGGTCCAGGAGCTGAGCGCATTCCACTCAAAACCCTTTTTTGTTGCCGTGTTGCGTGCCTCCTGCATCTTGACGAAGTTCTGAGCCTCTGTGCCTTGCTGTGCAGTCCTCAGAGATTGACGGGGCGTCGCGCTTCTGTATTGCTGAGTGGTGAGTTCTGCTGTACGAGCGCTCGCATGGTTGGTCAAGCTGCCTTGTGAGGGACTAAGCTGGGGTCGCCCATCACTACCTGCCTGGCCAAGAGAGATTTCCTGCCTGCAGCGCCAACAGCACGACCTTTACGGTGGTCTACGGCAGCAGCCAGGGGTCAGGTGCGAGCCAGGAAGAGCCGCTGGACCTGACGGCGGACGAGCCCGCGACAGCGGCGGTGCAGCCGGACACTGCGGCAGCGGCCGGCGCAGCGGAGGCGGGCTCTGCAGCGAAGCCGTCAGAGGAAGCTGACCCAGCGGACGGCGACCTGCAGATACACCTGGCGGGCTTCCAGCTGCTGCGCGTGCGCGCGCTCGGGTATGGGCTGGCTAACAGGTACCTGATGTTGGAGCAATCTCAAATCCGCAGGAGCTTGTGACCCAGTAGCAGGGTAAAGGCGCCGATCTGTTCATCCGCACAGCTGCGGCGTTGCTGTGTGCCACTGCACCAGCCTGCACAGTGGAGATCCGCCCCACCCATGTTTTCTGCTGGCGCGCTTCTCACCCTGGCTGCGCACCCACCGCAGCGGCATCTTCGGCGCCCAGCTCAGGCAGCTCGTTTCGGGCGATGTGCGCTCGATCCTGTGGTCGAACTACATGATCGACCTGCCGTGGGCGATGTCGGCAATGCCGTCGATGCTGAAGGCGGCGCAGCAGGGCGGCCTCGTTATCGCGCACGGCGAGAGCCAAGAAGAGTACGGTCCCAAACTCCCGCTCACTGTGGTTCTGAATTAGGGCTGCATGACCTTGGCACATGCAGCAGCTGTGCAGCCATTTGCTGGAATAGGTTGATCCCATGGTGGACAATGCTGTGCACTGAGTCCTGGCGATGCTGTGTTCATTGTGCCTGTGCCGATGTGTGCAGCGGACAGGAGATGAGGCGGGTGCTGACGCGCAAGGGCGCCCGGGACTTCCTGGTGCACAAGCCCTACCTGCCGGAGCAATACGGCGTGCACCACAGCAAGGTGTGCCAGCACAGGAAGAGGGCACATGCAGCTGCCTCTCCAGCCATACAAGGATTGCGGGTGGGTTCGAAATCATGACAGACGGCAATGTGCCGACAGAATCAATGCACTGGCGTCATGCAACGTGTCGTGGCTCTTCTACAGGCGTTCGTGGTCGAGTACGACACTGGACTGCGAGTGATCGTGCACACTGCAAATCTCATTTACTGCGACTGCAACAACAAGAGCCAGGTGAACATGCAAGTGGTTACGGTGCCGCGAAGCCCTGCTCATGATTACATCCACTTGCTCCTTCTTGCACCGCTGCTGCTGCAACTCGACACTAGCCGTTCCACATTCAGCAGTTTTGGCTCGTCTGCTCGAGTGCCAGGGCATCTGGTGGCAGGACTTCCCACGCAAGGTGCGTTCTTGCGGGTTTCTCCGGCATCGTTGTCCCCTGGTTGTGGGCCTGCTCATCCATCCTGCCATGTGCATCTGGCATTGCAGGACAATCGCAGGACATCCCATGCCTTGATGTCTGTTGCCTTATCAGTCGTGGAGAGCAATTCCTTGCTGAGTTGTTGTTGAACCCTCCAGACGGAGGCATCGCCGAGCAGCTCGCGCTTCCAGGAGGATCTCGTGGACTACCTGCGTGCACTCCGCTTTCCGCCGGTAAATCTTGGTGGCATTGTGCGTTGTTTCATGTGGGTCCTCCCAACGTCCTGTGGCGCCAAAAAACTAAACAATTGCTGCGCTTGCAACATCCCCTCTCTTGGTGCAAGCTCGACCCACACAGATCAGCAAACACCTGTGTGAACCCGGTGCTGGCGCCGCATGAATGATGCGGCCTCTAAGGTCAGAAGTTGGCTCTATCACTCTGACCCCTGTTGGAGTTGTAACAGGCGACGGCGAACCGGCTGGTGGCGCTGTGCGAGGCGCACGACTTCAGCAAAGCTCGTGCCCACCTCATCGCCAGCCGCCCGGGCCGCCACACTGGTGAGCAGGACCCAATCTGCAATGTGGCTTGGGGGTGTGGACCAAAGTCATCAGGCGCAGGCAACATGCTCACTTCCTTCACAGTTGCAGGAAACCTAGTTCGTTCTTTCCGAACATGAACATGCACTGCTCTTTAAGCACTCCTTGTGGAAGCTCAAATGCGGTGTTGCCGCGCAGGCCCGTCACTGAAACGGTACGGCCACATGGGGCTGCGGCACTTTCTGCAGGCGGAGCACTTTGACGCCAAGTTCCGCGGCGCGCCGGTCGCCGCCCAGTTCTCCAGCATGGGCAGCCTGACGGCCAACTGGATGCGCGAGTTCAGCGACAGCCTGTCGGCCGGCCGCGTTGCAGGCGCCAACGCCACAGGTGAGCTCCCGCTCATGTGCGTCATTGTGCGACTGGCAAGCCCGTGAGACCGCGGTGATCGAGTGTTCATGCTGCCTTCCGCCACGCTTGTAAAGTCACACGCATTGACCTCCCTTCTTGCGACTGTTCCAGCTCATGCCGAGCCAAACGTTTTGCGATCACTCCGCTCATCGTGACCATGCACGTCGCAGTCTTCCCTCCTTCGCTGCTGGGGCCGCCTGCAGACAGCGCCAGCGGCGCGCCCGGCCTGCAGCTGGTGTGGACCACCGAGCAGGAGGTGTGAGCTGACTCCGCAGCGCTGACTAGTCCCCACCACTCTGCTCCACCACATCATGTTCGAGTCTGCACCACTGAGTCCTGCTACCTGTCGTGATCGTGTCGGACCTGGCACCGTCCACAGTCAGGCAAGCGTAGCCTCAAAAGCTGCACACGTTTGATTGTACAGCAAATTATGCTGGGCCCATGCAGGTGCGCAACTCACTGGAGGGCTGGGCGGCAGGGCGCAGCATCCCTGGATCCTCGGAGAATGTCAACAAGCCCTTCCTGCGGCAGTACTACCACCGGTGCGTGCTAGGCATATGTCCAACCACAGCAAAAACGTCTGACTACAATGTCTGACTACATACAGCATTTGCAGGCATGTTGCATTCACATCTTGTGCTGAGATACCTGAATGGTGCGCTGACAGCGGGAACTCATGCACTGCAGGTTTGGCGGCGCTCCTGCGGGGCGGCAGGTGGGGGCTGGATGCGCGAATATCTATTTCGCTCTGCATGGCATACATCGCCGTGTGGTCTGAACATGCTTCTGGCAAGCATTTTAACAGGCAGAGCTGTAGAGCTGTAACGACAACCCCTACACCCTGATGCCGAATGTGCAGAGAGCGATGCCGCACATCAAGTCCTACACCCGCTACAGGTGTGATGTCCGGAACCGTTCGTCACGCTGAGCTCTAGCATGTGCGCCTCCAACAAGCGCCATCCCCGCAATCTGCATGTTTGAGACAGTGTTAGCCGCCACCGTCGCTCCTGGTCACTTGCTTGGCCATTTGCTTTGTCGATACTGTGCAATGCAGGGACAATGAGCTGGCCTGGGCGCTGGTCACGTCGCACAACCTCAGCAAGGTGGGCGCCAGTAATCCCGCCTGTGCACCCGCGACTGACCTTCCCATGGCAAGTGGAGTGCATGGTTGCCACTGCTGATTGGACACAGAGCGTCACTGCAGATCAGCCGTTGTGAGTGATCGCACCAAACTCATCACTGGGTCAAAGCGCAGGCGGCGTGGGGCCAACTGCAGAAGAACGGCAGCCAGCTGCACATCCGCCACTTCGAGCTGGGCGCGCTGATGCTGCCGTCGCTTGAGGAGGCGTACCGCAGGTCTCCCCAGTTTGGCTTCCGCGCCTGGCCGCCGCGCGCCGCCACAGGTGCGACAGCCGTACACATGTGTAAATTTCAGGCGCCGCGATAGGCGTACTGCAGCTGCAGCTAAACCAGCCACTCTGTTGCCACCCTGGAGAACTCTGCGAGGCAGAGCATGGCACGAATTCTTCGTGCGCAGGGCCGCTGCCGGGCGCAGGGCCGGTGACGCTGCACGCCGCCGCGCTGGCGGACCCACCTGTGTCGGATGCCAAGGCTGCCGCAACCTGCAGGTGGGCGCTGGCAAGCCGAACTTGCTGTTTCATGTACATGTGACTGATGCACACAAAGGGTATGTTGGCTGTGGCTCAGCATGGATGCTCATAAACTTACAGCGATCGAGGCGCTCAGTCTTCAATCGTCTTCGAACCACATGCGAGACCTGTGAGACTCGATCTGTTGCTGCGCGCAGGATCCCGCTGCCGTACACGCTGCCGCCTGAGCGGTACATGGCTGATGATGTCCCATGGGCATGGGATGCGCAGCATCAGGTATCTCATTTCTGAGTGGGCTATATAATTTTGATTAGTTCTAAGATTTTAGCGTGACCAAGGCTCTGTTTTCTGCCCAGGACCGCTTCTGACCGCAAAGCCTGCATCATGATCTCTCTAGTGCGGCACGCTGCCCTTCATGCGCATGTCACACACCTGCACACATCTCTTGGACGAGAGCGCTCTTGTGTACAGGGCATCGATTTCACAGGGCGCCACCATGGCTGGTGGCATGAGGATCTCGCCGGCAACATGTATGGCCACCTGGAGCCGGACTCCAAACCCTGAGCATGCGCGCCTGTGTGGACGCCCCTTTTAGGGGCGCTGCGGCACGTCACGTCTGAGATCGCCTGCACGAGGTTGTCCCATTGGATCTTTCCAGTTGGAAGAGTTGAAAGCCGCTGGGACGGTTTCCAAGGGGCTGCCGTGCATGAGCGGCTGCTGCAGCGGCATGCCACACCCCCTCTTGAAGGGATGGTGTCTGCATTCAAGGGCAATTGCAAGATGTATGTCATCACTTCTGCCATGTCGTGTCGATCGACTTTGCTTGGAGAGCGTTGCAGCTGTTCTCTACATGTAGCTCTGTATGTGTGGAATGGATTTCTAGCGATGTTTAGGCCCTGTTCACACTGGGGCTTCAGGGGAAAATTTTCGGGGGAGATCGATACTGCTTTCAACCCTAGTCCCCCAAACGCTCCCCTGCGTTCACACATCCGGTCAGGGGATGCTGACCGGCACAGCTAAATCCGGTCAGGGGATGCTGACCGGCACAGCTAAATCGGTCAGAGTATTCTAGGGTGAAAACAACAAGGTATTCAATTTCTAGGGTTTGGGGGAAAATGGTAAAGAATTCCAACATGTTGCAGAAGCAGTTCATTTGTGCCTGCGCAGCGTGTCGGTCTCATCAAAATCTATAAGCTACTGTTTGTCAATAGGCGGGCACTCCACAATGTCAGCCGGCGCTGCAAACGCCGTTATTTCGGAGATTTACCCGAAAGTCTCCCCGTATCTCGGGACCAGGAGAAAGGGGGGGAAAGAAAGTACTGGAATCCCGCCACGATATTCCCACTATAACCTAAAAGTTTGCCCGAAAGTTTCCCTTGAGCCCCAGTGTGAAAAGGGCCTTGGCACGAGTCACGCACTAAATACGGAAGTTCCGCCGAGAATTCCGCCGACCTATGGTACCTAGTCCCCTGTTGCCAGCATTCTGCACTCTCGAATGTCCTGCAGGTGATTTACTGTCATGTTCTCGCTGCGGTATCGACACTGAAGCAAGTAGCTTGTGTCGCTCCTGCCAGGCATTTCGCCAGCTCACATTCGTCCCAGGGGAGGTTCCAAGGCCGATATCGGGGCTGACCTAGCGCATAGCCCCATCGCCAGGCCGGCCAATTACCCTCTGATGACCCACCAGAAAACCCGCCGAGCCCTATTCACTGGCATCAAGCCTCGCCTTCTCACGATCTGCATTTCGTCTTTCCGACGCGTCGCCATCACCGCCGACTGCGTGCCACCATGGACCGTCCTGCTTCGTTCTCCTCGCAGCACCAGCACCAGGACGGCAGCAGCTTTGCGCACGCCGAGGCGACGAGCAGCTTCAGGCAGGCAGACTACAACCAGGACGAGTTTTGGCAGGAGGATGAGCAGCCTGAGCAGCAACTAGAGGACTTTGCAGTGTCGAGCGTCGAGGTGCTGGACCGTATCGAGAGCTGCACGCTGTGGTTTTTGTCCGAGCTGCGGGCAGGCTCCATTCCTGACCTGCAGCTGGTGAGTATCTTGCTTCCTGGGGCGCTTGCGCCTTGCCTTCTGATGGAGAGGCATGCAACAGTTGTGGGACATCCGGCATCAATGATCATTGCAGCCCACACAAAGGCTGTCTAAAGCAGAGAAATGACAATGCCGCACTCAGCTTTTCACAGAAAGCCGTCTCATGATCTTGGTGGCGCAGGCCGGGCGGAGCCGCAGGCGCAGCAGCGCCGAGGACGCTGCGGATGAGGACCCGGACGCCACAGGCGGCGGCATGCGCACCGTCTCCTTCCTCAACAGGCATACATATGTTGACATGTTTCCAGGGTTATGTAGAGCCATGTTGACTCTCTGTTCCACGCCGTTCTGCCGCCTGGTAACCTGCTCTCGGACCATGCGCATTGACCACATCATGGACTGCCATCCATGTACTGCACGTTCATCAATCATGAGTTTTTATTCTTTGGAGGACGGGTGTAGGCAGGCGGCGCGGGCGGCAGCGTATGCGCGGGTGTGGAAGCAGCTCGAGGTGGTGCAGCACCTGGTCCTGGAGGTGCGACCATATACTCACGGGAGAATGCGACGCTTGACTGATGCCGCTCGCGCCATCTGCATGCCATTTGTAGCGCAGGCTCCACAATGCTGCCAACGCCCAGCCTTGATTGGGCGGTTTCAATCGATCACAGAGGTGCCACAGCCGGCGTGCGATATGACAGCCAAATGAATGCAACGGAGGGTGCATGCAGAACTCCCTTTCGTCTTCCCTGCCTGCTTCAACCTGGGCTCAAATGTGCAGGGGCGGCAGGCGACGCAGCGGGACCTCTACTACAGCCTGTCGCAGCAGTCCGACGTCTTCAACTGTCCCAGGTGGGTCGGCATTCTCGCCGCTGTGACGCTCTGGGCATGACTTGAGCACACAATCTTTGGGCAGACTAGCGCAGAAATCAGCTTCAACAGCGCGCATGCCAGAATGCGAAATCCAGCATGGCAGTGTGGGGATTGCAGGTGCGAGCCGCAGCTTATGACCCCAGCTCAGGCGGAACGATTGGCCTGTCGATGATGATCTCCCGCCTGCCCATGCAGGGACGTGAGCGAGGCAATCCTGGATGCGGCGGTCATGCTGCAGGCGCCACGCGCCAGCCTCAACGTCCTATGTGCCTCGAGGTACGCGCTGTGTAACTCCACCACTATGCTTGGGCTCGATCAATCTCGCCTGGCTTTTGCGTTTGACGCCCGAGAGCGGCTGGTAAGGGACCGGCCGCTTCGCTGCTGGTTCGGACTCGTGGCAGCTCTATGCAGTCTTTTGGCTGCTTGCTCAAGGTTCAGACGTCAGCTGTGTGGCGCAGCAGGGGCGCGGTGGCGGGGCGCCTCATCCTGTGCGGGCACCCCGACCAGCCGGAGAGCGCCATGGACTGCTCCTCCTTCGGCACTCAGGGTGTGCCTTTCACCATTGACAACCCCGGCATTCTCACCAAGACGCGCTCACTGATCAAGTGCATCTGTCACCTAAGCTGCACACTTCATGAAGCGCGCTGGTCCGATCCATCGTGGACTGCTGGTCAAGCCTTGATCTGCAAGAAACACGCAATCCCCATGCGGCCCCGCGGCTGCAGGGGTGGCCATTCCCGGGGACCCGGCCGCCATCGAGGCCGTCGGCATCGAGACGGACGCGCGGGCCATCTTCGTCATCGAAAAGGAGGCCGTCTTCCAGGTCTGATCATGCTCATCTTGATGGGCTTTAGGGTCCCTAAGGCGAGTGACTTGCAAAGACGTGAGGACCCGCGCCCCTGCGGCAGTTGATGATGTTCTCACATCCAGCGACAATCATGCAGCGCAATCATGCAGCGCAATCATGCATGGAGATGGAGCTGTCACTCGTGATGATGACTGAGTCCAGCATAAAGTTTGGGACCAATTCTGCCCTGCAGCGGCTGATCGAGGACGGCTTTGCAGAGGACAATCCGTGCGTGCTGCTGACGGCGAAGGGCATGCCAGACTTCGCCACCCGCGTCTTCTTGCACAAGCTCAAGCGCTGCTTCCCGCACCTCCCCGCCTTTGGTGCGGCAGCGACCTAGATGCAGCAATCTGAGGCACATCTGCTTCCGCACATCTGATGCAGCCACACTAGACCTCTGGTGATGAGCTGCTGGGACCATCATCGACGCTCAATGCACCAGGAATCGCATTGCCTACGCACGGATCCCAACAGACATGAGCAGCTTTTGCGGCTGGCATTGCCGCAGGCGTGGTGGACTGGAACCCGTCGGGGGCCAACATCCTGTCTGTCTACAAGCATGGCAGCGCCGCCGCCGGCCCCGAGTCCCTCAGGTGCACGATGGATTGGACAGCCCCTGAAGGGACCCTGCTGATGTGATTCCAGGCTCAGATTGCAAGTTCAGTTTGCAATGCGCTTGTGCTGGCTCATACAGAGCAGTCGACAAGAAGGTAAGAGGATGGGCTTCCAGCCTGATAGCTGCAGATACACAGCGCAGCGCCTCAAATGACCGGGCGTCACATCGGCAATGCCAGGTGCCCGCGTCCTTTCAAACTAAGATCGATCGAGTGAACGTCTGCAGGTACGCGGCGCCGGACCTGCGGTGGCTGGGCGTCACGTCGGCCATGCTGCAGGTATCTGCCCTGGCACAGTTGTCACTCAGGGAACCGGTATCGCCAGCCCCACTTGTACGCATTCGGACGTGGAATGATCAGGGTGTTTGGTTGCAGTGAGGATATTGCCATGCTGCAGGGCATCGCGCAGGACACCTTCCAGCGCCTGACCAGCCGCGACAGGTAGGCGTTGCTCCCCTCACCTGGCCGTCTAGCACGCAGGGCAGGGCGTGACCGTCTTCTTGCCGGCGTGCAAGCTGCGCTGCCGGCCACCCGCCCTGGTTGGATTGTCCAGAAGAGTTGGAACCTCTGCTGTCGTGTCTCGTATGGTTTCCACTCCCTCAAATGCAGGTCGCTCATCAATAGCCTGTGCGAGGGGCCGCTGGCGGGGCTGACGGAAGAGCTGCGCCACATAAAGACGTCCCCACCGTTCATAGCCGCCAACTGAGTGCCGGTGGCCACATTTCAGTTCCAGTCAAAATGAGATACATCATGCCAAGACACGATGCGCAGGGCGCTGATCAACAGCCTGTGCGAGGGGCCGCTGGCGGGGCTGGATGCATCGACTGAGAAGCTCCGCCGCCTGGAGGCTGCCCATCGATCACTCTGTCAAACTGAGGTCAATCATGCCAAGACACGATGCGCAGGGCGCTGATCAACAGCCTGTGCGAGGGGCCGCTGGTGGGGCTGGAGGCGTGGGCCGAGGAGCTGCGCCTCATGGAGCGTATCGACCGCAAGGCCGACATCGAGGCTCTGTACACTCTGCACGGGCCCGCCACTGTCGCAGTGGGCCATTTGCCCTCAGATTGGTGTCGTGCAGGGCATGGCGTCCCGCATTTGCACACATGCTGGCATGTGGCACATAATGGCATGTGGATGTAGGGCTGTCCCTAGATTGCCGCAGATATTTTTGGCCATGCCATGCTCGAGAAGCTGACACTATCTCATTTTCGATCTGCGTGCAGGCCATGCTCGTCGATGGTGTGAGCCAGCAGACCTACTTGCCGGGGTGATGATGGCAGCGGTTGCGGAATCTCAATGCCCGTGCAGCTGCTTGATGACTTTGCCACTGGCAGTCGCCGCAGCTGTTGCGTCCATGACGCAGTTATGCGCTTACTGCAATGGGATTTGCCCTCGACGGAAACCTGCATGGAAACCACGATGGAAACCACAGAAGCAACCAGCAACGGGCCCGGACCCTGCCAATGTCAACTTGACTTGCCAGCAGTTTGCTGGAACAGT
>JAABUL010008144.1_pt1 | contig 10818 bp, 14 predicted proteins | sample 5559151 | NCBI WGS metagenome assembly JAABUL01 (sample SAMN10711876, study PRJNA513368) | rock metagenome | isolation source: Antarctica rocks | place: Antarctica: Victoria Land, Pudding Butte sud | reverse complement strand
TGGTAGGGTTTAGGACCTATGAAGCACACACGCCCGGAGCGCATCACCGTGGCGCGAGCCTCCCTCTCACGGCGGTCGCGAATCGCCATAGAAGTTGGGCCCACGAATAACCACGAGTACCTGGGTGAGTGCTCGATCGTTTTAAGCATTAGCGTCCAATCCACATTGCCCGCCATGTTGCCGATTACACCAGCGATGGGTCTGGGCAAAGGTGGTACATCGCCAGGCAGTAGGTCCGGAAAACCGCATGGTAATGAACGGATGTTTGCGGCCCGGGTGGCATTGGGGAGCACAACTATTCGATCCGGCGGGCAATTGCATTGATCTAAGAAATATGAAGCCAAGTTCGCCGAGTTCGGACAGACGAGGTCGGCTATGCGGCAAAGGGCGCGGTCAGCCGAGCGGACGCGCCCTGAACGCAGCCCCTCATAGGCGAACGTGAGGTCCGTAGCATAGTAGATGATCGGTCCAGGCCACAGCTGCGCAACCGGAGCCCAGAATGAAGTAGTGCAGACGAGTGCCGATCGCTCGGGAGCCCGTGATTCCCGAGAAAGCAGGCCTTGTACTTTGTTGAAAACTTGAGAAAGGGGCCCGGAAGAAAAGCGACTATAACCGCGTTGCAGTGGAAAGTGAACCTTGCGCCACCTGCTGCTCTCTTTGGAGACGCCGGATTGCGTCCCCTTCCTCAGAACTCCGAACAGAGACATGGATGGAAGCCAAGACACCACATCGGTAGATCGGCTTAACGCTAGAGCAAGTTCCGCGACCGGCACACTTGACTCAGTAAGGATATGCCACATCTCGGGCGACGCTTGTTGGCTTTCGATGGCTCGTATCCTTTCCATGAAACTGCAATGTACGATTTCTCGGCCTGTTCCACTTCAGGATATCGCCGTGCACCTATCTCGGGGATAGAAGCAGCTGCCCAGAGAGGCATGGCCTAGGTTCGCCTTGCTCGAGAGTCGGCACAAACGCAGTCTGCTGGGCGCAGTTGCTCAGCCTTCCGGACACAGACCTGAAATCAACAAGTCACTTCATTGAAGTATCCGGTCGCAAGAGATTGCTCACCGTCTCGAACACATACCCCTTGTCTCGTAAACGAGGAACAATCTGGCGGACCGCCGCGACGGTCTGAGATATGTCAGGGTTGGGCCGGATGTCCCGGCCATCGTGTAGGCAAACGATACCGCCTGGATTCGCCCATTGCAGCACTATCTCTGCGATTGCGGGAGCAGGCGCGATCCAGTCACGCCCTATAACCGTCCACATGATGGATTTGAGGCCAAGTTGCCTTTGCACCGCTCGCATGCCAAACCAGCTGAGGCCATAAGGTACCCGTAACAGGCGAGGACTAATTCCCACCTCGGCCTCAAGCACTTTCTGTGTACGCGCAAATTCGTCGTATATGGTGTGCGGAGAAAGGAGGTTCGGAGACCAGCTCAGCCTCGGACAGAGTCGTGCATGTGAAAAAGTGTGATTGCCAATCTCGTGGCCGGCAAGATGCACAGCACGCGCTCTCTCTGGGTAGCGTAAAACATTCCTTCCGCACTGGAAAAATGTCGCTTGAACATTCTGAGATTCAAGGTAATCCACCAGCGCCGCTGTTCCCGGGCTGGGACCATCGTCAAACGTTAGGGCAATTGATTTACGCTGCCCGGGCCCTTGGTGGATACAGGGAGCAAACAACCATGAAGAACGTCGTTGAATCGGGTGACCGGTTGTAAGCATCAGGGCCCTTATCTTCACTGGACTGGCTCGCCACCGGAGAACTGTACCACTTCCGGGTTCCCTTCCGTGCGCACGAAGTCGCCAAGCACAGCCTCGACCTCTTGCATCGACAGAATGAAGCCTGGACTCGCCCCGGCGAAGCACAGGGGGCAGTTCATGTTGCAGGCGCTGTTGACCTCGATGATGCCGAGGCAGGCATGCTGCTGATGATCCGGCACAACCCGCAGTCATGCGGGGCAGCCGTCCTTGATCTCCGTGCCGAATGCGAGCGGATCGTGCCGGGCTTATTGAACCTGGCGAAACTCGCATACATCTCCGCATCGCCGTACACCAGCGCCTCGAAAGGGGCCGCCCTCCGGGCATCGCTTGGCCATGTAGACCTTGTTATCACGGATAAGGATCTTCGCATCGATCACGTTGCGGCACTCGGGACAGATGCTGCGCGCATGAGTTCATAGAAGACGTAATCAGCATCTTTCTTGCAGGGAGGGATCGACTCTCCGTTTGGCGCTAGTCTCTGTAGCTCTTGCATACCTGCTCCGCCTCGCTATGAATCCAGAGTAGGATCTGGCGTGTGCGCCTTCCGACCCTTGTTTCTATACATCGTTTGAGATGCCACACCAGCTACTACGTACGAAGCGCCGGATCGAGGGTTAGAGGATCCGAACAGTTCCCTGCCCTCCTGGCACAATGATTCGCGGCAACGTGCAAGTTACAGCGCTCGCGGCGTTTCGCAGCTAAGCTCTCAGTTTTTCCTCAAGGAAATGATGGAGCCGCGCCTCGTACCCGGCCGGAACCTCAAAAGTGCGGTCGTCCCCGGAGATAATCAACACCTTCCGCACGCTGTCCAGCAGGACTGAACAGCGCCTGCACCAGTAAAGATGGTGTTCGATTTCCGAGCGAACCTCTGCATTAAGCTCTCCATCCACGAGATCGGAGAGATGTTCCGCTACTTTCCTGCACGAGACCATGGATTCATTCCTTTCATCAGGCGTACGTGATCACTGAAACGTGGCTGAAACGCGGGGCGAAGCTGCTCCTGAACACGCAGCCGCGCCCGATGCAGACGTGTTTTGACTACTCCGACGGAGACACCGATCGCCTCCGCAATGAGGCTGTTGCTCAGCTTCTCCGCGTCGGCCAGCAGGTAAACTTCCCGGTAGAGCTCTGGCAAGCTCTCTACCGCCTTGCGTACGGCCTGCCGAAGCTCGGCTCCTTCGAGAGCTTCGTCCGGCAGATCGTGCCAGTCCGCAAACTGTCGGGGGTAGGAACCATCGGGCTCATCAAATTCCGCAATGGGCTCGTAGAGGTCCGGCCGGTTATGCCGGCGATGCATCCGGGCTGCATTCGTGACGATCCTCAGCAGCCATGGTTTGAAACGTGCAGGCTCCTTGAGCTCCGTGAGGTGCAGGAAGGCGTTTAACACCCCCTCCTGGACCGCCTCTTCCGCGTCTTCCGGGCGCCGCAGCACTGCGTAAGCTGCCGCGAACATCATGCCCCGGTAGGGGGCAATCAGGTCATGGAAAAAGGCCTTTTCGCCCGCACAGATCCGCTCGACGAGGTCAACATCGCGAGCATAATCCTGTTTGTGGGGTGAGGGAGCTGGATTCATTGGTCTTCCTAGACGATACGATGCTCAGAGAAATCGAAAGTTACAGGCCCGTACCGATTGAAGCCAGGTCAGTTGTAACTTTCACAACCCAACCGCATCGTGCTTTGTAGCAGTTGCGTTTAGCCCTCGGCAACACCGCCGCCCATCGTAAAGGATCGTGCTTTTTTGACTGAAGCGGAACAGACCAAAACACACAGGAGGCTGGGCTTGCCAGAAGGGGAGACGGCATTCTGATCGGCCTGTATCTCGCCCATTCAGATGTCCCTGCGTCTGCGGGGCTGGTAGGCACTTTGGGTGCCGCGTCTTTTGGAGCCGAACTGGTCGGCTCGCTTCCTTTGGGGCTCGCGTCCGATGCCATTCATCCTCGATGGCTGATGACGGCAGGAGGATGGCTGATGACGGCAGGAGCTCTGGCCGGGGCCGTCGCGGCGCTGCTGTTTGCGATCGGGCGTAGCACTCCCCTGTTCTTTTTTAGCCGTGCATTGGAAGGTCTTGCTGCGGCCGCGGTCGTGCCTGCGCTGCTCGCGTATTTCACGGTAAATACGAGGAACGATAGTGCGCTGCGGGCCCGGGTTGTGAGCTATTTCGAACTCACCCTGCTCGCCGGTTTGGCCCTGGGAGGGCTGGTTGCCTCTCAGCTCTTTCGATGGCTGCATGCCGGAGCGTTCGCGGCAGTGGCTTTGCTGTATCTGCTCTGCGCAGGCCTTCTCTTTGTGGCAACGGGGCGGGGCGACCGGCCTCATCCAAGCAATCCTTTCACCGGTCTCCGCAGCGCATGGCGACTTCCCGCACTGCGGCATCTTGCACCCGTGTGGCTCTGCGTCAACTGTATTCTTGGCCTCTGGCTCGGTTCCACGTTTCCGTTTCTGCTCACGGGTCGCTCCGCCCCGGGCCAGCTCCTTTCCGGAATCTTTGCAGCTCAACCGTCAAAGGTGGGATGGCTGCTGCTGGGCTATTCGATGCTTTTCGGTGTCGGCGTCACGGTATGGAGCTTTGTGCTGCCTCATGTGTCTCTGCCAAAGGCCATGCGCATCACCTTGAGCGCGATGCTTCCGGTCTGCGGGGGGCTGTACCTGTTCAATCACACCACAGCAACGGCCAGCACAGTGCGTTGGGCTTTGGGCAGTATCATCGCGCTCGGCATCATGGTCGAAAGCGGGTTTACCCCCGCAGCCCTCGCGTGGTTGGCGGGAAGCCTGCCACCACAATCGGGCCGGGGCGCCGCGATGGGCATCTACTCCGTCCTTTTGAGCCTTGGCGCCATTGCCGGCTCGTTGCTGGCGGGCGCACTTGGCCAACGATATTCAATCGACGGGCTGCTCTATGGCACGGTGCTCGTCGTACTGGCCGCGCTTGTGTTTCTGCATTGGGTTCCTGAGGACACCAGCACAGGAGAATCAGCATGAAGCTACCGCAGTACGACTTCGCAATCGTGGGCGCAGGATCAGGCGGTCTTATCGCTGCCGACTTTGCGGTAAAGCTTGGCGCGCGTGTCGTGATGCTCGAGAAAGACCGGATCGGCGGCGACTGTACCTGGACCGGTTGCGTGCCGAGCAAAGCTCTCCTGAAAGTCGCGCGTGTCGCCCATGATGCGCGCTCTGGGGCGCAATTTGGTGTGCATACCTCTCAGCCCACGATCGATATGCCTCGGGTTCGCGCGTACTTGCGCTCAGCCATCGATCAGATCTATGCAGGCACTACGCCGGAGGCTCTGCGAGCGAAGGGCATGGACATTCTGCACGGGCCCGTGTCGTTTGTTGACCGAAACACCGTGGCGTGCGGCGAGCAGCGCCTTCGCGCGAAGAAGATTCTGATCGCAACCGGCGCGAACCCCGTCCTACCCAACATTGCTGGGCTCTCCCAAGTCTCTTTCTCGACCTATCGAGACATCTTCGACGCAGATCGACTGCCTTCGTCTATGGCTATCATCGGCGGCGGCCCCATCGCTGCCGAGCTCGGCCAGGCGTATCAGCGCCTTGGGACGCAGGTCACGCTCATTGCAGAGCGGCTCCTCCCGAAAGAGGAACCAGAGGTCTCCCAACTGCTTCAGCACATTCTCGAGCGCGAAGGCGTTCGTATCGTGCCAGAACGCGCCGCCGCCGTAGAATCGTATACCGGCGGCATTCGCGTGCGGTCTGAATCGACCTCGGTCGAAGCCGAAATCCTCCTGGTGGCCACAGGTCGCGCACCCGCGATCGACGGACTCAACCTCGAAGCCGCTGGCGTCCGGTACTCAGAGGACGGTATCAAGGTGAATAAGCGCTTGCAGACCTCCGCACGCAATATCTACGCGGCCGGTGATGTGCTCGGTGGCGCGCAGTTCTCTCATTTCGCAGGCTGGCAAGGCTTTCAGGCCGCCCGGAATGCACTTCTGCCCGGGAGCAACTCCGGCTTCTCTGAAGCCATGCCCCGCATCACATTCACGGACCCTGAGGTCGCCCAGGTCGGCCTGCTGGAACACGAGGCCCGAGCCCGCTTCCCGCACAAGCTCAGGATCGGCTGCCGGCCTCTAATTCGGGTCGACCGCGCCGTCTGCGATAACGACCGCGACGGATCCATCAAGATCATGACGCGCTCCGATGGCAGGATCGTGGGCGCAACTATCGTCGGCCGTCGTGCCGGGGATGCGATCACCGAAATCGTGATAGCAATGCAGAAGAAGATCACGGTGGCAGAGCTGGCCGGCATCATCCACCCGTACCCGACCTACTCCTCGGCTGTCCAACTGCTCACTACCGAATTGGCCACCGCGCACGCAATGTCAGGCCGGTCGGGCAAGCTGATCCGTGCCGCTTCGAGAATCGCCCGATGAGCTGCGTCCGTTAGTTCTACCGCATCCAGCTGGTGGCTGAAGGGCTTGGCGGCCCGGCACCTTTCAAAAGTGATCGGGCTCCCGCTCTCACGCCTGCGGGTTTGGAGATGCCAGACGGAATCTGCCGCTGGATCGGGTGGCTAGCTCCGCCGGCTTAGCAAAACTGATTTTCCGCGTTCTGTAACCTTTCACTCCGCGGCTCATCTTGCTTGCAGAGGCTGGTCGGGGCTGATGGAGACCGCAAGCCGATTACACCAGGAGATCACCATGACAAATGCAATGAAGTCCATGTGTCTTAGCGCAGCAGTGGCCGGCATGCTTGGCGGCGCCACCGCGGTCAGCCACGCCCAACCCGTCCCCGGGCAGCTTGCCGGGAATAGTGCCGTAGCTTCGAGCGCCATCGCCGGAACCGCCTCTTTTGCAACCGATCCCCAGAAGCCGAAGCATGCCTGCAAGGGCCAAAATGCCTGTAAGGGTCAGGGCGCCGATGGCAAGAACTCCTGTAAGGGCCAAGGCAGCTGCGCCACCGATGGCTCAAAGCCGCCTATGCCGAAGATGTAGGTGCGTCGTCCGGCCGGGCTGCGGGGGCGGCGATACTACCAGCCCCCGCACTTCACCCAGTTCCAACAGCGTGGGCATTGCTAAAGAGCCCAGAAGCCAAACGGAGGCCCTGATGTCAGCCAATCGGTTCAATGGCTTCACTGAATATGGAATCGGGATCGGTCTCAGAATCCCGCATTATCAGCATATCTTTGGGCAAAAGCCTGTCGTGGACTGGTTTGAGATCATCTCGGAAAACTATATGGTGGACGGGGGACGTCCGCTTCATGTCCTCGACGAGATCCTGGATCGGTATCGAGTCGTCCAGCACGGCGTGTCCATGTACTTCGGCTCCGCAGAACCCCTCAATCGAGAGCACCTCCGGCGGCTGAAAGAACTCGTCAGGCGGACTAAGACGCCTTGGCTTTCCGATCATCTTTGTTGGGGAAGCGTGGATGGCCGCTACACACATGATCTTCTTCCCATGCCTTACACGTTTGAAGCGGCGGCGATCACCGCCGAAAAGATTCGCCAGGTTCAGGACTTCCTCGAGATCCCGGTTGCCGTTGAGAACGTGAGCAGCTACGCCGAGTTTCACACCTCGGAGATGACCGAGTGGGAGTTTCTGAACGAGGTTGTAGAACGCGCAGATTGTGGCATTCTCCTGGACGTCAACAATATCTACGTCTCCTCAAGGAACCACTCCTTCGATCCCATCGAGTACGTGAACAGCGTGCCATCGGAGCGCGTTGCCCAAATCCACATCGCCGGCCACTCCAGATTCGAAAAGTACACGCTCGACACGCACGATCACCCAGTGATTGACCCGGTATGGGAGCTGTACCACAGGGCAATCGAACGCTGCGGCCCGACCGCGACACTGCTCGAGTGGGATGACAAGATCCCGTCCTTTGACGAAGTGCATCGCGAGGCTTTGAAGGCTAACCGCTTCCTCGAACAGCACACACACAGCCTGCTGCACGCATCTGCTCATGCCGAAAGACCTCCGGTCTTTCAGGAACTGTCGCGGTGAGCGGCACGCTGCTGGAGTTGCAGAGACGGATGGCTGCCGCCGTCATGGAGCCCCTAACGGGGAGCGAAGGCATGCGCAACCGGAGACGGGATGGCGTTGTGAATGCGAGGGAAGCGCTGGACTTGATCAAGCCCAGTGCCACCCTGACCTCGTTCGAGCGGCTCGAAATCTATAACCAGCAGTACTGGTTCCGGCTTTACGCTTCCTTCGAGGATGATTTCCCCGGCCTTAAGGCAGTACTGGGGAGCAAGCGTTTTGACCTGTTGATGCGCGCCTATATCGCAGACCGGCCATCCACGTCCTACTCCCTTCGAGACTTAGGATCCCGCCTGTCGGACTGGCTGGCAGCAAACGAAGCCCTTACTTCCCCCAGGACTGTTCTCGTCCATGATGTTGTCCGTCTTGAGTGGGCTCACATCGAGGCATACGACGGAGCTGCCTTCCCGGTGCCTGGTCCGGAGTTCCTGGGATCCGTTACCGAAGAGACTCGCATAGGGCTCCAACCGCACGTTCGCCTGCTCTCGCTTTCGTATCCCGTTGACGATTTCATGGTGCGCGTTCATCAAGAGGATGGAAGCAGCGACGGGTCCAGCAACAATGCTTCGGCCAAACGGCAGAGCCGTCCGGCAGGACGTCTTCCGGCGATCTCTCCAGAGCCCATCTGGCTCGCAGTACATCGCCAGGAATTCACTGCCTACTACAAGCGCCTCAGGCCGGAGGAGTACTACATGCTTGTCGCACTGCAATCCGGCAAGCCGCTTGGCGAAGTCCTTGCGGCAGGGCTCGCCGACAGCTCTATCGCGGAAGAGGCCCGACCTGGCTTCCTTCAGCACTGTTTCCAGCAGTGGGCTACGCTGTGCTGGCTATACGATCCTGCGAACCTGGATCGAAGCAGCGCTTCCGGAGTTGCGCAATGACGGTTGCGAAGCCGGTCGGGAAGATGTTGGACGCCTACGCTCTCTTGGTTCGCATGATGCGCTTTGCTCAGGCCCCGTTCCTCCTTCTGGTGCGCCTGTACTGGGGCTGGCAGTTCACCCAAACGGGTTGGGGGAAATTGCACAACCTACCCCAAATCACACAGTTCTTCACAACGCTTCATCTCCCATTCCCGGGATTCACCGCACCATTTGTAGCGACTGTGGAGTTCGTGGGCGGCATCCTGCTGATCGTGGGATTGATGTCACGCTTCACTGGACTGGTGCTATCGATCAACATGTTGGTTGCGTATTGGACTGCTGATCGCGTGGCGTTCAAATCAATTCTTAGTGATCCCGGTAAGTTCTACAATGCCGATCCTTACACCTTTCTCTTCGCTTCCCTGATGATCCTGATCTTCGGTGCAGGTCTATTCTCGATCGATGAGATTGGAAGGCGCTGGCTCACAAACGACCGGAACTGAAAGGTCAGGGCATTTACATTTGACAATGCCGCGCGCAAGACCCATTACAGCTTCGTCCCTGTATAGCCGCCGCCTACTGAGAAAAGCGGGGAGACCATTGGCTATCTTGGCGGGATTGGATTCGGTGACGTGAGCGGGATGCAATCGCACCCTAAACGCTCTCTTGCGGATCCAGAGCCTTCGAAAGGTTGTCGCTGTCTGTGGGCATTCGCTGGGTTGGTCGAGGTGGCCGGGCATCCCGGCCACCTCGACATCCTCGAGTTTCGTTATAGTTGTGCCCCGATCCCGGCGGAACGTAAGGATTCCTCCTGGGGACCACGATCTGCGCAGCAGTCGGCCAGTTTGCCGTCGACCACCACCGCAGGGACACTGTGTACGCCGTAGCTTTTTGCCCTTACGGCTACTTCTGGCTGTTTCATGTCGTGCACGATCACTTCACAGGAACCGCAAGCCAGACGCTGAACGAGTGCAATTGTCTCGTCGCACAAACCGCATCCTGCACTGAATACTTCCACTTTTCTCCTGTCGGCAGCCATGGTCATTTCTCCTTGAGCGCTCCTGAAGGTTGGAACTCCGCGGCAGGAGCGCATTCGCATCGGAGAGGTAGGGGCCAACTGTTCCAGACAGAGGCCGCGATCAAAAGTCCCAACCCGGCATACAGAACTGGGTCCGAACCGCGGGAAAACTTCCCGTACATCAGCAACGCAGCTGCGAGGCCGCCCAGAATGGAAGGCTTGTAACCGCGTCGCCGCCTGGCTCTGAAGGCGAGCATCCCAACTGCTACCAGTAAAAACACTGCGGTCAACGGCAGAAGGTATCTGGTGGCACCCAGAAAGCCGAGGCCAAGGGTGGAAAGCAGCCCAGCGTATGCAGGCCAGCAGGCAGGACAAGCCAGCTTCGGCAGGAGTGCCGCCCCTATTCCCGGCATGGCAAGCAGACTCCGCTTGGTGGTGCTGTTCATCTTCAAAACCCCTTTCCATCAAGGTTCTCGAGAATCGGGCACTCTCCCACCGGCCCACAGCCGGAACAATCGTCCGTGAGCGTCAGGAGGCTTTTGCGGATGGCTTTCAGGTGAGATATTTTCTGTTCTACGTCTGCCACCTTCGCTTGGGCACGCTCGCGGATGTCGGCCTTGGTGGTGTGGACGTCTCCGCGTAGAAACAGCAGCTCTCTAATCTCACTCAGCGAGAATCCCAATTCCTGAGCACGTTTGATGAAACGGATGCGCAGCACCGCATCCGGCTGGTAGATCCGATAGCCCGCCTCGGTACGAGCTCCGGGCGAGAGCAGGCCTTCGCGCTCGTAGTAGCGGATTGTCTGGAGATTGACCCTGCCCTGCTCTGCCAATCGGCTGATTGTGAACTGCGGCATGGACCAACTATAGACCCTGTACCCAGGTACAGAGTCAAGCCCAGAGGGTGAGGGCGGGTCTTCATAGGGTTCCCTAACCGGTCCACCCGCGCCGGAGCTCAGCTGCCCCATTCACGGTCGGGAACCAGAGGCGCTGAGCCGGTGAGGATGCATCGTGAAATTTAGCCTAGGCCTCAATGACAAGCTCTTGAGACTCCTTAGGGAATCTCTGCACAAGTTTGCATCCACAACCTGATTGATTAGCTTGGAGTCAGTGGTGGAGGGGCGATGAAGCAGCAGAGTCTGGCGGCACAGTCTGTGTTTGAGAAGTATGGGCGGAAGAG
>JAABUL010008143.1_pt1 | contig 10819 bp, 6 predicted proteins | sample 5559151 | NCBI WGS metagenome assembly JAABUL01 (sample SAMN10711876, study PRJNA513368) | rock metagenome | isolation source: Antarctica rocks | place: Antarctica: Victoria Land, Pudding Butte sud | reverse complement strand
AATTATATATAACTCTATAAAGTTAATAGTAATCCGGCTTAAAAGAAGGGAAGGGCTAATATATTCCTAAGGTATATTAAAGGGAGTAGTAATTATATAGAGTCTTAATATAATAGGATAGTATCTAATTAGGAAGATAACTAATATTAATATACTTAATATATCTTTAAGGGGGTAGTAGCTATATATAATATCCTATTAATAAGTAGGATAGGATACCTACTATATAGAAACTTCTCTTATAGATAATTAAGTCTAGGCTATATATAACTTCTAAATCTTAATAGTTAGTATCTTATAAGGAAGCTAGCTAAGGTTAATAGTTATATTATTATACCTTTAGGGGAGTAGTAATTATATATAATTACGAGAAGCTATAGTTATATTAATTAAGCCTTACCTATAATTAGCTATATTAACTATTTATAAATACCCCTTTAGGAGAACTTTGTTAAGATTATATAGAACTCTTTAAACTTAGTAATTAAGTTATAAGGATAAGATAAGGCTAGGTTTAACCTAAAGAATATTTATAGGAGTAATAGCTATATATAGTATATTAGTAATATAGGTGTAGTACTACTATATTCCCCGTAACTAACTATATAGTAACTTCTACTAATAATAGTAATACTAATACTATATAGATCTCTCTAATTTTAATAGTAATCTACTTCTACTAGTTAACTATAAAGTTTATATACCTAAAGTATCTTATATAGAGTAATATTTATATATAGCTTTAAAGTAGTTTCCTAAGCTAAAACTTAGTAGTTTCCTAAGGAAATCCTACTAAGCTCTAACCTCTAGACTAATTAAAACATATACTAATTTAGTTTTCTATACTAAACTACTTCTTTTTATAATTAGGATTAAGGTATAGGATTTAATTTCTAATTCTTTCTAAGTGTTATAACTAATTAACTTTTATTCTAATCCTCTACCTACTATAATCTCTTTATATTAGATATACTTAAATTATTAACTATTATTAGATAATTTAAATTCTTATTATATCTCTTATATATAATCTTTAATAATCCTTTTATTATTAAAGTTAATTAAATAAAGTTCTCTTAAATATTAATCTATTTTCTTAATATTATCTCTTTTACCTAAAAGAGATTCTCTATCTTTATATTATACTTTAGATTAAGTTTTAAAACTTAGAATTTATTTATTATATTGATTATTTTTATAGAGTCTTAATTCTAGGTATTAATTCTTAATATACTTAATAGTATTTTATTAATTACTCTCTTTTTACTTAATATAAAATTAAGTATATTAAAATTATTAGATTCTAACTTAATAATTTCATTATTATTAGAGTATATTAAACTTAGTATATTTAGGAAAGTTAATATTAGATAAGCTTTAAGTCTAAAATAACTAAGAAGTAATATAAAAAGATAATATAAATATTAAGAATATTAAGAAGAAAGGTAAATATTATAATTCTAAGATTTTATAATAAGAAGAGTAAGTTAGAACCTTAATATTATATAAGATAATTTTATATCTTAATTATTTAAATTAGATTAATTTAAATTATTAAGGAGTTAAGATATTTTTAAGTTAATACTTATAATAAGTATTAAGTATTTAATTTAATACTAAAAGTAGATTTTAAGTATTCAATTAATTCTAAAAGTTAGAATTAAATCCTAACTTAATAGTTAGTTTAATAATAGTATAATATTATATATTAATACTAAGATATTTATAATAAAATGTATTAAGATAGAAGTTATTCTTAATATAAATAAACTAGGATAATTAGAAGATAATATTACCTTATACCTAGGTTATAAGATTATTTAAATAAAGAATATTAATATCCTTATTAGTTTTATATTACTAGGAATTAAACTAGTAGCCTTCTTCAATAATATTAATAATATTAATATAGATAATATAAATTAAATAGATAGAACTAATAATTATAAAATTACTTCTAATAATTATAGTAATAAGACTTTAATAAAAACTATTAACTAGAGGGAGCTTATTAATAATAAATATATTAAAGTTAAATATCTAATTAATTAAATTACTTTTATCTTACTAAGGTCTAATAAAAACCTTTTAATAATTAATCTAAAATTTAATTAATTAAGGTTATTAATATTACTTATATACTTATAACTTAATAATTATTATATTCTTTATATTCTTATCTTTATAAGCTTTCTAATATACCTTTTATCTACTATTAAGTCTACTTTATAATTTAATTACTATTACTTTAACCTTATTATTACTAGTAAAGTAACTTAATTATTAATATTATCTCTTAGAAGATTAATTTTATATAAACCTTTCTTTACTTTATTAATATATATATAATAATAGATAAGTATATATATAACTTCTAATAAGTTACTTATATAGTTAAAGTATCTTCATAGTATTATTAATAATAAGGATACTATCTTTTTTCTAAAAGGTAGTAATTATTATAAGTATAGATTTACTAGGTTTATTATACTTTAACATTCGTCCTTAGGAACGCTAAGCCCTAGCTGAAGACCCTGTAGATCCGGTAGATATCATGGATTTGCACTCCTAGATAGTTAACCAATCCATGACTATACCATGATATAACAGATCCTTAACACGAGCTGAGTGAATTAGCAGATGGCGCTGGCTGAAGGGAGCGCCTTCATCGCAATCTCAGGCTTGTAGGTAATACTTCTATTTGGTTCAGTCCCTAAGAGAAAGGACCTACTGAATATTCTAGTCTGCTGCACCTGTTCGCAAGCATTCGTCTCATATTCTCTACCTCCTCGAACCGATTCAGCTATCTAGGATGGCAAGGTCAACCGCCCGCCGTGGTTCAAGACTGATCGGGATCGAAGACATCATCTCTATCGCACCTGCAAAGCCGTGAAGCGACCCTGCTATTCAGCATCGACCAGCTCAGCATACGTAGGACCTTGCATGCTTGTAATGACCGCCGCCCTCCCTGCACAGATGTTCGAAATCAAGTGGCCGTATCAGAGTCTTCGGTCAGTGATATTCGAGACTCCTCGGTGACTTTGGATGGTTGTGTTTCATCCGCTGTTGCTTCATTTGTGAGGCCGGAGCCCCTGTCAACACTTGCATCGACGGCTGGCGGCTCAGCACTATTTCCATTCACCCTCCCGTTTGCCTGTCGGATCGCCTCGTCCCTTTGCTCCTTTGCCCAGTCCCTACCATTCCGATAGTGTGTCGCACCTTGTCGGAATGTGTGAGCGGCATCAATCATGGAGAAGTCTCTTAGAAGATGCATGTGATATTCAGGTCGCCTGCTGGGGCTTGTTGACCGTGTAGGGTGGCTGGTGTACAGCTTGAGGTGTCCGTCATGGTAAATGGACGACATCGTGTAAGCCTTGGTGTAGTGGGATGCATTCTCTTGCCCGTATGACTGTAGGCTGAGCATGCCTCTCGCCCCTAACGCACCATCGCAACAAGCTTGACGCTTTGCGACAGCAGCCGATCCGTCAGGACCTTTCGCCGCGAGGAAGAAATTCGGCGCCATTGGAAGGTTATCTTGGGTGGAAGGGATGATGCGGTCGCTGAGCTTGTCACGCACCCGTAGATCAAGTTGTTCAGGACGTGCGCCGTAGTAGATATCCGGATTCCCAGGGACAAGTTGGCCGACTGTCAGAGCGCAGAGATTTGTGAACGGTATTCCTCCCGAAACACACTTGGCGTCCCCTATATCCCCTTCGATCACTGGAATGACTGATGTTGTTACTTGCTTCTCTTTTGCTACATCTGCATCCGCCTGTATAAATTTCTCATATGCGTCGTCTGAAAATCTGGATGGTGAGAGAGAAGGTCGCGGTCGTGATAGTCGTCGATTGATATCCCCCCAATTAGTTGGTTTCGGTGGTGTTCGACCATCTGGGTACGTGTACCTATCAGGGTAGACACCACCATCAATGAGATTCTGTTGAAAGTTTCGATCGTACGGGCCAGTGCTTTTAGAGCGTTTCGAGGAGCGTTGGGTGGTGGATGGGGACGTGCTTTTCCGTTTTGGAGCGCGAGCATTGGATAGATCTGAATCCATCGCTGAGTTTAGAGGACTTGGAGGTTCTGGAAGCTAGAAATTTGTTAGTGTTAGGAACAGTGTACATGTTGGCCACATACACCACGAAGGTCTGATAGGTCTGGCCCGCCGTGACTTGCACTTTGCTTTATGTCCTTGAGATCACTCGCTCCACAATAGCAGAGGAATTTGGCGGCTGATGTCAGAGGTTGGGAGCTCTTCTTTGGCTCAGTGAGTAGTTGGTTAGAACGCGGGCAGGTTGGTTGAGGAATTGAACCGGCTGCGGAGTTCCTTCGATCTAGCTCCTCCAAAGCACGTTTGGTCAGCTGGATCTTAGACAGGTTATCCCAGAATGCCGCTGAGAGCTGGAATTCGCTAGGAGAACTGTGTTCTGTACTCTCAGATGTGTGTTGACAAGTTCTATACTGCTGAGGTATAAGACACCCTGAACGTCGGCGTTTACGCGGGTTGGACAGTTGCGCCCCGGACATATGGCATCTGGGTATCGTAACGTTGTGGTGAGTGGAGTCGGATGAGGATTGCAAAGGCTAGAGGGTTGGCAGCGACTTTTATCACGGCCCTAGTCGGACTTATCAGCGCTTATCTTATCGGGATGTTTAGGGCTAGGGCGCAAAGACACTCACAGAATCGCTTAGTAGTCCTCCTTCTCCTTTATTAAGGTAAGGACCTAATTTTTAATTATTTTATACTTCTCTTTCAACTAGTATTAGATCTTCTTATTCCTTATTATTATACTTATATAAGTATTAGACAGTACTCATCTAAAGCTGCCGCTACCTTTACAGTCAGCCATCTTCGAGACATTACTATCAATTATCTTGGCAAAGCGCAGACTTCGTACCTATCGATCCAAGTATGCCACAGCCTTACAAGCTATCGACTTCTTCTTCCGCGATTTCCAGGCCGCGAACGAGGAGTCAGATGCCTTGGACCAAGAAATCACTCAGCAGTCAAGTGCTGTCTCTAGCGACTATTCGGATATTACCAGTGTTGCTGTACGACAAGTGTAAGTTCATCTGCGGCTCGCGAGGTCGACAAGCTGACATTACTTCAAATTTCGGAGCGCTTGAACTCACCATTCCCCTGGACACGCTCGACACAAGCAATCCCTATGTATTTCTCAAGGAGATTTCCAGCGATGGCAACGTCAACACCATTGACGTGATCTACCCTATGTTCCCCATCATCAACGTCCTTGATCCAACATGGATCAAGATGCTGCTCGCACCTATCGCTGCATACCTTGACACCGGCGAATGGCCCCTTCCCTACGCAGTCCATGATATCGGAGCGTCCTACCCAAATGCCATTGGACACAACGCCGGAAATGTCGAAAATATCCTCCTGGAAGCCGATGCTGGCTTCTTGATCTTATTCTATGACTACCAAAAGCTCACTGGCGATAAAGTCTTTGCCCAGACGCATGCCAAAACCCTGCGACAATACGCGGACTACTTGGTAAACAATGGTTTGCACCCCATCTCTCAGCTTGATACAGTCGACTCTATTCCCGCTTCCGCTGATCAAACCAATCTGGCCCTTGTCTCTGCGATTGGCCTTAACGCTTATGCGGCTATGACTGGCGATCAGAGCTACAGCAGCACAGCCAAAAGCTTTTTGAACAAACTTGTCACCGATGGTCTAGGACTAGACCAAGGAAGGACGCATTTCACATACAATTACGGCAATGACTCCAGCTGGGGCACGATCTTCAATCTCTATTCCGACCAGCTGCTAGACCTCAACACCTTTTCCCCGCAAATACGGCAGATGCAATGTGCGTGGTACGAAAAGCATGCCACGCCGACGGGCTATCCTTATGCAAGCCCATGGCCTCAAAGCAACGGCCTCTGGGCGATGTGGGTCGCTCCAACATGCGGCGCCAAAATTCAGCAAGAGATCATTGCGGATGAGTATAGATTCTTGACAAACGGAAAGAACAATTTGCCTTTCCCAGATAGATAGATTCGTTGTCAGTGGTGATAAGGCAGGCGAATGGTATGGGCCGGTCGGCTATGCGAGACCAACAATGGGAGGGCTATGCGAGACCAACAATGGGAGGGGTATTCTCGGTCCTGGCCTTGAACGGGGTCAAGTTCAATATCGGGTCGAACGCTTAGAACCAATTCCTGTCATGGAACGTGGGAATTCGTGTGGCGCTTGATCGGGCGAAGAATTATGTCACCTTTCTCCCTAGTAACCCCGGTCTCGTGCTTCAACTTATTATGGCCCCGCTGCGGTGAAGGAGCAGGGAGTCCTGCGGTCAATTGCCACTCCCCAGTTTTCAATCCTTGTGCACATTGCATTGTGGATAGTGGCAGCTCACTTGCAAAAGCAGAGGCCAATGCTGATGTACCAGAGTCCTCCACGACATGGCACACGAATATGTAGCAAAGATCTCTGTGAAAGAGGCTTGATACATACCCCAACAGATGATGTATTCGAGTCCGTCCAACTTGGTTGACCTTGTCTTGCGCCATTCCATCTTTCGTCTCCCGGCGGGTGTTCAAGGAAGAAAAGGACTCTAGCGAAATGAAATTGTGGCAGGATTGTGACATCATTGTGGTAGGGCTGTGGCAGGATCGTGGCAGAAAGAAACACCAGAAAGAAGCATAGACGATGGTGACCATCATGTCACATTTTCCCTTAGCCCACTTGTGCTACCAACTCGTTATCCGTCACGTTCTCCACTCATGCTTATAGAGTTACTTTCATGGCGCTTATGTTTTCCCGAAAACTATATCCTGAGGCATCTCTCCTACTTCCCACACTATATGTCGAATCACCATTCTCTCTATGGCGTCGAATTAAACACTTCGTACACACCGCAAAACCCCCACTTCCATCCATCTGCACCCACGCCTAATACGATAAAATCATGGATTGAACGCAAAAGCTACAATGTTGAAGGGCGTAGTCAAACTCTGTTCAAAGCCTGGGATCTTCGAACCGGCGCCATTGTGGGAGACTATTCGGTCAGCTCGCATGTTCTCAACCGACTCTCTTAGAAAAACCTACATGAAGCCCGAGTGATGGCTATGATATCGCTGGGTCCCGATCCCTCGAGTATAAGGGTGGCCGAGGCCGCCAGCAAGTCGAACGTGACGGACGAGAGGTTGCCAGGGTTATGGTCACTGATAATCAAGTGGGGCTAAATCTCGTTACCTCTGAATTCCGCAAATCCGAATCGCATTGTGGTCCCATGTAGATGTTGAACTCGAACTGGAAGTCCGGGGCTGGGTTTCGCCCTAGGTTGTCGTTCTACGCAGCGGCTAAGAGAGTGACGGCCGCAAGCAGAAATACACACTTCATCATCGTTGCGAGATGTGCCGTTCCAGTATGTTTAGGGCGTTAACACAAAGCTTCAAGTAGTATTAGACGTCTTAGTTGTGTAGGCAAATGTGACAAGTCGATTCAGCTCTTGTTATATATCCTTAGGGGTATATATGATCTCACCATTGAATGGCTCCTGGTGCAACATCAGAGCTCGAGAGCATCAAAGGCAGGGGAGTCCATGCATGTAAAGGGGATAGACAAGGCGCCTCTGGACCCGGTTCTGCGGGGTCTGGACGCGGTTTGGGAGGCTGTAGATGCAATTCTAGAGGCTCCGATCGCGGTATTAAAGGTCTTCGGTGAGGTAGACGCGTACACAAGCCTGAGGGCATTCTGTTCTAGGCTGACTCGAGCGGCAAGTGGGTTGGATGGGCTTTCCAAAAGAGTGGAGGCTACTGGTTACAGCAGTGTCCGAAACCATTGGCGAGAAGCTATCGGCGTGACACGAAGTGATCAATACCAAGGTGGATATTCATGATCAGTGGTAAAAATGTTGATTTTCTGTGGAGCACGCATGCAGGACATGTGCGTACATACCACAGATAGGGATCAGGGTGGTCAAAAGTTCGCTCGGATCCTCTACCGTTCATCCATCACCCGACGCCCCCCGCCACCGTCGAGCCGGGCGGCGTCAAGTGTATCTCTTTGCGCTTCGTCCCAGTACTTGGGGTTTTCGGCAGCCCCTTCTTTGCCTCCTCAGCCAGCACCCGTGTATCCGTGTCATAAAGATCCGACACCAGCTTTCGGATGATTGGTAGTCTTGTCGTCAAGCCCCACTCTAGAATGTTATGCATATACCTCCTCATCACCAGCAACGGATTGTCCTGCTCGAAATCCTCCCGGTGAATCCTGTTCATGTGCCACTTTACCTGCCCCCCTTCACATACCTCCGCCCAGCCAACCCACCACTCCAACAATTCCTCGTTCATGGTAGCGCAATAGATGTACGAATCTTCATCTGGTCCTACGGTATCTTCGCGCCCGAGTGTTTGAAGGAGCAAGCGCATGGCATTGACGATAGTCGCACACCCGCGCGCGGCTTGATTGCGGCATGCTTCCATGCTGCCGCGGTCAGGCTTGACCTCAAGAAAGAAGAAAGGGCAATATAAGGCAGGACATATGGTGAGGAGAGCGTTGGTCGGGATCTGTAACACGGCTCCTGCTGGAATAGGGGCCAGGACGCGAGCCAAGTAGCCCCATGTACTATCCGGAACGCTATTGGTCATGCCGTCGGCTTTAAGACGATCGGCAAGATCCTTGAGTCCCGGTAGGTAGTTGTGCGGGACGTGGCCTCGTCGAAGTGGCTGTTCGGCCTGGCAGAAAATGCCACGCTCGGAAGTGTCGCGGCCTTCATAAACCGGTTGGATGCCTTGAGCCGGGTCGCCTGGCTCGGCGAGGACTTGGAAATCGTCCTTGATGATATACTTGAGCATATCGCGTTTCATAGTCGCCTCGGTCACGCCGCTACCGACACAGGTTTCGTGGATCGCCTTGAATCTTGACGCCTCCCCTGGTTTGACACCTGAGGGCCGTTCTGGGGAGATTACGGACATGACGTTTTCCTTGAACCCGTTACAATCAGCGCGTCCGAAAGCATCGGAGCGGCGGTAGATATTATGGCCTTCCATGCGCATCTTGACCCACTTTGAGTCGGTGTTCGACCCCGAGCTTCCCGAGTTCGATGTTGGCGGTCTGGGAGCCTTGCGTTGAGCACTTTCTTTGGTGAGCGTCTTGTAAACGCCGGCATCGGCTGTGATCTCGGTATGCAATCTTAGCCGCCTTTTCGTCAACAGTAGAGGCCTTACGCCGTCGAAGTCCTAGTCGGCCGAACAAAGGTTGCGCTTGTGCTTTAGAAAAGAGGGGCTTGTGAAGGAAGGTGGCTGCGTGAATGTAGGTGTAGGTGTAGGTATTCCTTCAAGCGTCTCGGCAAGCGTATATGTAGGTCTTTCTCGCAAGGTCTCGTCGACCCAGTCTTCGATTGAGGATACAGAATGTGATGTAGCAGTCGGGTAGCCCGCAGATGGATCGTGGCCCGTGATGTGATGGCTGGAAAGAGGGGCGTAGGGAGGGAGAAGGGCCGGCTGCTCCGTGGGAAGGTGAGAGGAGGCGGTGTCGTTGGGACAATTGGGCCTGGGATCTGTGTCGAGGGGACGAATGGTGGGTAGCCCGTTCAGGCGATCAGGGGAAGAGATCTGTTCAGGTTGCAGAGGAAGAGAAGCTGTAAGCGAAGGAAGAGGGAAGGATTGACTCGGTGGTCTCGGAGAAGAGTATGAGAAAGAAGGCGCTCGTGAGAGTTTTGGCATAAGTACATAAATTATCTAAGAATCCTTGGCATAGGTTCTTAGCATCCTATCACCGCGGATCTACGCTGCGGAACGGGTCCGGGCCCCGGAGCGGAACGGGGCGGGTTTCAGGGCGGATTTCACGGGAAGATCCGCGTATATAAGTCTATAATAGCCGGCTACGAGGTCCTTACTCCTTAGAGATTATGAGATGAAGAGTTAAGGGGTCTTGTAAGAGATGTAGATCAAGGGAATGTAGAGTGTTTGATAGGGTCCCAATGAGACAGATAATACGGGTCTATCCGTCATCCCCATAGGCCTTCTTCGACATCGTATCCGAGACTTTTAAGTTTCGCATGATATTGTTGTTCAGTCAACCAGTGCGGTTCTACAGAGACTGTATCCAGCCATGTCTCACATACTGCTTCCATGGTGCGGTAATCCTTGAGGGGGTGAGGATGTAATGTAGCGTCATCGCCGCCACCAATGATTCCTTCCACGACTTTTCTAGTCTCACCGAATGTTCGACGCGTGGCGCCTTCAGTCCAACCATCAACGATGACTTCTCTCAGGATGCCAGCTTCCGGCACAGTGTTGTACCGACCTTCGCTCAATTCTCTTTGTATACAGCGAAATTCGTCCCAGTTTTTTGCGTTCGCCAACGGGTCAACTCCTGAAAGGAGGAAATATAAGCAGGTTGATAATCCGGTATGATCCTTTTCGGAGGTATATTTGAATGTGTCGTCCTCTTTGTGCGTCGCACTACCGAAGTCGAACATCTTCAGACAATCATTGTCATCAATGCCAATATTCTGCACTGCCAGATCGCCATGCGTGTAGCCTAGTTCCTCCAGATGAGTGACTGCGCTGAGGAGCTGTCGGATCCAGCGAAACCGTAGTTGCTTGTTCGCCTGCGCTTGGGCTGAATGTAAAGGATTCAATGCACGCTCGAGGAACAGACAGGATGCTGGTCGAGCGTAGATGCACCGTACGATGTTTCGATGCGGATGATGAGCCAGTAACTCGTAGATGTTAGCCTCCTTTCGCAGAAGCTCGAAGCTCCGCAGACTATCATCTCGACGTGATTCGATATCGGAATCCGGTTGGCTCGTAATTGGATATTGGAAAGGGACTTTTACTACAATGT
>JAABUL010008142.1_pt1 | contig 10820 bp, 22 predicted proteins | sample 5559151 | NCBI WGS metagenome assembly JAABUL01 (sample SAMN10711876, study PRJNA513368) | rock metagenome | isolation source: Antarctica rocks | place: Antarctica: Victoria Land, Pudding Butte sud | reverse complement strand
CCGACTTTTCCCGAGGTGTTTCAGCTTCAGTGGCGGTCAGGAAGGGATTAGTAACATAATTAATAACATCGTGTTTTTAATTAATTAATTACAAACACACCGAGTGAATTAATCTGCCCACACTGGCGCTGCATCATCGCATACGTACGCGGCAGCCGGACGAAGCCATGTCAGAAACAGAGATGGCGGCCGCTGCGAGCTCCGCTGATGAGGCAGCGCAACACCAGGAAGGCACTCCTGACAGCCCGAGTCCGCAGGGCTCGCCACGCGTTGCGGGATTTCCGCGGCTGAAAGTCGAGGCCGATGCGCCGGCGGACCTCGCTATACACTTCGCAGGAGATGTACACCTGTTTGCAGGAATCGCACCTGCTAAGGTTCGGTTTTGGTTGTGTTGCGGCACTCACCTTGCGGACGACAGGCCGACCCTGACTGACCTTTACTCACCGCTGTAACATACCTCGAGTAGTCGGCCAGCACAGTCCTGTTGAGAAGTGTACCATCGTTACCTTGTGTGCAGGTGGCGCTGCTGCTGCAGCTGCTGCAGGACAGCACAGACTTTGACGCCGCCGAGGTGGAGGGTCTGTCCCCTGCTGAGTATCGCCAGGTGGGGAGTGCCAGTGTGCTTTCGCTCGATCTCCTGCGCATTGAGTACCCCACCAGAGCCCCTGCCCCTGCAGACCTTGCCAGGCAAACCCCGTAGCAGCGCCCTCCTGGATCGGCGCGGACCGTGCTTGTGCGTCTGCCTGCAGGCGAGCCTACACCGCTTCAAGGAGAAGAAGCGGGAGCGCCTGCTGAGGGAGCAGCGAGAGGTGGGACGCGTGTCCCGTGCATACTGGCCCTGTGCGGTGGTCTGTCGCCGCCATGAGGCCGTCCACCTGGTGTCCAAGGGCGGCCGCCTTCTCGGCTAGCTGCGCTGCTTCCAGGGCTGGTAGCTCAGGAGGCAGGCACTGCGTTACTGGCAGCAAGCTTGATACCACCCATCGCCATCTGCGAGGAACTCACACATGCACACGAATCCTTTGCAGTCGCTCACACCCCGGAAGCGCTCACACTCCATCGGCGGTGCCTGCAACGTCGCGCAACTGGCGAGGCACTCCAGCGAGCCGCTGGCGGACGAGGCGGTGGCCTACCCCGGCGGCCTGCTGGGCGAGAACGGCAAGCTGCTGTGCGTGAACTGCGGCACGGGCGCGCAGGACACGCCGATGATGCGGCGCGGGCCGCAGGGGCCGCGCACGCTGTGCAACGCCTGCGGCCTGATGTATGCCAACAAGGGCGTCATGCGGCCGCCTGAGCGCAAGGCCCGGCGCCAGGTCAGCACTTGAGGGACAGTCGAGCGGGGCGCTTTCGAGTTCAAGGGAGGTTGTCAACTATCACATGCAGGCAGCATCGTCAATGCTACCTCTGAAAGCGTGTCGCATGTGTGCTTGTGCAAGTTGCCACCGTGTGCACCCACGCGCCGCGCAACTGAGAGTGCCAATGTGTGGTGCGCCGCAGTCGCCGCACACGCAGCAGCGGCAGGCGAGCCTCAAGGCAGAGGCGGATTCGACGCGGGTGCTGTCGCTGTCATCCGGCTTTGGCGGCCCACCCCTGCAGGTGCGGCCTTGGATGCTCATTCTGGCTGTGCTCCTGCGTTCCCCAGAGCGTCACCATCGAGCTCGTGCTCCTGCCTCGTGGCCAGAGAGTGTCCCAAACAATGTCCGCAGGCGAGTGCGCTGGTCAATTGGCATCACGTGCACGCATGTTGCCTCAGCGGAGCGCATCTCATAGGCAGCCCATGCTGCACAACGTGACAATGCCCCTGATGCACATGTACAACCTCACGCCTTCCACTTGCCGCAGGCGGGTGACGCGCTGGGCGGCGGCGCGCAGCAGGAGGCTCTACTGCAGCAGTTCAACCCCATGCCGCAGCAGGTGCCGACGGGCTTTGTGCCGCAGCGCGCCATGTTCAACAGCTGGCCGCTGCCCGGCGCATTTGGAGGCATGCAGGCGCTCGCGGGCATGCAGGCAATGGCCGACATGCAGGGCTTTGGCAGCGCGCCGGGCTTCTCGGCCATGGGCGGCGGCGGCGCAGCGGCCGGATTTGCTGGCGGCGCGGCGATGAACTGCGGCGGCGGCGCAGCCGGCTTCGCCGCCGCTCCGCCGCCAGGCGGCATGCAGTTCAACCCCTTCCAGCAGCTGGTGGAGCAGCAGCAGGTGTTGCCACCGCAGCGGCAGCAGTCGCCGCAGAGCCAGCCACTGCCGCCGCCGCAGCAGCAGCAGCAAGTGCAGCAGCAGCCGCGGCAGCCGCAGAGCCAGCCGCAGCGGGACCACATGGAGCCGCAGGCGCAGCCCACCATGATGGAGGGTCTTCCCCCCGAAGGCCCGCCAAGCAGGCTGGGGTCTGCAGACACCTGCGTCGGTTGGAACGGCTCGGCGGCCCAGTCCTCCGCGGCCGCCGAGATGCAGTCCGTGCTGGGCCGCTATGCGCAGGCGCACGGCGGCGCGCTGCCCAATGGCATGCTGTCGACGCTGCCCAACGGCATTCCGCCGCCGCAGCAGCAGCACCTGAACGGGCTCTTCCAGCCAGGCATGCAGGCGCAGCAGCTGGGCAGCGGGCAGCCGGCGTCGCTCTTCCAGCAGCCGCCGCTGGGGGGCCTGGCCGCACCGTCCAGCAGCTCCGACCTCAGCGCCATGAGTGACCCGCCGCAGGTGCCCATGTTTTGCGACTTCGCCGAGCTAGGTGGCGGCCCGGCGGACCCGAGCGCTCCGGTGCTGTCGCTGGAAGAAGCCCGGCAGCAGCTGCGGCAGCAGCGGCCGCACGGCGGCGGGCCGCCGGCGGCGCAGGCGGCGGCGCCGCCCCTGCAGCAGCAGCAGCAGCAGCCGCCGCTGGGTGGCCCGGCGGCGACAGCGTCGTTGCTCCCCAGCGTCAGCTTCGACTTTGGCGGCCAGAACCTGTACCAGTCGCCGTTCGTGACGGCGCCGACGCCGCCGCCCATGTCGCAGGAGGCCATCGAGGTGCGACTAGATGCCAATTATTTTTGTCTCCCGCCTCCATGTGGCACCCTCCTGCCAAGTACTCGGCTACCTGAAACAGCTGGCTGTCTTCCACGAAACTCTGGTGGCATCGCTCCTGTAATGTGCCTCGATGCCCTGTCTGTCCCGCTTGCAGAGTGTGATCTGCAGAATTTTAAGGTGATTTCCATGGACGCACAGTGCAGTCGACAGCTTGCAGGAAAACAGTGCATCAAACAGCAAACCCAACTGAGCAACATCGCGTCCGTCGCAGGAGCTGGTGGGTCCGCTGGGAGACGCCTTCCCAGCAGCGGAGGAGGCGCAGCCGCCGCTGGAAGGCGGCGGCTTTGCGCAGCAGCAGCAGCTGCAGCAGCGCGTCTCCCCAAACAACGCCAGGTCGCCCCCGCCCATGAACAGCCTGCCGACGGTGCGGCTGCGTACATGTTCGCACAGCGGTGTGGGTTGGGTTTCACAAGCAATACACCTCCCTGGCTAGCATGAGACGTCGACCTACAAACCGACTTTGTCTTTACAGTGCTGCTGAATGGCAGGCTGTTTGGCTCTGCACAAGAGCATGTGTCGCTCTAAACCCTGGAACGCGCACAGTCTTGCCAGAGAGCGGTTGCACGTGCGGCACGGGGCTGACTACTCATGCGCATGGTTGCAGGTCATGATCGGCCTGGACATCGGCGGTGGCGGGCGAATGTCGGAGCCGTCGCCGCCGACGCAGCTCCTCGGACCCGCCTGGCAGCAGGGCGCCGCCAGTCAGGACTCCACAGCCGGCCAGGGCTTTGCCGCGGGCGCCGGCACCGCCGCGGTGGCGCAGCAGCAGATGGGGGCGTATCTGGACAGCATGTGGCGCCAGACGACCGTCTGAAGACGGCCTGAAAACCATGTGACAACGCCCCTGGCTGCAGCCGGAGCGCTTTGGGCTCCACTTTGGGCATTTGTGCTCCGAGAGTGCGCACTTTGATGGCAGCTGCGGCGGCGGCTGAGCTTCCGGCGCGCCGGATTTATCGCCGGCAAAGACGACGAAGGGGCCAGTCCGACCTCCTTCGGGATCGCCGTGGCGGCTGTGGCCGCCGCGATGCTTGGGGCGGGGATTTGATTCAAATTTATATGCAGGGCCTCTGGACCGCATCAGATGATTCAAAACGTGTAGGGCAGTGCAGGCGTCGACTATCTTTCGTTTGCTTCTGGAAGTTGAGGTTGAGTTGGGCGCTGCGGCATCGCGGGCGTCCAACGTTTTGCCGGTTATCGCGTTCAGCGGCTCCTTGTGACATGAAGTCGAGGGCATACCCGTCCAGGCAGGCGACAAGCGACTTAGCATGAAGCTCTTGTCCTTGGTTTATTTGATAGGACGTCGTCTGTTGCCAGCTGCAAGTGCAACCCACCAGTCGTGCGCTGCCCACGGTCAGGGCAGCCCTCTTTTCTTTTCCAGACTACTTGGGACAACCACCGGCCCTACAACACCCTGATCAAGCCTGCTTGAGTGTGTAATGCCCGGCTTGCACAGTGATTTACGTTTTCGCTTGTCTGTCCTTGGTTTATTTGATAGGACGTCGTCTGTTGCCAGCTGCAAGTGCAACTCACCAGTCGTGCGCTGCCCACGGTCAGGTCAGCCCTCTTTTCTTTTCCAGACTACTTGGGACAACCACCGGCCCTACAACACCCTGATCAAGCCTGCGTGAGTGTGTAATGCCCGGCTTGCACAGTGATTTACGTTTTCGCTTGTCTGGAGTCAAACTGTTGTGTAAGGACAGTACCAGTCGTGTGCAGAGCAAGGCCCTTGCAAGGTGATTCAAAATTACATCCCCCGTGACTCCAACCGCAGGCTGCAGGCTGCAGGCTGCAGGCTGACAATCGACGTGCGTTTGCACACTCCGACGACCGTGATGTACTGCTCGACTGAACGCGACGCGTCGTAAGCACCATGACGGTGGTTGACCTGCGATCGTGGAGGTGCACTCGGGATGCTGTTGAGGTGGTCAGGTGCGCTGTTCCGCTGCTGCTACGCACGCAGTGCTGCGTATGAACTGTATCGCATTATTTGGCATGTGCTTGCAGACTTCAGGAGGCTCCTGATCCAGTCTCGGGGTGAAATCACTGTTCGCCTGAGCGGCAAGTGGTAAGGACGCCCGCTGACACCATCCGCTGCGCCCGCAGGGACGCGGCGGCTTACCTGAACCTGGCAGCGCAGTCGGCTCCCATCGCGAGCCTGGACACAGGCGCCGCCAACGGGGCGGGGGCGTCGCCAGCGCAGCAGCGGCTGCCGCTGTTCAGCGCGGCGCTGCGGCAATTCGAGAAAGCAGTCCAGGCGACGCAGGCCGGCGCCAAAGCCGGAGGCCGGCCTCCAGCAGGCGGCAGCGCAAGCAAGCAGCAGCGGGTCGACGATGATCCCGGCGGGCCGCCCGGCGCGGACGGTGCTGGCGCCGTAATGCACGTCGGCGGACCCGTTTGGGCGCTGGACTGGAGCGTTCCGGTGCCGCCTCCGCTGCGGGCTGGCAGCAGCGCCGGCGGCACCGCCGGCGACGTTGGCGCCGACAGCGGCGGCGCAGGCAGCAGCCAATTCCTTGCGGTGTGATCGTCGTCTGGCAGCTGGTATGGCAGCGGAAGGGCCACACCCCTGACGGAAGTGGGCGGGCCGCTTGCTGCCCATTGCTGTGGCACAACCCTGACTGCGAGCCCTGCCGCTGGCGCATTTGCATGCCCAGCTGCCCCTGCCAGTGCACATCGGGTTTGGAAACTGTGACACGGATGCCCTATGTTCAGGTGGCGGCACACCCTGCGGGGCGCGAGGGCAATGTCATAGGACGGCCAGCCAGCGGCCCCGCCTGCGTGCAGCTGTGGGAGGTGCAGACCGGCAGCAACGGCGGCAGGTGCGCCCCCCGCTGCCGGACTCCAATCGCTTCCAGCTCCCATCGATCGAAGGACATCGATGTTCTAGGGAACCAAGATTGTGCGCATGTGGGGGCGCAATGGCTTGAGACCTGAAGCACTGACTGAAGCCGCTGCTAGCAGGCAACCGGGCTCGACGCTGCTGGGCCCGCCGCGCATGGCGATGGCGCTCTGCCATGACGGCGGCGTCGCCTGGGACGTGAAGTGGTGCCCCCAAGGCCCCGCTGCCGCAGACGCCGGCACCGGCGACGCGAGCGGGCACCTACCCAGGTACGGCTGATGCATTGACTGCTCATCCGCTCCTTGACCGCAGCTCAAGCCGCATGCGCCTCCCAGCGGTTCAATGTACGTCGACAGCAAACACCTGCACGGAAGACCAGCCCCTATTCCTCCATCGTCTTTCACTGTCCTGCTAAGTCCTGTATGGCAATCATTGAAGGACATTTGACCTGGTCTGGTGCTGCCCGGCGTGCTGCAGTGTGGGGCTGCTGGCCGTGGCGCTCGGCAGCGGCGATGTGGAGGTGCTGTCGGTGCCGCACCCCTCTGCTGTTTCACCACCAGCAGCCGCTCAGGTTGCCTGCTCTCCAGTCTTCCACGAATATCGTTTCTTCCAGTGATTTGTGGACAATGCCGTCCTGCAGGATGCATACAAACAGCGTGAACACTCGTGGTATTGTGCCGACCTGTTCAGATTCGACAGGGTTTTCGCCAGATTCACCCGCAAGCCAGTCACCAGGCTTGCCAGCAGTGACGTTGCAATCTGGGTGCCAGTGCCAGGCCTTGCTTTCTGCACAGCTGGACAGGAGATCAAAAGGCCAACGCAGATGTGTGGCGGCGCGAGTGAAGGATCCGACGTGGGACCACAGCCGCTGCCGCTGGCAGTGCGGCTGTGCGGCGGCGCGGCTTCCCTCTGACAAAGGAAGAATCGAAATGACAGGTTCCTTTTACAGGGAGGGATCCCCCCGAGACCGCCGCTGGCGGTGCGGCTGTTCGGCAGCGGGGCTTCATTGTATTCAATCCGAAACCTTGTCGGTTTTCTACACCCAGGGACCCGCCGCGGCGCTGCTGCTGCCGCCGCTGGCGGTGCGATTGTCGTGCGGCGCAACGCTGGCGGCGGGCCGCATCGGCGGCAGCCTGGCGTCCACCCTGGAGTGGCTGCCGCGGCCGCCGCACGACCTGCTGCTGGTGGGCCACTGGGACGGCACCGCCGCCCTGTGGCGGCTGGCGCCGCCAGCTGCGGGCTCCGACGCGAGGTGAGCAACTTGTGACGTCAACAGTTCATTCACGTCAGCCTTCCTGATTCCACTGTTCTTCAAGGTCAGTCATGCCTAGTCGAAGCATCCGGTCTGGCGCTGTGGGCGCCTGACTTGGCGGCATGGTGGAAGCGGTTGCAGCGAGGCGGCCTGATGCCGTCCGCGGCGACTTTCGATGTTTATTTCATGCTGTCCACCGGGCGAGGACCTCACAAATGCGTTTCTCTAGACCTGGCCCTTGCAGGAGCCTTTGAAAGGGGACAGAAAGAAAAATGAAAGCGGAAACAAGAAGAACGTTCAAACAAACCACAAACCATCCAACGGCTCTCCCTCGCAGTACGCCGATCGTCCTGGAGCCGCTGCTGCACGTGCGCAGGGACGACGAGCTCCGGTTGTTGAAAGTAACATAAAGAAGCGGAAAACATGAACGAGAAGACTGCCCCTTCCTATATGGCTCTCCCTCGCAGCGCGCCAGTCGTCCCGGAGCTGCTGCTGCACGTGCGCACGGAGGAGGGGCCCATCCGCTCGGTCGCGTGGGCGCCTGCGGGCCTGGACGATGGCGGCGACGCCCTCGCGGGCCGCTCCGTGTTCGCCACCGCCGGGCACGATGGCAATGTCAGCGTGTGGGATGCCAGGTGAGGGCAATCAAGCGAACTTTTTCATGAGTCCCGGGCTCACGTGTCAAGGGTTTTGCTGGCTTCATCAGGCATTCGCCACTGCTGCTCTTTACAAGCACACTCGAAGGCGGAGACAGGCAGACGTTGTTGCTGTGCAGGGACGCGTACCACCCGGTAATGCAGCTGGGTCTGGGCGTGCAGTACCTGCTGTCGGCGGACTGGCCGGCGGCCAACCTGCCCGCTGTTGTCACCACCGACAACGGCTTCCTGCACGTGCGGCCTCAACTCATGTGGCCAACGTTCTGTTGATCTGCAAAAGTGCCGACGGCTTCCTGCTTGTGCGACTTTTCAAGAGAAATTTCAAAGATGCGATCAGGTCCACAGCGACAAACCTCTCGTGTTTCACCCGTGCGCTGCTGCCAACCTGCTCACGCTGGTCCCTAGCAACAATGGCTTCCTGTACGCGGGGAATCACTGCGTCCATTGTCAATCTTGAGCGCTGCCTTGTCAATCTTGACGCTGCTCTGTCAATCATGCATCTTCTCTTCATCGTTGAGTCTTCCCTGACTATCCCGCATGTTGCCGCATCACCAGGTGGGAGCCTGCCGCGCCGCAACGGCTTGTTCAGCTGCATCAACAGTGCCAGCATCCAGTGCTGTGGTGCAAAGCAGCAATGCATCACCCAGACATGGGAAATGCTATGCAAACTCTACAAACAAGTGAAAGCATGAAACCTGGCGGCAGGTGGTGTGGCTGTTTCCCCGCGACTCCCGGCTGCAGCGGCGGGACAGCAACTCGACCATCCTGCGCAGCGGCATTCCCGGTGAGTGGTTCTGTGACTTAGGATCTGGTCTGCATGGACTGAGGATGCCCCTGCGTGTCTGTTGCCGCTCGGCCGACCCTGGCCTCCCCCCGGCGGCGTGACCAGAAGCTGCTGCTACCTACCGCATGCGGAGCTGGTTCCTAGGGTTTAGAGTTTCAGCAACTTCGAGCAGCGGCAACGACACTATGACGCCAGCAGGCAAGCCGGCGGACGAGCTGCAACGGACCCACTTGTTGAAGTTCTCATGTGACAATTTGTCATGTGGCATCTTGTCATGTTCATGGGCGCCCGCGCTTTTGCAGGCGCCGTCTGGAGCGCGCACACTTCGGCGGACATGGTGCTGGCGTATGGCTGCGAGGATGGAACAGTCTTTACCGTCAATCACGTGGTCATCGGCGACAAGCGCGGCTACCGCCCGCCACACACCGCCGTGTTTGGTGCGTCTTCATTGCAGGAAACCTCCACTGTTCTTCAACACATCGGCGGATAGTCACTGTTACGAGGGCATGGCTTGGGGTCAGGTCATTCTGTACAACTTACTGGTTTGATCCGCTGGCTGACCAGCATCCTCAGAGCTGCACACCCAAAAAGGGGCCCTCTATAACAGATCATGCTCGTCCCCCAGGAGGCGCATGGCGGCCTGGCCTCATGCATCTGGGCCCTGATCCCTCTGGTCCCTCTGCCCTGCAGGCTGGCGGCAGGAGGGAGAGGTGCTGCGCTTCCTCGACAGGCGCGCGCTGACGCAATCCTGCGCCGCCGCCGCTGCCGCTGAGCCCGGCGGCAGCGGCAAGGGCAAGGGCAAGTCCGCAAAGGGCTCAAAGGGTCTGGACTCCAGCGGCGCCGCCTTCCCCAGTCCCCCCGCCCTGGCGGTTCACCGTGTGCGGTGGAGCCGCAATGCCGGGGCGGACAGCATCGATGGCGGCGGCGGCGGAAGCAGCGCGGATGGCCGAGGCGGCACGGTCGGCGCAGGCGCCAAAACCCTGGGCTGGCTGGCGCACGGCGGCGCCGCAGGGCTGGTTTGCATCCAGCGCCCGCTCTGACGCAAATGGAGGCAACTCTGGGGCTGGAAGTACCTAGGTGGCAGGAGCGGCCCAGCCGTGGTGCCAGCTTCCTGGCGTATACATTGGCAGAGGGGCCTCCACCATTGCAGACGTCTGGTGGAGCTGTTGACAGTACAGGGATGACGTTTCAGCAAGGGGATCAGTCTGGTGATTTTCTGAAAGCAAGTGTGTGACATACCATCCTGCAAAGTCTCATTGCAAATCATCGTTGCTGATGTCAGCCACTCCATCAGCAATCGCACAGACACATCAAACGACACATCGACCGAAACAGAATTCGTCTCTCACACAGCTCTCGTCCAAGTCAACGCCAGAGGGGCGGCCTTGCACAGCCAGCTGGCGACCAGATGAATGATTGCCGACAGGGCATGCAACTCGCTGCAGGTGTGCAGCGCAGTCGCCCTCTGGGTGCAATAAACCGGCGGGCCACACACGCGCTGCCGCAACGCTGCAGCAGTGCTCATGGACCGCCCCAAAACTGATGATGCAAATCAAATCCATATGGACGCCTGGTGGCGGCCGTCTAGCCTGAGGTGCCCCACACTCTCAAGAGATGCACCCCGCTGCCACATCCGGCGCCCCGACTGATGTCGACCCCGATGTCAAAGCCACCAATGGGCCCGGCTTGCACGCCAGTAAGTTCTGAATACTGCCGCTCACCGCCCAGCCCGCCCTCGCCACCCAGCCCGCCGCCCAGCCCTCCCTCGCCGCCAAATCCGCCGCCCGGACCGCCGGACTTCAACTTCCGGCCTCCCGGCAGGCAGCGACGTCGCAGCGCCGTTTGTGGTGATACAGAGTCTGTTGTTTCCATCAGCCGGGGCCTGGCAGCGGCCCAAGCGCCGCCCGTTTCGAAAGCTGTTGCTGCCGCTGGCTCGTGGCCGCCGCCTCGATGCTTGTGCAGAATACTGCCGCGGCAGTGCGGCGGCCTGAGGGCATTAAGCGGGCATCACAGCGGCAGCGGCAGCAATTTTGGGAGCCACACGCGACTGGATTGCAATTTGCGTTTTGATTGCAAAATAAAACTCGGGCAGGGAGGCGGGAGCGCTGCACGCCGGCTGCGGGGCCGCGGCTCACCGGAATTGACGCTCCTTAATTGGAAACACATATTCTTCTAGACTCTGCCTACCGCGCGGCTTGGCGGTGAGGGTGGAGCGGGTGGGGGACTGGGAGGAGAGGG
>JAABUL010008135.1_pt1 | contig 10829 bp, 18 predicted proteins | sample 5559151 | NCBI WGS metagenome assembly JAABUL01 (sample SAMN10711876, study PRJNA513368) | rock metagenome | isolation source: Antarctica rocks | place: Antarctica: Victoria Land, Pudding Butte sud | reverse complement strand
GCCAACGACGAAGCCCAGTTCGCGGAGCTGCGCACCCTCGGTGAGCTCACCAAGGTCGCGAAATCCTATGGCGTGCAGGTGATGATCGAGGGCCCTGGCCACGTGCCGATGCACAAGATCGTCGAGAGCGTGCGGCTGGAGGAGGAGCTGTGCGAGGAGGCGCCGTTCTACACGCTCGGCCCGCTGGCCACCGACATCGCGCCTGCCTACGACCACATCACCTCGGCCATCGGTGCCGCGATGATTGCCCAGGCCGGCACGGCGATGCTCTGCTACGTCACGCCCAAGGAGCACCTCGGTCTGCCGAACCGTGACGACGTCAAGATCGGGGTGATCACCTACAAGATTGCCGCCCATGCCGCCGACCTGGCCAAGCAACATCCGCGCGCCCAGGAGCGCGACGATGCACTGAGCAAGGCGCGCTTCGAGTTCCGTTGGGCCGACCAGTTCGCGCTGTCGCTGGACCCGGATACCGCGCGGGAGTACCACGACGAGACGCTGCCCGCGGAGGCCGCCAAGACGGCGCACTTCTGCTCGATGTGTGGACCGAAGTTCTGCTCGATGCGCATCTCGGCCGACGTCCGCGCCTACGCCGAGGAGCATGGGCGGTACCTACCGGTCGTCTGAGGGCGCCATCTTCCTGATGCCGGCGCACAGCAGCTGCACCAGCCGCGGCCGGGCGCATCGTGGAGCAATGCACGCAGGCCGAGCTGCTGGCGGCCGAGGGCGCGTATTCCCGGCTGTACACCGCGCATTTCGCGCATGCAGTGGCCGAGGTCGACTGACGCCCACCCCACCGAGGGGTCACAGCGCGGCCGGAATGCGCACCTGGAAGGACCCGCCCGCGGTGTCGGTGAGGTAGACTAGGTCGCCGCCGTGTGCACGAGCCAAGCCGCGCGCGATCGGCAGCCCCAGGCCTGCGCCACCGGTCGCCCGCGACCGTGAGGAGTCCAGCCTGGTGAAGCGCTTGAAGATGCGTTCCCGGTCCGCAGCAGGGACACCCGTACCGGTGTCGGACACCGTGGCGGTGACCCAGCCGTCGGTGCGGCCGAGGTCGACGGTGATGGCGCCCCCCGGTGGAGTCGCGTGTCGGGCGTTGTCCAGCAGGTTGGCGAAGATCTGTCCGAGCCGTAGCGGGTCGCCGAGCACCGGCGCACGCTCCGGACCGTCGAGCCGGAACTGCTGGTCGGGGCCGAGCAGCCGGGCCACCTCATGGCGCACCAGCTCCGCGGGGTCGACATGCTCGCGGCGCAGTTCCAGGCCCTGGTCGAGGCGCGCAATCGCGAGCAGATCCTCGACGAGGCGGCCTGCCCGTTGGGTCTCACGAACCATCCCGACGGCGATGCGCTCACGCTCGCCGCGATCCGGGTTCTCCCGTAACAGGCTTTCCGCGTTGATCTGCAGCGCCGCGAGTGGTGTCCGCAGCTCGTGCGAGGCGTCGCCGAGAAAGTCCCGCATCCGGGCCTCCGCTGCACCCGCCGCGGCCAGCGCCGCTTCCAGCTCGTCGAGCATCGCGTCGAAGGCCGCCGCCGTCCGCCCCAGCTCAGAATCGGTGCTGGCCACGTGCAATCGGCGGCCACGGTCACCGGCGGCGATCCGACGAGCCACCGCGGTCATGTCCTCCAGCGGTCGCAACGCCACCCGCGACAGCCGGGACAGCAGCAACCCGGCCAGCACCAGCGCCACGGCAGCGCCGATGACCTCCAGCACGATCAGACGATGCAGCGCGCTGGTGATCTGGGTGGTGTCGGTGGACAGGGTCAGCACCTGCCCGTTGTCCAAGGTCGCGCGCACGTACAGCACGCTGCCCGCGCTCTGCACCGGCGCCGCGGGCGGTGGAAAACGCGGAGCAGGGCCTCTGCGCCCGATCACGGCTCCCGGCGGCTCGGGCGGAGGCGCAGCGGTGTCCGCGACGACGCAGGTGGTGCTCCCTGGCGTGCACACCTGCGCGGTCACGCCGTCCCCGCGTAACCGGTCGACCACCTGCTGGGCGGGCAGGGTCGTACTCAGCTGGTTGGCCAGCCCGACGCGGTCGGCGAGCCGGGTGCGCGCTTCGTCCTGCAGCCGGGCGTTGAGGGCGACATCGACGGCCACGAACAGCACGACGAGGATCACGGCGAGCAGCGCGAGCGTGGTCACGGTGACGCGTCCACGCAGTGACGTCGGATGCGGCACCAGCCGGGACCCGCTCATGTCGTAGCACGTAGCCCAGTCCGCGAACCGTGTGGATCAGCCGCGGCCCTTGCTGTTCCAGTTTGCGACGCAATGCACTGGTGTGCACCTCCACCAGGTTCGGGTCATACTCCTGATAGCCCCAGACCTGGGTGAGGATCTGGGTCTTCGACAGCGTCTGACCGCGGTTCGCGGCGAGGTAGGCGAGCAGCCGGAACTCCGTCGCCGTCAGGTCCATCCGGGTGCCGACCCGCGTGCAACAAGACACGCGGACTACCTCTATTAGGGAGTAGACGCCATGAGCACCACTACCAACACCACCCGCGACAGCAGCTCGACCGCTTGGCTCGGCGAGCTGGCCGCTGAGCTGACCGCCAAGCAGATCTCGGACCTTTCCGAGCAGCGCGCGGAGTTGATGGAGATCTCCCCCAAGGAGAACGTCGACGTGACCATGAGGCACATCGCGGTCCTGGAGGTCGAGCACGACCGCGCCGTCGCTGCGACGGTCGACGTGTCCCTGCCCGAGTGGGCACCGCACGAGGGGGACGGTTGGGCGTTGTGCTCCGACGATCTTGTCCGTCGAGATCACAACCTGAGGACGTGGCCGAAGGTCGTGGGCACTGGTGACTCGGTCCGGGAGACGGCGGCGACGGTGTTCGCCGAGGGCACCGAGATCCACGGCCACGAACCAGCGTTCTACGTTGCGCTGGACGCGGAGAACGTAATGCTCACGGCCGAGGAAGCGCGCCAGCTCGCCGAGCAGCTCGTGCAGGCGGCCATCTACCTGGATGCTGTGCGGGTTGGCATCGTGCGGCCCAGCCGGGCAACGACCATCACTAAGGCGATGCTGGAGCGGATCACGGGCATGCACGACGGCGCGATCGTGCGGACACCCACCGGCCACTACCGGACCAAGCCGGAGTGCATGGTCACCCCCGATCTCGGCGAGGTGGTCGTGAAGGCGGCCGAGGTGCGCCTGCGGGTTGCGGCTGCTGATGGTGATCTCGACGCCGCCGCAGAGGCGTTGACCGTGGCGGTCACCCAATGACCCGTTGAGAGCGCCGCACGGTGACGAACGGCCCTGCCCTGGTGTGATGGGGTGGGGCTGTTTCGCCGTCTCCGGGGCGTCCCCTAACGGTGCCGCCTATGCGGGCTGTGAGGCGTCAATCTCTAAGCGCTGAGTCCGCCCGCGTACGCGTCCTCGATTGAGGTCAGGTTTCTCCGAAGGTCGGCAACGTCGCCGCGTAGCCCTTGGCCGTAACGGACATCAATGCTCGCCTGATGAAGACGGTCATAGTCGCCGGCAAGCGGCCGGTACAACAGAAGCACAAGCTCGTTGACGCCCCACTCGCGTCCGTTGCTGGTGTTCTTCCGGCCCTTGTGACGTGCGGTACCGCGGTCGGCGGGCGTGAGTTGTGCATTGATCCGGGACAGGCGCGTGGGGTCGTCAAACAGCGCATCACTTGTCAGGGCGGCTCGCATGAGATGGTAGGCGCCGTAGAACAGACAGACGGCTGCCCATTCGGGCTCACCCGTGGAAGCAAGCTCGTCGCCAACGTGGGCGTGATGAGCCGCTCTCTGGCAGTGCTGTTCAGTAGAGAGCGTGCCCGAGGCGGGCATCAGGCAGCGAAGACGAACTGCTGCGATCCAAAGTTCTTGGCGTCCGCGGACTGCCAGTCATCGAGGCGGACGAAGACGTAATCGAGAGAGATTTCCTCGATAAACATTGACCGGACCTCGATCATGTGATCGATGGCGCGCTGCTGCTCGTCCCAGGTGTCCTTGTTGAGCACGATCTCTACGTGCGCCGACTCCGTCCGCTCATCACCAGAGACTCGGAGCGCGTGGAGATCAACGTCTTGGCGGATGTACTCGACGCTGTGTTCGAGCAGGGAGTGCAGCAATGCTTGAAATGGGTTCATCAACTGCCATCTTTCCATGTGACGTGAGTCGCACCGTACCCCCCCGGTACGAGCGGCCATCAATGCCTCGCGCGAACGGGCTACTTCGCTGATCGCAATCGGAGCACCTCGACCTCCAACTCTACGATCGCATCGTAGAGTGCGCGCGCGACAGTCGGACCAGCCTTGTCGTATTTCTCACTGACCTGCCAGACCCTCGCAGCGATCGGCAGGCGCGACTCGGGTTGGGGCCACGAATCCGGACTAGATGTCATCTGTCCCTCTCCTTCTCGCTACTTCGGCCCAAGATGTGCCCCGAATATTAGGGTGAACGGCGCGTCACCGCAGCGCGAGAGACTCGCTACCCGTCCCACGGGAGCGCAACCTCACCGGAGGCGGCGTGGCACCGGCCGAGGCTCGTCGTGGCGAAGTACCTCACCCGCTCGGGTAGCAACGCCCACCACTCGGCCCTCCGCAAGCCTCGCTCGGCACCGTAGGCGTCCCCGGCCCGCAACCACGCGGCACGGGCAGCGTTGACCCGAACCGTGTGCTGGTCTTCGTCGTTATTCATCCATGACGGCACAGTGAAGCGCGCGGGACACCAGATCGTCACGGACGGACCGGCGGCGATCTCGGCAGGCAAGCCGTTGCCCGCGTCGACTGCCGGTTGACTGCCCTTCCAGGTCGCCATCAGAGCGACGCCATTCGCTCACGCATCGCTGCCAGCCCGGCCGAATGGGCCGACTTCACAGCCCGCCCGGGCACGGGCACCGCGGGCTTGTCGGCATCGGGCAGGTCCAGCGCTGTGAGCAGCCTCGTCAGGGCTTCCCGATGCTTGCGCAGTTCGTCATAGCCCCGATGGATCACCGGCTGACCCGTGGAGCCCTCCGTGACCACCTCAGCGGCCAACACCGCGGCCCGCAACACCTCCAGCTCGTCAGAAGTGCGGCAGGCCTCCCGCAACAAGGCCATTTCGGGCTTGGAGAGGGTGAAATCCTCCAGAATCGACCGCCACAGAGCACGACCAGGGCCCTGCAAGTCCCTCGGCGGGTTGAGTTTCGGCATGTCAAGCCCCTTTCCGGGCGAAAAACGGTGCTGCTGGGCGTTCTGGACTGGGAGGGACCTAGGGAACGGTCCTTTGAGGTGATGTCGCTGTGGTGGTATCCCACCTCTGTCCGTTGATCTTGACCACTGGTCGTTGGTCGTGTCGGGCTTGGCCACTGACCACTGACCGTTGGTGGTGTCGGTCGGTGGCCGTGGCGGTGCTACCCATGGCGGTGACACCCACAGGGGGTGCGCAGGTGTGGGTGTCACCGCCGGGTGTGCTCACTCGGTGTAGGTCGTCACCGAGAAGCCGAACGATGCGACGGTGCCGGTGATGGTCCACCGCCAGCGCAGGCGGTCGGTGAAGGGCTTGGCGATGTTAATCACCTGTGCTCCCACTGCTGTAACGGGGGTGAACGTGGCCAGTTGCCACCAGGTCACGCCGTCGAGCGAATCCTCGACGACCACGGTCAGGCTGGGTGCCGTACCGGCCACCGTGGTCACCGCGAGTTGGGTGCGGATCGTCTGGATGGCGCCCCATCCTGTGATGGGTCCGGTGTCGGCGGATGTGGTGCGGGTCGCCGGGGTGACGATGGTGTCTGTCGCTCCGGGCGCTGCATAGGTTTGGTTGGGCATGGTGGTCTCCTTCGTGTGTGGTGGTGGGTTAGCCGACGCCGATGGCAGCGCCCATGTGGCGCTGGTGCGCGGCGGCCTCGATCTGCGCGGAGTAGACCGCGGCGAACCGTTCGTCCTGCTGTGCCGGTGTGGGCAGCCACACCTCGCACCCGTGGGCGATGAACCACGCCACCCTGGCCCGTGTGGGGGTGAGCGGCCACGGTGGTGTGCCCGCGTTGAAGTTGCGGTGCTCCGAGCGCTGCCACACATCGTTGGGGTTGCGTACCTCGCTGAACTCTCCGTCGACGTCCATCTCAGGTGCGTAGGCACGGAAGATGTCGAGGTCGACCCGTGCTGTGCGGATCGCGGTGTAGCGCTCCAACAGTCCGTCGATGCTGGCCTCTGCGGCGCGCACCTTCTGTGAGGCGAGCAGCACGCTCTTGCCGCTGGCGTGGTGCTCGGCGACGGTGGCCAGCGCCGCCGTCAGTTCCTTGACGACCTTGCTGTGTGCGGGCTGCAGATGCTTGGTCATCACCTCGGCCGGGTCGATGCTGCCCAGCACCCGAGCGGCCAGCGTCTCCGTGGCCTGGCGCAGGACGTCGGCCTGGTCGGCGGCGACCTGTTCGGCGCGGCGTGCGTCGTCTATGGCCGAGCAATCGGGCAGGGGTTGGCCGTGCTGCACGGCGCTGACGGTCTCGGCCACCAAACGGCCGAGCTCGTCGTAGTGGGTCTCCGGCTCAGTGAAGGTCTCTGTGCAGATGTGGTCGTAGGCGACGCGCGCCTTGGTCACCGCCTCGGGCAGCGTGATGTGTCCGGCGTCGGCGGCCGGGAACAGTCGGGGAAATGTTGCGGTCATCGGGTTCTCCTATCGGTGGGTGGCGTCGCGGGCTTCCGCGAGCCGGGCTTGCAGGAAGGCGTGCATCGAGGACGGCGGCTCGGGGTATCCGTCGTCGTGGTGCTCGGTCTCGGTGCGACGCAAGATGTCGTTCATCTGCTCCGTGCCGTCGTCGGGCTCAGCCATCGGCGTTGCCGATCAGGTCCTTGAGCTCGGCGAGCGACTGCTCAATCTGCGCGATGAGGGCGGCTGCCTTGGTGGCCTCGTCGGTTTCTTGCTGCCCGGTCGCGGCCTGCCCGGCGGGTGCGCCGGCTCGGCTGCGCATGAGCTGGTTCATCTGTCCGGCTGAGGCTTTGGTGGCGTTCTGAAACATGTCGTGACTCCTTCGGGTTTGGTGTGTGGGTGAAGCGGTTTAGGTGCCGACCCGGCCGCACGGCGGGTTGCCGCTGGCTGGGTCGGCGGGCGCTGGTGACGTCATCACGCGGGAAATGACGCGCTCGGTCACCATGGCTCGGCCTAGCACGGGACAGTCGCCGTGTGGCCGTGACTTTCACGCCCTGTCAATGGGTGGCGGCCGGTGTCGTGCACCGGGTCCACACGGGTGTGCAGCGGGCAGTAGGTGGTCCTGCTCAGGTACGGGCAGCCGGTGGCGGCACAAGGTGTGCGCGGTGCCCGCCGTCCGGCGCTCACCACTCGGTCGGGTGGAATGTTCATCGGCGGGTGCCTTTCGGGGTGGGAAGGTCGTAGGAGGTCCCGGCCCACACGCCGCGACGGTGTGGCTTGGGCAGTTCGCGGACCAGGGCCACACAGCGGGCCATGGTGGGCAGCGGGCAGGTGTCGCACACGTGGATGGCGGCTTCGTGGCGGGACTGGACCGACGCGGCGGGCTCGTGATCGTTGGGTGGGTCGAACCACGCCCAGCGGCCCACACAGGGCGCGTCGGCGAAGTCGGTTGCCGGGCCCAGCTCGGCGAGCAGGTCGCGCACCGTGGCCGTCATCGTGGCTCCGGGTTAGGGGTGATAGGAAGCGCACCGAGCAAGTCTCCGAGCGCGGCGACAAGCCGGGTCATCTCCGCGTCGGTAAGCGGTGCGGCGCCCCGGCAGTGCGGGTGCGCGTGGGTCCCGTCATCGAGGGACAATCGGGTGCGGCAGACGGTGCAGACGATGGTGTTCACGCCGCGCCGCCCGTCTTCTGCCCGGCTGCCTTCAGTGCGCAGGCGACGTGCATAGCGGTGTTGCCGATGACCGGCTCGCTGCAGTGACGGCAGGTCTTCACCAGTTCGAGCGTCGGGGTAGTCGGCAGCGGAGGCTCGTTGTTGGTACCCGCCGAAGGTGCCACCGAAGGTGCCGAAGGTGCCGGGTATTGAGAGGCAGGCACCTTCGGCACCTTCGGTGTCGATGGCCCACACCCAACCACCACCCATGCCGGCCTTCCGGGAGACGATGCGTGGTGCGCGGGATCGACTCCGGGCGTGCTTCAGATCGTTGTCGCTGAACCCGGCCGCCTTACCCGCTTTCAGCACATCACCCGCCGGTGCCTCACCTCCCACGTTGTCGCGCATCAGGTAGTCGAAGATGAACGCGGCGGCAGGGTTGCCGCCCGGCTCGTCGTCGCCGTCGCCACGATCCGCGAGCAGTGCCCGGGCATCGTGGGTACTGGTGCCGATCCACTCGACACGAGCCACCCCGTGCACGTCGGCATCGGTGAGCCGGTACGTCAGGGCTTCCGGTTCGGGGCCGAGGTTGCTCTTGGTGCACGCGAGCACCCGGATCTCCTCGTCGTCGGGGTCCTTGGCCACCAGCATCCCGGCGCGGACGGCACCGACGATGCCGATGGAGCCACCACCCCGATACATGGGGTCACCGCCCTTGGCCTTGTTCAGATGCCGTAGCAGCAGGACGGTGCAGCCGGTGTTGTCGGCCAGGAACGACAGCCGGGACAGCACCCGGCGGATGTCCTGATCCTTGTGGGAGTCCGTGCCGCTGGGCAGGTAGGCCATGAGCACGTCGACCACGAGCAGCCGTGCCCCGGTCTCGACGACCAGCCGGTGCAGCTCGTCCACGTCGGCGAGCGTGGGTGGCCGCAAGGTGCCGTCCGGCAGAGTCACGCCCTGCACAGCGTGCACCCGGGTTACATCGGCACCGGCCGCATCGAGGCGGGGCCGCACGGTATCGGCCAGGCCGTCCTCGGCGGACAGCAGGATCACGTCGCCGGGGAAGTTGCAGGGTGAGTTGTCCGGCCAGGTGCCTCCCGTGGTGACGATGGCCGCGAAGGCGAGCGAGAGGGTGGACTTGCCGAGCGACGGGTCACCGTCGAGGGTGACCAACTTGCCCGCCGGGATGCGACCGGGCCACAACCACGACACCCGCTCGGGCTGCACATCGGACAACCTGATCGTGGATAGCCGAGACGGTGTGGCCTGATCGGGCTCCTCGTCAAGTAGCGGCACGTCGGCGTACGGGTCGACCAGCTCGGGATTCCCCGAGTAGATGTCATTTGTCACGTGATCACCGACCGACGGCGTTGCAGCTCTTGAAAGCTCGGCGCCGTGCTCTGCCGGGTCCAGTCGAGTGCCTGCGATATCTCGATGGACGCCATCCGCTCGGCGGTGAGGCCGTCCCGCCTGTGTTGCTCGGCGATGCACCACGCGGCAGACTCGGCGCGCTGGAAGTGCCGCCAGGCGAAAGCCATCAGGGCCTCGCGGGTTGCGGTCGGCAGCCACGCTGCGATGTCGTTGGCCCGGTCCTGCCAATAGTTCTCGGCGTCCTCGCTCATCGGACCCGCGTATGCGGTACCGTCTAAAGTGGACTCGGTGGCTTGGCGGTTGGCGATTCCGGTAGACGGCGCCTCTGCCCGGGGGCGCCGTTCTCGTTGAGGCATCATCTAGTACCACCCCGCACCACGTTGTTGACGGCGCTCTCGCCGGTCGGGTCGACGTAGGCCGTGACGCGGCGCAGTTCGTCGGCGATGAGACGACGCTGGTGCTCGCCCACCGCGACCTGCGCGAGGTAGTCGGCGAAGCCGATGCCGTCGCCCTGTACCCGGCGCACGTAGGTGCGCACGAGCTTGATCACGCGGCCCGGTGACACCGAGACACCGCAGCGGTTCAACACCGCGTGGGTCTCCCGGATCAGGTGGTCCGGATCGAGGCGTGCTTGATCTTGGTCTCGGACCTCGTGGAACATCCGGGTGGCTGGCAGCGCGGGGGTCGTCATGGCGCACCGCGCAACAGGACGGCGATCCGGTCGCGCTGCGCCGGGCTGAGCGGGGGTGCCTGCGCGACGACCTTGGCGACGTAGCTCGCCAGCGCCTCGGTCGCGTGGTCCCGCTTCGCCTCGGACAGCTCTGGCGAACCGTCAGGGTGGTGTCGGGTGAGCGCTGCAACGCGCGCTCGGGTTGTCCGTACGGACATGAAATACCCCTCAGGGGATGGGCGAACTACGCCCTCCGCTGAGAGGTCCGGCCGGTGGGAGTGACGCACCCAACCTCACGAGTGGCCTACGAGATCGGCCCCCGCTCAGAGAGTAGCAGACGGAGTATGGGCAGGGGCAGCACGACATGTCGGCCGCGGGCGCCGTTGTCGGCCAGCATCTCCAGCACCGTGCACAGGCGGTCCCCTCGAACTGACGCGTCAACCGGACGCCCGCCGGGATGCTGACGGCGGCAGATGATTTCGACCCGCGCCCGCGCTGCTGTGTCGCGCACGCGCTCATCGCCCGGACGGACCGTCCCGGTGTGCCGACCCGGATCGTTTCGGCTCGGTATCGAGACGAACGCCTGATACGCCAGGCCAGGGACGACGGGCTCGAACACCATGACCGGCCCGACCCTGCGCGCGCGCCCACCGTGCTCGCACGTGAACTCCACCGTGAGCGTGGACGGCCGGCGCGCGTCGCCCACCACCAGGACCGAGGGATCGATAGCAGTCACGCCTTCCACTCGATCTTCACCGCCGCGGCTCACGGCTGGCCCTTCCACTCGATACGCACGGACCCGGGTTCGAACAGTGCCCGCCCGCGTGCGCCGCGTCGCACGGTGACCGTGCAGAGCGTGGCCACCACCGCGCCCCGCTGCACCACGTCGAGGGATGCCCAGGCGACGCCGGGGTCACTGGCACCGGCGAGTGCGGCGAGGGCTGAGCGTTGACCGTGGGCCGTTAGTTTGGCTTCCACATCGGCGAGCCGGTTGGTGATGCGCTGCGAGGCGACGTGAACTTGCCGGGCGGTCAACAGGCCGTCGGCGAGCTCGGCGGCGAGGGAGTC
>JAABUL010008133.1_pt1 | contig 10831 bp, 13 predicted proteins | sample 5559151 | NCBI WGS metagenome assembly JAABUL01 (sample SAMN10711876, study PRJNA513368) | rock metagenome | isolation source: Antarctica rocks | place: Antarctica: Victoria Land, Pudding Butte sud | reverse complement strand
CGTTCCATCTGCCGTAACATCCTTCCTCCCAGTCACTTGACTGGGTTCTACTACGGCAGCCGCCATGTGTACCACTTTTATCCCGGCTTTTTCACTCGTAGCGTCCATTCCTAAACCGGATCTTACACACGGCGCTGGCGCTGCTGTATGTCGTGGCGGCCTGGGCCATCGTGACCGGCCTCGGGAATATCGGCGCCGCGGTCAGCGTGCACCGCGCGATTCCCCACGCCTGGCTCCTGGCGTTGAGTGGCGTGCTCTCGCTCGCGCTGGGCGTGGTGCTCGCCGTCGCTCCCGGCGCAGGCATCCTGAGCCTGGTCTGGCTGATCGGCGTCTACGCTATTGGCGCTGGCCTGGCCGAGCTGGTCTTCGCCGTCCGTGTGCGCACCCTGTGGCGCGGCGCCAGCCAGCCCGTTTCGCACCTGAGCCCGTCGGCGTGAGATCGCCCACGCCCCTGCAACACCTGGGCGTTGTGTGGCTTCGCCACGCTCCGTCACGCGAGCGATAGCCTCATACGGCGCGTCAGCAAGGCGGTCGCCGCGTGGGCGCGGCCGAGGCGACCGCTCGCCCCAGGACCGACGAGAAAGGAGACCAAAGCAGAAGACGACGAGACAGATCGCTTCCACCTTCCACCCCACGTCATCCACGAGCGCCGCGGAGCGAGCGACAGACGGTCACATCGCGCCACCACAGGCAGAGATACCGGCAGAGGCCCTGATGGGCGCCACGGAGAAGGAGTTCAGACCATGACCACGATAACCACTACCGCAGGAGTTCAAACTGGGAGCACGATCACCACCACGGACGGCGCTCAGATCTACTACAAGGACTGGGGCAGCGGGCAGCCCGTCGTCTTCAGCCACGGCTGGCCGCTCAGCGCCGACGCCTGGGACAGCCAGATGCTGTTCCTGGCGTCACACGGCTATCGCGTCATCGCCCATGACCGGCGCGGCCAGGGCCGCTCGAGCCAACCCTGGGCAGGCAATGAGATGGACACCTACGCCGACGACCTCGCCATGCTTGTCGATATGCTCGACCTGCGCGACGCCATCCATATCGGCCACTCCACCGGCGGCGGCGAAGTCGCGCGCTATATCGGTCGTCACGGCACACAGCGGGTGTCCAAGGCGGTCCTGGTCGGGGCGGTGCCCCCACTAATGCTCAAGACGGACGCCAATCCCGGCGGTTTGCCCCTCGCGACGTTCGACGAGCTCCGCGCCTGGGTCCTTGCCGACCGCTCGCAGTTCTTCAAGGACCTGCCCACGGCGTTCTACGGTGGCATGGCCTCGGAGGGCATGCGGGACGCGTTCTGGTGGCAGGGCATGCAGGCCGGGTTCAAGGGCGTGTTCGATTGTGTCAAGGCGTTCTCGGAGACGGATTTCACCGCGGACCTCAAGCGGATGGACATGCCAACACTGATCGTGCATGGGGATGCCGACCAAATCGTGCCGATTGGGGCCTCGGCCCTGGCGTCGGCCACGATCGTCAAGGATGCAACGCTGAAAGTCTATCCGGGTGCGCCACACGGCCTGCCCGAAACACACAAGGACCAACTCAACGAGGATCTGCTGTCCTTTCTGCGGGGGTAATGCTCACTGACGGTGATTGGTGCAGATGGAGAGGACCTTAGCAGCCTCCTCCATCGACCATCTGATCGCCGCTCAACCGGGGCCGATATCCGACTCTAGCACCCTCTGGACGGCAGTATCGTGCCCATGGGAGTGGCCCATCCCTGATAGCTCACTGACCGATAAGATCACGGAGAATGAGGAAACGACCATGACGACCAACACCACAATCACGGCCCGTGACCAGCAGGAGATCGATCGCGCGAACGCCTCAGGCCTGACGCCCGTCGTCTTCGTGCATGGGCTCTGGCTTCTCTCCAGTAGCTGGGACCGCTGGCGCGACCTGTTCGAGGAGCACGGCTTCACCACAGTCGCCCCGGGCTGGCCCGACGACCCCGACACCGTCGATGATGCCAATCAAAACCCGGAGGTCTTCGCCGACAAGAGCATCAAACAGGCGACCGATCACTACGCCGCGGTCATCAGCCAGTTGACCCGCAAACCGGCTATCATCGGCCACTCGTTCGGCGGGCTTATCGTCGAGCGGCTGGCCGGCCTGGGCCTCGCCTCGGTGACGGTCGCGATCTCCCCCGCCCCCTTCCGCGGTGTGCTCCCACTCCCCTTCGCGGCGCTCAAGTCAGCGACACCCGTGCTGGGCAATCCCGCCAACTACCACCGCGCCGTCCCGCTCACCTTCGCGCAGTTCCGCTACGGCTTCGCCAACGTCGTCGACGAGGACGAAGCGCACGAACTGTATGACACGTTCGCGGTGCCCGCCCCCGCCAAGCCGGTTTTCCAGTCAGCGACGGCCAACCTCAACCCCTGGACGGACGATACGGTGGACACCGCGAACCCGCAGCGCGGCCCGCTCCTGATCATCACCAGCCCGCACGATCACACGGTCCCGTCCGCGATTGCCGAGGCGGCCTACAAACGGCAGCAGCGGAACCCTGGGGTCACCGAGTTCAAGGAACTCCCCGACCGCGGGCACGCGCTCACCGTCGACCACGGCTGGCAGGAGGTCGCCCAGACTGCACTCGATTTCATCCAGCAACACCTGTAATCATCGGACCGGAGGAGAGTGTCTGCTGTACGGGCGGGAGCAGGGATGACGTCAGGTCGCCCGCTCCCGTGCTGTTGGGATGGCGTGGGCAGGTGCATGGCTGTGCTAGCCGATGAGCCAATCCGCGCCTTTTCGGATCTACCCAACTGGTTGGCTGTACACGTAAACAGGAACACATGCAATGACGTTTAATTAGAAGTAGTATCATGCATGCTATCGGCACCCATCACGCGCATAGACGTGCTAACGGCTGGCCGCGAATTGACTGAGCACCGTCAATGGGCTACCTGCTCGGTCGCGATACTGGTGCATAACTATTCAATGCGCTGGTCGTCACCGGCTCTCGTAGACCCGTCATCATGCGTCCCATGCGTGAGCCAACGGCCACATGGAGAAGGTAGGGAATACAGCGGAGCGGACGACGGCGGTAGTGGAAACGTCGTCCGTATCATGTACGCCAGCGTGAAAGGATTTCGCCGCACACTTTAACGCCGCCGAAAACGTACGGCGTCATTCTTGCCGTGGCGGATCGCATCCTTGTCTTGCCATGCGCGGTCCGAACACCAGCGCGGGTTTCAGCAACTGGAATCCTACAGCCCCCTAAACCAGATCGCCCACCATATGGCGATGGCAATCGGTAACCGCCAATCTCGATAGCTCACGGGGCTATGCGTTGCAGGCGCGTCGTGTCGCGTAGGGCGGCGATATCGCGGGCGCCGACGCCAAACATGGCGATGCGCAGTTGCGCGCCGAGGATGTCCAGCGCCTCGACCGCCTCATCGGTCCCGCGCGCCGCCGCCTTGAGCAGGGGCGAGGCTAACCCCACCAGGTCGGCCCCGAGCGCGAGGCACATCGCCGCCTCGACGCCGTCGCGGACGCCTCCGCTGGCCACGATGGGCAGATTGGGCGCGGCGTGCCGTGTGGCCACGAGCGCCTCGGCCGTGGGGATGCCCCAGCCGGCGAAAGCGGCCGCGATCGCCGCCTGTCGTCCGTCGCCACGCCGCCGCTCCACCTCGCTCCACGACGTCCCACCGGCGCCCGCGACGTCGATCGCCGCGACGCCGACCTCGCCCAGCAGCCGCGCTGTGTCGCCGGAGATGCCCCATCCGACCTCTTTCACGACCACGGGGACATTCAGGCCCGCACAGACCTCCCCGATGCGCTCCAGCAGCCCGGCGAAGCGCGTGTCCCCCTCCGGCTGTACCGCCTCCTGTAGTGGATTGAGGTGCAAAATCAGGGCGTCGGCCTCCAGCGCGCGTACGAGGTCGCGGCAGCGCCGCGCGTCGTAACCGTAGCCCAGTTGCACCGCGCCGAGGTTGGCGAAGAGCAGCACGTCGGGGGCGTGCCGGCGCACCTGGAAGTGCGTCCGCGCCGCGGCGTCCTCCAGCGCGATGCGGCCCGAGCCGAGCCCCATCGCCACGCCGCGGGCCTGCGCCGCGCGCGCCAGGTTGCGGTTGATGCGCCCGCCCTCGGGCACACCACCGGTCATGGACGAGATGAGCAGGGGCAAACGCAGCGCGTGGCCGAGGAAGCGCGTGCTGGTATCGACGTCATCGAGGTCGATCTCGGGTAACGCCTGGTGCTCGAAGCGGTAGCGCTCCAGGCCCGTGGTGATGCCCTTGCCGGCGACGTCTTCCTCCAAATTGATACGGATATGGTCGGCCTTGCGCGACCCGGTCGCCGACTGTTCGCTCACACGGCTCCTTCCACCCAGCATATCGCTTATTTGTATGTATAATAGTGAAGTATAAATGAAAGTCATGCCCCCACCACCAAACCCTACGGAGGCGCGTATCTTATGTTGCGTGAGTTGCCCGGTGTCCTCATCTACATCGTCTTCCTGGCCGGCTTCGTCTTCCTGATGAACACGATCTCGGCGACCGACTTCAACGGTGACTCCAATTATTTCTCCCTCATCGGCGCGGGGATCATTATCTTCGTGACGCTGATGGTCTACTGGGAGCGCATCTTCCCAGCCGGCGACTAGTATGAGCTTTCTATCACGCCTCTTCGGCGGGGGCGGTTCGGCGGCGCCGGTCGGCGCCGATGGCGCGCTGTGGCTCTACGTACGCTGCACCCGCTGCGATGAGGCTATCCGCGTGCGCATCAATCCGCGCACGGACGCTCAACCGGAATACGACGAGAGCGGACGCTCCACACACCATTTCCTACGCAAAGAAATCCTGGGCAACAACTGCCCTAACCTGATGAGCGTCGAGCTACAACTCGATAGCCGCTACCGTACGACTGATCAAACCGCCGAGCGTTGCGCCATCATCACCCAGGAGGAGTACGAGGAAGCACGACGCGTGCAGGGCCAGTGACGGCCGCCGCGACGCCCTACACTCTAACCCCCATGGCCGAATACGCCCTCTTCATGAACCGCATGCGCCACGACCTGGGCAAACGCTTTACGGTCGCCGAGGAACACTCGACCGATCCGCGGACGATTGATCTGCTCATCCTGCGCCAGCGCCACGACGCGCTGCTCACTGTGACGGCGGACTCGCGCTGGCTAGCCCTCCAGGCCCACGACGATAGCCCTGTCATGCGCGTGGAATACAAGCACCTCGTCGCCACGATCCGTAAGTACTTCGCTCGCCCCGAGGCGCTGCCCGCCGCCCGCTTTTCCTGGCCTGGCACGCAGGAGAGCCGCGAAGAGTTGCGACGCCTGTTCAGCCACCGCCAACAACGATCCTGAGGCGGGGAACTCACGCCTGGTCGATGTCTTGATCGGGCATGCCCGGCGCGGAAGAAGGGATCAGAGGCCGGTATCGCGGCTAATCGTAGGTCGCCTGGCGGCGCAACGATGCGATGGCGGTCTTGGCGCCGCGCCACAGGCTCGTGCACCGGATGACGGGCCACGCAGCGAGGTAGCAGCCCTTCTCGACAAGCGTGAGCCCTTGCTTGGGCAGGCCGCCGGCCTGCTTCAACCAGTTCGGCGTGCGCTTGCGCAAGAGATTCAGACCGAACAGGCCCCCGCCCCCGATGAGCAGCGCGGGCACGACCATGAAGATGAGGATGTAGAACACCAGTAGGAGCATGGACAGGCGCGCGACGGCGTTGAAGATATCATAGCCCATAACCGCTACTCACCCTCCTTGAACGTGTCGGGACGGGGGCGGAGCACGCCGCTGCGCAGCACGGAGATCGTGCGCAGCACGCCGGAGGCGACGCTGGCCGTTTGGATAGCCGGCTTGACCAGTCCGGCGGTCACGAACTCAGTCGTACCATGCACCGCGCGCACCGTCTCCTGCGCCTGGTCGACCAGCGGCTTGATCTCGCCGCGCACCTGGCGCACCAGGCCGAGCACCTCCAGCACCAACATGGCGATCAGGGCAAGCGCGGCGATGGAGGCCAGCGCCACCAGGATGACGGCGATGTCTACGATCGTCGCCCAGGCGTCCAGGAATACGGGGTGTAGAAGCACGAGCATTACCTCCTCATTAGCGTCCGCCTCGCGCGGGACGCCTGCCGTTATCTAAAGTGGCCGCCGGGTTCGCCACAGCCATAGAAAGCCAATAGAACATGCCGGGAGCGCATCAAGGCCCCGAGCCGTCAGCGCCTTCTAACCTTCTAATAGAAGCAGGCTCTATTATGGCATAAACGAGGCGCCGCGCGCACTCGCTGTCATGTCCGTTCCGTCATGCAACATCTATGCCATCTTCCCACGACACGCCAGCGTTTCTCACCACTCGCCACTCGTCACTCGTTACTAGCCCCGCCGCCCGAACTCGCGCTCAAGCTGGCTGGCCGAGAGCAGGATCATGGTGGGGCGGCCGTGCGGGCAGGTACGCGGGCGCGCCGTGCGCTCCAGGCGGTAGAGGAGTTGGCGCATCTCTTCGAGCGCCAGGGACTGCCCGGCCTTGACGGCGCTCTTGCACGCAATGGTCGTGAGCGAGCGTTCGCGCCAGTCGGCCACCTCGCCCTTCGTGGCGCGGCTCTCCAGCAACTCGCGCAGCGTCTCGGTGGGGTCGCCGGCCGCGAGCACGGCCGGAACCGCGCGCACCAGGCAGGCCGCCGCTCCGAACGGCTCGACCGCGAAGCCGAGCGGCGTCAGGTCGTCGGCGAACGTCTCCAGCGCCTCGCACTGCGCGGCGCTAAGCTCGACCGGCAGCGGCTCGAGCAGGAACTGCGCCTCGACGGGGCGGTCGGGCGCGACGCCCATCAACTCATCGAAAATCACGCGCTCGTGCGCGGCGTGCTGGTCGACCATGTAGACGCCGTCGGGTCCCTCCGCGATGATGTAGAGGCTGTTGGCCTGACCCAACACGCGCAGCACCGGCATCATGTCCGGCCGCGGGCGCGCCGCCGGACCGCCGCTCTCATCGCGCGGCGTGGCGGGCGCCGTGGGCGCCGCGCCCGGGTCGTCGCCCAGCGCGAACGGCTGCTGCTCCGCCACCTCCTCGCCGCCGGGCATGTCGATACCGCCGAGCACCCGGCCTGGCTCAGGCATCGTCGTGAGCACCGCCGCACTGGCCGCGTTGCGCACGGCGGCGAAGACCTCGCGGTCGTAGAGGAACTTGACCTCGCTCTTGGTGGGGTGCGCGTTGACATCGACAAGGTCGGGCGGCAGGCTCAGGTAGATCACGCCAATGGGGTGGCGCCCGACCATCAAGTGTGTGTGGTACGCCTCTTCGAGCGCGACCGCCAGCATGCGGTTGCGTACCCAGCGCCCGTTGACGAAGAACGACTGGTAGGCGCGGCTGGGGCGGTTGATGTCGGGCGGCGTCACCAGGCCCCACACCCGCGTGTCGCGATGTCCGCCCTCGATTTCCAGCATACGCCCCGCCACGTCGGCCCCATAGAGCGCCGCCACGACATCAGACAGCCGGCCCGTGCCGGGTGAGGAGAAGATGGGGCGGCCCTCGCTGTAGAGAGTCAGGCGCAGCGCGGGGTAGGCCATGGCGTAGTGCGCGACCACGCTCTGCACGGCGGCGACCTCGCCGGAGCGGCTCTTGAGATACTTCAGGCGCGCGGGGACGGCCGCGAAGAGGTCGCGCACCGTCACGGTCGTGCCGGGCGGCAGTCCACGCGGCGCCTGACGCGTCACCGCGGCGCCATGCGCCTGCACGACGGCGCCATGCGCCTGGCCCCCCTGCTCGCCATCGTCGCCGGCCCAACAGGAGGCCAACTCGACCTCGGCCACGGCGGCGATGCTGGGCAGCGCCTCGCCGCGGAAGCCGAGCGTGCGGATAGTAAAGAGATCGTCAAGAGTGGCTATCTTGCTGGTGGCGTGGCGCTGGAAGGCCAGCTCAACTTCGGGGGGCGGGATGCCGCGGCCGTCGTCCTGCACGCGGATGAGCGCCTGGCCGCCCTCGACGAGCTCGACGCGCACGCGCGTCGCCCCGGCGTCGATGCTGTTCTCAAGCAGCTCTTTGACCACCGAGGCCGGCCGCTCGATTACCTCGCCAGCGGCCACCTTCGCGGCCAGCGCCGCGTCGAGCCGCCTGATTGGCGCGCGCCGCTCCGCCGTCGCCAGCATCATCATAAGCCCTCTCATCGGATACTACATAGAACGCATGTGCCTGTATGTCACATGATACCATTACGCCGCCCGCGTTGGCGGCTACACATCCACAGACAGAGGGGCCAGCGCTATTATGGCGCGCTGTCGAGCGTTTCCAGGTGCAGGAGCAATGTTTCAGGGGTCCAAACGGGCAGGCCGCAGCCGAGGAAGTCGTTGTCGGTCGTCCAAATGCCGCAATCCAGAGCGAGCGCGAGAGCAACGGTCGGCACATCGTTCGGGTCACGAGGTATACGTCGCAGTTGCTTCCCCCGATCGTTTGACGTAAAGCGTTGAGGGGACAGTGCTCACGGCAAGATCCAGTGCGCTCAAAGAGCCATCTAGCAATTGCTCCGCTTCCTCCGGAGTTACCTGCCCGTGGCGTTCGAGTTGCGCCACGCGCCGACGTAGCTCGTGTGCCGTTTCACTAAACGTGTCGGCGGCCAGGAAGAGATCGAGTTGTGGGTGTGCGACGAGTGCACGGCCCCTCATCCGCAACAATTCAGCCACCAGCACGCTGGCGTCTACGACCAGACGCATGAGCTTTGGAAGGAGCTGTTTCGCCATTTTGATCCGATTGCTCGGGTAGAGGTTTCTTGAGATCGAACAAATCGCTTAGCTCATCCTCGCTCATCCCCGTCCGCTCCAACACATGCTGGACGGTTTCCTCCAGCCGCTCTAGCGCTTGGGTAAGGCTTTCTTTTTTGCTAGGCCGCGTTGGTATGTAGAAACCAATCGGCTCTCCGTGCCTCTCGACGGCCAACACCTCATCACCCGAGAGGTACTGCGTGGCGCGATCGCGGAACTCCCGCACGCCTACATGCTTCATGACATCCTCCTTGTGACCACTTGTGACCACATCATAATACCACATCGCATCGCGCAACGAGTCGGAAGTGAAAGTCGAAAGTCGGTACGGTTGGCAAGCAGCGTAGGCACCATTACTACGTGTTGACGGCGATACTATACACGTTGCCCAGCCAATAACATGGGACCAACTTACTTTCGACTTTCACTTCCGACTTCCGACTCGTTGCGTAGGGCGTGCGTCATGAGGTCGATCACGCGCTCTTCGAGCTCGGCGCGGCTATAGCCCAGGCGCTCACTCTGTTTGGCGAAGGCGACGGGGCTGATGAGGGAGAAGATGGCGGTGGCGGTGTAGTCGAGGTCGAGCGGACGAAACAGGCCCTCGCGCACGCCCTGTTCGAGGATGGAGCGAACGCGCGCGACAGTGAGCGTCATGGGGTGCGCGTGACGCTGCTCGGGCGGCGTGCAGCGCTCGGAGAAGCGCCACGCGCTCAACAACAGATCGACGCTGATATGGCTCGTTTCATAGACGTCGTAACAAACCGCGACGACCGTGCGTAGCTTGGTGAGCGCGTCGGCTTCGGGCGGGATACGCTCCTGCATGTCGGCGACGATGCGGCCAGCGCCATCACCGACGAGCGCTTCGAGCAAGCTCTCCTTGGTGGGGTAGTGGCGATACAGGGTGCCCTTGCCGATGTCGGCCTCGCGCGCCACCTGCTCCATATTCAGGTCGACGATTTCGTACTGAGAGAGCAAGCGCCAGGCCGCTTCCATGATACGCGTGCGGTTGCGCACCGCGTCCGCGCGTAGAGCACGATGCGGCTCACCGCACACATCCTGCCGCCCATTCCGTTCCACATCCTCCGCCATATGCATCGTCCTTTGCCGGCGCGCCCGCTCCGCCGCGCCCCTACCACAGTAGATAGCTCTACCATCAACTGTAACACAAAAAAGCCGCAAATGGGTAGGCAGTGCGCAGTATACGTTGACAAAGTATGAGCAAATAATGCATACTGACGCGGTACCGGACGGTTTGGTCTCACTTATCGGTGATGAGGACAGGCGTCCGTCGTTACTATAGAGCGCTTGCAAGGAGAACGCCAACCATGAACGAGCAACAGAATCAGCAACCGGGGAGTGAGTCGCCGCGGGCCGACGGCCCCCAGGGCGGGGCTATGGCGGTCGGGCCACCGCAGGCCGCGCCACCGCAGGCCGCGCCCGCGCCGCGCGCTGCCGTCCCCAATACACGGCGTATCGTCTTGATCAATGGAATCGGCCTGCTCATCGTCATCGTCGTAGCCGCCCTAATCTACTACTTCTGGCACCAGAGCTACTATTTTTATAACACCGACGACGCCGCCGTCACCGGGACCATCGCCAACGTCGCCCCGCCCCAGCCCGGCGCGATCACCCGCGTCAACTACGGCCTCGGCAGCACCGTCGCCAGGGGCGCGACCATCGCCACCCTGCGCGCGGCTAACGGCCAGACCATCAACGCGGTCAGTCCCATCGCCGGCACGATCATCCAGGAGGGCGCCACGCCCGGCGAGGTGCTCCCCGCCGGACAGCCGCTGGCCCAGGTGGTCGACCTCAATAGCCTGTACATCACCGCCTACGTCGAGGAGACGCGCATCAACGACGTGCGCGCCGGCCAGGGCGTTGATGTCAAAATCGATGCCGTTTCCGGCACGACCCTCCACGGCACGGTTACGCGTATCCTGCCGACGGCGGCCTCGGCGCTCTCGGCCATCCCGACTACCGATTACGCCTCGGGCAACTTCACCAAGACGACGCAGCGCGTCCCCGTCCAGATCACCCTCGACGGCTACCAGGGCCACACCCTGTACCCTGGCTTGTCGGCCAGCGTCACCATCCACGTTCACGATTAGT
>JAABUL010008132.1_pt1 | contig 10832 bp, 11 predicted proteins | sample 5559151 | NCBI WGS metagenome assembly JAABUL01 (sample SAMN10711876, study PRJNA513368) | rock metagenome | isolation source: Antarctica rocks | place: Antarctica: Victoria Land, Pudding Butte sud | reverse complement strand
CAATCGCCGCACGATTATCATGGCGGTATGGCGAATGAGGAGGCGGACATGCTCACGGTCACGCAGGCGGCGGCACGCCTCGGCTTGCAGCGCGCCACGCTGCTGCGCCAGATCACGCGCGGCACCCTCCACGCTAAGCGGCTCGGCTCGATCTGGGTGATCGCCGCCGCCGAGGTGGAACGCTACCGGCACACCCATCAGGGAAAGACCGGATTCGCCAGTCCCGATCACCCGCTGCACGGCAAGCGGGGCGGCGGGGGGCGACGGAAGAAGGATGACCCCTCCCCGCGCTGATCGCGCGCTCCCGGCTGTTCGTCAGTCGTCGCCGCGCAGGACACCCGCATGGCAGAGGTACCGCCGCAATCCCTCCAAGCCACCGATGACCATCTGCCAGAAGGCACGATCCATCGGTACCGGCGTCCAATCGTCCTCGGCTTCGAGGAAGTAGATCGGCGTCTTGCCCGTCGCTCGCTCCCGCTTCCAGTGCTGGATCATCTCCGCGCGGGTGCGATAGTAGGCGTGGCGCAAGTCGTCGTTTTCACACCATTCGAGCTCGTGATCGCTCATCGTCCGGTTGTGCTCGTCCATCGTGCGCTCCTTTCTGTTCGCTGCATTTCCCGGCGCCCCCCGCCGCTACGGTCTCGGGTGCAGGGCGGTCAAGGCCGCAGAGCGAGGCAACGCTGAGCGTGCCTTGAGGGCCCTGCGACCCTCTCCTTCTGCGGCGGGGGATTGACGGCGGGAATGCCGACCGGGGTTGTGGATGAACGCATGCCGTTCACTGCGGGCTGCGTCGCAGGAGTTCCGCGTAGTCGCGGTCGGAAAGCCAGGGGTGCAGGGCCGGGATCGCGGCTCTGGGCACGGCGAAGTAGAGCCGGACGTCGCCGATCGCCATCAGGACGTGCCCGCCGTCGTACGGCCCATCGGTAATCCGCGAGAGCGGCATCACGGAGAGGCGCATCTCCCACGCGACGACCTTTTCGAACCACTCCTGAAGGGTCACCGGTCTCCCGGTGACGACGATCTCGCCCCGCTCCCACGCCTCCCCATCGAGCATCTGCACGGTCAGTTCCTTCGCGCCCGTCATGATCTCCTCTGTCATCGTCTGCTCCCTGTGACTACCGCGAGCGTCTCGCGTATCCGTGCGCGCGTGCCCTCGCGCCCCTCCCGCAGTTCCCGGTCGGTGACGACCTGCACTGTCCATCCCGCGCGGGCGTAGGTCTCCGCGCGCCGCTCCTCGCGCGCTTCCATCCCCTTCTCCAGGAAGAACGCCGCCTGATGCGCCCCGCCGTGGACCTCGATGGCCAGCTTCCGGTCGGGGATCGCGAAGTCCGCGTACATCCCGGGCGAGACCTTGTACTCGCGCTGGTAATCCCGCCCCTCCTGCGCCCCGAGTTCTTTCAAAAGGCCGACCATCTCCCGCTCCGGGCGCGTGGGCTGGTCGCGCCGATGACGGGCAAGCAGGTCGGCGGCATAGTCACGCCCATACCGCTCCGCCGTTGCCTGGTAGCCGTGCTTGCCCGCCTCTCGCAGGCTCTCCGTACTCCGATGGCTCTGCGCATAGCGCTGATGGTCGGGATCCTTGAACTTCTCCCGACCCAGCGTCCGCCACGCCGCCCGCTGTTCCTCAGTCGCCGGCAATGGCTGCCGCGGTGTGTGCGGCGCACGCGCGTCCCGATCATCACCCCAGTCGCCCGACATCATCCGTCCTCCTCGACGATTCCTGACGTGCCCGTTGCGGCCGCGGCGATCCCGCCCACGAGTCCGCATTCGCGGGCGATCCGCACGAGGTCGCCCTCCCCGCCGCCGAGCTTCGCCCGGATCGCCCCCTGCCGCTTGCGCACCGTCGAGGCGGCGATGCCGAGCCCCGTCGCCAGGTCCCCGCTGCTCGCCGCGGGATGCGCCGCCATCGCTCGCAGGAGCGCCGCTTCGGCCTCGGTCAGCGGGCGCGGCGCGGGGGGTTCTCCCGCGTCCTGCGACTTGATCGGCGGAGCCGCGCGGTCTACTGGTACCGGAAGCCGAGCGGCATTACAGGCATCGTGCGTGGAAGGTGGCGGCGATGACGATACCGGGAGAGCGGTCTCTTCCGTCGGTTCAGGCGTGGAGGGCGGTGTCGCTCGTGAAGGCATCGCGTCGTCCGTTGGATCGGCCATCGGCGCGTCGACGGTCGGGATGGGGAGGGGCGCGGCCCGCCGGAGGACCACGAGCGGGTCGGTGCGGGTGAGATTCGGCACGCGGCGGGCGAGGGCCGGATCGTCGTAGTAGCGCCGCTGCTTCGCCCGGATCGGATGCCGGTGTCCGGCGACCACGAACACCTCGTCGCGCATCGTCCGTAGTTCGTCCGGGGTGATCAGCGCTCGTTGGCTCTCCCCGATCCCCCGGTTCCCCCGGTCCGCCCATGGCATCAGCAGGGGACGTGAGGCACTCCGATTCGCGCTGTAGACGGTCGTTGTCCCGGCGAGCTTGCTGAAATACTCCGCGTCGTCGTGCGTCACCCGTCCCAGGCACATCTTCGTGGTGGCATTGCTGAGGATCGTCTCCGCATCCTCCTCTCCATACGCCTTCGTCAGTTGCGCCAGGTCCTGCACGACAAGCAAACAGCCGATCCCCGCCGAGCGGACCGTCGCCATCCGGCTGGCGAACTCGGGGATGTGCCCGATGGTGCCGAACTCGTCGAGGTACGCCAGCACCGGCACGGGGAGCGTGCCGCTCGGCACCGCCTTGGCGATGGCGGTGAGCGTCGTGAAGAAATGGAGGAAGAAGCAGGCGGTGAGCGGGGCGAGGGTGCGACTGTACTGCGGATCGAGGGCGAGGTAGAGCGCGGTCGGCTGCTCCGCGAGTTGGGCGAAAGCGATTTCATTGGTGCCCGTCACCGCCCGCACATCGGGGAGGTTGAGGCAGGTGAAGCGGGGCGGCAGTTCGGTGAAGACGCTGCCCAAGAGCCGCTCATTCTTCGCCATATTCGCGAGGAAGCCCCGCGCGAGCCGGCGCACCTCCGGCACCGGGCTGTCGGCGAGTGTCGCGCTGACGACTTCCGCAGGATTGCTACAGAGGAGATCGACGAGCGCGATCAGCGGTGGGGTGATCTCCTCCGTGGCGACGAGGTGCAAAGCCGCCGCGCCGATCAGCGTACGCGCCGCGTTCGACCAGAAGGCGTCCTTGGATTCGCCCGTGTTCCTGACCCACGTCTGCGCGAAGAGATCGGCGGTGGCGGCGTCGGTAACGTAGGCGAGCGGGTTGTAGCCGCGCGAGAGCGCCGGATCGAGGAAGTCGAGCGTCCAGACATTCTCCGCACCATACCGCGCCCGCATTGCCGGCGTGCTCTTCCGCAGCAGTTCTCGCTTGGGGTCGGTGATGACGAGCGAACGCGTCTTCGGCTCGGTCAGCAGATTGGGGAGGATCACGCCGCTCGTCTTGCCCGCCCCGGTCGGCGCGACGAGCAGCAGATGCTCGTACTGATCGCGTTCATGCACACTGACCAGATGGCGTCCGATCCGTCCCACGACGAGGTCAGCGTGACCAGTCCGGGGTCGGAGTGCCGCACGCTCTGCATCGCTCGCCCAGCGGGCGCTGCCGTGGCTGGTGCCCGGTCGCCCCCGCCGCCGCATCACGAGGAGCATCAGCAGGAACCAGAGACCCCTCCCCACGGTGCGGAGAAACAACGCAATCAGCCCGACGGCGAGGATCGCGAGTTCGCTGTGCGTGACGAGCCGCACGCGGGCATGGTCGGGCCGGTTGTAGATCGCCCAGCGCGCCGCGACGGGTTGCCCGAACCACTCCTTGGCGCCGGTTTGCCGTGCGGCGACTGCCTCGCCCGTAGACTGACCGACGCGGCTCTTGGTCGCGAGGGTGGCGATCGCCTCGTCGAGACGCAGTGCCGGGTAGGCGGCGGCGAGTTCGACGGTGCGCCGCCCGCCACGCGCGCGCGTGGCGACGGTCGGCCCGACGATCACCACACCGATCACTACCACAGTCAGCGTGATCGCGCAGAGACCCAAGCGCACTGTTCGTTTCCCGTTCATGGCGTCCCCTTCATCGGTCGTGGTCGGCCCGGTTGCCGCGCGGCTCGTCGCGCGTCTGCGCGTCCGCTGTCGCTGCTCGCGCCAGCGTCGCCTCCCACTGCATTCGCTCGTGCCCTTCCGCCCGGCAATAGTCCCGCCCATCCTCCTTCAGCCGGGTATGGTCGGCGCGGTCGAGCCGCACTTCGCATTGCTGCCCCTGTCTGTCCTCACCACCACCACAAAGCATCACATGGACATGCGGATGGTCAGTGTTGTGGTGTTCCACTGCGACCCAGTGCAGCGTCATTCCCTTCTCCTTTTCGAGTTCGCCCATGACATGACGGGTGAACGCCCACAGGTCGTCGGGTTGCTCGTCCGCCGATGGGCTGAGCATCAGGCGATGGGCGAGGTAGCCGCGTGACTGATGGGCATCGAGGAGTTGATACGCCTCCGCACGACTCACGGCACCCTCCTTCGTAAAGAGCGACCGGGGCGGCTCGTCCTCCCCACGCGGGCGCATCTGGTAGTAGCGCAGTCCCGCCCGCGCCGTGTCGCGGTTGCGCGTGTAGGTATGACGGAGGATCACGACCCTCACTCGCGATCTCCCGGCGGACGCGCTGGCCGACCTGGTGGGGGGTCGCCTGGTCGGTAGCGCGCCCCCGCCTGCAACCGCGCCTCCTCCGCCACCCGCGCCGCTTGGGCGGGATCGGCGAGCAGATGTCCGAGCGCGACCTCGGCGATCCGGGCAGCACGATAGGCGTCCTTGCCGCTCTGCACCAGGAGCATGGCGAGCCGGTGCGTCTGCCGATCGAGGAACGGATGCACCTGCGCGGTCACCTCCTCCCGCACGGTCTCGCGGACGGCTCGGACGAGGTGCGGGACGAGCAGGGCTTCGCGCCCCTCGTCCACCGGGCTCATCAGGGCCCGGGCGAGGAGATGCTCCGCCGCCTGCGAGGTGGTGCGGAAGCGGTCATGATGACACCGGACGTACTCCCTGAGCGCGGTCTCGGTCGTCCGACTGAGATAGAGGTCGGTGCGCGTCTTCGTGGTCATACGCTCCTCCAACAAGGGGTGGGGGTGGGGTGTTCTTCCCCCGAATACGCAGGGGAACTGCGCCGCACACCGTGTGCGCGCGCCGCGTTTCGCGGGGTGTGGGTGGGGTGATCTCGCCCATCGGGACGGGGAAAAGGCGGGATACACGGGGTTCCCTTTATCTTGCCTTCGCCATCGCTCGTCGTGACATCGGCACGGTGAACAGCGGCACGATACGCCGCGTGTGTCGCGGAGATGGTGCTGCACTCGATGGCGGCGCCGGTTCCCTCCCGGATCACGGCTGCGTCCCTCTTCCTGATGCCACGCTCCCGGTGGTCTGCGCGCCCGTCGTCGCCGTCCCGGTCTTCGCCGCACTCGCCACCCCGCCCGCGCCACCGGTGAAGACCGTCACCACCGCCGTCTTCACCGCCCGTCCTCCCGTCCGCGCGTGCTGCTCGAACGACCCGGAGTGCAGGAGGATTGGCGTCTTGAACATCACGAGCAGCATCCCCAGCGCCGCGAACGGCGCGAGGATGAAGTGCCCCGCGGAGTCAGGCGGCAGGTACAGCCCTTCCTTGAGGGCGTCGAAGAGGCGGAACTCGATCGCCCAGACCACCGGCCAGAAGAGCAGCTTCGCCCCGTGCTTCGCCCACAAGGCGCAGTACCCCGCCGTCTCCGGCACGAGACCCAAGGGCAGGACGAGCGGGCCGACGACGTACAGCACCAGCAGGAAGGCGAAACCGAGCATCCGCACGATGCCGATCACGACGAGGAAGGCGAGGGCGATCACCCCGGCGAGTGCCCAGAGCGCACCGGTGTCCGGGATCGCCGTGAGGAGTGCCCCGAACGAGGGATGGGCGGCGTTCGATCCCGCGTGGAGCACGCCGTCAGTGAGCGCATTGCTGCCGCCGACCAGCCAGCCGACGAGCGGCTTGTAGAAGCCAAGGGCGAAGAGCACACCGAGGAGGCGACCGAGCGAGGCTTGCGGCGCCGTCTCGCCACCCAACCAGAAGCGGTAGACGGTCACGAGGAAGAGGACGATGACCAGCGAGAGCGAGGCGAGTCGCAGGGCATCGGTCATCCGCTGCACGTTGCCCATCTGCCCCGCGCTCGTCGTCAGATCGGGATTCCGCAGCAACCAGCCCGCGATCTGGTCGCCGAACTTGGCGATCCCGTCGACGCCGAGCGCCTTCCAGAGCCCCTTGAGGAGCTTGCCGATCCAGTCGCCGAGGTCGATGGAGAAGCCAAACGGACCCTTGCCGACCCGGACGCTCGTCGCGGGGTCGCTCGTATCGGGCGCTTCCGTCGCCACGGGCGGTTCGTTCCCATCGGTGCTCGGCGCGGGCGTCGCGATGGGTGTCACGGTTGTCGGCGTCCCGGCGGGGGTGGGCACCGGTGTTGGGGCTTGCGCCGCGACCGGGCGCAGGGAGAGGAGCATAAGCAGCATGCTCAAGGTGGCAATCAGCACGAGCGTCCAGCGCTTCACGGTCTTCTCCTTACGCGAGGTGGCAGACCCATTCCTCGGGCGGCACCCATTGCCCGTGGGCATCGACGAGTTCGATGTGCAAGTGCGGCCCCGTGGAGTACCCGGTGTTGCCGCTGTCGCCGATTCGTTGCCCCTGCTCCACCACGCCATGGGCGATCTGCTTATCGAGGTGCAGCAGATTCCAGGTGTACCCATTGGTCATGTGCAGCGACTCGATCAGCGCCCCGCCATACGTGCGCGGCTCAGCGAGCGCGGCGGCCGGGGCGTAGAGCGGGGTGTCCAGCGGCGCACCCCAGTCGATGCCGGCATGGAAGTGCGGATAGCCGAGGAAGGCGGGTTCGCCATCAAGGGGGGAGATACCGTACCCCTGGGTGACGGGGAACGTGCGGCCGCCGAAGACGATCGCCATGATGTCGGTAACCCCCGGCGGTATCAGGTTCTCCGTCGCACTGCGCACCGGCAGGCGGGATACGCAATCGCCCGTCGCGGGGTCCGGCTTCCCCGGCACCGGGACGAGCGGGGCGACGGGTGGGCCGGCATGCTGTCGGACGAGATCGAGCAGCAGGCGGGTATAGGCGTCGCCGCAGGAGAGCCCGGCGTTGCCCGGATCGCTGCACGGGTCATAGATGCGCGCGTAGTCGGCGAGATCGGCGGTCTGCCGGTAGAAGAGACCGACATAGTTGAACCAGATGCCGAGGCCCGCCCTGACATCCGGACACGCCGCCCACTGATGCCCCGTCGTCGCTGGGCCGGGCGTGCAGCCGTAGTGGTCGGCATAGGGTTTCGCGGCCAGCCAGAGCATGTTGCCGCCATTGCCGGGGCTATTGATCCCGACCGTGCCCATGTTGCTTTCGAGCTGCCACTGGGCGATCAAGAGCGGGTCCACCCCGAACTGTTGCCCGAGATGGAGGATCGTCTCGCCCTGGCCCGCGAGCGGGCTCCTGGGATTGATTGCGGCGATGAGGTGCTCGATGCGCGCAGCATCGGAAGGGCCGAAGCCGAGGTCGTGGATGGTCGGCGTCCCGCCCACCGTGGCATAGTAGACCGACCCGATCGCCTGGACGAAGGGACCGAGCGGCCCGCTCCCTGGCAGGCCGGGCAGGTGGCCGAGCGGATTGAGGGAGCGCGCGAGCGCCGCCGCTCCCGCCGCAACGACCGCCAGGAGAAGGAGCGGCACGAGCAGCACGGCGACGAGCGTGCCGACGGCGAGCTTCATGCCCGCCCCGCCAGGATCCGGATCGGCACCGTCTCATTTGCTGGTGTGGCATGCTCCCCGTGTGCCAGTGCGCGCACGGCGGCCCAGACATCCCCACCGTGCCGTGTGATCGCCGCCTGCCGCAGCTTCCGCTCCGCCGGCACGGAGGTGAAGAGCCAGTACTCCTCGGGCGTCACGTAGAGGCTGATCTCCCCCGAGTCCGCGCCCCGGCGCGAATGCAGGAATGCGCCAGCCCTGACCTGCCTGACGGTGCGCAGCCGCCCGACCATCGCCCGCTCGTCCGCCGAGAGGTGGAAGACTTCTTGGACCTTGGGCAGCGCGTGGTCGGACTGCGCGAGGAGGAGGGAGACCGACGCATTGTCGATCACCGCTTGGCCCAAGGGGCCCTCGTAATCGGTGACCATCTGGCTGAGGTTGAGGGTGATGATGCCGTGGTGTCGCCCCGTCCGCGTCGCCTCCGCGACGAAGCGCGCCGAGGCCGGGTTGTTCAGGAGGCTCCACCCCTCATCCAGCACAACAAGCGTCGGCCGCGTCGGGTCGGCGATCACGGACCAGATGTACTCGATCAGGGGCAGCATGGCGAGCGGCACGAGCCGGTCGGCGAGGCCCTTGAAGTTGAAGACCTCCAGGAGGGCATCCGGCCGCACCGTCGTCGGCCCATCGAGCAAGCCTGCGTAGGTGCCGCCGTGGACGTAGGGCACGAGCCGTTCGGCGAGCGCGCGGTAGTGTTGCCGTCGGAGCGGGTCGCCGCCATCACGGTCTTCCTCCACTTCTGTCCGTCGCAGCCAATCGAACAGATGCCGCTCGAACGGCTGGCGCTCCTCCCGATAGACCGCCCGGCATGCCCCTTCCAGCACCGCCCGCTCTTGCGCGGTGAGCACGGGCGTCCCGCCGTGCAACTCGCCCACCATCAGCGTGTGGAGATCGAGCAGGTACTCGAGCTTCGTCTGGTTCGGCTCCCCCGCGTGGCGGGGCAGTTCCCACGGGTTGATGCGGAAGCCGCTGTCCAGCAGCACCCGGTGGACGACCGCGCCGGGCACCGCCGCCACCAGGTCGTCCCAGTGCCCCGTCGAGCGGTCGAGGACGATCACCCGCCCGCCGCGCGCGATGTGCTTCAAGGCGAAGGACTGGGCGAACATCGTCTTGCCCGAGCCGCTGATCCCCAGGCAGGTGAGGTTGCTGTTGTCCAGCGCCGGGTCATACATGTCGAGGGTGACCACCTCGTGGCCGGGATGCGAGAAGCCGATCAGCGCGCCCCCGCGTGTGCCGGCACGGTGGTGGAGGAACGGGAGGGTATCGGCGAGGTTGGTGGTCACGGTGCGATAGGTCATTCCGGCCGGGTTATTGGCGAGCGGCAGGGTCGCCTGCCAGACGACGTCCTGGTAAAGCTGGCAGCGATCGATCGCCGTGCCACCCGCGTCGCCGAGTGCTTTGCCGACCGCCCGCGCGGCCGCAGCGAGGTCATTGGGTGTCCCGGCTCGCACCGTGACGAAGATCGCCGTGCGGAAGGTGCGCAGGTCGGTCGTGGACATTTCCCGCAGGAGGTCTTCCGCTTCGCCGTAGGCCTCCTCCTGCTCGATGTCCGGGCTGCTCCCCTGGTGCCGTCGCTCGGCGAGCACGGCGTGCCGCTGGCGCAGGGTACGGGTGAGGGCCTGCCGCTCCTTCTCCTTGCTGAGCGCCTCGATGTGCAGGGCGAAGCGGAAGGCGACGCCAGTCGCCATCAGGGAGCGCAGCCAGCCGGGGAAGGTGCCATCGGGCAGGGCACGGAGAGTCATCGTCGTCTCGTAGCCGCGGTCGAGACAGAGCATGTCCGCGCGCCGCAGGAGACGGCTCTGGCCGAGCCGATCCCGCAACGTGCGCAGGTCCGCCGGCGATGCCTCGCGATAGGGAGCGACGACCTCCTGGCTCCACATCGGGTTGGCGCACTGCCACAGGATATCTAAGAGCCCCTGTCGCCCGAGTGGCGTGGCGATGATCTCCAGTTCGGCGAGTGCGTGCGCCAACTCGCTCGCCGCCTGGATCAGCGCGGCGAGGGTCTCGTTGTGTGCCGCCCGGTGCATTCGTAGCGTCCGCCGGGTGGTGCGCCGGCGGTGCCCTTCCCCGATACCAGGCAACGAGAGAATCGCGTAGAACCGGAGGTCCGGGATGTGCTGACCGCCCAGTTCCCGGCGATAGGCTTCCGCCAGGTGGTCGACGTACGGTGTGAGGCCGTCGGGCGGATAGAACTGTGCGCAGTGTTGCGGGACCCACTCCGCCGCGCGCAGCGGGCTGTTGACGACGAGTAGTTCGAGGTGTGCGCCAAGCGGCAGATAGTTCAGGGTATCGGCGAAGAGCGCGGCGATCGTCGCCGCCGCTTCGTCCGACTGGATCGCCAGGTTGATACCGGTGCAGGCGAGCGCCGCGCCGACGTGCCCATCGACGGTGACGAAGTGATGCTCCTCGACGGCGAGCACCGGCAGGAGGTCCGCGACCGCACCCTTACGCATCCGGCTCCTCCTCCCGTACATTGCCCTCAGTGAGTGTGAGCATGAGCGGGTCACGGCGCGGCGGTCCGGGAAGGTAATCAGACGGGGTCCCGATGCTGTGCCAGACCCGGTGGGGCAACTCGACGATCGAGTGGGTCGTGCTGCCGGCGAAGGTCAGCCCGAGCGGCACGCCGACGAGCAGTGCGCCAAAGCTGAGACGTAGCGTCGTGGGAATAACCGCAGGCAGGAGCATCAGACAGCCCCACAGACAGAGCACGCCGAGGGCGAGCACGGCCCATTGGGCGAGACTGAAGCCGAGGAGCTTCAGCGGGTCATCCAGATGGCGCGGCGTGCGGTTGATAGTGCGTGGCATAGCGTGTTCTCTCCTCTCCTTTTCACGATCAATGCGCGACACCGCCGCCGAGCCCGGTGAGGATCTCCCAGAGCTTGGTGACGATGAACGGGCCGAAAGCGATCAGAAAGAGCGCACTGCCCGCGTAGAGCATCTTCTCTACCCCCTCCCGTCGGCCGAGCAGGAACATCACCGCCCCGACCGTGAACATCAGGATGCCGATCGGGGCGGCGACCGGGATCAGGAGCTGTTCGTAGACCTTCTTGAAGAAGTCACCCATCTG
>JAABUL010008131.1_pt1 | contig 10833 bp, 18 predicted proteins | sample 5559151 | NCBI WGS metagenome assembly JAABUL01 (sample SAMN10711876, study PRJNA513368) | rock metagenome | isolation source: Antarctica rocks | place: Antarctica: Victoria Land, Pudding Butte sud | reverse complement strand
CTCTGTTCTCGACTTCAGTGGGGCTGCAATGCTTGTGGCCTCGCGAGGGATGGGCAACCTGTGCTCTTAGCGAAGTGTCAGACTTGTCTGTCAGCAACTAGGGGATTGGGAATCCTGTCGCTTTATTGACGCCCTTCTAGGCGCAGACGGCGTCAAACTTTCAACTTTCAACAAGATCGCTGTGCGAGCACACGATGCAGAGCAGTGTAGCAGTGTATTGGAGGTCTTTGGTACCATATCTGAATGCTATTACAGATGTACGAAGCTTTCACTGTCCATGCGTGCATGGTGCGAAGCGAATCAATTGACTCAATTGCAAGCGCAAAATGCAGAACCGCATCCTGCGGCGGCGCTGAATATGGACACTGCCAAAGCATCAAACTGTGGTCGAGGAACCAGACGATGTTGTTCTAGACCCCGATGAAGGCTCTCTCGAGATTTATATCCTGGTAAATGCGCTTGCTTTCTGCTGAATCAAGCGGTGTGCAGTAAGCGCTTGATTCAGCAGAATGCAGCTCCAGGAGCATCCGCGTGCTACCTACACGACCCGGCTGCCGTCCTCATCGGGCATGTCCAGGAACGTCGGAGAGCCGATCAGGCTCCCGTCAGGGTGCCATCGCACGAAGCGCCGGTGCGGTGGCAGCCCTGGCAGCTTGAATATGCGTGGTGGACCGTGCGGGACCTTCTGCAGGCCAGTGGAACAATAGAATTTCTAGGGTTTTTCTAAACCCTAGAAATTTCAAGATACAGCTGACAATTGCATCCAGGACATGGGCAGAACGTTGCTGCACAGGGATCGTAGTGCAGGGACTTGCAAGAGAGGCTGGTGCGTGTTGCTTCGTGCAGTCCCTGCATGGAGCAGTGACGGCGTGTTAGCTGCAAACAGGTGAGAGTCGCAGGATGCGTTCACCGGCACGCCCGTCCAGACGTACAGCTGCCGCAGCCGCGGGAGGTGCGCCGCAAGCGCCGCCACGACGGCAATGCCCCTCTGCACGCGCAACGACGGTCTGAACCGCGGCATGTCAAAGTCGATGTCCCAGCCGAAGTCGTCGCGGCCCACCATCATCCTGGCGGCCGTGCAGCTGAATGTGTGCAGTGCCGTGAGCGTCGACAGCGGCGCCAGCGCCTCCATTCGCAGGAGAACAAAGTTTGACACCTCGAGGTGCTCCAGCTGCGTGCACGCCGCGAGTCCCTGCACACCAAGGGGGTGTACCCATTAGGTGCTTACACTTCATATCCCTTGCTGCACACCAGCGAGAAGCTGAGCCAGAGCGGCGATGAGCATGCACAGCGTGGAATGCTGCTGCAGACCTGTGCGTGTGTTCGAAAGACGTGATGCGCAAGATGGCTGACTTGCAAGGCTGCTCTTCGCCGCAGTGGGGTGCAAGGCTGCACGGCGGCTGCCAGCAAGCCGGAGTCACTGGGGGTCTGCATAACGTTCGTGAACACACCAGCGTACGGGCAGCTGCTAGTTGCAGACCGACCTGTAGCATCGCCGCCACGCCGGCCGAGGTCGTGCCGCAGTCCTCCCGCCGCCGCGCCGGCCTGCTCAGCATGCCCTCCTCGGACACTGGGCCCTTCAGCCTCAGGGCGGTCAGGCGCCCTAGCGCCGACAGCGCCCGGAGCTGCGCCGCAGATCCCGCCCCACCGTCGCTGGCGCAGGCGCCCCACAGCTCCAGACGCCGCAGCCGCAAAAGTCCCGCGAGGCGCCGCACCTGCGCGTAGAGAGGAGAAGATCGTGCCGAAGTTCGACCGTCTCACAGTCGGTGTAACAGGGGTGTATCGCTTTCCCCCACTCAGATTGGCACTGGCGCAGTCCTGCCGTGGCAGCAAAGCACAGGAAGTGCTGGGCCAGAGCAGCTGCAGCTGGAGTGGAGGAGCTTTGAGGCGAAGACTGGTAGACAGTCTTGGTGCAAGCCCCAGCAGTTGCGGGCAGCTGCCCAGGAAACCCCGGCTGCTGTGCACTCGCTTCAAGGCGCTCGAGGTCACCTGCTGGCAGGCCGGGAATGCTGTGACTTCGACGCTGACAGTCTTATCTATGTTGGCTGGGAGCTGGCTCACCTCGAGCAGCTCTGGCGCGGGCGCAAAGCGCAGCCGTTCACAGCGCGCCAGTCCTGCCAGCCAGGTGCCGCTGGCCCTGCTCTCCACAGCCAGGCCGAGGTCCAGCAGAGTGAGTTGCGTACGGCGTCGCAGCGCGGCAGAGACCTGCAAGCGCACCACATCGCATCTTGAAGCACAGCTAGCATGTGCAGGGGTCTGCGGAAAGAAAAGGTCGACTTGGCGACAGCTGGGCAATGGCACAATTGCCAGCATCGCCTGAAGGAGCTGTTGTGCAGCAAGCACAATGCTGCAGATCTGCAAGGCAGTCACTGCTGTTGCCACCACAGCGGATATACCATGTCCAGGTGTTGTGTCGTGTGTGGCGAGTGAGCTTGAACACGTGTGGGTCGGGCAGCAAGATAACGCTCACCAGAGCGCCGTCGGCGCGGCTGTCTGGGCGGCTCCGCATGTTCAGCGGCGCAGCAACTTCGGTCCAGTCCAGCAGCAACAGCGACTGCAGCGCTGGAAAGGCCTCGCGCGACGCCAACAAGTTCCACAGTGACCTACAGCCAGTGAGGCAGGCTGAAATTCGGGGTTTCTGCTGCGTACAATTGTAGTTCCTATCTGGACTTGTTACATGAGCTGCAGCAACCCTTCGTGACCCAGAAAAGCACATGAAGCAGCAAATGAAATAGGAAGCAGCTCGTGCTCTCGCAGGTGAGTTTCCTTCCTCGAGTCCGATGCAGACTGGGACTCTAGCTCCCCCTCATTGAGGCAGCATCTTGCACGTTGATTTGCGCGGGCGTAGCTGTTTCACAGTCACACAGGACGTTCAAAGTTTCAAAGCTTCAGGAACTCACCCCGGCAGCAGGGGCTGTTGGTCGTCTGGGTCGTCCGCAGCGGCGAGAGCCGATGTCAGCAGCTCCAGTCGCTCCAGGGCCGACAGCGCCGCCATTGCTCGGATCTGGCTGCCCGTCGCCCACCCCGCAGTGATGCCGGCTCCCAACCGCTCCGGCAGCCGCAGACTGATGCGGCGCAGGCGCATGAGCTGCTGCAGTGCGGAAGCCAGGTGTGGCTGCTGGTCGATGCCAATGCCAGTGTAGGCCGTGTGCAGCACGAGGCTCGTCAGGCGCTGCAGCGCGCCCAGGTTCGACAGCTCTGCAGCGGCAAAGGAGCAGATGCTACGGAAGGCGCTCAGAAAGATGATATGCAGGGGGCGAACGAAGGCTACACTGATGGCCGGCAGACAAAGGTGCAGGGAGCAAAGGCGAGCTCCAACAGACTGCAGCAGAGAGGCTACACCCAATATGTTGAGGCTTAACACTGTGCTCGAACCAGCCCACAGGGGCTGCAGCCATCTAGGGTTTGGGGGTTTAGGGTGACATCCCTCGCTGCATGCGGACCAACTCAAAGCAGCATATATCTTGCATATGTACGCCTCCAGAAAGGCGGCTGCCATACCGTCTGCCGCCATGATGCCGGCCACCGCGAGGCTGCGCAGCTGCTGCAGCGCAGTGATGAGCATGCCTGATACGGCGTCTTCCCTCCGCTCCCAGGTTGCCTCCAGCTCCAGATGCAAAATCTGCCTGCGACGCACACGCACGGTTCCGGCATCTAGTTCGCAGAGTGTATCTGGCAACTGGCTGCTGGAGCGGCGCCAATGATGCTGGCTGCGCGGCAGCGCATCTATGATTGCTGTGCTGAACATCCCACACGCAACGCAGGCACTTCTTGCGCGGCAGCTGGCGTCAGCGACAGATGAGGGAAATACATGCGCACGTGGCGGAGCCCAGCGGGCGCAGGGTTTCCGTTGCCCGTGGCAGCGGCGCCGTCCCGCGAGGCCGCCCGAGGTCCCTGACCCTGTACAGCCGCAGCCGCCGCAGCGCCGGCAGCTGCGCCAAGGCGCCAAAGCCCTCCAGGTCGCTCACGACCAGCGCCCCGATCTCGAGGCCCGCCAGGCGCCGCAGCGGCAGCAGGCACTGCACCACAGGCAGCAGGAAGCAATGAATGCGCATTTCTGGATGCGCGGACGGCATGTACCAGGGTGCATAACAAGGTGCAGGGCGAGAGAGAGAAGGGTTGATGACGAGGAAAGATCTGGTAAATAGCCAGAGAACGGTGTAAGACCTGAAACTTAAACAAGGTAGAACCACCGTCCAAGCTGCGGGCCTCATTCAGGCGATGCTGTCGTAAATGGTTTTGATCCTGCATTGGTAGTCTTGTTTTGCAACTCCCCGCAATATCGAGGTGCATATCCGACAGGCAGAGGTCGCAGCAGACCTTCAGATTGGGGACAATCACGTACGCTGAGGTGGAGGGGCAGCGCTGACGGTGCATCGTTACGCGGCTCGATCGACAGCAGCGTGAGGCGCCGCATGGCAGACAGCGGCTGCAGGGACGTCAGGCCGCTGCAGCGCAGCTCGGTCAGGCCGGTACACGCCGCTAGCGCCTCCGTCAGCCGCGGCGCCACGCGCAGCGGGTCGCAGTAGCTGTTCAGCCGAACCTCCAGCACCTCCAGTGGAGGTGCCTGCGAAACACGGAAACTTGATCTGACATGATTCGCACCCACAGGCACACGACTGCAAGGCTGGTGAAGCGCTGGGCTGCAGATGCACACATGCACGGACGGACAAAAAGCGCAGGCATGCCTGAGACATGTAGCGCAGCAGCGGCTCGCAGCTGCTCCAGTCCTGCCAGCCGACGACGTGCAGTCGCCGCAGGCCGGCGAGCTTGTGGGCATTGTCAAAGAAAGGTGATGGCCTACAAGGGTGCGCTGACCGCACCCCTTTGAGCCCGCATCTTGCCCACCTGAGGCTAACACCACACGCTCGGTCGGGGGACAGTGGAAAACATGGCTGTTCATGGCGATGGACTGGCAAGTTGCGTTGACGGATGCCAGAATGCCGTACCTGCGGCAGACTTGACGTGCAGCTGCAGCCTCTTCTGGGCAGTGGAGCTGCAGCTGCGCTAGCACATGTTGCAGCAGGTCATCTGGCAGAGCGAGCACCAGGTCGCGCATGATTGCGTTCTGATCGCTGTGCGAGACTGCCATCGAGGCCACGCTTCGCCTCACCCCTTGCACAGGACCAGTCATTCCAAGCCGTTGTGATCAGCAGGGCGTTGCAGCACCGAAGCAGCTGCGCCACAAATGCAGCAGCAGGGCGTTAAAAAATTATGATCGGCAGAGCTTGAAGGGAGTACAGAATGAGTTGCGGCTGCAGGCTCCCGAGCACCTGCCTGGCGAACGGCAGGTCCGCTTGCGATCACGAGATGCGGGTCATGTGATCTGTCTGACGTGTCGGACGCGACACTCAACAGGTGCAGTTCTTCAAGGTTCATTCTGTGCCTTCTCCGAGTGTTTTGCACGGATGACGGAGGATAATACATCAATCTAGCAGTTTTGTGCGACCTAGAAACGCTCAGGCCTAGACTGCCAGTACTTCACCATATCGAGGTCGTATCGCACCACCAATTGGACCAATTGGATATGATCGTCTTCTCTTGCAAGAGAAGACGATCAAAATATTTGTAACTTTCAGACATCACGACTGTGGTCTTGTTTTTCATAGCACAACCGGATTATGGTGTCCCAGCTGCTGCCTAAGATGTGGCTGGCGACTGGCATGCCTGCCTGCCCCTGACTCGAGACGCCGCACGGATCATTGTGCATAAGAGTGTGAGACCCGGCTTTTAAAAACTGGTCTGCCTCTAACAAGAACCTGGGCGAGCGCAACAGTCTGCCGTCGCACCGTCGCGCGAAGCGGTGCCAGGCAGGCAGCGACTTTGCAGGCGTCACTGATCATCGTCGGCTCCAACAGCCCAGTCAGCCCTGCACACAACGCTGGCAGCATGGCATCGCGTATGTACTCGCAGTTCCCCACAGCGAAAGTCTCGGGCTGCAAATGTGTGCAGTGAGCAAGCGCGTACTAGGCTGCAATATTACAATCCAAGGCTGAGGGCAGATTATGACCGGTGCCGTTGAATACCAATGGCGTTTTGACATGCTGCACCTGATAACCCTCATTGCGAGATATACTGCCACGTGGCGCCAGCAAGGACGGCGTCCACTGCCAATTGGCCAAAAAATGCTGTTGGCACAAGTCTTCCTCTTGCCGGATCCGTCTGTATCAGCAGTTTGCTGCGTCATCTGGGTCACGTCAAGTCGATTGCTGTTTCCAGACAATCAGTATTCGGGCGAAGTTTAAACTGGTGTCGCTGCGACTCTCATCACAACCATGCAATTTGACGCCAGTCGGATGCACTGACATCAGTTTCGCATACCGCAATGCCATCAGGCTCAGCATGAGTCCCAGTCATTGATCAGCTGACGCGGCGATATGGAGCGTGCGCTTGCAGCCCAGCTGGCAGTGCTGTCTCGTGCCCTGCCGTTCGATGCCACGCAGCAGCAGCGCGAGACTCTGGCGTGTGCAGCTCTCGTCGAGATGCCGGCTGGTTCTGCAGCCGCGCCGGCTGAATGGAGGCACCTTGAGACGGTGAAAACTTTGCTGTGCCTGGAGGACGGCAGCGTGGCCACGGCTGCCATTGCTGAGGTGCGCTGATGCCAGGGGTGAAGTCGCCTCTGGATTTTCTGCATTCCAGTGTCTGCACGATGATGAGGAATATACGTGCGTTGCGTAGAGACCGGTCTGTGTCTCAGCTTCGCTGACGCGATGCAGGAGGCATTCAGCAAAGACGCTGCTGTGCCGAACGCGGAGGACCGCATGATGCGCGCGGCCGCTGTCGTGATGCTGCTGCGGCGCGCGGCATCACAGCGCGGTGTGTGCGCGTTATGTGCTGTTACCCTCCCATTCATCCGTCTCAATAGCTACAATCTGGAGTGGTGCCGGCTTTTGCGGCATCACAGAGCAATGCCGTTCACCGGCCTACTGTTTCGTTCATCTGTCAGCCTTGCCGACTGGAACTCGCAGGTGCTTCGGCCGCCGCAGCTGTCGATCTGGCGCAGGCGGCAGTCGACAAGCTGCTGCTGCCACTGCTCAACTTACAGGCGCCGCCGCTGCCGGCTGCTCGCTGCTCGGAGCTGGCGGGTAGCATCACGGGGCTGCTGCTGGCGCTGCGCATGTGGCCGGCCGCGGCGCGGCTGATCCGCGTGGCCGCCTCAGCCGCCTGTCATGGCTTTTCTGGCGGCGGGCTGGCTGCCGGCGGCAGCCATGATGCTGACGCAGCTGCCCAGGCAGGTGCCGCCGTATTGTCAGTGTCACCGGAACCAGCCGCAGCGGACACCAACGCTGCCGCCAGCGGGGCAGATGGCGGCCTGGACGAGCAGCTGCTGCTGCTTGAGGCGCAGCTGACCTCACCAGGCCAGGGTAGCGGAGCAGCAGAGCCAGAAGCTGCCATTCGCACCTCAGGGGGGACCTCCGCTGACGGTCATGCCTATGCCACGCTCCCAGCGGAGGCTGCGCTGCCGCTGCTGTGCCAGCTGGTAGCAGCCGCCGCGGAAGCTGCATGCCGCACACACCGCACCCCAGGATCGTCAAAAGTCGGGGGCGCCGCAGCCGCCGTGGTTGAGACAGCGGCATCCGCATCGCCCGCCGCAGGCGGCAGCGCATCGGCAATAGCGCTGGCGGCAGCCGGAGCGCGGGCGAGCCTGGAAGCGGCGCGGGCGCTGCTAGCAGGGGTGCCGAGCCGGCAGCGGCTGCCGCGCAGCTGGACGCTGGCGGCGCGCTCACTGCTGCCGGCGGCGTTGGCTAGCGCCGCGGCGATCGGCGCGGGGACTGAGGCGCGCATGCTGCAGGCGCTCTTCGAAGCCAGCAGGTGGTTCTTTCACGTTTCAACCTGCTTCTGCCGCATTCAATGGACTGTGGAGCCAGAGACTTCCTCCAGCATAGAGGCAAACGAGGAAAGTGCAGCTGCCGCCTGCAGCCGCCAGCGCTGCAGCCCACGCCAGCTCGAGGTGCCAGCTGCGAATCTGGCACCCATAAGTCAGCTGCATCTTCCCCTGACCCACCGTCATGGTCACCCTCGCTGTTGCGTGGCTCTTATGCTCAGAGACGCGGGCCTGGCGGGGGGGTCCCGGAGGCGCATCGCGCTTGCGTGCCTGGTCACGCTGGCGCCGCGCCTGGCAGCGGCGGAGGTGGCGTTTGGTGAGGACGCTGGCTTCCTGCGCCTCGTCAGGGCTGCCATGGTGGGCAATCTTGCCAGGAATGAAGGCACTCATGCAGCGATGTCACCGATTATCACAGCATGCTGCGGATGTGGACCACGGCATGGTAAGCCGCGAGGCGGCCAGCCGCACTCTGCAATAGGAAGACACATGGTCTGCTGTGCTGCCGATTGTGCTCGCTCCTTGCTGCCCGTCTGTCTGTTCCGGCCTCACATGCGCTCGAAGCAAGGGTCCTGTGGCCACAACGCACGCCTCATCGCGCGCGCCTACCTGGCTTGTTGCGCAGCACTATTTAGGGTTTAGGGTTTAGGGTTCAGGGCAGGAAAGGATGTACTGAAACCAAGTGGACCATATGGTGTTTTCTCCCTCAGGTGTGCGACGACCCGCTGGACAGGAAACGCGCGCTGCATGTGCTGCGGATAGTGGCGCCCGCCGCGGCCGCGCCGCTGCTGGCGCCACTGCTGCAGCTGTACGAGGCGCTGGACGACTTCGCGCTGTACGCTGTTCAGGTAAGCTGATGAACATGGAAATTGCCACACCTTTCCACACAATCCTTGCAGGAGTTGTAAATGCGTTGCCGCTGGCGCCATCAAATATCTATAGGCGCCAGTCAACTTCGCTCTCTATGCTGTTATGCCGGGCTCCCGCACGAGGTTACACCAAAACTTAGTAGAAAGATAGTGATGCTACTCCGGCCAGCGCATATAATATCTGCTGCTGCTGCTGCTGCTGCTGCTGCTGTTGATGACCGCGACATTTTTGGAGACAGTGTTGTGCGGCGATGCATCGCCGCGCCCCTGCCTGATTTGATATTGAAACATCGTTTCGACTAGTGCTGGATGCATGGCGCTGATTGGCTTGCCGACTTACCGCCACCTGCTGTTGTCGACATCCTGCTGACGTTTTCTGGACGACTTCACGGTAGGTCCCCTGGCACCCCTGGTCAAGAACAAGCACTCGGAGACTGTCTTTGTGGCGTCGCTGGCACCGCTGCTGCAGGTACATCAGGCGATGGACGACTTTGCTTTTTCTGCCGCCGAGGTTGCAGAGGTGCGTCTGCAAAGCAGGACACATGCGTCACACCAGATCTCAGCTGAGACCCTCACGCTGAGCCGGGCCCGCCTGTTTCCTGCGGCAGGGCAGCTGGGGCGGTGTTGAGGGCCTACACCCTGCTGCCCGAGAGGGTGAGCCGCCGGCGGTGCCGGCGCTGGACTTCGAGTGGCTGGGCGTCCTGTGGCGTCACGGCCTGACAAACCACGCCAACCCCTCGGTGCGGCGGCCGCAACTCTGAAAAAGTATGCAGCCGTGGTGCTGCCATGCCACCGTGTTGCGGGGGTGTCAGCTCGCTTTCTTTCTTGCCGATGCTCGATTCTGATGGAACAGCCTGAGCCGGGTTCGCCACCAAGCTGTATGGATCAGTGTCCTGGATCGCGAGAGGCGCAGCATTCCCACCTTAGATCCTGCTCTCCTCAGGTGTCTCTTTCGCAGTGCCACAGGCGCAGCCTCCTGGTGCGGATCCGCTCACCTGGACCACGACTGGCGCAGCGCTGCGCACCTGAACAACATACACACTGCGGAAAGTTGCACAACCTGTGTCCAACCAGCGTTTCTGCTGTCGCAGGTGCAGCACCTGGTGATGGGCACATTTCTGGACCGCGACTGGCGCTGTGCGCCATACCTGGCCACAGTGCCGCCGGCGTTTGTCGCCGAGGCGCTGCTGCCGGCGCTGCATGGCTGGACCGCGCACAAAGGTGGGCTCTGAGAACCGATGCCGCATGGCTAGCTCGAATCTGCTGCAGCCCGCCGGAGGTCAACTCGTTGGTGCCGGCTTCTTGCGAACTCCTTGATTTCTGCCAACTCGTTGATGCCGGGTTTTGACCTTGCTGCCGGTCTTCTACCCCTTTCTGCAGACATGGACAATCTGCTGCTTTTCAGTCGTGGTACTGTGCTCTCATCTAGCTGAACTGACATACCGCTTGCTGACACGTGCAGGGCAGGTCGATCTGCAGCTGCGCGGCAGGGTGGCGGCATTCCTGCAGCAGCACACCGCTGCGCTTCCTCGCGAATCCAGGTAGATTCTGCTCACATGCCACACCCTCGCACAAACGGTCGCTTACAACACCATGTAGAGCGTCGGAGCTCGTGATGGACGACACATCAACCTCTGGTACAGCAAGATATCAGTTCAAACACGAGGTTTTATTACTGTCCCCAAGCGCTCTAATCCCTAGCTTTCATTCAGGAAGCAGCTGGGCGCGGCTGGCGCCGCGGGAATTGGGAAACGTACCTGCTGACAGTCCCTGGTGTCGGTGCTTTGGTGTCGGACTTTGGTGTCAGACGTTACGACTACAAAAGTGCTGGCACCATCTGTAGACTCCCACCTCCCCAATGGGTGCAGGAGGGAGCTGGTGCGGGCGCTGCTTGCGCCGCTGGCGGGCAGCAGCCTCTCGCGGGACGCCTTTGGCGCCCAGCTGTCCTGCCTGCTGGCGGCGGCGCAGGCGTGCGCAGCGGCAGCTGGTGCAGCAGGCGAGCTCGTAATTGGATTTGCGGTTAGAGCGAGCCGGGTGTGCATGTCATGCCAGAAGTGGTGCTGATTGACCGCGGCGTCGCACCGACGCGATTCTCACCAGGCTGCACTGACGCACATTGGGTCCATGTGGGTATTATGGGGG
>JAABUL010008128.1_pt1 | contig 10840 bp, 19 predicted proteins | sample 5559151 | NCBI WGS metagenome assembly JAABUL01 (sample SAMN10711876, study PRJNA513368) | rock metagenome | isolation source: Antarctica rocks | place: Antarctica: Victoria Land, Pudding Butte sud | reverse complement strand
CAGCGGCAGAGTTAACGCAGCAACTCCTTTTCACCAGGGTTTGACCGATTTGGGGTGCTCAATTTTGACCTTTATGAACACTAATCAGCCTGAGTGAGGCTGGGACAGTGTAATATCTCTCTCTCTGAGGCTGACGTGTTGTTGAGCATCTCTGATGCACTTCCATTAAACAGACTGCTGCCGGTTTCGGCTTTGTTAACACGTTAGAATAACCTTGTGCACGTCACAGGCAGGGCAGCGCGCGGTATATGATATCTATCAGTGGTCGATGTAAGAAAATCACAGGCATTCTCGAAGTTCATACACGATGCAGGACACCTACTCTTGCACCAATGGGTGTTCAGCAACCGCGGCTGCGGTGGTGCAATAGCAGTAGCACATGCAAATGAGACATTGTATCTGACCGGTGCCTCTATCCTGCGTCGGAGCCGGATGCCGATCGCAAGCAAAGTTCAGTCAGGAAAAGGGCCTTGCAGCCTTGAAGTGCTGCTTATCAACACTGTTTAACCCACTACAATGCGCTACGCACCTCTCTGGGATAGTCTGACCGCCCGTGCACAGTGAAGCGCACGATGTATGCCGGGCAGCTCATGTGATTGGCCGAGGCGGTCACAATGCCAACGCCTGATCCTAAAGCCGTTGCGCTTGAGACATACGCCACGAGCATGCTGTACTCTGTCTGGCTGCCTGCGCGCTTGACGTCCTGAATAGGCCATCACAAGACACACTCAGAACAAGGCGCACTTGATGTTCATCACCGTCACGGCATGGCAGGGCGACCAGTAGATACAGTAACACACCACAAAGAGCACAACACAATTCAGGATGTAGTTTAGTGCAAAAGAAAGGGTGACGCTGGAGTATGACGCTCTTACTTGCCGTTTGCAGTAGGCCCATGACTGAATGGGTGAGCCTGCAAACCGGTGCGCGAGTCGCCGCCGCTTTTGCTGACGGCGATGTCAAAACCGACAGCCGCAATCTGCCGCAGCGGGTCATCAACAGTTGATGCAGCTCAGTTCACTGGGCATGAATTCAATTGCATGCACTGTGGTTCTGTTGTGACGGCAGAGAGGACATGTGTTGTTGCACCCGCGCCTGTGCTGCTGCGGTTCAACCACAAGTTGTGCTCGTGCCAGTATACCGTATACTGGCACCGTGCCAGTATACGGTAGTACTTCAGTGTGCCAGGGTAGCCAGTTGCCGCGTCGGCAGTGTGACAGCCCACTGACAACAACAAAATATTGCACAACCTTCAGGCATTATCAGTCTTTTGGCACGGAGTCCTTCGAAAGAACCATCTAGATTTTGCCAATGCAGATGTGTCACTTACCTTTCGTGCAGCGAATTTCAAAAGCCGAACCACCGCAGGATTTCGCACTCGCTCGATCTGTGCGAATGCAGCGACGATTTATGGTCGTGTGGACGTTCACTGGCAATTCGCATAAAGCAGCAGTCTACCTCTCATCCGTGAATCACTGCAGCAAAAGGCTTATGAACTCCGTCATGCCTGTGTGAGTGCCACTCACACAGGCATGACGCAGTGTGGGCAGCCACTGTCCCGCTGGACACAGTGTGGGCAGCCACTGTCCCGCTGGGGCGACAGACTCAGAAAGGAACCGCTGAAGGACTGTCGTGACCTCAAGCAGGCCTGCATTGATTTGCTGTTGTGCCGGCAGCCTGCGCGGAATGAGCGTCTGACAGTATCTGCTCAATTGCGTACGTGAACATCCGGATCCGTGCATAATTCACATTTCCGAGCCAGCTTATGCATGCCAATTGAAGGGCATTGCCAAGCCTGTCCTGTTAACCTTTCGGAGCAAGTAGTAAGACGGCTTACTACGTTTAGACGCAACAGGCTGATGATGCACGAAGGAGTGCTGGACGAGGCAGAACCGGATCCGCCAGAAGTAGCCTTGCTGTGCTGAGCAAGCAGCATCGCTTGGCGCCTTCAGCCGCGCTTCACGATGGCGATAAACACACAGCTGATCTGGATTTAAGCTTTGCCATCCGTGCGCGCTGGTCTACTCGGGCACAACTGCTGACAGCAACACAGCGAGCTCAACGTTCTTCAGCTCATCCTGTAGTGACGAGAGCGTTCTTATCTCCTGCAGATAGACGATGAGGGCCTGGGCCGGACCTTCATGATCGCCGTGCTCGAGCTGATCAGCGGCGCCGCCACCCCGCTGCAGGCGCTGCGCCTGGACAAGGCCGCCGCCTCCGCGCTCCGATCCGCTGACCTGCGTCCATCGGCGGCTTTGACGCAACGCTGCGGCAGCTGGCTCTCCTCAATCTGCAGCGTGTGCCGCATGGCGACCTGCACACCCTCATCTGCAACCTGCCGCTGCTACAGGTAGGATTGATGCCCACATTCACTTCTGGCTTGTGATCATCTCACGATGACTTTGTATACTACTTTGCAAATTGCAAAATATAATAATATGGTTCAAGGCTTCAACAGCAGCATCGTCCGAGGAACACGGGCGCAACCATCAGGTGGCTTTGCCATCAGCTAGTTTTGAATGGTTGAAGGATAGGCATCAGGAAACAGCTGTCTGCACAGATGGCAATCTGCAGAGATAGAACACATCAGATTCCATATATTGACCTGCAGGATCTGGCGCTGAGCTTTCAAAACGAGACAGACGAGCGGCCCGCGATCTTCCTCGGCTTGAACGAGCTGCAGAGAGACATCCAGGCAGCGCCCCTGTTCGGTTGACCTGCTGGTGACTGCCGCAAAATCCTGTACGCGCCTCCGGTCGCTCATGCTGGTGGATGAGCAGCACGGCCCCAGCCGCTGCCGTACGTTTCGCTTTTCGAAGAGGGTGGTCTGGGGGCCGTGACTCGGTTCAGCCTGCTGACGGCGCTGACGTTGCGTAACGTGCATGCTGTGTCGCGGCTACTGGTGCTCCTGGCAGCGCTGACGGGGCTACAGCAGCTGTCGAGGGAGCTGGCCGCCGCCACACTGATAACGAGCGTTCAATCGGTGCACCGCTGCAGCACGTGTCTGGCGGATGGAAAGACACCTATCATTCATTGATGACGAGGAAAAACAAGAAAGATGTTAGACCAGAGACCGGTGCAAGAACAGAGACCGAGTGCAAGAATGGCGTGGCCATAGAAACAGAGAACCACGAAAGCTTGGGATATGTCCAAGCCTAAGCTGCTGTACCTGGTGCGCAACATGCTCCGCAATGAGCGCCAGGCGGTGGCACTGCTCGTCATCCCGCTGCTTCTTGGCCATCAGAATGCGGCTGCGCGTGTCCAGGCTGTTGCTGATCTGGTGCAGCGCCACCGTCTGTGCATCCAGCGCTGGATGCTGGCTGCTAGCTGGATGCTAGCTGACAGCTGGCATCCAGAGCTGGATGCTGGCTGCTAGCTGGATGCTAGCTGGATGCTGGCTGCTAGCTAGCTGCTGGCTGACAGCGTCCAGGGAGGTGACCAGCTTGCGAGATGACACAACCGCCGCTCTCGACGAGTATACGTATTTAGTGGCAGACCAGAGGCAGGTACACACTCCGCCTGCGGAGCCAATCACAGCCTTGGACGCGCCATAGCCTGCCACGAGGACCTGGCCCCAGGTGGCTGACGAATCACCAGACATCCTTGCAAATTGCTGGCTTGTTGGCGTCCGATTTGGGTATGAAACAGAAAAACTACACAACACTAGGGTTCACATTGGAGCAGTTTCGTCTTGAACGGTCAAGAAAAGCCACCAAATCGTGCTGAGCACCAGGAGCACCGTCCCGCCAAAACATTTGCTGGCGGGAAAGGGGAGAATATATTGCAGGTCTTGCAACATATCGTGTGCTGTCGAGAGGAAGGTACGCAGGACGACGTCACATTCATCCACCAGATGAGACACTGCAAGGAGCACGTATGCTCCATGTATGCCAAAGGAGTCTCTACGGCTTTGTGCGCCACTGCAGGTGTGTCTCCTTTTCAAAATCGATGGAAAGTCATGCCAAACGTCTTCATGTGCAGGTGAGACTGTCTGTCACTGAGTGGGCAGCAGCACATTCCCAGAGGCATGGTTACAGATACAAATTCATAGCTTGTCGCAATTTGCTCATCGGTTCAGTGATGCCCCAGGCCCCACACTCTGACCATCTTCAGAGGTTATAGATTGAAACAGCATAGTCCACAACTGCCAAGCTGCCGTCGGCGAACGCCTACTTTGCATCGACCTGCATCGCAGCTGCGCCGTCTGTTACCGCCGCGTCTGGCGCCGCCGCCGCCGCCACGTCTGGCGCCGCCGCCGCCGCCGCGTCTGGCGCCGCCGCCGCCGCCGCGTCTGGCGCTGCCGCCGCCGCATCCGCCCCCTTGCCGCCGGCAGCTAGCTCGGCCTTCTCGGTCTTCTTGCCGGCGGACTCGGCCTTTTTGGCATCGGCCCCTGCCGTCTTGCCGGAGGAAGGTTTCTCCGGCTTCCGGTCCTTTGGCGGCGGCACCTCCCGCTCGTAGATGTCCCGCAGCAGCACACGGTCGGGCCGCGCGTGCGCGCGCCCCTTCTCCTGTTGGACGGCAGAGTCAAACGGCTGAACAGTTGTCTCGCTGAGACCCTGGCATGAGCCCCTCACGGCAGCAGACACTGCGGATTAAACCCTGCTGGGATACAGCATAGCCATGCATCTCCTTTCGGTGCTATAGACTGACGACAAGCAGGACTGTGCTGCAGGCGGCAAGCAGCATCGACGCCTTGCGCACCAGCCAGAGCGGCAGCCAGCGTTTCAGCGGCAGCCAGCGTTTCAAACCCCAGATGAGCCTGAATATTGAAGGGTGATTGTTGGAGGGCGCACCCGGTGGCCAGCAGCGTGGGGCCTCCCGCACCAGCCAGTGCGGCAGCTGGCCTTGAGGATGTCGAAACTATTGATTCATGCTGAGGATTACAGCAATGTTTCTTACAGGAGGCGCACCGCAGTGGCAAGTAGCATGGAGGCCTCCCGCACCAGCCAGTGCGGCAGGCCGCGCCCCAGCACGTGCAGAAGCCGCCGCAGGTCGTCCACCCGAATCCAGCCGGCGCCTGGTTCACAGGTTGCAAAAGGTGTTTCATTCCAGTTGCAAAAGGTGCTCCAACTTCGACCTCGCAAAGACAGGATAGAGGATCCGAGCCTGTTGCTGCTGTGGCGCAGCGGGGGCGCAGCACACCCGCAGGGCAACGCGCGCAAGGTGAGGCGACTCTGCCATGCGCGTCGCCGGCATTAGGGGTTATCAACTGCATCTACTTAACAACTAGTGACTACATCTGGACAGTTGTTCCTACCAACACACCTCGCACCGCACAGCAGTTGACATGAAGTGAACCAGCCCCTTGCCCGCGGTAATAGTGTTTGACGTTGTTCGTATGAGACTTCTGACACAACACGGCGTTGAGCAAACGCGCAACGGTGAGGTCGAAGTGGTGGCAGGCGATGGCCTGCCCCTCATCGGCCTTGTAACAATGTTGTTTGCGCTGGAAAATCAATATTTTGAAGGAGACAATATTTGGTTCTGCACTGGTGCGGTCGCAGTAGCGGCAGGCGATGGTCAACCCCTTGTCCGCTGTTGTAGTACATTTCGACCTTCAGATATGATATGTTTCTGGAAATGAAAATATCCGCACCGGTGCGGTCAAAGTAGCGGCAGGCAATGGCCAGCCCCTCGTCCGCCTTGTAGTACTTCTTCACCTTGTTCTCCTCCGCCGCCTTCTTATCCGCAACCTTTTTGTCGGCGTCCTTCTTGTCGGCGTCCTGCTTCTCTGCAGACGGCTTGGCGTCGGCCGCCTTGGGCTCCTGTACATGAAGCGCCAAGAATCGCAGGAAAGTTGCATGCTTGTCATATTCATAATATCTTCACAGTTCCCTCTCAAATTGCTGCGCCTGCCTGTGCAGCTGGTGCGTGAGGCAGATGCTTGTCAAGGTCGATCCATCCAGCCAGTGAGATTGCTCAAGCACTTCCCGCATGTCACACCCCCTACTTTTCGGAGAGACTCGGTGGGCTGCAACGCTGCCGGACAGTCCTTGCAGTGCAGTTCGCACCTTCTGGCTGTCAGCCGCCGCAGCGTTGGACGCGCCGGCCTTCGTGTCATCCAGCGCCTTCTGCAGCGCCTCCTGCAGATTGACGACACCAACAAGCATGCACCCGCACAGCCTATCTCCTAGAACTTTAGCACAAGGGTTTCTGGCGGCGCCGGCCTTCGTCTTGCCCAGCATCGTCTGCAAAAACTCCCACGGAATGCGACAGCACCAGTAAGTCAGATGTGTCTGCTTGATGCCTGCCCTATGTTCCAAATTCGATGCAGTACCCTGGCGAGGCCTGCATCAGAGTATCCTGTAGCGGCAGCCGTGTGAGGGATTGCAGCATATCAAGCGGCAGAGTCATGAACGGCTTGCACGCGAGCCCACGTTCTTCCGGGTGCACCCAGCCATGCCTGCCCCACACACACACACACTGCCGCGACTGCCCGTGCAACTCGATAATGCATGCAAACAGCTGGCAGACGAGATTGACCCAGACTACCTCGCCCTCGGCCTTGACATCCAGTGCGGGCTTCGCAGCGGCTTCAGCCTCGGCGCCGCCAGCCGCATCATCGACCGCCGCGCCGGCCCTTGCCTCGTCGCCGTTCGCCGCGGCCAGCGCCGCCTCGGCGGCGGCAGCGTCCGCCGGCGTGACCGCTTCCTCCGCTTCCGGCTTGTTCTCCGCTTCCGGCTTCTCCTCCGCTTCTGGCTTCTCCTCCTCCTCCTGCTTCTCCTCCTCCTCCTGCTTCGCCTGCAGGCGCAGCAACATAGTGTCATGGGGCAAATGCTTGGCAAAGGGAGAAGAACAGGCACGACAGCCAGAGCAGCAGAGCAAGCAGGGGGAACCGGGCTCGCGCAGGTGGCTTTTCTTGGCACGAGGTTGCTAGTTGCAGACAGCAGCCAAATCCGCTTGAGGCTGTGCGAAGCCTGCACAGAGTCTGTGCAGAGTCTGAAAGAGGTCCACCAACATTTACAATATCGTCCTTGACCACCCTGTTGGCGGCTGGCTTCCCCGTGGTCGCCCTGAAATTACCCTGACAAACTGCCACACATGTTCTGCAGGAAATTGTCACCTTGCCGCGGGTGGCGCGTGTGGTCCTCGCCGGCGGCTTCTTCGTGGCCGCCTTCTTGGCCGGCGCCTTGCGAGCGGGCGCCTTGCGCTTGCCGGCTGCGCCCTTCTTGGCGCTGCCCGCCGCGGGAGCCTCTGCCGTCTCCGCCTCCGTTTCCGCAGCAGCTGCCGCCTCTGCCGCCTCGGCCTTGACGTCTGCCTCTTCCATCGTCACGTCCACGGCCGCCTGCAGCAAGGATAAGCAAATGTACTTCAATAGCTGCGAATCCCTGATTTGGCACACGCGACAGAAAGCTTTGGCACTGCATGAGATCCTGCAGGTCAAAACTTGTGCGGGAGACACGCGCTGGCAGTTCCACTTCGTGAGCTGCCAGGTAGATAGTCTGCACGCAAGCTGCAGTGTAACCCAGCCGCGGTCTGCTGTTATGCCTATTCCCAAAACGCTCGACAACTGCATGCTGGTTGTGTCATGATGATTTATGCCGCAGAAGCACACCTCAGTAGCCGCATCCTCTGTCTTGACCCGCTTGGCCGGTGACGGCTCGCCCTCGTCTCCCGCCTCCGGCGCCGGCCGCTTGCCGCCAGTGTCAGGCTTCGCCTCTGCGCCCGTCGCGCCAGCGTTGGCAGGCTTGCCGGTGTCGGCCGCGGGCTTGCTGCCGGCCTTGGCGGCCTTGGCGGACGCTTCCTCGGCTTCTCGCTTCCGCTTGCGCTCCTCCCGCCGCTTCTCCGCCTTCTCCCTGCGCGTCATTGCAAATTGCATGTCGTCATGTATGTTTTGTGCTCGGGCCCTGCATGCATGTTTGGCGCAGTAACTGGTTGCCAGCAGGATGTTCAGGCTGCAGGGTTGCAAGTATGTGCGGACGAGCGCAGCTTGTGCGAGTGCACATTCAGCTGTGCTCGGGCCCTGCATGCATGTTTGGCGCAGTAACTGGTTGCCAGCAGGATGTTCAGGCTGCAGGGTTGCAAGTATGTGCGGACGAGCGCAGCTCGTGCGAGTGCACATTCAGCTCCGCTTAGCAAGAGTGCATGTGCAGCATCTCTTGCCATTGTGTGGCACAGCAGATGAGTGCTGGAGTCCGGTTCCGTCCAGAGCCACAACGTCTCATGTGCAGCTGCAGTCACTCGTGCAATGCAGCTGCAGTGAAGACAAATATGTTCGCACCGCTCGGCCAGCAGGTGGTCCGCGATTGTGCCCCCATAGCCGGCAGCAAGCGCCTCAGCCAGTGCCTCGGCTGCGAGCGACAGCTCCACTGTCGCCTCCTCCCGATCATCTTCCTCGTAATCGAGCAGGCCGTCCAGGCTTATGGCCTGGCTGCGCCACACCTTGCCTGTGAAGCAGAGACAGCATGGCTTCGTCAACATTGTGTGCATGCTTCGCTATAAACTTAGAAACGACATACTCGTTATCCACGGCAGCCTCCTCGCAAGCCTGCTCCTCACAGTCCAGCAGGCCGTGGAGGAACATTGCCTGGCTGCGCCACACCTTGCCTGTGACACAAACAACAGCATGCTTGAGCATGGGCTGTGATTTGAAGGAGGGACATGTAAGGCGTGAACGAGAGCTCCAGGGTCTGATCCTCGCAGTCCTCCTCATGGTCGAGTAGGCCGTTCAGGCTGACGGTCTGGCTGCGCCACACCTCACCTGTTGACACCAGCTTGGGACTAGTCGATCCATTGAGTGATGTGGTTGCCAAGATGAACCTTTCGGTCAGGATCAGCTCCACAGCCGCAAGTGAATGCGAGTGCAAGCAGGCGGGATGTCCACTGTGAGGTCGCCACGCTGCGCATCAGCCACAGCTAGTGGGCAGTGCAGATGCTGGCTTCCACATCTTGGCCCTCAGATCACGGATGCCTGAGTCTGGCAAGGAGGCGAGCTTTCACATTTTCCACACTGTCAAAATCTGCAGTGGGCCGCCAAAGGCCTGGCAGACACTGCGGCGCTGCTCATGACGGGTTCATGGTGGTTGGCAGGAGCAGCCTGGCCTGTTACATGTGAGCAAAAGAACACCATGAGAGAAGACTCACTGGACTCGCGGCGGCCACGCAGCAGGATGGTGGGCTTGGCCGGCATCTTGGGCGCCTCCTCGGCCTTTGCCGCCCCCGTCTTTGCCGGCTCCTCCTTCCCAATGCCGCAATCCTTGCTGGCGTCTCCGGCCTCAGCATCCTCCGGCTTTGCCACAGCGTCGCCGGCCGGCTTGTCGGCGGCAGGCTTGGCTGCCCCCTCCGCCTTCTGCAGCAGAGTAGTGATAGACATAACGAGTGTGAGGTTCCAGGAGGAATATTAGTGATGAGAATGCGAGGCTTCCAAGGGAACGATTGCCAGGCATGATGTGGTTGCGCGGTCGAGGGGCAGCTTCGTGCACAAGCTGTTTTGCATGTGGTTGACTCTGCCGATCAGCGCACATCTGTGAGCTGCGATCACGACAGCTCTGATGCGCCTGGCACCAGCGCAGCCGGTGGCAGTCTGCACTCGGGACTGTCTAAGAGGACAGCACCTACAGGTGTGCGCTGAACGGCAGCCTGACGAATCGTTGAGCCGCGACACTTCTGCTGCTGACTGCTCAGCAACTTGCTCAGTTTCTGACAATTTCGATGGATGAGCCACCTTGTCCGCGAGAGCATCTGCGTCCATGGGCGTCGCAGAGTCGGCCGCCGCCACCTCCCCCTCGGTCTTGCCGCCGCCGTCAGCTGACTTCATATCGCCGTTCTTGGCGGAGGCGTCCTTGCCGCCATCGCCGTTTGCCATCGCCGCCTCCTCGGCCGCCTTCCCCTCCTTGGCGGCGGCTTCCTTGGGGGCATCTTTGGCCGCCTTCTCAGCCGCGGCCTTGGCGTCCCGTGCCTTGCGCTCAGCCTCCTTCGCCTGTGGACATATAAAACCTTACTGAAGCGGTTTGCAGTCGTCTGCACTCTGGAATTGCCGAGCACACGCACAGATCCTGCCGTCCCAGACTCAGTTGCGCGCCCAGTGATAGTCGGTCGGGTTTGCACGTGCGAAGGCGCATGCAGCGAGGTGCAAAGCACACCATCTCCGTAACACCAATGCACGAGATATTCAGGTCACTATAATGTATGTCACACAATGCATGCATACACCACGAGAGCATCCTCGAGCAAATGAGCCTGTAGCTGCCGCTGCCCTGGAGCCAGGCGCACCCTCAGCCTGGCCAGAAGTCAGCATCAGCTACCACCTCATGTTTGTCGACTGTCGAATATACTCTTCACGGGGCGGGCAACAGACGCGGGTGCAAAGGCCGCCTCGACACCGGCCTCGCTGCTGCTCCTCTGCTGCTCCTCTGCCACCCAACGTATTTCCAGATTTCTGTGTTTTTTCAAAGCCTCGCCGCGGTGTTTGCATCGTTGTGCCCCCCCTCTTCTCCACTGCCCACTCTTGCTGCGCCGTTGATTGTTGGCCAAAGCGTATATTCCATATTGGGTTTCCATAGCTCCTGTGCTCTTCGAAAGCGCACCGCGGCCTTGGCATCGTCGTGCGCCTTCTTCCTCGCCTTCCACTCCTGCTGCGCCGCCCACGCCGCCGGCCAGTCGTCTGCGCCCGGCAGCGCCGACGCGGCGTCTGTCACGAAGTAGACACAGATCTCCTGCGAATGTGAAAAGGAGCGCAAGTCAGACTTCTGGTCTCTGGTCTATTTCGGGTTTCTTTTCGTATCTGCTCCTTTATGCCCGGCCGCGCTACCGCAGTGTCTGTCACGAAGTAGACGCGAACCTCCTGTGTGGAACAACAGAAGGGTGACATTTCACCGCGCGCGCGCGCACCGCCGCCGCC
>JAABUL010008127.1_pt1 | contig 10842 bp, 11 predicted proteins | sample 5559151 | NCBI WGS metagenome assembly JAABUL01 (sample SAMN10711876, study PRJNA513368) | rock metagenome | isolation source: Antarctica rocks | place: Antarctica: Victoria Land, Pudding Butte sud | reverse complement strand
GTCGGAGCCGCTCCGGGCGTCGCCGACCTGGCCTGGCTGCTGGTGTCTTCCACCGACCCGACCCACTGGGACGAAACCGTCGCCGCGTACGGGAGCGCCGCAGGACTCCGGGACGCCCTTCCCGCCGCCGCGTCCCAGGGGATCTTGTCCCTCGCGGACACACCTCCCGGCTCCGACCAGGCGAACAGCTGGGTTCGGCGGCTCGAGGAAGCCGCCCGTCGGATGCGCTGAGGCCCAACGCAGGAGTCCCCGAACGGACACTCACGCCATGCATCGGTCAACCGCCCTGCGAAGGCAGAAGCGTGCGGACGCGGGCGACCAGCACCTCTTCGCTGACCACACCGCCGTCGTACGACGCAGAGGCCTCCGCCGTGCTGACGCGGCGCGTTTCCCGAACTGCCCTTGTGCCCGGCGGTCCGCCGTAGCTCAGGTCGGCGGCAGTTGCGAGAGATCGGCCTAGACATGGCAGTCGCGCATCGAACGCTTGGTCGAATCAGCCTGTCATGCTGAACGGGTGGCAGCCAGCGGGATGACACCAGGCCGGACCGGTCTCACCCTCGGCGAACGCACCGCCCAGTCCCACCGCCCAGTCCCAAGCCACCGGCCAGTCCGCCGACCCGGCAGCCACCGACAGCGCCGCCGCGCCAGCCACGTCGCCCATAACAGAAGGTCGGGCCGGAGCACCACAGCACTGCTGGGTCACCGGGCTAGACCCCTCCGACGGCCGGAGCCCCGGCCTGCTCGCCGAATGGTCCCGCCGTGATGACGCGGCGGCCGGCGGCTGGTTCGGCCGCGTCGTCTACGCCATCGTCGACGACGGCCGGGTAGTCCTGGTCGAAGCATGGGTCCCGGCCCGACATCTCCACCCCTCCGGGCCGCAAGCCCGGCAGCGGCCCGAGCTTCGCTGTCCACATCCGGTGAAGAACGGTGCTCGTGCGGCGCAGGGCGCTTAGCCTGCCCAATCAATGCGCAGCCTCCCGCAGGTCCACTGGAGCGCGTCGGGCCTGGGGTCCGGCGCGCGAGCGAGGACGGCCAACAGTGGCGCCGCTGACGTTGGCCGTAGGGCATCGACCGGCCGGGGACCCGCCCGCCTACGGGGCGCCCGGCCCGTTGGACATCGCCCTGTCCCTGCTGGTCCACCGCGCCTTCCCGCTCCGCCCGGCCAGCATCCACATCGCTCGAAGCTGGCTCGGACTCCACGACCCCGCCGTGGCCGGCAGCGCCACCGCGGTGGCCCCGGCACGGCGTCAGCCGGCAGCGGGTACAGACCGTCCGCGAGCTGCCTACCGCCGCGGCGGCGGGCCACCAGCCCGCAGCACCGCCGACGGCACCCTGGGACTGCTCGGGGCGGGGGCGACAGACGTACCGCTACACGGGGTGTTGGTAACGCTGCTGTCACCAGCCGCAATGTGGCAAATCAGTCCCGCCGGGGACACCCCGCGACGCTGGCAGAGCGAGCCGGGAGGCGTCAGGAGGCCGCTCACTTCGTGGCGGCGGTGGCGCGGTGGTACTGGTACACCGTCTCGCGGCTGATGTTGAACTCCCGGGCCAGCGCTGACTTCGGTTCCCCAGCTGCGGCGCGGCGGGTGAGCTGGTCGATCTGTTCGGTGGTGAGTGCCTTTCGGCGGCCGCGGTAGGCGCCACGTTGCTTGGCGAGTGCGAAGCCTTCGCGTTGGCGTTCGCGGATCAGACGTGGCGGGCAGCTGGCTCCTGGGATCGGCTTGGGTTGCCGCCTCGGTGGCGCTGTTCGAGGCCTACCGGGTTGACCGCGGGCGGCGGCGCAGCGACCCGGTCCGCCAGGGTCTGGAGCCGGAGGCTGCTGCCGCCCTGGAACCGCCCGGGTGACGGCAGCCGCGGTGTGTGCACGCTGCCCGCGAGTCGGTTACTGTGGCGGGGAAGCCGAGGGACCGGCGGTGGGGCTCGCCGGACCATAACCGCCACCCTGTGTGGCCAACAGTCCCTACCTGATCGGGCGCTTACGCGCCCATGTCCAGGTAGGGAGTGGCCGATGGACGACACCCGGACAGCGGCACGGGAACCGGTCGACGCCGACACCGGTCTGACCGAAGGCCACGCCGCCCGGCCGGCGCTGGAGCCGGTGACGCTGGCGGTGATCTCCGCCGGTGGGGTGCTCGGGGCGTTGGCCCGCTTCCAGGCCGGGGTGTGGTGGCCGACCGGCCCGGGCCGGTTCCCGTGGACGACCTTCGGGATCAACGTGGTCGGCTGCGCGCTGATCGGGGTGCTGCTGGTCCTGGCCTCCGACGTGTTCACCACCCGGCGGCTGCTCCGCCCGTTCCTGGGCACCGGGGTGCTGGGCGGGTTCACCACGTTCTCCGCCTACGTCGTAGACAGCCAGCGGCTCACCGGCAACGGGCACGCCGATATAGCACTGGCCTACCTCGCCGGGACGGTCGCCGCGGCGATGGCCGCGGTCACCGCTGCCACCCGGCTGACCCGGCTCGCGGTCGGGGTGCGGTCATGACGGTGCTGCTGGTCGCGGCGGGCGCTGCCGTCGGTGCGCCGGCGCGCTACCTCATCGACCGGGCGGTGCAAGGCAGGCACGACACCGGGTTCCCCTGGGGCACCTTCACCGTCAACGTGACCGCGTGCCTGCTGCTCGGGTTCGTCACCGGCGCGGTCACCGCCGGCCGACTGCCGCATCATATGCAGACGCTGCTCGGCACCGGGCTGTGCGGAGCGCTGAGCACCTACTCGACGTTCTCCTTCGAGTCGCTGCGCCTGGCTGAGGAGGGCTCGAGGTTCTTCGCCGCCGCGAACATTGCTGCCTCGGTCGCCGCGGGGGTGGGTGCCGCCGTGCTGGGTGGCGTCGTCGCGGCGGCGGTGTGGCCATGAGGTGCAGCGCAACCGGCGGCTGGGCTCGCCCGTCACGATCCGGTCAGTGTATCTCTAGTCGAGAAGGAGGGTGACTTCGACACCCCGGAGGCGCAGCTGCGCCGCCGGGCCACCGCCACCGCCACGTTCGCGCTGCGCCGGCGTTGAACCAGCCGACCGGACCGCTGCCGGCGGTGGAGATCGTGACCGTGGACGACGAACCGGCCCGGGCGATCCTCGACCACGCCACCGACGCGGCGATGGTGGCGATCGGCGCCCACGACCACGGGCTGGTCAAGCACCTGCTCGCCTCGGTCACCAGCCGACGGCTGCTGGCGCACAGCCCGGTCCCGGTCCCGGTCGTACCGACCTCCCGCGCTGACCGCGGGGCTGCGACCTGCCAAGGGGTGTGGCGGACGTGGGTCGTGCTCGGCGCCGGGTCTGTACTCGTGGTGGTGACGGGGTGGCTGCCTTCCTCGGTCGCCTACGACGTGGCGGTGACCCGCGGCGCCCCGGTGCTCGGCTTCCTGGTGGCGATCACCGTGCTGTCCGAGCTGGCCGACGCCGCGGGTGTGTTCGACACCGCGGCCAGCCTGTGCGCGCGGGCGGCCCGCGGTTCCACGCGGTGGCTGTACCTGCTGGTCGCCGCCCTGGCCACTCTCACCACGGTGGGGATGAGCTTGGACACCACCGCGGTGCTGCTCACTCCGGTGGTGCTGAGCGTCGCGGACAGCCTCGGTCTGGCGATGCTGCCGTTCGCGCTGCTGGTGGTGTGGCTGGCGAACACCGCGAGCCTGCTGCTGCCGGTGTCGAACCTGACCAACTTGCTCGCGCTGCAGCAGGCGCATCTGCCGACGCTGTCCTTCGCCGCCCGGATGGCGTTGCCGGAGCTGGCCGCCGTCGTGGTCACCGTCGCCTACCTGGGGTGGCGGTTCCGCTCCGACCTGACCGGTCACTACCCGCTGCCGCAGGTGGCGGCCATCGGTGACCGCTGGACGTTCTGGGTGACCGCCGCGGGTTGCCTCGCCCTCGCTCCAGCGGTCGTGCTCGGTGTCACCCCGTGGGTCGCAGCCGCTCCGGCCGCCGTCGCGGCGGTGGTGGTGTTCGGGGCCAGGGATCGCCGCGGGTTGAGCTGGAGGCTAGTGCCGTGGCGGATCGTCATCCTCACCGAAGGGTTATTCCTGGTCGTCTCCGCGGTGCCACGGCGGCAGCCACCTGCTCGGCCAGCTTGCCGGGGACTCGACGTGGCGGACCACCGCCGTCGCCGGGGTGGCGAGCAACGCCGTGAACAACCTGCCGGCCTACCTGGCCATCGAACCCGTCGTCCCGCACGGCCACCCCACCCAGCTGCTGGCTGCGCTGCTCGGCACCAACGCCGGCCCGCTGATCCTGCTCTGGGGGTCACTGGCCACGCTGTTGTGGCGGGAACGTTGCAAAGCCCGCGGTGTGCAGATCTCCGCCCGCACCTTCGCCGCCGTCGGCGTGATAGATGCGCCGATGGTCCTAGCGGTCTCCTGGGCCGCGCTCACCGTGACCGGCTGAACTCACCGAACATGCGGCCTGTTCACGGCTACGTGAGCGCCTGGCCGAGCAGTACCAGGCCGAGGCCGGTGAGGACCGCTCCGGCGAGTTTCTCGGCCGACTCGCGGAGCCGGGCGGACAGCCGTCCGCCGCCCGGCTGGCTGAGCCCACACTCGACGTTGGTCGGGGGTGCTGATGGGTTGGGGAGGACTAGATCGGAGCTGAGGTTCAGTCGTCGCTTCCTCAACTGTGAGGTGGCAACGGCTGGTCCTGCGAGGGGGACGGGATCGCTTCTGCTTCGACCGTAAGGATGCTTGCCGGCGGGTGTAGCGGCGCGGTGCCTAGCGCGGCCGGTGGTTCCCAGTGCTTGGTGGGCGGCGTCCAGCGCGTCCTCGGCCTCGACGGCCAGGGCCAGTTGCACGGCGGCCTTGACCAAGCCGACCACGACTACGCCGACACCCTCAGAGAGGGCGTCGACGCTGTCCTGCCCCAGTCCTACAGTGACCCGGAACTCCACAAGACGGACGACCGACGACCGACGACGGACGCTGGGCGGCGACGGTCGCACGAGGTTGGCAATAAGCATCACCGGCGAGCCTGTTGCAGACCGCCAGGGACTTGTAGATGCCAGCCACGGCCACAGCACGTGACTCGGAGCGTAGGGGCAGGAGCTGCGACGTCCCCTGACCGCTGGCGGCAGCCGGCCTACACCTCACGTCCAGGGGTCGGCCAGCAGCAGGCGGACGTTGCGGTCGGCTGCCGTCCCGGCGCGCGGGTGCTGCTCGAGCGGCTGGCCTCGCCATTGCCAGTCGTTGGCCGCGAGCTCGCGCGAGAGCCCGGCTAGCTCGTCCGGCGAGTCCGTCGTCGGCGTCCACGGGGCGCTGCCGGCGTGGTCAACCATGGTCGCGTCGATTGTGAGGACGCCGTCGTCGGACCGGAGCAGTGAGACCAGCCGTGCCTGCTGCGGCCAGTCGATCAGCGAGGGCGCGGTTACCTCCCAAAGGGTGTCCCTGGCCGTCACAGTGGTGCGGTGGGTGTGTCCGTTCAGCCACAGCACGGCGCTGCGGTGCCGGGCGAGGACGGCCGCCAGTTCGGCGGCCAGCACCCGCCGCGAGCCGTCGAGCGTGCGGTCGTTGACCAGCGTCGACAGCGGGTGGTGGCTGGCGAGGACGGCGAAGCGCCGTTCGGCGTCGGCCTCGGACAGCTCGGCCTGCAGCCACTCCAACTGGGGGAGGTCGAGGGAGCCCTGCCAGCCGCCGTGGTGGTTGACCGTGTCGAGGGTGAGGACCGACACCCGCCCGTGGTCGTGGCGGTAGTAGGCCCGGCCGGTCGCACGTTGGTCGGCCCCGAAGCCGTGCCCGACCGGCCTGGCGCGCGGGCCGAAGTGGGCGTCGACGAACTCCTGCCGGGACACCACCCGGCGCACCGCGTCGGCGGTCACCGGGCGCATGCGCATCGCTGCGAGCCTCGCGATCGCCTCAGGCTGGCAGTGCTCCAGGCCCTCCAGCAGGGCCAGGGCCGCGTCGGTGCTCCAGTCCCCGGGCAGCGCGACGGGTTTGGCGGAGCCGGTGGAGGAGTGCGCCAGCGGACCGGTCGCCGGCAGCGTCCCCTGCAGCATCTGGTCGTGGTTGCCGCGCACCGCCAGCCACGGGACGTCCAGGCCGGCGCTGGTGAACGCCGTTCTGGCGGTGTCCAGCAGCCCGGGTACGGCGGGCAGGCCGTAGCGCTCCCGCGGCAGGTCGGTGCGGGGGTCCGACGGGTGCCAGAACCGCTCGTCGTGGTCGACGCCGTCGGACACTCCCTCCCATCGGTCCGGGGCGCCGGAGTCGGGATGGACGCTGCCGCCCTCAAGGAGGGCGAGGTACCAGCCGAGCTCGTTGGCCTGGGCGTTGTCGGTGGAGTCACCCGTCACCACGGCGAGGTCGACGCCGGAGAGGCCGTTGACGGCGCGCACCATCGCCTCGACGACCTGGGTGGTGAGCAGTTCCTGCGCCCGGTAGGTGCCGACCTCGGTCAGGGCCTCCAGCAGGGCCGAGTCCGGGTCGGCCCAGCGGTCGAGGAACTCGATCCGCGCCGGGGACTGGGCATCGCAGACGTGCAGGTCCGACAGGTGGGCGACAGTCAGCAGCGGCCGGCCACCGGGACGGCCGCTGCACAGGTCGGTCCGGACGACGGCCGGCTCCCCCGGTCCGGGCTGCAGCGGCCGGTAGCCGCCGGAGCGTTCGGGACCGGGGCGCAGGCTGCGCTCGTCGGTCCTCACGGGGTGGCGAGCAGGACCGGTCGGTCCAGCAGCGACAGGACAACACATGCGCCGGCACCGAAATGGCCGGCCCGGTGAGACGCGATGTCGGCCAGAACCTCCGAGCCGTCGGCACGGGCCAGGCGCAGCCGGGTCGTCGCGCCGCGGAAGGTCGCGGCGACCACGACGGCGTCGCCTTGATCGTCGGGCGCGACATCGACCGCTTCGGGTCGCACCAGGATGGTCACGTCGCTGCCCGGGGCGGGGGCGGGGCCGTCCGCGGGCAGGACGTGGCCCGCGACCCGCACCTGGCCGTCGGGCTCGGCGACCCCGGCGAAGCGGTTCATCGTCCCTACGAACTCCGCCACGAACGGCGTTGCCGGCCGGTCGTAGAGCTCGGCGGGGCCCGCGCACTGCTCGAGCCGGCCGGCCCGCATGATCCCCACCCGGTTGGCCATCGACAGGGCCTCCTCCTGGTCATGGGTGACGAACACCGTGGTGACCCCGAGCTCGAGTTGGATGCGGCGGATCTCCTCGCGCAGCTGCTCGCGGACCTTCGCGTCCAGGGCCGACAGCGGCTCGTCGAGCAGCAGGACGGCAGGTTGGATCGCCAGGGCGCGTGCGAGCGCGACGCGCTGCTGCTGGCCACCGGAGAGCTGGTGGGGATACTTGGCGGTGTGCTCGCTCAGGCCGACGAGCTCGAGCAGCTCGCAGGCGCGGCGCTGGCGGTCCCCGGCGCCCTGCTTGCGCAGTCGCAGGCCGAAGGCGACGTTGTCGCGCGCCGACATCGTCGGGAACAGGCTGTAGGACTGGAAGACCATGCCCATGTCCCGCTTGTTGGCCGGCACCCGCGAGACGTCCTCGCCGTCGACGATGACGGCGCCGCTCGTCGGCTGGTCGAAGCCGGCGAGCAGTCGCAGGGCGGTGGTCTTTCCGCACCCGGATGGCCCCAGCAGGGCCAGCAGCTCGCCGGGTTCGACCCGCAGGGAGAGCCCGTCGAGGGCTTTGGCCGCGCCGTAGACGCGGGAGACGTCGAGGTACTCCACGGTCGTCCCGCGGGGCGGGTGCGTGGGGGTGGCGCTCATGCCTGGGTCCTCCGGGCGGACGGGTCGCGGCCGGCGACGGCGGTCAGGAGCAGCAGCAGACCCCAGGTGAGCAGCAGGCTCATCAGCGACAGGGCCACGGTGAGCTGCCCGTCGGCGCCGTTGAACTGCAGCAGCCAGACCGCGAACGGCTGGTACTGGAGGATGCTGGCGATCGTGAACTCCCCGAAGCTGAGGGCGAACGTCAGGAACGCCGCGTTGAGCAGCGAGGTGCGCAGGGTCGGCAGCACCACCCGCAGGACGACGGTCGGCCAGGAGGCGCCGAGGTTCTGCGCGGCTTCGACCAGCGTTCTGACGTCGGCACCCCGCAGGCCAGCCGCGATCGCGCGGTAGGTGAACGGCAGGGCCAAAATGACGTACTCGAGGGCCAGCACGAACGGCGGGTGGCTGTTGAGCAGCTGGTTGAAGACTTGACCCTTGAGCCCGCTCTGGTCGCCGCTGCTGCCCCAGGACAGCACCTTCCCGACCCCGACGACCAGTACGACCGGGGGAATCACCAGCGGGAACAGCGAGAGGGTCTCCACCAGCCCGGTCACGCGGGGGAAGCGCAGCTGCACGAGCAGCATCGTCGGCAGCATCAGCGCGATCGTCACGACGACGGCAATGCCCGCCAGCTCGAACGACAGGGTGAGGGCCGCGGCGAAGCCCGGCGCGGAGAACATCTGGGTGTAGGCGTGCCAGGTGATGCCGCCGGTGTTCTTGACCGAGAACCAGAAGGCCGCCGCTAGGGGACCCAGGAAGTAGACCGCGGAGACCAGCAGCACGGCCGCCCTCCCGGGGCGCACGGTGCGGGCCCGGCGGGGGCGGCCCGGCCCGGTGATGACGGCCGGTGGCAGGCCTACTGCAACCATCGACTGGTCCTGCGCTGCATGGCGAGGTAGAGCACCGTCAGCGGGACGACCACCACGATCATGTCCAGTGCCAGCGCGGCTCCGACGTTCTCCTGGCCGGTGATGACGTTGCCCGAGAGCACCGCGCCGATCTGCAGCGACGTCAGCGACAGCGTGCCGTTGGTCAGTGCGGCGGCAGTGGCGTAGGCGGAGAACGAGCTGCAGAACAACAGCGCCGCGGCCCCGAAGAAGCTGGGGGCGAGCACCGGTCCGGCGACATACCTCCAGTACTGCCAGGGGGTCGCGCCGAGGTTGAGGGCCGACTCGCGCCACTGCGGCCGCAGCCCCTCCAGCGCCGGGGTGATCACCAGCACCATGAGCGGGACGAGGAAGTAGAGGTAGACGAACTCCACCCCTACCACGCTGTAGAGGTCGAAGTGCAGGTCGCCGGCCAGTGAGAGCCCGAGCTGGTCGTTCAACGCGGAGGTCAGGATGCCGGCGTTGCCGATGGCCGCCACGAACAGAAACGCCAGGGGGAGGCCACCGAAGTTGGCCAGGACCGCGCTGGCGCTGCTGACCAGCCGCCGGAAGAAGGTCCGCCGGCTGGTGACGATGGCCTGGGTGAGCACCAGGCCCAGCACCGAGGCGATGACAGCGTCCAGGACCGAGACGGCCACGCTGTGCTGCAGGCCTGTGCGGTAGGCACCTGTGAGCGAAGCGTGCAGGTTGTCGGTGGTGAGGGCCCCGGTCCGGCTGGACTGGAAGGCCGTCCGCAGCAGCACGCCAGTCGGCAGGACAAAGAACAGGCCCACGTAGGCGAAGAAGGGCACCAGTCCCAGCCAGGACCAGCCGATCCGGCGGTGCGCCACTGCCGGCCGCGCCGACTCCGCGGCCAGCCGGGACGTGAGCATCTCAGAGCTCGCGGTCACAGGACACCTCGAGGGTGGCCCTGTGACCGCCGGCTGCAGGTCACTCCTACTTGACCGCGTTGGCCCAGTCCTGGGTGACGATGGACTTGGCGGCGGTCACCTGGTTACCGGTGGGGAACGTCGGCGCGCCGCTGACCGGGGGGAGCTTGGCGGCGTAGGACGCGTTGATCGTCTTCGCCGTCGTCAGGGCCGCCAGCTCGGCGGGCCGGCCATAGCCCTTCAGCCAGCCGTTCTGGCCCTCGACGCTGTAGAGGTACTCCTCCCACAGGCGGGCAGCCGCCGGGTGCGGGGCGTATTTGCTGATCGCCTGGGCGTAGTAGGCGGCGAACTTCGCGTCGCTGGGCACGGCCACCGAGTAGGTACGGCCCTTGGCCTTGAGCGTGTCCGCCTCGGAGGCGTTGAGGTAGTCCCAGTTGATAACAATAGGAGTCTCACCGCTCTGAATGGTCGCGGCGGTCGCCTGGACGGGAACGTAGATGCCGCCCTTCTTCAGGGCCGCGAACAGCGCGATGCCCGGCTTGATGTCGTCCAGCGAGCCGCCCTTGGCCAGGGCAGCCGCCCAGACGGCGCTGAACGCCGCGTTGGCCTTCGTTGGGTCACCGTTGAGGGCAACCTTCCCCTTGTAGGCCGGATTGTCCAGGGCGGCCATCGAGGTCGGGCACATCTTGACCTTGGTGGTGTCGCAGCCGATCGAGATGTAGCCGCCGTAGTCGTTGGTCCACAGCCCGGTCGACTCCTTCAGGGTGTCCGGGATGTCCTTCCAGGTCGCCACCTGGTAGGCAGCGAAGAGGCCGTCCTTGGCACCGCTGATGGCGAAAGACTGACCCACGTCGACCACGTCGGGGGCCCGCGACTGGCTCTTGAGGGAGGTGATCGCCGTCAACTCGTCGGCGCTGGAGCCGTCCGGGTTGGCGTTGTTGATCTTCAGGCCGTACTTCGCGGCAAAGCCGTCGAGCAGCCCACCGTAGTTGGTCCAGTTGCGCGGCAGGGCAATGACGTTGAGCGTGCCCTCCTTCTTGGCCGCGGCGATCAGGGCGTCCATGCCGCCACCGGCCGCAGCGGAGGCAGCGGCGGTGAAGGAGGCGCCCCCCGACCCGGCTCCGGCCGTGGAGCCCTTCGTGCTGCTCCCCGCGCAGGCCGTCAGCGCGAGGCCCAAGGCCACGACCGTCGCAGCAGCAGGCAACCTTCTTACGTGCACGTCGTGAGCCTTTCGTCGCAAGGTGGATTCTCGGACGCGCCGCCCGACTCGCGCCAAGCTAACCCAGCCGTTGGACGGGACTGTGAACAAGACGGTGAACAAGACGTGAACCTTCTAGACAGGCCCGCGGCCGCATGCCTGCTGCGGCCCTTTAGCCCGGCGTTCAGGGCCGTTGCGGATGCCGTCGAGC
>JAABUL010008126.1_pt1 | contig 10843 bp, 7 predicted proteins | sample 5559151 | NCBI WGS metagenome assembly JAABUL01 (sample SAMN10711876, study PRJNA513368) | rock metagenome | isolation source: Antarctica rocks | place: Antarctica: Victoria Land, Pudding Butte sud | reverse complement strand
GCTTCAACCGATACCCCACCCGTTCCGGCAACACCGGCACCAGCGCCGTCGAGGCGACATCCAGACCGGACCCGAAAGACTCCTCAGGGCGCATGGGTGCCTCGTCCTTGGTCTCAGAGCCGCACGCCGGCAGTTGGGTGACGGCACCGCGGGTGCCCGCGGAGCCGCCCGAAACGCTACCGTCTCACCACAACAGTCACCGACAGCTCGGTACCTGCTGCGGTGAGGGAAGCCTGATCGGCGGTCGCCTACCAGTCGTCGTCTCCGCCACCGCCCCAGTTGGCGCCGTCGTCACCACCCCACCCACCTCCGCCGCCGTCGCGGTCACCTCCACCGCCGAGGAGGTCACCGAGCATTTCCCCGCCGGCGACGGCTCCGCCGATCAACATGGCTTTCTTCCAGAACGGGGTGCGGTAGTAGCCGCCGGGCACCGGGGTACCAGCGACGGTGCCGCCGCCGAAGTAGTGCGGCTGTCGGGGGTAGTAATCGGGGTGGGCGATGATCTGTTGGTCCCCGATGTTCACCGGGGTAGGAGCTTGCACGGTAGCGGGGCCGGTGACATCGGGCAGCTCAGGACCCAGGGCCAGGCCCAGGTGCTCGCGGACCACCCGGGTGGCTTGCAACCCTTCGACAACAATGCGCAGCGCGACCCGCATCTCCCCTGCGGTCCGTGCCCGGGCCAGCAGCCCCGACACGTAGGGCGGCGGCGTTGTTGCGTTCGCTGGCATCGTTCATCGCCTGGCGACACAGCGGGCTGTCTCCGGGGTCCAAGGTGGACACGTCCGAGGCCAGGCGGCTCTGCAGGCTGTCCACTTCCGCGCGCAGACCTGCGACCTCACGGTCTTCCCGTCGTGCGAACATGCCCATGACTGTGGCTCCCTGACGTTAGACACGGTGCTACCGAAACCAATGTAGTCGCCGGCGTCGTGCTGGTGGGCGACCTCGACGTCTGCCGACGGCGAGGACTCTATCGGCGGACAATCCGTGGCGCGGTGAGGATCTTCCCGGCACGCAGCGGGACCGATCAGAGGTCGGGGCGGCAGTGGGTGGGTGTCGCGTTCGGTCTACACCCCAGCCCCGCACCCACCACCGCGTCACCGTCACCGTCACCGTCGCCGTCGCCGTCGGTTGTGAACGTGAACGTAGACGTGCCCAACGGTCACGGGGCAGGTACCGCAGAAGCTGCCGGTGTGCGGCAACGGGGTGGCAGGGGAGCGGCACCGACCACGACGCTGTAGGTGATGGCGGCCCCGTCGATTCGGTCGATGCGTACCTGCACGGCGTGTCGCTGCCCGTGGGTGAAGTCGGTGTCCGAGCAGTCCTCTGCGGCACCGACTTGGCGGGGCAGCTCATCGGGGCAGTCGATGAACGGGGGAACCTCCTGTAGCTGAACGCCCAGCTGGTCGCTGGCGCCGCGGGCAACGTCCAACTTGCTGATCATCACCGGCCCGGGTCGTGGCACCACCCCGGGGGTGGTGCACGCCGCCGCGGACAGCGCCAGCGCAGCAATGAACGCGCAGCGATCCATGCCGCTCAGTGTCGCAGAGTGCTGGCGTCGGTGGGTGGGTCTGCTGTGAAGGTGGGAGCGTTTGGCATAGCAGACCCGGAGCCAGATGGGGTTACGTATGTGGCGGAAATTCCGGGTGGGGTGGCGGTGGGTTGTCGGGGGCGAATCGGGACTCGTAGCGGGCGGCATCTAGCAGTTTCAGGCCGGGCACGTGCGGCAATTCCAAGGACACCAGCACGAGGACGGTAGCGGTGGTGGCGATGAGGAGGCGTCCTTCGCCGGCGGCGGCACCAATCGCGGCGGTCGCGAAGATCGCCGCGGCGGTGGTGACCCCGCGGACGACTTCCCCGCGGCCTTCCTTCTGGCGGAACACCAGGCCGGCGCCGATGAACCCGATGCCGGTGACCGCGCCGGCCAACGCGTTCGGGGCCGCTGATTCCGAGAGCAACCCGATGACCGCGGCCCCGAGCCCGATCAGGGAAAATGTGCGGTTACCGGCAGGGGAACCCCGCAGCTGACCCTCGAAACCCAACACGAACGTCAACCCGAAGGTGACGACCAACCGCAGCACACCCTCGGTTTCGCTAACCACCCCGCTCACCTCCGGCTTGCTGCTGTCCCCTTGCACCCGCTGGCTGTTCATCCTGCCGTGCATCCGGTGCGGCGGGGATTGTCGGTGCTGCAGCAGACGGCGCCGGTTGTGTGTGGCGGCGGGCAGCGTCAACAGCAGCGCGACCACAAAGGACAGCACCGACGCGCACATCCCCGTCTGGTAGGGGAGGTGCACCCATCCGGCCACGTCCTTCCAGGCTGCGTCTCACCCGGGGAGGCTGCCGGGATTGATGAGTTGGTGGGTGATGAATCCTGCGGCTCAGAGCAGCCCACGTGCAGCGGGCCACGAGCGACGGTCGGCCACCGCGGTGGGTGGGAGCTGTCCGGGACATGGGCACCAGCGTTCCAGCAATTCCGGGCGACGGGATCGGCATGATGCCGCCGGGCGGGTCAGGCGTCTTCGAGTGCTTCGCCGAACTGCTGGACCGCGCGATTGTGCTGACCGGAGGCCAGGGCGTGGCCCCCGGCGAGGACGAGGGCCACTGGCCACTCGAGCACGCCGAGCACGCCGAGCGCTCCGATGGTGGTGTAGTAGGCGAGGCGCTGCGGTTCGGGAAGGCGGATCGAACCCAGCAGAGGAATTTTCAACCTGATGTGGTCGGCCTCTTCGACTTTGCGTGCGGCGGCCGGCCCGGACACCGCTCGGGCGGTGGCGGACTTCGTCCTGCCCGGTTGGTGAGGAGCAACCGATGTTTGGGGCGTGGCTTTCTTGGATGCTGATTTGCGGGGTGTCGCCACAGGCGGGGTGGCGGAGGGACCCTTTGGGTGCGTGCTCTCGACCATTGCTCGTCCTCACCGTCAGTCACTGACACCGTCCTTGGACGCCGGCCTCGATGGACATCGCATGGCCCGGCGGTGACAGCGTTGTGGTCACGAGGCTGCAGCGATCGTTGCACGGTGAGTCCGGTACCGCACTCTCACGACCCTCGCGCCGGTCGACTACCGGGCGACGTCTGCGACTACGGGGCGACGTCTGCGACGCCCCACCGCACCAACAGTGCGTACAGGCCCTCCACCGCGGGCACGAGCGCCACCGCGAGAACGGTGACCAGGGGATCGACACCGACGCCTTCGGTCCATGTGCTCATGGGAACCAGCGTGTTCTCAGGACCCGGCTCGAACAACCAACACCCGATGGCGAACCGGACAACACCGCACCAACACTGCGGTTCCGTTCGGGGCGGCCGGTGCTGCCTGCTGTCGTTCCCGATCCGATCCGATCCGATCCGATCAGGGGCTCGGCGGTGCCGTCGCGGCGTTGACGGTGGTGCTTCTTTTCGGCGCCGGAGCGGGGCGTCGTAACCTAGGCGAGGCGGTGATGCGTTGCAACGAGGAGGTAGGCCACGGTGACCAGCCTTGCCGACACCAACAGCAAAGCCTTGTCTTCGCGATGTTTCCCGGCTCGTGAGTTTCTGATCATGACGCTGCTGTTGTTGGCTGGGCGGACGTAGGTGGGGTTGCTGGGTGCGGTCGCTGGGTTGGGCACCGCCTTGGTGGGCACCTCGGTACGCACCTCCTGGGCCCTGACCTGCGCTTCTGCATCCGTCACCACCGAGCTCGCCCACACCGCGGTGCAGGCAGCCGCCGCGCCGGTGGTGCGCTTGGCGGCCGCCTCGGTTGGCGCGCCGACCCGGCAGGTGTGGTCGGTGCCCGGCCGGGCGCAGATTCAGGTGTGGGGCCTGGACACCGTGGTGGGCCCGGCTGTTGTTGTTGCGGTCGAGGAAGCACTCAGCGGGTTTTCCGGGGTGTCCTGGGTGCGGGTGGATGTGGTGACTCGCCGGGTAGGGGTGCGCTTCGACGCCCGGCAGGGGACTGTGGCGGAGCTGGTGGGGGTAGTGGCCGCGGCGGAGACCTCGGCCGGGGTCACCTCAGCCGGCTACGGCCACGGCGAGCCCAGCTTCCCCGGTGACAGTGGCCCGGTCACGATGCAGGCGTGGGCGTTGGCGGCGGATGTGGTGGGGTTTTCCGCGGCGGTGGCGGGGTGGGCGACGCGGCTACCGTCGTTGCCCGGTAGTGCCGCGGCGGCTGTCGTCCTGGTGGATAGCCAACCGCGGCTGCGTCGGGTGCTGGAGACTCAGATCGGCCCGGCCGGCACCGATCTGGCGTTGGCGGTAACGAACGCGGTGGTCCACGGTCTGACCCAGGGCACCTCGACACTGCTTGTCGACGCCGGTCAGCGGGCCCAAGCCTTGCTCGCCGCCCGCGCCCGCCGCGACGGGTTCACAGCCCGGGAAGCAGAACTATCCGGTCCGGACCGGCCCGCCCCCACCTACGGGCTGGATCGGGTGAGCCGGCCGGTGCCTGTCCCGGGGGGTCCGGTCGAGGCCTACGCCGACCGGGCTGCGACTGGTTCGCTGCTTGCCGCCGGGGGACTCCTCGCGGCCACCGGCAACCTGGACCTGGCCGGGCGGGTCGTGCTGATCGGTGCCCCGAAGGCGGCGCGCGCCGCCCGGGAAGGGTTCGCGGACACCCTGAGCGCCGGGTTGTCCCGGCGCGGTGTGGTGGTGGTGGTGGACCCGGTGGCGCTGCGCCGCTTGGACCGGGTCGACACGGTGGTGGTGGACACCCGGGTGCTGCACGGTGACCGACCGGTGGTGCTGTCGGCGTCCACCCGCGCCGAGCACTGGAGCCGCGAACATGTGTGGAGCGCGGCGCAACGACTCCTCGGAGGTGGCCCCGAGCTGCCGGTGCCCCCGCCGCGGGGCCGCCACCGCCACCGCCTGGTCCTGCAGGAGGCGAGGGCACCACAGAACGGCGACGGGCTTTCGCGGCGGGTGCTGGTGGAGGATGGCACCCCGGTCGGGGACGTGGTGGTGGGGACCGAACTCGACCCCTACGCCGATGCGGTCCTCACGGCCACTCAATCGGCGGGGTTGCGCCTGGTGCTGACCCATGATGCCGGGGCCCCCGACCTCGCCGGCCGGGCCGATGAGGTCCTGCCCGACACCGAACCGTTGACCGTGCACCTGCGGCGGCTGCAGGCCGACGGGCAGGTCGTCGCCCTGGTGTCCGCGCAGGAGCAGGCGCTGGCCGTCGCGGATGTGGGCATCGGGATCGTGCCGGCCGTTGGGCGGGTGCCCTGGGCCGCGGATCTGTTGTGTGGGCCCGGTTTGGAGGACGTGCCTCGGGTCCTCGCCGCGGTTCCCGCCGCCCGCACCGCCAGCACCCGGGGGGTCACCTCCGCGATGGCCGCGACGTTCCTCGGCGGACTGTTGACCGCGGTGGGTGGTCCCGCCCAAACCGCCCGGGCGGTGCTGCCGGTGACCACCGCCGCCGGCGTCTCCCTTCTCGCCGGCACCCTGACGGCCCGCCAGATCCACCGGGCGCCCCCACCAGTCCCGGTGTGGCACACCCCCTGGCACGCCCTGGAAGCCGACGAAGTCCTCACCCGCCTGCCCCCGCCCCGGCAAGTGAGCGGGGTGGGGGCATCTACCCCGGCCGGGCGGTGGTCGGTCCCGGTGGCGGTGCTGTCTCCGCTGGGTGCGGTGATACGCAACGTCGCTGCCGAACTTGCTGACCCCCTGACTCCGGTCCTGGCCACCGGGGCTGCGGCCTCGGCGGTCATCGGTGCCCCGATTGATGCTGTGCTTGTGGGTGGAGTGTTGGCCGCGAACGCGGTGATCAGCGGTATGCAACGGATGCGGGCCGATCAAGCCCTGCGGGCGCTGCTGCTGGACCAGCAGCTTCCCGCCCGCCTCCTCGACGCCGCCGGCGCCCCGGCCGCCGGGTCAGGACGCCCGCGGAGGCCGCAAACCCACCGGGTGCCGGCCCGCTCCCTGCTCCCAGGTCAGCTGATCGAGGTCCGGGCGGGAGATGTGGTGCCCGCCGACGCGCGGCTGCTGGTCGAGGACGGGCTGGAGGTGGATGAGGCCTCCCTGACCGGGGAGTCCGGTGCGGTCGGCAAGCAAACCCACGCCACCCCCGGCGCGGAGCTGCCTGAGCGGGCCTGCATGGTGTACGAGGGCAGCACCGTGATCGCCGGCACCGCTCAGGCTGTAGTTGTTGCGGTCGGTCCGGCAACCGAAGCCGGCCGCGCCCTGGCTCTGGCCGCGGGGGCCGCGGCCCCCGCGGGGATGCAGGTCCGGCTGGAGGAACTGACCCGCCGCGGGTTGCCCATCACCCTGCTCGGGGGTGCTGCAGTGACCGGGTTGGCGTTGCTGCGCCGCCAACCCCTGCCCCAGGCCCTGGCCTCCGGGGTGAGTGTCGCGGTCGCCGCCGTCCCCGAGGGGTTACCGCTGGTCGCGACCGTGGCGCAACTGGGTGCGGCACGGCGCCTTTCTGCCCGCGGTGTGCTGGTTCGCTCAGCCCGCACCGTGGAGGCACTCGGCCGGGTCGACACCGTCTGCTTCGACAAGACCGGCACCCTGACCGAAGGCCGGCTGCGGCTGGCGCGCCTGGCCGGAGTGAACCGACAGTGGGCACCCGATGCCCCCCAAGCCCGCCGGATACTGCTCGACGCTGTCCGGGCCTGCCCCCGACCCGAACCCGGCACCCAGGCCGCCCATGCCACCGACCAAGCCATCCTCGATGCCGCACGCGGTCTTGGACCCACCTCGCGGGATGAGAGTTGGACAGAGCTGGCGGAGCTGCCGTTTCAGTCCGACCGCGGGTACTCCGCGTCGGTGGGCCGTACCGCCACCTCGCTGCGCCTCGTCGTGAAGGGGGCACCGGAAACCTTGCTGCCCCGCTGCACCCACGAACGCGACGACTCCGGCAAACGTGCCCTTGACCGTGCCGGCCGTGAGCGCGCCACGGCCATGGTGCACGCCCTGGCCGGTCAAGGGCTGCGGGTGCTGGCGGTGGCGCGCCGCAACATCAGCGACGTCCTGCCCGAAGAGCACGATCCCACCAACCGGGCGGACCCCGAGGAGTGGACCGAGGACCTCACCCTGCTCGGGTTCGTCGCCCTCGCCGACATCCCCCGGCCCCAGGCCGCCCCCACCCTCGCCGCGTTGCGCACCGCCGGATTCGCCACGGTCATGATCACCGGCGACCACCCGGTGACCGCGCACGCGATCGCCCACGACCTAGGACTCAATACCGACCGGGTAGTCACCGGCCCCCAACTCGTCGGACTCGACGAACCCGCGCGCACCGCACTGGTCGGTCAGTCCCGGGTCTTCGCCCGGGTCTCGCCCGAACAGAAACTGCGGATCATCGGTGACCTGCAACGATCCGGGCGGGTCGTAGCCATGACCGGGGACGGCGCGAACGACGCCGCCGCGATCCGCCTCGCCGACGTCGGCATCGGGATGGCCGCGCACGGCTCCATTTCCGCGCGCACCGCCGCCGACCTCGTGCTCACCACCCCTGACGTCAGCCTCATCCTGGACGCACTCATCGAGGGCCGGGCCATGTGGGGTCGGGTCCGCGACGCGGTCGCGATCCTGCTCGGCGGCAACGCCGGGGAAGTCGGGTTCACCCTGGCCGGCACCGCCCTGGCCGGTCGTGCCCCCATCGGCACCCGCCAATTCCTGCTCGTGAACATGCTCACCGACCTGGCGCCCTCGATGGCCATCGCCCTCGCCGCTACCCCCACCGACCCCGACGAACGCACCGACCTGCTCACCGGCGACGTGCCCTCCCTCGGGGCACCACTGTTGCGGGACATCGCCATCCGTGGTGCCACCACCGGGGCCGGTGCCCTCCTCGCCTGGCAGATCGGCCGCATCACCGGCACCCGCCGCCGCGCCAGCACCATCGCCCTTGCCGCCCTCGTCGGTACCCAGCTCGGCCAAACCCTGCTCATCGGCGGCCGCAACCCCCTCGTCCTCGCCACCGGCCTCGGCTCCGCCGCGGCACTGGCCGGGCTCATCCAAACCCCCGGGCTCAGCCAGTTCTTCGGCTGCACCCCCCTCGGACCGCTGGCCTGGACCACCGTCCTGGGCTGCGCCACCGGCGCCACCCTCCTCGCCGCCGCCACCCCCCACCTGCTGCCCACACCACCCCAACCAACAGACAGCAAACCCCTCACAGCGAACCAACACTTAAACGGAACACGAACCGCCACCACGACGACCCCGGCAACGTCCCATTGAAGTACACCCCAACCCGACATCAGCTAGGGGCTGTTGGAACATCAGTTGGAGCAGGTGCGGGACGGCGTCCGGAGGTGGCCCCGCTGCTCGCGGCGTATTCCGTGAGCGACGACGGCGAACGCCACCACCGTGGCCGAGAGGGGTATCGGTCCGCCCGCTGATATCGGCCGACGAACACACGAGAAGGAGGCCCCGAGCGGCGAGAGTGGCCCACTCAGGGTGCAGGCCGCGGGCACTCGCGGACAGAGATCGCTACCGTGAGGGCAGACGGCGGGGACCCCCGCACCACGCGCTCGTTCACTAAGGACAGTCATGGGACTCGGCACGGTCATCACTCGCACCACCGGCACGCTGGTCACGGCGACGACCTCGGCGGGCGCCGCAGTTGCTGGGTCCGCCACCGCCACCGCCGGTGCCCTCGCCGGGGGCGCTGTCGGCGCTGGTCTAGGGGCTATACGGGGCGCAGGCGAGGGCATCGTGGAGGGCGCCAAGAGGGGCAGTCGGTCCACCCCTGCCGCCGCGCTGACCGCCGTAGTACTCGGTGCCGCGGGCATTGTGGAGTGGCCAGTTCTGCTGGCGGCCGGTGGTACCGCGCTCCTCATGAACCGGCTCACCCGCCACCCGGACACACCGAGCACCCGTACTCCAAGCAAACCGGTCACCGCGGGCGGCAGAACAACCCCAGCCGGGACCACCCGCAGGAACCTGCCTCGGGCCGCGGCCTGTCGGCGGAGCCCCCACGCCACGCCAGCAACCGTCACGCCCACGCCTACGCCTAGGAATGAGCAGTAGCTCGGGCGGACGCCGTGATGCACTCGATTGCACACGTCGCCGGACAGTGAAGCTTCCGTCCGGCGGTGGCTCCGGGACCGGCCGGGGCGAGGCCGAGCGGGTCGAGTTGGTGATGCAACCGGAACAGCTGACCCGCAGGGCAAGCTGCTGGCGCGGCAACCGATCCGCGCGCGGGATTTCGACAATCTGTCCTACGGGACGGGAGGCGCGAACCCGGGCTTGGCGGACCTGTGTCTTCAGTTGCTCGAGGAGTTGGGGGTCGCGTGCTCGCTGCTCGGTGCGACCGGTGCCCCAACGATCGTCATGAGGATCGATGTGCCGGGGGTATGTGGTCGGGACACAGCAGCTCCGGGGTGAGTTGCCAGCCGTCGGCGGCCAACCATTGCTGCACGGGTTTCGGTGGGGTGCCGGCGTCGGTCGCGGCGGTGGCGAGGGCGCCGGCGAGGATGGGTCCATCACCACACACTGCGCAGGCGATGTCGACCACGGGACCGTGAGGTTGGCAGTGGTGGCAGTGTTGTCGGGGGAGGAGCTGTCCGGGCCGGTGGGGGTCGGCGCCGAGCCAGGTGAGGGTCAGGTCGGCGCGTTGTGTGGTGGCTTCCTCCCGGGTGGTGGGTTCGTGCCCGCAGCTGGGGCACGCCCGGGATGGTCGGGGTGCTGACGCGGGGTCACGGGTGTGCCCGTTGACGGCGGCGCCAGCACTGGGTGGGGACACCGAAACGGGCGGAGACGGTGTCGCTGCTGTCTTCTGGGCGTGGGGGCGGGTACCGACGGTGGCTTTGTTGAGGTGCCCGTAGATGGTGCTGCGGGGAACACCGAGCATGGCGGCGATCTGGGCGACGGTGTGTTCCCCGGCGTCGTAGAGGCGTTGGGCGAGGGCGACCTGGTCGGGGCTGAGTTTGGGGGGTCGTCCACCGCGGCGACCGCGGGCCCGGGCGGCGGCCAGCCCGTCGCGGGTGTTGGCCACGATGAGTTCCCGCTGCAGCTCGGCGAGCACCGAGAGCATCCCGAACATGGCGCGGCCCTCGGCGGTGGCCGTGTCGATGCCCTGCTCCACCACCTTCAAACCCACCCCGCGCTCACGCAGCTGCGCACCCAGGGTCACCAGGTGCAGCACGGAACGTCCGAGCCGATCCAACCGGGTCACCACCAGCACATCCCCGTCGCGGAGTAGCCGCAGGATGAGGTCCAGCTTCGGGCGGGAGGCTTTGGCGCCGCTGGCGTGATCGACATGAATGTCGTTTCGGGTGACGCCGGCGCGTAGCAGGGCATCGGTTTGGTGGTCCGGGTTCTGCTCGGCGGTGGAGACCCGCGCGTACCCGACCAGCATCCGTCGACAATACCCCCAGTCGTAGGTTAATCGTCGTTGTTTCCCGCCGCGAGTTGCCGACGGTGACCGCCGGCGTCGACGTTGTGACCTTCGCTGGTATGTGGCGGTCATTGTCATCGCTGTTTGGCGGTTCGCGCCTTGGAGTCGACGGAGCACCCTCAATCCGCCGTGGGCTCGGCATGAGGTTTTTGTGGAGTTCCTCCAACGGTGTGGACTGCGCCGTATTCGACCGTTTCCGCTACATTCACAGGGTGGGTCACCTTCTGGGGTACTGCCGGGTGTCGACGAGTGAGGTTCCCGGGTGGGCACCCGGTTCGCGAAGGACCACCCCGAGAAGCTGGACCGCCTGGTGGTGATGGACAACATCCCCACCCGCGTCGTGGCGCAGACCTTCGACATCGGCAAGGCCCGCGCCGGGTACTGGTTCTTCACCTTCCTCGCCGGCAAGGAGCGGGAGTTCCTGACGCACTTCTACCGGTCCTGGTCCTACAACCCGGAGATGCTGACCGCCGCCGAGGTCGACGTGTACGTGCGCGCCTACCAGCAGCCCGGGACGGTCCGCGG
>JAABUL010008125.1_pt1 | contig 10845 bp, 19 predicted proteins | sample 5559151 | NCBI WGS metagenome assembly JAABUL01 (sample SAMN10711876, study PRJNA513368) | rock metagenome | isolation source: Antarctica rocks | place: Antarctica: Victoria Land, Pudding Butte sud | reverse complement strand
CTTGCTGCGGCAGTACTGCACGTGAAGCCATGCGCCGCCGGCGGCGGCGACGGCGCTGCCGCCATAGTCCAGCGCAAAGCCGCCAGCGCGCAGCGCCGTCTGGCAACCGTGTGCAGAGTAGGAGCAATGAAGCTCCTGGGACCACTCCAGCGGCCACCGGCCCTTCAGCCTGCCCCAGCTGTCTGCCGTCGCGCTGCGCAGCACCCGCTGATCGCCAGGCCGCCCCGCTGCCGGCTTAAAAGGCCGCCGGCAGCACGGCAGCCGCCGCCGGCGGCGCCGCCACCAGGCATTCCAGGATCCAAACCAGCAGCTGGCCCGTCGCTGTGGTGAGCAGGAGCTGGCCGTTGTCGGCCAGCTGCGCCAGCCTGAGCGCCAGCTGCGGGCGGACAAACACGCTGAACCCGCCGTCGCACTGCCGCAGGCCCCTGACATCCGCCAGGGCTCCGACTGCAGGCGTGACGCGACAGCGCCGTGATACACGCTCCGAATGGATCGCAGCGTTGTGAGAGCCACACGCTGCCCGGCAGCGCCAGACAGGCAGGCATGCCAGACAGGCAGGCATGACTCCGCACCGCGGGAGGAGCCTCAACGGTGCGCAGCCACCCTCGGATCTTGCAAGTCCATCTACTCATGCGCTGCTTTGCGCTGCATGCCGTGAGCGCCGGCCAAATCGTACCGTGAGCTCGCTGGCTGACAAGTGCAGGTATACTTGCAGCGCCGGAACACGGCGGAAGCCTCACAGAAGCACCTCAGAGACATCGACAGCGCACATTCTTTGTAGGCGGGCAGGTCCACGACAATTCGCTCGCAGCCCGACACGCGAGCGCCGATGGCCTGCAGGCAACTCGGCGCCGCAGGGGCCGACGCCGGCTGCGGGCCGTCCATGTCGCAGGCGCACGCCCTCGAATAGTTTTGGGTGCCGAGCGCACACAGCGTCGTGGCCTGCGGCGCCTGCAGCGCCATACATTGCAGTACATTCAGCCAGAAGGCGTCACATTTCCGCGGGACGGCACATTTCCGCGGCAAATGATGACGTGTCGCCCCGGGCTCAGATAAAAATCCGGGCTCCTGAGAGCTTTCCGACCACCGCAAGCGCGAGTGATCGACGCCCATGATTGACCGAACAAGCCCGGCGCACTCGGACCAGCAGTCCATTCTGAACGTGCCTGTTGCTGCAACCACCGGATTGTCATGTACGTCACTCCCCGTCCTTCGCCCCGGGAGGGCCAGTGACACAATACGATCGGAAAGGGGCATCTAATAAGTATAGTAAAGTCTGCAGCAGCCCGGCCCGTCCATGGCGTTAGTACCTTGCCCGTGTTGCTGTGCGATTTGTAAGATGGGCCGAAGTGCACTTTCTGCGGTGCCTGTCACTGATCCTGTATCTGACCGCAGAAAATGAAGCGCTGTTGTTGTCCCGTTTTGTCGAAGCACTTTATAACAAGTATTGGAGTGCAGCTGGGCGGCAGACAGGCAACGGCATGCAGGTCGGCATGCAGGTCAATCGGAGCTACCGGGCCGACTTTGCGCCAGCTTCGGCAGTCTGCAGCATTGTAGCATCTGCTGAGCTCACGGGCGGCAGGCACTCTGCAGATCGCCGCTGCACCGAAGCTGCTGCCAACAACCACGTGCGTTGGAAACTTGCTGCAGTCCGGGCCGGCCTCTAGCGGGACTGCTGCCGTGCCAGAGACAACCTCCATCTACACAAGTAGGTGAGCGCCTGAGGTGCGGATCTACTCATTGTCGTTACCGAGCCGCACAAGACTTGCCTTGCTCCATCCTGGCCCATGTGAGCTGCCTGGCCAGGGAACATCTCAGAAGAGTCTATTGACAAGTGCGGTCTTACAGCCAGCTCCCCTGCCAACACACGGGGAACAAGTGCGCGTGAGGTGTGTACCTACCCTCGCACGTGCGCCTGGTACTCAGCCTTCCAGTGCTGACAGGGCACTTGACAAGGACCTCGACACCGCGGCGCAGCCGCACAGCCCCACAGCCGCCAAGGCGTGCGAAGCGATCTCGGCTGCGGCTGCGTCGAAATGCGCAGCGCTGGTCAATGATGCAGTCGGCAGTGGCGCACGCCACTGGCATAATGCCAGCACACCAGCACACTTTGTTGCGCGCATCCCCAGCGAGCAGCAGAAGGCATCGCCGGCTGGCGAGCGAAGTGGTGGCGCCGCTGCGCCGGAGGCTGCGTCCAGCCCGCCAACACCCGGTCGCGGCTGCGAGGCTCCGCCGACAGGCACGACTGACAGAAGTAGCTCGTGCAGCGAGTCGCCGTCTCGCTGGATCGGACGTGGCCGCAGACATCGTATAGCTGGAAGATGATCGCAGCATGGCCGCCCAGAAACCGGCAGCGCCTCTGCCACCTACGCGCAAGTCGCCGCCCCAGCTGCAACATGCGCCGGCAGAGCCGGCCGCAGCACTCGATCCAGCGGCAAGTCAGGAAGCGCCAGTTGCTCAGCTGGGCGCAACGCCGCAGCCAGGCAACTGTCTCTGCGAGTCGTCCGCCGGTGCGGCACCTGCCGCCGCAGAGCCAAAACCTCCATCGGCACCGCAACTGCTGCGGCCGCCGCCATCGGGCTTTCATTTCTCCCTTCCAGCGGCAGGTGCAGCAGGCGCCAGCCAAGCGGTACGTGCCGGAGGGCTGGCAGCCCGCGGCGCCGCGGCACGAGCAGGCATTTCCCGCGCCGCCGGTTTTCCGCGAGGCGGGATGAGGAGCGCTGCTGCGCCATCGGCAGGCGAGTCTTGCTGCGTTTCAAGCCCCACTGACGATGTTCACCTCTTGGTTCACTGGGGTCTGGCAGGGCAGGGGCAAGGCGAGTGCAAGCGCCAATCCGAGCTGTGCCGCTGATGGGCTGGCCGCCGCTTCCTCAACCATCTCCTGCTGCCGCCCGGTTGCAGTTGCGTTTCATGCCGCGTGCAATGCTGTGGTGCCTCACACGTCGGCCTGAGGCCGATTTGTACTGCAGCAATATTCTATCAAACAGTTTTTAAAACTAATCAAGTTGAATTGCAACATTCCTTATATCGTATTGAGAATGAGCATGCTGAAAGATTTGGTTTCCAGCTGCGACATGCGCTGCTCCAGTGCTGCCGTCTTGCCGGTGCTCTGCTTATGCATCTTTGACAGCTGCTTTTTGAGCTCAGTGTTGTCCGTTTCCATCATGGTGATATGGAAACCCTGTCCTCCTGCACCTTCGTGTTCAGGCTGGCCAGTTCAGCATTGAGCCTGGTGACCTCAATGGAGCTGCGCTCGATGTCCTGATCATGTGCATGCACCTTCTTCTTCAGGCTGGCCACATCATGCATGGCGTTCTTCAGGTCTGCATACTGGATCGTTCTCTGGCCCTCCTGCATCTCCGTCACCTGGGCTTTCACGCCGTCCAGCAGTCGCAAAAAAAATAACAAAAAATAAAAAAACGCCAAATTTTTGGGTTCTCATGTGCAGGCTGCACGAGCACCGACCGGAGGGGACGTGAAGGAACCGGAAACGCGCTTCCAGGCCATCACTGACTTCATGAAGACCGTTTTCAAAGTGGTAAGTGGTAGTGGTGGCCCGCGGCTGGGCGGGCTGCTGCGAAAGGGCTCCTACGGCATACGCAAGCCCTAAACAAACCCTAAAGGGCCTCCGGCAGCGTCTTATACGGCTGGTTCGATGGTGGCCGTCAAGGTGGGGACGAGCAGCGTCTGAGCTGCTGAAACACCTCAGCGTTGCGAGATGCTCACAGCTTGCGTGCCACAGCATGCCTGTTGCTGTTTTGAGCGGCCCTCGCAGACCCTCGCTTGTTGTGCTGCCAGGGGCTGCTGCCCGGCATACACTTTCTCACACATGCGTTCACGCTTGCTGCAGATTGTGACGCACCGCGGTGCGCCGGCGGAGAACACGGCCGCCAAGGAGGAGCTGGAGGCCACCCTGGGGCAAGGCCTGGTGTAACCCCCACATTGTGCGCACCTACCGCTACATGAACCAGGCGTGCGCCGAGCAGGTGGGTACGGAAACTTGGATTGCTACATGTTTGGGCTGCTTGCTGCAAATAACATCGCTGCGCTGTCGACAGAGAGTGCGGCACTCAGCAGTTGACGTGATGCAGGATTGCCCCGCTGCTCTCCAGCAGCGTGCTTGCAGCTGCATGCTCGGAGCTGCAAGCGTCCATTACAAATCCATCTGCCCTTGCTTAACAGATAACGAGCGCATCCCTCCTGCAGGTGGTGCCGCTGCGGCGGGAAGTGCAGACGAGCAGCTTCCACACTGGCAGCTCGGCGGGCTGGCTGTCAACCGCTGACTCGCGCAGTGGCAGCAGCACAGCCGGCATTGGCAGCAGTGCAGGCGGCAGCGGCGGCTGCGGGAGCAGCAGCGGAGGCAAGAGTGGCCGCAGCAGCGGCAGCATTGCGCCGTCGGGGCCGCTGAACATGGAGACGTGGATCGTGCTGGAGCTGTGTGGCCGCGGATCCCTCCAGGGTGGGTCATTCTTGTGTCGCCCGTTTCATATCGGTCTCTGGGGCAGTTGCGAGGCAAGATAGATCTATCTATAGAGGGGTGCGAGGATCTTTAATGCGGCAGTAGTCCTTGAACAGCAGCTCCCGTGGAGGTCATCCTTGATCCGGCACCTGCCGCCCTGCACATGCTTGCCATCAGATCCGCTTAGTGCAGCGGCCGGTCCGCTTCTCTGGCACCGATGATGCGACTGTCAGGCAGGGGCGGCAGCCAGGTTCCTGCTCACCGCGGGGCACGACTGGGTTCAGACAGAACCTGCATGATTACGAGCCGCCATGCTGCGTACTCAAGCTCCAATTGCTGACCTGCCGCAGGCCGCCATCAGCGAGGGCGAATTCCGGCAGGGCAGGCGCCTGGTGTGTGATCCGCTGCCGGTCATGCCGGCGGTGCTCGGCACCGCCATCCAGGTGAGCGCTCCGAGCTCCAAACCACAGCTCACTGATGCCGAATGGCAGCGAGTGTTGAGATGCGCCTCCTGTGACCGCTGCTAGTGCCCGTCGCAGATGGCCGTGCCAGAGTGTGACCGCGCTCTGGGTTGGCAACAGTCGGTTGCCAGTTCCATCGCAAATTTTCCGCGCGCTGGCGTACCTGCACTTCAAGGACGTGCTGCACGGGGACCTGACTGGCAGTGCTGCTGGTTTAGGGTTTAGGGGACCTCGCCGTGCTGCTGGCGGAGGATGCGGCGGCGCGCTGGGGCTTCACTGCCAGGGTTTTGGGTAAAGGTTGCGATCTTGATTAGGACAGTCATCTCGTAAGCTCTTGGACGGCATACAAATGGGCTTGGTTGTTTCTTTGAGGAGCTGGCGAATGCCCGCGGCAGCATCGGCATTGTGTGCACCCTTGCGTTGCTGGTAGTGCTCGAGCACAAACCCTGCACACGGGCAATGTGACAGGCCAAATACTGCTTTCAACCAGATTCTGCGGACCCGTTCATGGTGCCAGAACGTCCTCGACGCTGACTCCCGCTTGCACACAGGTGTCGGACTTTGGCCTCAGCCGCGCGCACAGCGCCGCGGACGCAAACGACACCGAAACCTTTTGGCACAGTGCGTTCCCGTTGGACCGTCCGCTAGCTTCTCCACTTTGGGCCGTTGAGACGGTGTCTGCCCCAGCCTGAACAGCAGTGAATGTCGCTTAGACCCTAAACCCTGCCCCAGGCTTCCTGTATGCACCCTGGGGCCTCAGCCCACCCGCTGCAGCTTCGCAGCCTGTGCTTTCCTGTTGCAGCTGTCTGTTGTTGTGTTGCAGCTGTCTTGCAGCCACGTTGCTGCGCTGCATGCACTGCACAACGGCAATTTGCATGGCAGCAGGTGACGCACATGCCGCCGGAGCTGCTGGCGGAGGGGCGCCTGTCCAAAGCGGCCGACGTCTACGCCTTTGGCGTCGTCCTCTGGGAGCTGTGCGTCCCTCCATTCTTCCCTACATCCCTCCTTTCATTGTTCCCTACATCCCTCCTTCATTGAGCCCTTGCCATCATCACTCTTACCTGGGGTCCACACCCGGCCTTCCCACAGATCAGGACCCAAGAAACGTGCAGCCTCGATGCAGTCGCTGCTCCCGCACAGTGCGAAGGCCCGCCCTGCCTGCCAGCTGGCAGCGGCCGATATTGAATTCAAAGGAGTTACCTTCCCACAACCTTCCGCACTGTAGATATGTCGGCGAGCGGCCGTGGGCGGGCCTGCGGCCGGTACACATCTTCGCCAGGAAGACGCGCGACGGCGCGCGCCTGTCCTGGCCGCCCGGCGCGCCCAAACCCTACCGTCGTCTGTCGGACGCCTGCCTGGCGCCGGACCCGGAGGACCGCCCGCCCTCTGCCGCTGTCGAGGCCGCGCTGCAGGTGCGGCGCTGGACGGCTGCTCATTGGCGGACATAGAGAGCCTATGGTAAGCCTTTGGTGTCTTCCTGCTCATTTGGTGTGCTGGGGGAACAGCAGCACGCGGCTGCAGCAGCGATGGCGTCACCTGCGGCGGCAGCCGCAGCCGCTGATGAGGCACTTTGGGGTCACTCTTGTTTCTTCACCGGCGCAGGACATGATTGACGCGCTGCAGGGTGGGCAGTTGGACGCGGGGCAGCCCGTCGCCTGCTATGACAACCGCGCAAGCTGCAGGGACTGCAACGCCATGCAGTCCGCTGCGCCGCAGCCTGCGCCGGCCTGATGAGCTGATCGGGGGGATCTGCTGCTAAGCTGGCGGCGGGAATCGGTCAGGATCTGATCACTATGCTGGGTTTTTAGCTGGGGCTCATCTGTGCATCGATGCCTGAAGCGCTGGTGACGCTGCCGGCAAAACGCGGGCCTTCCACGCTTCCAGTGAACTTTTCATCAGTCGCCGCGCAGTTTGAGGGGCGGCAAACACGCTCAACCGTCTGCCTTTCAGGGTCAACGTTCACCTGGTTTCGACAACACTTTGCTGCTGTTGCAGTTCATGTACGGATTCAAGTGCTAAGTCATATACCTACTTCCACGATTGACTGGTTCAGAGGTGGTGTGCAGAGGTGTCAGCCATGCCTCGTATTCTGATGGGCGCCTTCCAGGATCTAGCATGTAAATTTCATTTCCACACGTCAACATCGCTGCCGTCCTGTGCGTGTTGTTAGGAAGTGTCAGAGGAATTGCAAGTGAATCGCACTCGTTTCTGAACTCAACGAGACCCAGGTCCCTACCGATGCATCACATATGTTCCTGCGAGTGTGCAGCACCCCTGATCTACATGTCCTGCAAGGAGCGCTACTGGTAGCCAGATGTTGTGCACATGCTGCAGACATAAGCACCCCATCAGTGCACTGGGCACCACGCTGCCGGTTGAATGAATTGCCTTAGCCATGAGCCGCCTGGTTTCCAATGTTCCTTCCATCGCCGCCGCCGCAATTCCTATGCTCGTTCCGTCACCGCCAGTTTACTGCTGTACACCCTCGAGCAGCAGGCCTTGCATGTGGGCTTCAGGCCGTGCATTTGTCTGCGGCACTTGGCGAAGCTCTCGCGCGGCTTGACCTGGAGACCAAAGCACATTGTTTGATTCGAACGCCAGCAAGTTGGTACAGACACGAAGACACAGCCCGCCAATCGCCCTCGAGTGGTGTACGCAGTCGTCTGACGATGATACGTGGCCAGCTCGCCGCTCCGGAGGGTTTTAAACACGAGCTGTGTCCCTGGCGGGAGAGTGTGAGCATGCAAAGAAGTACCCATGGACATCACGACATGCTAAGCGAATTCTACAAGAAGGGATGATACGCGCCGCTTGCGGGCACTGAGGGCGAGTCCCGCGACGCACCTCGCAGCATGCAGAGCACAGCTTTTGTGAGATGCGGAGGATGGGCTCCGAGCCCCGCAGTTCCAGCTGGTACTGTTCCACTCTGCGCTTGTGGCACTGCTTGCACAGGCTTGCGTGGCCGTCTGCGGCGGCTCTCCGCCGATAGAACTCCCACAGCGGCTTCACCTGTGCGACGTGTCGGATGCTGGTGCCCAGATCGCCCGGATAGTCAGGGCGCAGGAGCATGCGCTGCCAGTGAGGGGCATCGGTTTTCGGGATGCTCGTAGATGAGTGCACCTTCTGACCATTCTCGGGCCCGTTGCACCTCCAGAAGGGGACAGCGTGGCGCGCGGCACCGCAGCGGCCATGGCCAGCGCGGTTCCGCAGAACAGAGCATCAGAGCGAATTACGGCAGGACGCTCATTGCCAGGAACTGCCCACCTGCCGGCAGCTGCAGCAGGCTTTGGAGTCGTCGTCCAGGAACTTGCGCGCTGCGGCCGCCGCGACGGCGTGCCTGCGAGCCAGCCGCTTCGCCTCATACTCGCTCTGGCAGGCCCTGCAGACACAAAAAGCACAGACTTCGATCAGATCTGCATCTGGCAGTCCTAGTCTACCAATAGAGGAGGGCAGCCCGGCAAGCGCCTGGTCAGTCCGTGCTCATGGTGCTGGTTTCCTTTTGTTGAGAAATGTCAGGAACTGGTGGAAGCTGCATCTGCACAGCGGCCGCAGGTCTCAAGGATCCTCTGTCGCGCGTGCTGGGCTGGCGCTAGTCCAGATGCAGCTGTTGCGCTCGCTTCCGGTCGGCAGGGCATGGCAGGGTTTAGGGTTTAGGGTTTCTGCAGGCGCGGTCGTGGCTGATCAGCTGAGCAGCCGCCGGCATGAACGGCATGACGAACCACATTCTCTATATAAACACTTTTTTTAACCATACCAGACTATAGTAGCATATGGAATGCTATCGAAATTATAAATTTCGTTTTCTTTTGAAATAAACTTTTCCTTCAAAACTTGCAGGCGCGGTCGTGGCTGATCAACTGAGCAGCTGACGGTATGAACGGCATGACGAAGCTGCACCACATGGGCCCACCGCAACGGCATGCTACAGTGGCAGGGTTGCTGGGTGCGTCAACCGAGGACATCGTCGCACGTGTTGTTGCTCGAAGCTCGTGTTTCTCTACCCTGCCCCGATGATGTGCCAACAGCACGCAGCTGCTCTACTTTTGGTAGGAAAAAACATAGTTGACCACGTTTGTTCCTTGTGCTAATAAAATAAAATTTAGCTAATTTTATTAGCAGAAATCGCACCTGCACGTGTAGCTGCGGCCGCTGGTGCACTTGTGGTCCTTGGTGAACATTTCGGCAGGAAGCGTCAGGCTGCACCGCCTGCATGTCTGTGGCTCGCGCGTCGGCGGGTACCTCGTCCGGTCTGACGCGCCACCCTGCGTCGGCCTGCGAGCCCTCAAGCATACATGTAACATGTCTGTATCATCGGTCCAGTGTGTTCCCACGAGTAGGGTAGTAAACTCTAAACCCTAAACCCTAACAACGCGCACGATTCAGGCACAAGAGCAACCTGCCAATGAGCCATCTCCACGGCCTCTGGTGCTGATGCGCTGCGATTCCTGACGGCAGAGGAGCAAGTCCCGCCATCGCACCGTGGTTGCCGAGGTCTGCGCTGCTCATACCGCCTCGCCCTGCAGCCGAAGCAGTGGGTGTGGCGGCCGTCCGGCGCCTGCCGCACCACGGGAAACAGCCGTATGGGATACTGGCGGCCGCAGTCCACGCAGCGCTTGCAGTTGCCGCCTGCGGCGCCGGCGCCGGCGGCGCCGCCACTGGGCTCCCGAGCAGTTTCTGCTCCTGCGGCGTGTGCCGCCGCGGCGTTTGCGTCCCCAAAGCCGTGATCGAATGCTCCCAGCTGACCCTGCTGCAGGTTCATGTGAGCGTCAGTGCGTTGCCGCCGGTAGCAGAGAGGGCCACCTCATTGAGCTCGAGAGCGACAAAATGTGTGGGGAATCCTTTTTTGGAGTAGAAAATTGATGTGTGTGATGTCGCTAGCACCGTCCCAGTGCTAAATTGCCTCACCTCAGCAAACGTTTTCTGGAGACGCTCCTCAGGAATAGAATGGCGGGTCGCAGCACCCGCGCAGCACGCCGGCAGCCGGCGGCGGCTGCAGCTGGCCTCCGTGGCTGAATGCGGCGGGCGGTGCATGCAGCAAGCAGTGTGGCATTTCTCGAAGCGCTGTCTGTGGCGGTGGCACGGAAATTGCGCTGCCGCTGCTGCCGGCTGCGGCAACTGTGCCATACGCTGCACGTGCCGCACTCCGCTGCCGGCGTGCGTGGTAGGCCTGGCTGCCAGCATCGCACTTGCCTGCTGCTTTCTGCAGGAATCCCGCAGCTCCGATACCCTATGCAGCGGCTGCTGGATGGGTGGAACGCTGAACTGCCACGGCAGCACGCACTTCGGCGTCAGGACCCTTGCTGCGTGCAGCGTTCAGTCTGTGATTTGAAAAGAGGACTCGCCTTGCAGAAACAATCCACGTGGCTAATCAAATGCGCCCGTCTCAAGTGCTGCGCAATCAAGTCCGGTGTCGGAACAGGATGTTGAAGGAATGGCTGCCGCTGTCGGTGAGTTGCGGCTCAGGCGGTGCTGGTCGCGCCGTATTGCTGCAGGCATGCAAGCCTGGATGGGCATTCACACTGCCGAGCATACAGCTTGAAGACGAAGCGAAATTGAGTGACGTACTATTTGGAATCTGCGATCAGCAGATCAGTCTATGACAGGAAACCTTGGCGTGCACTTGAGCCCACCAATGCTTCCGCTTACTGCTGAATAGTGATATGGCACCAGGTCCTGCCACAAGACCTTTGCAGACAGAAGCTGCTTGGTGCACTGCTTCACACAGCAGGCTTGATCTCGCACACGAACGCAGGCAGTGAGCATGGCGAAGATATGCACCCAATATGCATCGCTCTGGCCTCTGCAGACTGCTTTGCCGCCATCTCACATCACCCTCCAACAAAATGAGTGCAAGACTTCGGGATCACTCGCCTCCATGCTGCGTCTCATTCGCCGCTGCGATATGCTGCGGCACCCCCCCCGCCC
>JAABUL010008124.1_pt1 | contig 10845 bp, 9 predicted proteins | sample 5559151 | NCBI WGS metagenome assembly JAABUL01 (sample SAMN10711876, study PRJNA513368) | rock metagenome | isolation source: Antarctica rocks | place: Antarctica: Victoria Land, Pudding Butte sud | reverse complement strand
ATCCTTTTTATCCTTATAAAGATCTTTACTAGATATCTTATATATTCTAATTCTTTATCCTTATAATAATTAGGGCCTTTTATACTAATATATCCTTTAATATCTATTAGCTTATCTCTCTTATCTAGAGGATAACTAGCCTTCCTAGTCTATTCTAAGATATTACTATTAATAGTAGTATAGTTCTTCTCTCTCTTATAACCCCTTAAAGGTTTATTTAAGCTATTATTATAATCTTATTAAGGTTCTTAAATCCTATTATAATCTTCCTTTATCTTAACTTTATAATAATAATATAATACTTTTAATATCTTCTAAAAATATATTAATTATAACTAAAAATAGACTACTATTCTTATATAAGTAAAAGAATTAAAGTTATTATTATTATAATTAGTAGTTAAAAGAGTTATATAGTAATATAATAATAATCTTATTTATAATAAGATTAATTCTTAAGGAATATAAAAGATCTTTTATAAGAGTCTTTTATACTATCTCTTCTAGAAGACTTATAAGCCTTATATATTATTTCTCCCTTTAACTTTACTATATAAATAAGATATATACTAAGAGTATACTTTAAGCTAGTTATAATACTTATTTACTTATAATACTTTAGTACTCTTCTAGTATAAAGTAATTATAAGGAATTACTAAGACTACTAAGCTACTAATTCTTAGTAATTTAGTTCTAAAAGTTAAAGTTATAACTAAACTCTTATATTATTAATAGTATACTATTAATAGTAATATACTTAAAGACTTAGTAATTTAACTTTAAAAGTTAAAATTAAAATCTAACTTAATAGTTAGTTTATTCTAGTAATCTCTTATACTCTTTTAATATTCTTATCTATAAATAGAAATCTTATATAGTTAGCTTCTAAGGTTAACTTAGAGCTCCTAGGACTCCTAGGAGTAGTTAGGCTAGAATACTTACGCCTAAGCCCTTAGAGTTAATAATTAAATAATCCTAGACGCCTTAGAAGTCTAGGTAAGCTTATATTAAGTAGGTACTATTAGGTATTAAGCTAAGATCCTTATAATACCTATATATAAGCTTTCTATATAATTTATATATTATATATTAATTATTATAACTCTTATACTTAAGGGCCTTAAGTATATAATATATAATATATAATTACTACTATTATACTCTTAAAAATAGGCCTATTATTTAAGGTCTACTTATATTATATACCTAATACTTTAAATTAAATTAATTAATTTTAAGTATTAAATATCCTTAATATTAAGAATTATTTTAAGGATAATATCTTAAAGGTTACTATTAATTATAAATATTATAATATCTAATCCTTAAGACTTAAAGAGATTAGCGCCCTTAAGATAACTTATCCTTAAAATTTAAAGGATTTAATATTAAGTCTTTAAGGGAAACCCTTCCTAATATTATAAAAATTAAGACTTTTAGTAGAATAGTAAAAAATTTACCTTCCTAGGAGTTACTCTTAAAGCTTAAGGTATAATATACTTCTTTAACTTATTTTTAAGCTACTTATAAGCCGCCTTAAGGCCTCCTTTAAGCTACCCTTAAGGCCCGCCTTTAAAGCCCGCCCTTAGATCTACCTTAAGCCTACTCTAGGTCTTCCTTATATAAATCTAGAGGCCTAAATAAATCATATTATATCCTAGGTAGATCCTAGGTTATATAAGTTCCTAAGGCGCTTAGAGGATATCTAGGAGCTAGTAGGATCCTATTTTTATTTATAGATACTCTTATACTTATTTAATACTCTCTTAATACTCTTATATTATATAATCTTACTTCCTTACTACTTCCTTTAAAGTAGCTCTACTCTCTTTCCTAATTAAAAAGAATAATCTTATATTCTAAGTTTAATATATATATATATATAAGAGATATAGATAAGAAAAAGATAATAAAGAATAATAAAGAATAGAATAAGATAAATATAAAGAATATTTAAAGTAAATAGGATATATATATATAAAAAAAAAAGGAAAGTATTATTATATATTATATATTAGCTAGTAGTTAAACCTTAAATAGTTAAAGTATAATATAGATAAATAAGTAAATAGGATATATAGGAAGGAAAAAGAAAAGTTCTACTATATAATATATATTACTTAGTAGCTAAACCTTAAATAGTTATAGTACTATATAGATAAATAAGTAAATAGGATATATAAGAAGGAAAAAGAAAAGTTCTATCATGTAATATATATTACTTAGTAGCTAAACCTTGAATAGTCATAGTACTATATAGACTTTACGGAGTCGAATTCAAGTCTTGGCATGATTTTCGGACCTAATATCGCTCCGCGGGACAGGTTTCCGCGACTCTTCTAGAGCCAACAATCGGTCTAGAAATTTGCGTCATCGATGGTATGAAATTCGATCTTTTCTTTTCCAATCAATGACCCTCACTGACACACTATCTGTCAATAAACTTCTTCTCGGTATACAAAACAAGCACTCTGCCGATCAAGTCTCACTCTAGTAAGAGTGGTTATCACAGAGTAACGAATACAAGCTCTTCATTGATTACACCCGTCAGCGCCTCGCCCATAGCCTTGACACGCGGTGCTTACGACTTTCACCCCTTCCACTTGACTCACTGTTTAACGACGATATGTCTACCGTCACAGAAATTACCGATGATTCCATATTTCACTCTCGCATCTCCTCTCTCCCGCCTACCGCCCTTGCCGTCATATCTTTCCACACACCATGGGCAGCACCCTGCAAGCAAATGCACCTCATTCTGGAAACACTCGCTACATCTTACCCTCCACAGTCTCCTCCGGTGATCTCTTTCCTAAGCCTTGACGCCGAGGCATTACCAGACATTTCAGAGTCTTATGAGGTTACTGCCGTGCCGTTTCTAGTCTTACAGCGAGATGGCAAAGTCGTTGAGAGCCTCAGTGGAAGCGACGCATCAAGAGTCCGGGACGCCGTGGAGAGGAATGCGGGCAAGGGAGGGAATACGGGGAAGCTTGGACTGCCGCCTGCGCTGGAGGTGAAATCGAGAACGAATGGGGAGGCGGGACAGCAAACGGAAAAGACTAAGAACTTGAGCAGCTATGCTCCAGACAGCAATGACGCCGCAACGGCGCCCGAGATGTCATCTACCGAAGGGCAAAAGGAAGATCTGGACACGCGGTTGGCAGACTTAGTGAAGGCTGCGCCTGTAATGCTGTTTATGAAAGGCACACCAAGTACGCCCCAGTGCGGCTTTAGCAGGCAGCTTGTTGGGCTACTGAGGGAGAAGGGTGTAAGATATGGATTTTTCAAGTAAGACTGTCATCGACACTAGGAATGGAGGATCCGATACTAAACGCTTCCAGTATACTCGCCGACGAAGAGGTAAGGCAAGGGCTGAAGGCTTGGTCCGACTGGCCAACGTTTCCACAATTGTACCTCAAAGGAGAGCTTGTTGGTGGCCTTGATATTGTGAAAGAGGAGCTGGACAGTGATCCAGAATACTTTTCCGAATTTCAAGCAGCGCCAAAGGGAAAAGGTGGTATGGCCGCGCCGGAGGCTCAAGTGGAACCGGTCACTACTTGAGAAAGAGAACCAATTGGGTTGAAAATACCACCGTGAAGAAACGACAGCCACGAATATCATGGTTTCGGCCAAAGACGGGCCGCAGTATCTTATCGATATTATCTATTTAGGAAATCCTCTGTAGAAGTCCGATACTTGTCGCGAACGTAACGTCTAACATCTTATTCATCATACAGATTATGTATACGAAATTACAAGTTTTCCTAATCTGGAAAGGTTGCGGCCGCGGAACGGCAAGCGCGATGGTTTCGGTCATTGTCAACTTGAGGATCAAAGAACATCCCTGACTGGTGATTTCCCTCGTTGCCTTCAAACATGAATCTGAGCAGCTGAAAGGAGCATCCATGGAATGTCTGGGGGTGGCGAGCATCTCAAAGATGAGGTATTCTGCAAATATCACTGTAAAATGCGCGACGTTGCTGACAGCATCAGGGTTCGAGGATGCAGGTAGTGACGGCCGGAGCTATCGCCGGCCTTGTGTCACGGTAGGCAATCACACTCGCCTCCGAGCAATACTCTCTCGCTCATGGCGTTCTAGATTCTGCATAGCTCCGCTCGACGTCCTTAAGATCCGGCTTCAGCTCCGGATTTATTCTCTCTCCGATCCCATAGATGCAGCTCGCAAGGCGCGTTATGGCACGGTTGCGACGTTCAAGAACATTCTTCGAGATGAGGGTGCGACTGTGCGTATTGTTCTCGCCAAAGCCACCGCTCAACGCCACGCAGCGCTGATTTGTATAGGCTTTTTGGAAAGGCAATCTAAGCGCAGAACTGCTCTACATAAACTACGGCGCACTCCAATTTTCCACCTACCGCCTCACCACCCAAACCCTCCAGCCTTTCGAACTTCCCAATGGCGCCGAAGCTTTCATATCCGGTGCCGTCGCAGGAGCATCAGCGACCACCCTCACCTACCCGCTCGATCTCCTCCGCACCCGCTTCGCAGCACAAGGCCCAGACAAAGTCTATGCTAATCTCAGGCGTGGGATCGGCGACATCTGGCGTGAGGAAGGGCCGAAAGGATTCTTCCAAGGCTTGCGCGCTGGAGTGGGCCAAGTGGTACCGTACATGGGTCTTTTCTTCAGCGCCTATGAGGCTCTTCGTCCACCCCTGGCTGCGCTATCTTTGCCTTTTGGATCTGGGGACGCCTCGGCTGGTGTCGTTGCGAGTGTTTTAGCGAAGACTGGAGTATTCCCACTCGACTTGATTAGGAAACGACTGCAGGTGCAAGGCCCGACCAGAGCACGATACGGTGGAGGGAAGATTCCCATCTATGAGAAGGGCATATGGAGAACGGGCAGAAGCATCGTTCGGCAAGAAGGATGGAAAGGGCTGTATAGAGGGCTCGGAGTTGGTTTGGTCAAATCTGCGCCGGCTAGTGCAGTCACCATGTGGACATATGAGAGAGCACTCAAAATCATGAAGGAATGGGATGAGGTCATTGAAGCCACTTGAGCTGCAATAATGTCGAGCCTGAAATCCCTGCTAGTGCCTAATTTGACCATCGCCGGGGTAGTCAAGGTGTCTGAGAAAGTGGTTGTAATTACTGAGGCGCCGGATCGTATCCCATATCCTGGCAAGGCACTCGTTTCAGGGGTTTTTGCCGTGCCAAATTTGCCACGATGTGGGATAGCCTTAAGTGGCTGCTGATACTATATTTATACTCGCCTTGGTGAGTCTAAACACAGAAGTCAGTAAGTTCTTCATCACTGGCCGATCTATGATCCCAGTGCAGGGTCACATCTCTCGTGACATTACTGTCATGGAAGTCTTAAGGTAGTTTTCAAAACTATCAAATGCACTGCGGACCGCTCTTCCGACTACCTGCGCAAGTCTTGGTCACGCCTTTCGGCTTATTTCGTAAGACGCTCTACAGTTCAGAAGTCCTCGGGACGTATCTACTACCTGTGCGAGGCTACTATAAACACCCTCATAGCCATTACTTGAGTGCAAGCGATGGCTTCCAACGAGACCACGATTGACCTTCATGACGCTACGAGCAGTGTCTATGACTTGAAATCATTCCTCGAACTCATCGAATGCAGGGCAGGCTATTCATTCACCGTTCGCTCCTGTTCTGTAGCCAGTCCTGGAGGAAGCACCCACCGACGAGCATTGGCTAGACTGTGATCTTCACGAACCGTGGTACACTGCGCTGACGAGGATGCCTCAGAGACCCTCGAGAGCTTTACACGATTATTGGGTCCATCGGCATGCAGTACGGCGAAGGGGCCGATAGTGTGGCCTATCGAATACTGCGAAAGAGCACTTTCAGTAATTGAGCAAAAGACGTTCCAAAAAATCTATAGAGCAGTCATGCCTTCGGCTGCTTCGGAGGGGCGTTAAGGTCCTTATACCTTGCTGTGTTTGATCTTCTGGTCTTCATTCACCAGTCCTTGAGGGCATTTGATAAGTCGCATACATTGAAGACCGCATGGCAGACCATCCATTTTCTTTCTTGTCTCGAAGTACAGCTCTGGCAGTAGAGTACATGAAAAGGTAGACGATCACTAGTGGGAAAACCGGTTTTACGAACTGGGAATAGATGTGGTGGCTATCTGGGAGAGAGTAGAGAAAATGAAAGATAGACATCAGATCAGGCAAAGCTTTATGTATCGTGACCTCAGCCTTTGACCTCAAGCAAAGTCGTCACCAGAGGTTGTGGAGCAAGTCGGGGTAGATAACAGTCGTGGGACATCTCCATGTCATTTCCCTCAATATAGAGCTACAACTATGTAGGAACCTACAGTAGCGAAAAAGATGCGGTTGGGTTGTATCAAAAGAGTGAGAGGCTCTGCTCGGTGACGCACTTGAGCAGCTCTTCGTGGTCAGCCTTGGCATTTGGCTCCCGTTTATACCTCCCTTCTTGGCCTCGGAACACGTTTGATCACATCTACCGATTTGTTTGTTCGTGTTGAAGCTGTGAAGGTCATGCAGGAACATGATTTCTCACCGTAGTTCCACCACCGAATCCACTCTGAGGAACCGATCAATCTAGGCTTCACCGTCCTACACGCGCTTCCCTTCTGCCTCGAGATACCCATACACAGTTCCCGTTCTCATACCGAGACTACTGCCCTGTCGCCTATACAGAAACGGGCACAAGCCCAGAAGAAGTGTTCCAACTCAAAGTCTACTCCATCAAGACATCCTCGATAATAGGATACCATCGTGGCGGTTCAAGGCTACAGGATCAACAATAGAGAGACACTGAGGACCTGAGAAGATGGTGGCTCCCGACGACCCGACCCAGCCAACATGGAAGTTCACTCAGTAAGTGTCAAGCTAGAGCTTTTCATGGTGTCGCCGAGAGTGAAGCCCTCACGTCTTCGAACATGTGCATGTTGGCAAAATCATTGACAAATCGATCACACAAATGGGTGATACTCAGCTTGACGAGGGATTCGATCCAGAGCTTAGGCATTGGCTGAGTTGTGAATCTAGGTGCTTTGGCGACAAAGGCGATGTAGAAGACATTACAGAAGGTCAGTGTTGATCATAGGTGATGTTTCTCTCCGGGGACCACGCTGACAGCTGATCCTAGCGGATATAATATCGACTGTCGAGTTCGATCACACAGGAAATTATTTGGCTACAGGTGACAAGGGGGGGAGGGTGGTCTTATTCGAGAGAAACGAATCGGTAGGTGATATCCTGAGCAAGAAAGCCTACTAGGCTTGCGAAGCCGAAGATCTACGGAGTTGACCGTTGGCAGAAGAAAACATGCGAGTATAAGTTCCATACCGAGTTCCAATCTCACGAGCCGGAGTTTGACTACCTTAAATCCTTGGAGATAGAAGAGAAGATCAATAAGATCAAGTGGTGCAGGAGACAAAATGCATCCCACTATCTTCTCTCAACGAATGACAAGACGATCAAGCTTTGGAAAGTCTTTGAGAAGTCGTTGAAGGTCGTAGCGGAGAACAATCTCTCGCACGATCTCACCCCTGGTGGTGCCCTCGGCGGAGGTGGAGGCGCTCCGCGACCGAACCCCAATGTTTCTTTCAAGGACGCATCGTCACTAAAGCTTCCCCGCCTGACACATCATGATACCGTTGTTGCTGCGGTTCCCCGTCGAAACTACGCAAACGCCCATGCGTACCACATCAACAGCATCTCTGTCAATAGTGACGGAGAAACCTTCATCAGCAGTGATGACTTGCGGATAAATTTATGGAATCTTAACATACAAGATCAGAGCTTTAATATCGTTGACATAAAACCTACGAACATGGAGGAATTGACGGAGGTCATCACCGCTGCCGAGTTTCACCCGCAGAGTTGCAACTGGTTCATGTATGCGAGTTCAAAAGGCACCATTAAGCTTGCGGACATGCGAGAGAACGCTCTTTGCGATCAGCATGCAAAGCGTAGGTTTCAGATCGTCATCTGCGAGATATGTAACAGCTGATGTAACGTGTGCAGAATTCGAGCAAGAAGAAGACCCTTCGGCCCGCTCATTCTTCTCAGAGATCATATCCTCGATATCGGACGTACGATTTTCACATGACGGCAGATATATTCTATCACGCGACTACCTGACCGTCAAAATCTGGGACGTCAACATGGAGCGGACGCCCGTCAAGACCATACCGATCCATGAGCATCTGCGTCCCCGACTTTGTGACACATACGAGAACGATAGCATTTTCGACAAGTTCGAAGTCGTCTTTTCAGGAGACGCTAAGAATGTCATGACCGGCAGCTACAACAATAACTTCATGATCTACCCTTCAGATCCAGAAAGGGAAACTGAGGTTGTACTCCAAGCCGATAAATCGGCTTTCAAGCAAAAAAAGATCGGTGTTCCCACCCCAATAAATTCGGCTACGAGCCCTACGAACGGACCGTCGAACAAGAAGGGTTCTTCCCGAGCTGGTAGCCCAGCGGCAGGAGTAGGAGGCCAGGGCGGGCGAATGAAGAAAGAGACGGATGCAGACCAAATCGATTTCAACAAGAAGATCTTACACATGAGCTGGCATCCATTCGAAGATAGCATAGCGATTGCGGCGACAAATAATGTAAGTCTCGGAGCCCCTTTTCGCTTCGCGGCCAACAATCTAACACTACGCTTGTAGCTTTTTGTGTTCTCGGCATTGTAAGCAAACACTGCTCTCATAAGTTGCGGCTCCCGGTCGGACGCGTCTGTCGACTGCCGATACATGCTTTCCATGCGTGCAACATCGGGGTCCTTTTGTAGGATGAATCACTGAACCTCAACCGGGCAGGCATGAACAGTCTCAGGACTGACTGGAACGGATCTGACCCACCCCGTTTAGCAGAGGGTTCTTTAATGCATGGACGCGGGGGACAGGGTCGCTGTTCCAAGGCATGACTGACGCAAATGCTCTAGAATCTTATGGCGGTTATGAAGTATTGATGGGCAGCCGGATGGTAGAATTATCAAAATCGTAGATAGAGTATTACCAAGTACTTTCCGCTAACTACAAGGTATAACATGTACACAAAGTGACGCCAATCAAAGGACTATTACAGCTCTACCTCATCATAGATTTAGGTTATCTTAAGGGGCTAGGTACCCCTAATCTATTATCTATAATAAGGTTCTAGAACTACCTAGATTATTATATATATATATTAATCTAAAGTCTTCTTTATCTCTTAATAATAAAAAAGAATATATATTTTATAAGATAGCCTTAAAGCTTAATTAATTTCCTACTTATCCTTCTTTTATATATATTAAGGGAGGTATTATAGCTATATCCTTTTTACCTACTTATATACCTCCTATTTACCTAAATATATATCCCTCCGTATTAGATTTAGCTTTATCTGTAAATAGAAATAGTACGCGCGTACCTAATTAAGCTCTAGGCCTATCCTTAATATAATACGCCTTACTAAGAGAGTACTATAACTCCTGAATTCTAGGGGCGAGCTCCCTAGGAAGTTAATACCTTAAAGCGATTAGAATTAGCTAACCTAGCTAAGTTTATTATCTATTAAAGATAAGCTCCTAATAAGTTATACGCTATTATTAAAGATAATAATAAGGTTTTAGAATAATAGCTTACTCTATATTAGCCTTAAAGCTTAATTAGATACATGTATATTATAAACGAAGCTAAACCTAATATAGACAATATATATATATAAGTAAATAAAGGATATATAAGTAAGTAAATAAAGGATATATAAGTAGGTAAAAGGAATATAACTATACTATTTCTTTATATTAAACCTTATTATAAGACTAACTTTAAATAAAAGTTAATTATATAATAAGACTAATATCTTATATTAGATTATTATATATATACGCCTTATATACTATTATATAATCTACTTAATAGACCTTTCTTATAAATATAAGATAATATTAGTATAATATTAGACTATATCTTAGTAGAAATATATTATCTAGATACTCTCCTATATTTTCTTAAGTTCCTTAGAGATTAATTTTAATATATATATCTTTTAAGATATTAAGTTATATTATTTAACTTTATATCTCTTATATATTTAAACTATTAATTAAGAGTTAATAATATTTAATTTTATAATTCTAATCTCTTTATCTTTCTTAAGGAAAAGGTTTAAAGTTATTATAATATTAACTTCTTCTTATAATTTATATATTAACCTTAATAATAATATAAAAGAAGTTCTTTAAGATAATATTCCAAATAAATATTATTAAATTAATATATTATAATTTAATATAATTACTTTAAATATTAATATCAAATATTAAAAGCTTTTTATTAATATTAAAAAAAAGTTATTATTTAAAGAAAGAAGATAAGTTAATTACTTTAATAATTTATATTAATTAACTTTAAAATATTTAAGCTATTAAAGTCTTAATAATAAATATAATTATCATCTTATTAATATTATTATATACTTATATATATATTCTTTACCTAGAAAAGATATATACTAAGGATACTTTTAAGAAGGAGTATATTTATTAATTTTATAAAATTAATATAAAATTAATAATATTTATTAAGTACTTTATTATATTAAAGTCTTATATAACTTATTATATAAATTCTTTAAAAGGTAATTTTAAGGCTTAATAATATTCTTATTAATAAATTTATAATTTTAATAATATTATTTTAACTAGTAACGAGATTAACCTATATATAGTACTAGCTATAAACCTTCTATCTTAATATAAAAGAGCTAATTAATCTTAAACTAATATAGCTAGAATAGAGTTAGGATATAGTATAATTATAAAGCGATTATAAATTCTATCTTATATAGAGTTTTCACGCGCTTACTAATTAGTCCTTAGAACTATA
>JAABUL010008123.1_pt1 | contig 10847 bp, 10 predicted proteins | sample 5559151 | NCBI WGS metagenome assembly JAABUL01 (sample SAMN10711876, study PRJNA513368) | rock metagenome | isolation source: Antarctica rocks | place: Antarctica: Victoria Land, Pudding Butte sud | reverse complement strand
CCTTCCTCGACGTGCGGACGGCTGTGCTGAACGACACGCTCGAAGACGCCTTTCGCCATCGCCACCCCGGCTTCCGGCCCGCCAACGATAACCACAGGTCGATGACAGCCGCGGCCTGATCACCTCCGCCTACGACCAGGAGGGCGTTTCCGCCGTCGTGGCTGAGCGCCATCCCGAGGCGGCGATCGTCGTGCCGCCGCGTTCCACGGCGGTGCCGAGCGACACGGCCCAGACAGCCTCCACGCAGGGCGACCGCCAGTCTTCAGTTCATCGCCGAGCACGGACGTGCGGATTGGCAGAAAGCCTCCGGCTACACGAAGCGGGCTCGCGCCGAGGCGGCCATCGGCAGGTTCAAGCAGGTGATCGGTAACGGGCTGCGCGCGCGCACCGAGCCGCGTCGGGTGACAGAGGTGGACGTCGCCGTCCATGTCCTCAACCGTATGCTGGAGCTTGGACGCCCGATCTCTGTCCGCATCGCCTGAACCCCAGACCGGGCCGGGGCAACTGCGCCCCCATCCCAGGTCCATGCAACACGGCTCCGCCATACCGTGGGTCGCTGATCGCGACCCACGGTATCAAAGTCTGATATCAGCCCGCCCGGCAAAATACCGGGATTTGGATCAGGGCACTTCGCCCTGAGGATACTTTTGAAAGTATTCGATGTCCTCCGGGACGGGCTTCCAATCGGCATTGCCACGCCATTCCTTGATACGGGTCGTCTTCGGCCCGCCATACCGGACGCGAAACAGGACCGATCGGCCGTCCCCGTTGACGAACTCATGCAGTTCTCCCGGCGGGTGCACACAGAACGCTCCCGGCACGATGTCCTTTGTGCGACCGGGGATGTTCATGACGCCCTTGCCCGACACGCACAGGTAGATCTCAGTGCAATCGGGATGCGTGTGGTGCGGACTGATCTGTCCGGCCTCCCAGCACGCGATGGTGTAATCGCCACCATCGACCTCGCCCAGGATGTGCTCCACGTGCTTCTTGTCGTCCCAGCGCTCTTCCTCTGCGAGAATAAAGGCTTCCATGATGCATGCTTCCTTTGGTTGTTCCGGTTGATCTGAGCCGTGTTGGACTGGTCGCGAGCGGGCGGGCAGAAGAACTCCAACATTGTCGGCCGTCCCACCCGCCCCATACCAGGCTCGCTTCAGCTCACTACGGATCGTCCGGCAGGGCTTTGCTTCGACGGTGCGGATGCTGGCGCCGCACCGCTCCCCACCTCCTCGTCGTTCAGCGACAACGGCTTGTCGCGGGTCTCAGGCGCACGAATGAAGCACACACCAAGCACGACGCCGCATGCGGCGAGGAAGAGAAATGCCGGCAGGATCGCCGCCTCCGTCGCCTTTGCGGAGACCAGATTGTCCGACCCCGCGATCACGGCAAGGCAGAGCGGGCCAAGTATCTTGCCGAGACCGTTAGCACTTTGGGCCAGTCCGGAGCCGCGAGCTGCCAGGCGGGTCGGAAAAAGCTCCGGCATATAGGGAGCGAGGTTACAGTAGCCGCCATCGTAGAAGATCGCACCGATGGCGAGGAAAATCACGAAGCAGGGCACCGAACCCAGAAATTCGTTGTGCATCAGTGCGGCCCCGCTCAGTGCGCCCGCGATGCCGAGCCCGATCAGCCGCCCCGACCAGACGCGGCCCACATACGCGGGGATCGTCGAGAACAGCGCCCGTCCGAACAATCCTGCGATGGAGATGTAGACGAAATACTTCGCAGCCTCTCCCGCGTTGACCTTCAGGAGCATGGAGGTGATCGTGGGCCCCCAGAGATACACGCCGTAGCTCGCCGTGCTGATCGTCAGATAGATCAGGACCACGAACCAGAAACGCCCTGGCCGTTTGTAGAGTTCGGTCAGAGAGACCGACGGGCGCTGGGTGACCACGTCCTGAACGGACGGCACGTCCGAGATCGGCACCCCCGCCAGCAATGCGATCGAGCGGCGAGCGTCCTCGGGGCGTTGCTTTGCGACCAGCCATCGCGGCGATTCCGGCATCAGGAGGGCGAATGGGATGCACAGCAGAAGCGGCAGCAACCCCAAGGCCGCCACGCCACGCCACCCCAGAAACGCGATGAGCGCAGCCGTCGTCGAGGCCGCGATCAAGGTTCCGACCGATGGAAACAGCAGCGGCCAACCCAGCAGCTTAACGCGTATCGACGCCGGAGTCAGTTCGGCCAGCATCACCGACTGGATTGCCGCGACGCCGCCGAGGCCCACGCCGACGAAGACCCGCAGGACCGTGAACACCCACCAATCGCCATCGGGCACCAAGGCGATCGCGCCCGCACTGATGGCGCATGCCACGGTCGCCGCTATCAGAACCGGCTTGCGACCAAACCGATCGGCAAGTGCGCCGAACAGCAGCGCCCCTACGATGGAGCCGACACCGCCGCCCAACAGGATCAGCGAGGATTGGAAATATGTCAGGTGCCATTGCGGCCCGAGGGATGCCAGCAGAAAGCCGACAATATAAAAATCATAGAAATCCAGACAAAATCCGGCGCAGATCGTTGCGAAAATGCCATGATAGCGCCGCCCCGGCTTGGCGCGGTCATAGAATGAAAGCATTGTGTTCGCACTCATCGTTTCCCCCTGGTTTCTATAATTACATCGTGTCTTTTCGGCAGAATCTTGTTACTATCCTTTATCGAGAACGTCAGAGAACCTTGTTCTTATTTACATTTCCAGAATATTATTGATCTTCATATTGTTCCCGATCATCTTCGGCAAATGGACAGGGGGCCTATTCGGCGGTCCACCCTCCATCGACGATCAGCGATGCCCCCGTCATGAGGGCCGACGCCTCGCTGGCCAGGAAGACCACCGCGCCCATCAGGTCCTCAATGGTGCCGAGTCGACCGAGCTTGATTCGAGACAGGACATCCGCCTTGAATGCGACATTCTCGAAGAACGGCGCGGTCATCGGCGTTTCAATGAATGTCGGACAGAGCGTGTTGACGCGTATCCGCTCCGGAGCAAGCTCTATCGCCATGGCGCGGCTGAAACCCTCCATCGCCCATTTGCTGGCGCAATAAAGCGACCGCCTGGCGCCCCCCACATGCCCCATCTGCGACGAGACGTTGACGATGGAGCCGGCCATGCCTGCAGACAGCAATCGTCTGGCCACGGCCTGGGCTGCGAAGAACGCGGCCCGCACGTTCAGGTTCATGATAACGTCGAAATCTTCGACCGAAACCTCGACCATCGGCTTCGGCCGGTTCGTCCCGGCGTTGTTGACGAAAATCTGGAACGGCTCCGCCGCCGCGATAACTTCGGACAGCCGGACGAGATCGGTCACATCGAGTTCCAGCACGTCAACCAGCAGATTCCGCTGGCGCAGGGCGGCCGCCGCGGCCCGCAGTTCATCCCCGCTTCTGGCACACAGGGTAACGTGGCCGCCGGCCTCGGCGAGCGCGATGGCGGCGCCGAGGCCGATGCCCCGCCCCGCCCCCGTGACCAGCGCGCGGCGGCCATCAAGCCGAAAGGACGGTGTCGTCGGCAAAGTGGTCATCGTTGCCTCCCGGCATGCTCATGCGTCAACCGCGCCCCGGCCCCTGCCCAAACCCTGGCCCTGGCCCTGGCCCTGGCATCTGGTCGCCGGGCCCGGGCTCCCATGTCATTCCGCAGCGGTTGCATAGGGAATATTCCGCCCGCCATAGCGGCGAACCCGGATGTTCGCCTGCTCGGCATGCCCCACGAAGCCCTCCAGCATGCACAGCCGTGAGCAGTATTCGCCGATGAGCGCGGAGGCCGCATCCGTCGTAACGCGTTGATACGTCACGGTCTTGAGGAACTTTCCGACCCAAAGTCCGCCCGTATAGCGTGCAGCCTTGAGTGTGGGCAGGGTGTGGTTCGTGCCGATCACCTTGTCGCCATATGCCACGTTGGTGCGCGGGCCGAGGAACAGGGCGCCGTAGTTGGTCATGTTCTTCAGGAAGTAATCGGGATCCCTCGTCATCACCTGGACATGCTCGGAGGCGATGCGATCGGCCACAACCAGCATCTCGTCCTGGCTGTCGCAGATGATGACCTCTCCATATTCCTCCCATGCCTTGGAGGCTGTCGCTGCCGTCGGCAGGATGCCGAGCAGCCGCCGGATCTCGGACATCGTCTCCTGCGCCAGTTTCCTTGACGTCGTGAGCAGGATCGAAGGCGAGTTGGCACCGTGCTCGGCCTGGCCCAGCAGATCGGTCGCGCAGATCTCCCCATCGACTGTATCGTCGGCGATCACCAAGGTCTCCGTGGGGCCAGCGAAAAGATCGATGCCCACCCTTCCGAAAAGCTGCCGCTTGGCCTCCGCGACGAAGGCGTTTCCGGGGCCGACCAGCATATCCACGGACCGGATCGACCCGGTTCCGATCGCCATCGCGCCGATCGCCTGGACGCCTCCGAGGCAACAGATCTCGTCGGCACCGGCCATATGCTGTGCGGCCACGATGGCCGGTGCGGGCTTGCCCTGATAGGGCGGGGCGCAGCTCACGATGCGCGCGACGCCGGCCACCTTCGCGGTGACGACCGACATGTGGGCGGACGCGAGCAACGGATATTTACCGCCGGGCACGTAGCACCCGACCGAGTTCACGGGAATATTCCTGTGCCCGAGCACGACCCCTGGAAGGGTCTCGACTTCCAGGTCCAACATTGAGTTTCGCTGATACTGCGCGAAACTTCGGACCTGGTCCTGCGCGAAGCGGATGTCCTCAATGTTGCGTTTTGACAACTGGTCGACGCAGGCCTTGATCTCGGCAGAGGTCAATCGGTAGTCCGTACGATCCCAATTGTCGAACCGGATCGACATCTCGCGGACAGCGGCATCGCCACGCTGCTCGATATCGGCAAGCAGCCCCTCGACCGTGGCGCGAGTTTTCGCCTGGTCCTCGGCGCGCAACGTTGCGTCGCGCCCGCGTTTCAGATATTCAGCCATAATGCGTATCTCCGTGTTACTTGACGGCCTGGGGGTTGATCGGCGAACCGGCGCCGCCAGGCAGATGCAGCGGCGGCGCGCTGAAGAAGAACTCGAAGACCTTGTCTTCGGCACAGTCCTCCGCGAGTTCCTTGAGATAGAAGATCTCGCCCATCGAGATTCCGAGAGCCGGGATGACGACCCAGTGCCACGGCTGATTGGCCTCGTCCGTCTCGTTGGGACGAACCTCGCACCCCCACGTGTCGGAACAGATGGCTGCCACGTCCTTTTCGCGCAGCCAGTAACAGGTCTCGAACGCGAAGCCCGGCGCGGCGCCGCCGGCGTATCCGCTCCAGTCGCGGCTAGCAAGACAACGCTCCTGATGGCCGGTGCGCACAATGACGAAGTCGCCTTTGCGGACCTCGACCTGCTGCGCGGCGGCGCAGGCATTCAGATCGTCGCTGGTGATCGCGTAGCCGTCGTCAAGCCAGCTCACGCCCTTGAACCTGGCCACGTCGAGGAGCACGCCCCGGCCGACCATCTTGTCGCGGACATGCTCGATACCGAGCTTTCTAGCGCCGCGCACATCGACGAGCCCGGCGTCGAAGCCGTTGTACATTTTGTCGTCAAGGATTATGTGGCACAGCGCATCCCACTGCGTCGACGCCTGACACGGCATGTTAATCGCATCGTCAGCGTAGCGCAGATAAGGCGCCGGGTCATCCTGGTTGCCGGACTTCGCATCCGTTCCGGTCGCCAACATGGTATGGATCGGATTCCAGCGCCCACCGAACAGCCCCGACTGGATGGGCTCCTTCAGCGACAGCCCCAACGCGAACACCCGGCCCTTCCGGATCAACCGGCCAGCCTCGACGATGTCGTTCGGCGTGACGTTGTTCAGCGTGCCGATTTGATCGTCCGCGCCCCAACGCCCCCAGTTCGAAAGCTTCTCCGCAGCTTCATAGATCGCGGCTCTATTGACCTTCATGACGCATTTCTCCTGATCACGGATTGCCGGTGTTGGATTTTGGCGGCACGACGGGAACGAGCAGAAACGGGCGCGCGCCTGGCGTAGAGACCAGCGTGGTGGTTCCGTCGTACTCGGGCTTGTCGCGGTCCCCGGGATGCTCATGCCAATAAGGACCGCTGCCGAACTGCTCGCGTCCGTAGGCCGGGGTGCGATCGGGGAGACCGTGGTCGTAGTCGCGTCCCTGGACCGTCAGTGCAAGCCGGTAGCCCAAGGGTACAACGATCGATGTCGGCCAGATCTCGATGTCGACCCCATAGACCTGCCCGGGGACGAGCGGCTCGACCTGGTCATGCGTGTGCCACGGCCGCCACGGCCGGCTTTTCGCGGCATCGGTCTTGCGGTGCGATGCACGCAGCCAGCCCTGCGTGAGAGGCGCACGCGGCTCGAACGCCGAGGCGAACAGGACTTCCTTTCCAGCGGGATCGAGCAGGCTGAAGGTCGCGAAGATGTCCGCGTCCGTCGTCGTAGACGAGACGAACAGCCGCAGCGCGACGGGACCGGTGATCTCCGTCTCGGCGGCGAAGGAGTGGGTGACAAACCGAATGCCGGGCGAGCGTGCCTTGAAGGAGACCTCCTTCGTATCGGCGTCGCCGTCACCACCCAGCCGGAGATCCGACAGGGCGAGCGGCAGTTCTGTCCACTCGGTTCGCGCCAGCGGCCATTCGTCCTCATGTCGCAGTACAAAGTCGTCGACCCGACGCACCTTGAGCTGGACCACCGGCTGCCTGTCCCAACCGTTGTCGGCACCCATCAGGAAGTGATCGAAGAACCGCAGTTGAAGATCCTGGCCATATCGCGTGTAGAATTCCGTCCAGTGTTCGAGCCCATGGACTTCGAGCCATTTCTTCTTGGAACCGGCCTGAAGATACCCCTCGAAATTGCCCCGCGAGTGCAGCGCCATGCCGCCCCAGTTAGACGACGACAGCAAAGGCACAGTCACATCCTCAAGCTTTGCCGACCGCTCGCGGTAGAAATCGTCGCACAAAGGGTGCTCGTTGAGCACGCCTGCCATATCGATCGCCGCAGCGCGCCGCCCCTCGTCGCCGATGGCCTCGTCGCCGGACACGCGACGTCCGTTGTTCGGATTCACATGCGCGCGTTCGTTGCCGTACTGGACGGTATCGACCTGATAGGGCTTCCAGGCCGGTAAGAACTCCGAAACGATACCGCCGGAATGGGTGTATTCCCGGTAGTAGTCGCAAGCGCCCTCCCACGGGCAGATCGCCGCAAGATGCGGCGGTGCCAGGGCGGCCACCTGCCATTGGTTGCTTGCGAGGTAAGAAATCCCCAGAAGTCCAACCTTTCCGGTGCTCCAGGACTGCACCCCCGCCCACTCGATGGCCTCATACAGATCGCGGGTCTCGCGAGGCGAGAAGAAGTCGACCTGCCCGGGCGAACAACCGGTCCCGCGCGTGTCAACGCGCACGACCACGTAACCACGCTTCACCCAGACCTCCGGATCGGCGAACTCCCAGACCTGATACTTGTTGCTCGATCCGGCAAGCGCATCGGCGTGGTTGGTTGAGAGCTCGTGCCACTGATGCGCATAACCAACCGCGAAGGGCAGTCCCTTGCCGTAGGGACCGGCCGCCAGAAGCACCGGATATCGTCCGTCATCGTTCGGCCGGAAGACGTCGGCGAGCAGGACACTTCCGTCATCGACCTGGATCCTGACGTCCCACTCTATTCTCATGTCGTCCTGGACGACGGACAGAATCTCTCTCATTCGGTGTCTCGCTCGGTTCTGTTGGTCGAATTTCTGGTGATGCGACGCCAGGCGCCGATCTCGCACGCGCAATCGCGTGCAAGTCAGCCGGTCGTTACGTCAGAAGGGACTGGTCGTCGGAGGCCGCCGCTTGTCCAACTCAGTGCGAAGGGAATGGCCCGCGGCTTCACCGATCGAAGATCCGGGCGGTTGCGGCATCGATTGCCCGATCACCGCTGCCGCAATGCTCCTGATACATCTGAGCAGGCGCGGCGATGCTGAAATTCGAATGAATTTTGCATCATCGACATGGCGTTACTTCCCCTATCCGATTTTCCGTATCGTTAGGGAAAATCGGAGGTGGCCGCCAAATGCCAATTCGGCATCGGGGTCATGCCGGCCACCGTCGCAGGTGAGGGATTGCCCCACACCACACGGCTCGAACAGCTCAATGCTCCAGAGGAGGACGGTTCAGGCGGCTCCAATTCTCGGCAAATGACGGGTTGCTGTCTATTTGCGAGTTCGGGGCGCCTCGCTATAGTCGCCAGCCGCACGAACCTTCGATACAGATATGACCACGAGGATTCCAGAACGCGGTTCGGGCGCATGTGCTACGGGCGTCGACCCCAATTCCTTTTACAACGAATCGTCACGCGCGGGACCATTGGAATGAACAGCAGACAGCTCCGTTTTTTCCTTGAGGTCGCGGAGCTCGGGAGTGTGACAAGGGCGGCGAACGCTCTCTACATTGCTCAACCAGCACTGTCTCGACAGATCCAGCAGTTGGAAGATGAGCTGGGGGTAACGCTGTTTCACCGTTCCGATAAAGGTGTGACGCTCACTGATGCCGGCCGTCTTTTGAAAGAACGCGCCATTCCATTGGTTCGTCATTTCGAACGCGTACACCAGGAGGTCCGCGACGAATATAACGAACCCAGCGGAGCACTCACTCTCGCCATCCCACCCTCGATGGCGGATCTGCTGATACTTCCCGCGATATCCCAATTTAAACTGGCTCACCCAAATGTAACGCTGAGAGTGGTGGAATACATCAGCGGAGTGATCAATGCCTGGACGCTGGTACAGCAGGGCAATGCCGATCTCGGCGTGGCCACCGACTATGAGCCCTGGGCAGGATTGGTACGCATCCCCTTTATCCAGGAGCCGTTATGCGTGATCGGCCCACGCGATGCCGGTCTTGACTTCTCCAAGCCTCTCGACCTTAAGGACGTCGCCGATCTGCCACTCATATTACCGAGCCGCCCCAATACGTTCCGTCTGATCATCGAGACGGCCCTGTCCGAGCAACGACTGCCGCTGAAGATATCGGCGGAAATAAACACTCCCAAGCTGATCGTGGCCGCGGTCGAAGCAGGTTTGGGATTCGCTGTCCTCGCATACTGTGCATCTCATTCGAGATTGACACAAAAGGAAGTAAGTGTCGCCCCAATTCGAGATCAAATGGTTTCCTGGTCGATAATTCATTCGCGCGAAGGTCCACTATCCCGTGCGGGCAAGCTTATGCAGGAACTCTTCATTTCCATCGCGCGCAATCGCATCGACTCCGGACATTGGCAAAATTCGACCTTGCTGAACCAAAGCAGTAGCTCATGAGGAGCGCGCGGTGCGGAACCTCACCGACGCGCTTCGGATGCACACCGCCGACTTCGCCGGCGCCGTGCAGGCCAACCCGCAATGGCTCTCTGAGCGTATGGTAAGGCCCGAACATCGCGAACGTCTTCAAGCGCACGTTCTACCAGATGATGTTCAAGTTCCAGCTCGCCCAGCATCCGATGTGCCGGCTGCGTCCTGGCCATTCCAGAATCCGTGTGGGCGTCTTGGGGGCCGCACCTCGCCAACCCCCAGCCGGCGAAGCGCGGGGATGGCACGTAGGACCTGTTCGCGCCCGGCCAGCAAAGGCCGGCCTCTGTCCCTGCGTGGGTCTTCGTATTCGGTTTGGATGCCTCATCCGCAAGCACGCCGAGCCCTGTCGAGGTGCGCAGGGTGATCGCGACGGACGCGACGGCCATGTCCCACCACGCCCTTGTGTCAGCCCCGGCCAACAGCCTGGAGAGCGTTGCTTCCCCGCGCGGGATGCTGGCCGTGGCCAAGACCCGCATCCGAGCGCTGTGGCCAGAGCTGGCTTCAACGATTGCCGTAGAGGCAGAGCCAGCACGCAGGCCCGTTCGCGCCCGTCGCGCACCTTGACGGGCTTGCGGGTGTACCTCAGCCGGCCCCCACGTGAACCACGCCGTGAGCCGCACTGCTGATCACTTGCGGCGGCGGTCCACCTCCCTTGCCACGCCCTTGAACGGCTCGCCGCCCTTCTTCTGGTCCATAAAGCGGCCGGAGTCCGTATCGCGTTTCGTCCAACTATCAGTCTTGGAATTTTTGCTTTGCGTCCTGTCGTCGATCGCTCCCTGCCGGAAGCCCTTGCCTGTGTTCGTCGCCATGCTGCCTCTCCTCCTGCCTGAGTTGTAAAGGACGCCTATGTTGATCCTCGCCTGGGTCACGGCCTCCCACGGAGCGCCGAGGTGATCCTGGCAAAGAGTGTAGCCACGCTTTTGCGCAGCTTGGCAAAGGGACCGGTTGCCGCGACGAGGCGCTCGGCGTCGTGGCGCGATCGCGCCGCCGGACCGCAGCAATGGATTCCGCCGACATACGGCCGTCCCATCGGATGCGCCCGCCTTCAATCCAGTAGTGGGACCGGCATGGAAAACTTGCGGGTCAGCACGATCAGGTCGGACACGGAACGGCCCAGCCGGTCGAGGCGCCAGACCACGAGCTGGTCGCCGGCGCGGGCTACCTCCAGCGCGAGCTCCAGGCCCGGCCGGTCCGCCCGCGTCCCGCTGGCCCGGTCCTCGTAGATGCGGCCGCAGCCGGCGCGCTCCAGCGCGTCGCGTTGCAGGTCGAGGTTCTGGTCTTCAGTCGAGACGCGCGCGTAGCCGATGACCACGGTGGTCATCGGGGCAGGAAACCCGTGCGGGCATGCAGTTCGGACACGTTGAAACTCTACACGGGTTTATTGCCTAGCAGGAAGGCTATTCACATGGTGTGACCTTCAGCGATAAGTGGCAGGGTATCTGCTCATCTCCCCCCCCTGGCTGACGGCAGTGCGTTGTCGCGTCGAAACGCGCTTGACGTGACCACGGAGGCCACGATTCAAGCTCTGGGTGAGCGACCTTCCCGACCTCAGCGGCCT
>JAABUL010008121.1_pt1 | contig 10849 bp, 14 predicted proteins | sample 5559151 | NCBI WGS metagenome assembly JAABUL01 (sample SAMN10711876, study PRJNA513368) | rock metagenome | isolation source: Antarctica rocks | place: Antarctica: Victoria Land, Pudding Butte sud | reverse complement strand
TGTAATGGCCAAGAATGTGGCCATCTACAAGAGCCAAGCAGCGGCGCTGGAGAAGGGTGCCAAGCCTGATGTCAAAGTGACAACCCTCACCCACCTAAGCTCCACTGTCGTGCTGCATTCCTGTGCAGTCCTGTGTGCAACATGCATGCATTCATTCAATCTTTAATTCATTCATTTATTGAACAACAGTCCTTCTCTAGGGTCAGGTATGTACCCTCCTGAGTAGCTGCCTGTATGTGTTCCTATGCATGCTGACTGGCAATTGCACTTACGCGTTGCGTTTGCAAAGTGACCATTGTGATACATTCGATGAAGCATGTTCAAGCGCAAACAGTGCAATTGCTGTGCCATGGCTGGAAAGTACCTGCCAGACAATCACATGCTGCTCAAGTCCGTGCTTGGAGTCAGCTTGTGCCGCTGTCAACTTTGGCTGTGGTACCATGCATGCTGCATGCTTGTCAAACCTTGGATGCATAACAGTGTTGCACCCATGTTGTCAACCCACATTCAGGAATTGTCTCAGTCAGGCAAATAAGCATTGATTGGTTGTCTGTTAGACAGAAAGATCAGTTCCCTCATTATTTGCAGAACAGGAAACAACAGGACAGTCTTCAAGTGCCTGTCGCCGCCACAGTCTCTGTCCACTGCAGATATACATGCCTCACACATACATGCAAAACTAACGTTCTACAAAGCTCGATTGCCTATTCTGGGCCCCAGACATTTCTGACTTTATGATTATGTTAAGGAGCACTTATTCCTTCAAAATCAGTGATATTGCTCCCGAGAGCCCATAAAAAATCTCAGCAATTTTTTTGCCTGCCTGAGGCTTCTGGACTACAACAGGGCTCAGGGACACGCCTTGATATGCCACTCAGTAGGGTGACCAACAATAAAAGGAATACTAACCTTGTTGTTTCAGTTTTTGAAAGTGTGTCAGCATTTTTATGCTTTGAAAACCCTTTTGCTCCAGGTGGTTGTGGTCGCCAACCCTGCCAACACAAACGCCCTCATCCTGAAGGAGAACGCACCCAAGATCCCCAAGGAGAACATCACCTGCCTCACACGCCTAGACCACAACAGAGCACTGGGCCAGGTTGCAGAGAAGGCAAAGGTAGCAGTCACAGACGTCAAGAATGTGATCATCTGGGGCAACCACAGCAGCTCACAGTACCCAGATGTGAACCATGGCACTGTGAAGGGCAAGCCCATCAGGGAGGTGATTGGAGATGATGAGTACCTGAACAACGAGTTCATCCAGGTCGTGCAGCAAAGAGGAGCGGCCATCATCAAGGTGAGCTTGCCTGTGTGAATCAAGATCAATATGGCATGTGCAGGATTGTGGAGCCGTATGTGCATCACTTTGTCAAAGCCAACCGCTCATCAGGATTCTTTGTGAGTGAGAGTGAAAGGTGGGCACCACAGCAGCTTCCCTGTCATTTGTCTTGTGCCTACTCATCTTGCATGCATGATCACTACTACCCATTCAATGCAGCTTTGCAGTTGCATCATGCACTTTTGTTTTGGCAACAGACCCCACCACGCATACGCATACAACTGAAAATGCCGGTGGCGCGCCATGCAGTAATGTTCTGTTATACTGGTCAGATGTCAACTGGGATGATGACTGATGGATGTTAGATGTTGTCAATGGAACATCAACATGCTGTGCTCCATGGTGTCGCTTCCATCAGTTCAACAAATGATAATCTGTTCTTACAGGCCAGGAATGTGTCCAGCGCCATGTCAGCAGCCAGCAGCGCATGTGACCACATCTACAACTGGATCAATGGCACCCCCAAGGACACCTGGGTCTCCATGGGGGTCTACTCTGACGGCAGCTACAACGCTCCCAAGGTACAAAAGTATCTGGTACCCCTTTTACATGTTTGTTATCCTTTTTACTACATAAGACAAAAGAAAGTAATGAGGCCTGAGGGGCCGCAGCAGTGCTGACTGAAGCTGCGTGACTTGCGTGGCGCATGCTTGTTACAGAGGTGTCTAACAAGACACATGCTTTGGGCATAAGTTTGTGCCAGGTGCTTGCCATCTAGCCCATCATGTCGGGTGCTTCTGCAGCAGTGTACAGAGCGCAGTGGGCTGATGTGTTTCTTGCACCAGTGATCAGAGGAGCAGCTGCTCTGTCACTGCACGCCTGCCTGACACTTCAGCACAACTGTCAACCTTTTGTCTTTTCTCTTAGCAAACTCCGGCATGCAATGGTTTCATTCTGAACTTGACTGCAGGACATCATCTTCTCCTTCCCAGTCAAGTGTAAAGCTGGCAAGTGGGAGATCGTTCAGGGCCTGCCCATTGATGAGTTCTCCAAGGCCAAGCTCAAGGCTACAGGTAGGCCTTTCTCCCACTCATACTCCATTTGTTGCCTTGCACATTGGCCAATCAACACAGCTGTAAGTACACCATCGTAGCAGTACCAGACAGCAGACCAGTTCCACCTTAACTTGGTAGCATGCAACAAGCGCACTGGAAGCGATGACTTACGCCGAGTCCTGACCATCAATCATGCACTTGAATTGAACTGCTCAGTTGCTGATGGCATCATTCCTAGTGCATGGTAACAGTTTGAGTCTCGTTTGCACAGGGTGAGCACATCCAACCATGTTCTCATCATGACTGGTTGTTTTGCAGGGGATGAGCTGGTCGAGGAGAAGCAGCTTGCTCTGAAGTGCCTGGAAGAGGCCGACAGCCAGTAGAGAGACATCTGCTCATAGTCATGTTCAGTATTGGTGAAAGCTTGCAGTCTGTAAAATTCTGATGGAAGTCTTCTGGCAGTGGAAGCTGTGCCACACTCCATCAGCGCGCAACCGCAGTCACTTGGCATGTTAGACAATTGTGGGTCGTCAGATCATGCAAACAACTTTAGTGCAGCATTGCACGGATGGCCTAGGAATGATGCATCCATTTCAAGGTTCTGCGATTCAACACACGTACTATGCGGCAATGAAAAAGACGTGTGGCGACGCTTCAGGCTGCAAGTGAGGCCGACTGTAGTGCTGAACAGCTAACATGTGTGCAAACGAAAAAGCGGCAGGCATCATAATGTACACTCATTAGTCAAAACGTTCCGTGTTGTAATAGTTCCACTGGTGATGGTCATCAGACAGAACAGCCAGCTTGTCGCCAGCTCTGACAAGCTCAGTCATCTCTACAAAGCCATCTCTGTTGGTATCAAAGACACGATACAGCAAATCTGCCTCATCAAGTGTGATGTCATCCACAGCTGACATAACAAGCCTCTGGAACTCCTTTTTGCCAATATCTGCAATCACCAAGCATCCTTATGTCATGAGCATATGAGTCCAAACACAGAACTTCAAACCTGCACTGGATGGCAGACCGGCAATCTGCCAAGATCAAGCTGACAAGTAAGTAGTCTGGCAAAATGTGCTGAGCTTCTGTTGGGCTCATGTGTAGTAAACTGGCTACAAAAATCAGATTCAGGCAAATCTGTGCTGGGATTATCACAAGAACAGAGTGCTATCTTATGCCCGCATAGGCAGCTTTGATCTTTTGTTGATGTGCATTCATTGCCTCAATCTTGTCAAACCATAGATGTGACCGTATTGCCACTAAAAAGCAAGTACTGAAGTGCAACAGCAGGAGCACATGAGGGGCACAACAAGGCACTCGACCCAGAACCACCGGCTGCCCTCGGCCTCTTTGCCAGCTTGGGTGGCAGGCATGCAGCCTATCACACCTGCTCTATCTTGCTACAAATTTGTGTGGCAAATTCATGTAGCAGCATCATAATGAGCTAGCCTGCTGACAAGACTTTCTGGTTGCAGGCCTTTTCCTCCAAACCCAGATATTGGATTAGTCTTAAACCTCTGAAGATAGGTGATAGGCTGTTCAAGATGCCATCAATGCTGCAGGAACCATCCTGATGACACAATAACAGTAAACGGATCAGTAAGCAGACTGTATTGGGTATTCTTCAGGCCTAGACCCTGAACCCTTCAGTACGTTTTGGGTTACCTGAGTGCAGATGAAGCCGGTCCATGATGTCATCCAGGTCATCCATGTGATGCACCAGCAGGTCCCGTATGGCTGCCATGTCCTTCACTCTTCTTCTATGCCGCCTGTTCGGCCAGAATCTCCAGTAGCCATATATGAGAACGAAGGTGATGGCAGAGCAGGTGACTGATGATGTGACTACTGGCCAGAAAGTGGCGGGAGCATCCTGCAATGCAGCACTTTGTTTTGTTTTATGCAAAAGCTCTTTTTGGTCACTCATGATTGAACAGATGTGATTTGGAGGGTGCTTGCAATTGACTCTATTATATTGAAATGAACCGGGCTGCTGGTGCATCCTGTGTCTGTATCTGCTTTTGGACATTGTGTGTGTGTGATCAGGTATTAACATTGTATATAATGTACTTATACCAATAATATATACATATCAGTTTCAATATAAACATTATCAAAGGATATACAAACAGGTATTTGCACATGTATATTATATTTACATGTGAATTATGGATGTAAAGGTCAATGCCATGCAGATCGCAGCAGCGCATGCGCTGTTTCAAGCTGACAAGTGGGTGCATGGCAAAAAGGTGTGAATACATATTGCCGGCAGCACAAGCAACAGCTCAGGGCTTTCCGGCAGGTATATGGCCTGCGCTGCAGAAAATACCTTATTGTGAGTGAAACAACAATATGTGAAAGGGCATCACCTCAAGGCCCGATGTCAGATTCATGCCGAAGAAGGATGCCGGTACTGTCGACACCATGAGTGAGAAGGATGCAACTGCAACCAGTAACTCCACTCGTATGATACGGTTACGGATGGTGTCTAACTGCATGGCCCACACATCACGTGTGCTGTCCATGTTCTCAACCATCTCCTGCAGTGAAACATGAGAATATCAAGTGTGGCTAAAACACAGTGAACAATTGATGAGTAGACAGTATTTGCAGTAATCCACTGATGAGTAGACAATATTTGCAGTGCAGCCACAGCAAAGAGCTGTCTGACAAGAAGGTTGTATGAGGCTTGTTCTCCTGATGAGTCATCATTTGCTTGCACATGTTGCAAGTTGAGCCTGTCATAGATGGGCTGTTGCGACAGGATTTTGGCTTTTGGGAGTTCTCAAAGTTCAGAGGTCAAAGCAAAAGTTTGAGCAGAGGGAGCCCTTGGAGTTTGAGGTTCTGACATCAGACCGCCTGTCTGTCTGGCATGTCTTGCTGTGGACAATCAAGTCTGCAAAACGTTTCCCTAATAATGCTGACAAACACTTTCAGCAGCATCTAGGAGCACCCCAAGCCAAAACCCAATCTGCTCTGGGAGTAAGAAAGCATCAACATGTGCATCATCGGGCATGACACACTTGTCATTGCTGTCATTGCTGTTGTTATGATTATTGTTATTACTGCCACTGTTATTGTTTGTTGTTATTACACTTATTACGGTTTGTTGTGGTATTTATGATTACTATCGATATTATCACCATCATCATCATTTTCATTGTTATTGTTATGGCAATGATCACTCACAGCATTGCCACCACCTTAGTACCACTATCATGCAAGGCTGCAGCACATAGCGTTGACCTGCTGGCCATATGAGTGGTCATTGATTACCCAGTGTAGTATGTCTGAGCTTCCATCATGCTGCAGACATTGCGCAAGGTCAAAGTGGACCATGGCTCGGTCAAAGAGTGACAATGGTAATGACCAGTAAGTAAATGAACACTGATGTTATAGATACATAGTATTGATAATGTTGAATGCGGCTTAGGGGTGCGAGAGGTGATGTTGAGGGGTAAGAGGGTGACTACAGGGTGACAACCTTCAAGGCGCCCTCAACACTCTGAACTTGTCTCTCGTAGCTCTCCAGCAGAGCTGCTGCTATGCGCATGTGGGCTGTCTGCCTGCACCAACATATAAAACCTGTTCCCAAGATATGAAAAAACAGTTTAAGACCATGTCCACAGAGGGCAAAGCAACAGCTTCAAAGCTCAACAGCATCAGGCCAAAGCAGTGTTGCAAAATAGCTCGCGATAGGCAGGGGACAGGTATGCCTCACCCTCATTCTATACAGATTATGACAGCAAAGCTTATTATAGCATCAGCCATGGGCAGCAGGCACGTGCGCACCACAGCAACAAACCCTAAACCCTAAACGCTTGCCATACCTACAGCCACGCCAGCAGGTTTGCAGGGACCACAGCAACAAACCCTACACCCCAAAGGCTTACTATACCAACAGCCATGCACCAAACCCTGCACAGCATGCACAGACTGCACAGACACACACTGCACAGCATGCACAGCAGCAGAGGCTGACATGTGCAGGGGCTTGTGGGAGGTGGTGGACCAGTCCAGAGCAGTGGCCCCCTCAGTCAAGCAGACAGCCGCCAGGATGGCGTTGTTGTCTGCCACCTCAGCAATGGCTTCCCTGGCTTCCTTCACGTCATGTTGCATCTCAGTCAGTGCCCTGCAACATCAACAACCAACAGCTGTAGCCTGTGCCAGTGTCAGAGCTAGTGTCTGAGCTATGTCACTGCAGGGCCAGTCTTGCTTCTGCTGCATCTTGCTCACTGCTCTGCAAACATAATAAGTCACAGCAGTGACCTGTGCAGATGTAAGCTGAGTAGGTGCCAACCTGTCTTGCTTGACAGCTGAGGCTCTTCCTGAGCTTACACAAAGCTGGTGTCCTGAGCATGATAGCAGTCATAACACGGCAAGGTGCTACTATAATAGATGTGATGTTGTGGGTGCTTTGTTACAAGAAGGGCACGCATCAACGCCCTAGCTTCGAAACAGCGGTGGCCCTTGCTGTTTCTGCTGCATTGCATCTCTGTCAGAGCCCCTGTTTGTTCTTGTTGTGAGGCACATTGTGGGGTGTGATCCCAGACTGTGGGGTGTGATCCCAGATTGTGGGGTGTGATCCCAGATTGTGGGGTGTGGTCCCAGATTGTGGGGTGTGATCCCAGATTACAAAGCGTGAGCCATGTGTGAATACCTGATTACCTTTGAATGGGCAGCAGGCGCTGCAGCTCCCCAGTGCTGGCTCGCAAGCTGTGGCTCACTTCTGTCACAATGCTCTCAGCCAAAAACGATAACCGCCTATCAGCACAGTTGCAATGTCTTTGGAAATGCTCACTTCTGTCACAATGCTCTCAGACAGAAACAATAACTGCCTGTCAGCACAACTACAACTGTTTGACAAGATGTACTGATGCAGCAGAACTGAATCTCGCTGTCTGACTTGACTGCGCCTACTCTTGTCATTACAAGGACGTCACACTGACCTTGCTGGGAGCTACAACTAGCCAGTGCAGCTGCACCATGTCATGGCCATGAGCTCAACAATGGGTCAGATGATGGCGAGGAAAAGTGAAGATTTCACTGCCAACTTGCTAGTCTTGGCGGTTGATAGCACATGGTCATTTTGGACTGGCCTTGGCAGTAGCCACGTAAATTACGTATGGTGATATGGTCGACGTACCTAGGCAGCCCCACTAGAAATCATGTGATGGTGCCAGTCTGCTTGAATGCCAGTCTGCATGCTGCGCCGCATCTGGCATGGAACACTGGGCAGCCACTTTGCCTGTAGTCAGGCTTGCACAGAACCCTTTACTGTGTGCAACACCTGTGCTTACCTGCTTTTGCCCTCAAAGTGATGAGCAGTTTCTGCTAGCAATGCCTCCAGCACTCGGAACTCAAAAGGTGCTGCCGTCTCAGCTCCTATGGTTGCGGCAATAGTCTGAGCTATGTGCACCGTGTCTTTGAGTCTCCTGCAGCAGGGATTGCATAAGCATGTTGATGACCACTCATTTGGTGCAACAATAGTCTGAGCTATGTGCACCTCTACAAGATTCCTGCAATGGACATTGCATAATTGTGTTGATGACCTCTCATTTGGTGCAGCAACAGTCTGAGCTATGTGCACCTCTACAAGTTTCCTGCAGCAGACACTGCATAAGCATGTTGATGACCACTCATTTGGTGCAACAATAGTCTGAGCTCTGTGCACCGCGTCTTTGAGTCTATGCTATGTGCTATGCTTTGTGTACTGTGTCTTTGAAGTCTCCTGCAGCATGCGTTGCAGAAACAAGTTGCTAGCCAATTGCTGCTGTAGTATTTTTATGACAGGTTTGTGTGCACCATGTCTTTCAGTCTCTTGCAGCAGGCATTACATGAACAGGTGGATGACCAATCACCAAACTGACTGAGCTATGCAAGACACCTTGTGCCAACCAACTCACAGAGTGATTACTGGTAAGCAGGAAGTGCCCAAACCCAGCAATACAGCTAGCACAACTGCATCAAAGCATGTTGCACAGACCAGCATGATGTACTTGCGAAGAGAGGATACAGTGAAAGCGTGAAGCAAGCAAAACTGAGCTGTAAGCTTGCTTCCTGCCTGCTACACAGCCAGCCTGACCGCCATAGTAGACTTGTGTTGCAAAAGGCAGGCAGGCCTCATAGCCTGTTTCTGTTGAGAGCTTGCATTGCCCACGTGGGCATTCACCTGATTGATGAATCTACAAGCAAACACTGACCCAGTACAGCACATGTCTGAGATGCAGATGTCACCAGTGCTGACCTGGAGTGGAACAGGACAGCTCTGTCTTTGTAGATGATGGCCTTGGCTATCTCTGTCCTGAACAGCACAGCTCCATTTCTGGGAGTGATGGTAGCTCTCTGGGCTTGCACACCAAGCTTGTTGGTGGCAAAGATGGAAATGTCCCTTGGCTGCAGATTCAGCTGCTCGGGCGTCTTTGTTGTTTCTATGATGGTTGAGTCTGGATGAAACTCGACTACCTGAAAAAAACGCTTGAGCTCTGCTACTGAAACCACATTTTGAATTGACTTTCTGGCAAGTAGACACAAGTCTGTGCGGACTCAACCCAGGTTGTGGCTGGCACAAGCAGAAAGGAGTGAGTCCTTTGACATCAACCTCAAAGAGACTGTCAACCATTGCAGCATGCATGACCGTAACTTGTGTATGAGTGTGTATGTGTGTATATATTGCTACTGGTCTACCGGTTCACCAAATTTTGCAGCAGGAGGAGCAGACTCTACCTCCCATTTCTGCTGCTGTGACTTGTTTAAAAGGCTGCGAGGAGTCCTGACATCTGACATGTGCGCAATCACGCTTTGATGCTCAGCGTTCTTTGCTTTGCGTGCACCCAGGGATCTGTCAAACTTGGTTTGTTTGGTTTTGAGCTGTGCTTGTTCCTTCTCATCTGCTTCCTGCTGCTCTATGATCTTTCTTGCCCCGCCATTGTTGACTTGGCGCTGCCACTGAAGGTTGTGCAACTGAGGCTGAGGTGCTGTGCGTAGCATCTGCGTGCGGAGTGCATGCAAGCCTGCTGGTGCTAGCCAATCTTTTGGACTGTCTCCAGGCTCTTGACTACTATGTGTGATAAGCAGTTCGCGAGTGCCAGTATTGAAAGCACGAAGTGAAGCAGGCTGATGCCAGCAGTTTGGTAACTCTGTCTGGACCTGACTGCGAAAGCCATAAAGGCTTGAGCATGAGACATGCTCCGGACGGCAAGGATGATGACTGACAAAGTAGCTGGTGGAGTTTCGTAGAGACAGTAAGTGTCTGGCAACAGAGCTGAAAGGAGCCATTCTGCAACGGTGTTCACCGCGCCAAGAAGACTAGATTGGTGCTCAAATACATACATCGCATACATCAAGAGGCATCGCTGGTCTGGTCCGATTCGATATACTGCCAGCACATGCGGTTGCGATCAAACCATTTCGTACCCCGCGTTGACGTCAAACCGTCTGCTCCCCAGATCAAGAGCCGATCGAGACTGCGCAGTTCGTGTCGCCAGACTAGTTTGCCGGTTCATGAATAAATGCGCTGCCATTTGGTCTCCGGTTCACAGCATGCAGAAGCAGAGCATAAACGAGACAATGGGGATGATTGATGATTGGCTGCAGATGCACTGCACTTCAGTGCATGCTCAGCCGGAATATGATAGGTTTAGCATATTCAGGACACAAGTTGCAGAACGCAAATAGTTGTTTTGATTGCATATTGACATGCTATGCACAAGACCTCTGCAAAAGCATAGCTGCAGGCTCACGTCCATATATCTGCAGATACAAACTATACAGTGAGCAGACTGTCGACACTGCCGAATTGTGTCGCGAGCATTGCACAGAGATATACATTCGACAGGAACAACCAGGACTCGACGTCAAAAGTTACAGCTCAAGAAATGCTTGGATTGAAAGCTTGTGATATGACTGCACCTCTAATTGTCTCAATCCTAACAAAGCTTCATTTCCATCAAAATTTCACCGCCCACAATGCGGTCAAGCAGTACACAAATGAAACACAACGAAATGTCCTGATGCATCATTGCAATGATGCTGCCAGAAGGGTCCAAACCGGTAGCCACGTGGATGCTGGCATCATGCTGCCATGCCTTGACATGACATAACACAGAAGAAAGCAGGGCAGCAAAACTAAAATACCGAATCTCCAAAATTGGTGTGAAATCTTTGAGCCAAGCTTTCAGGACAGGGCAAGGAAAATTGCAATTCCTCTCTACAAATACAGATGAAAACGTCATCAGATGCAGCTATGTACAGCCTTCTAGCTAGTTGCACCTAATTGCTAAAACAAAGGCTCACGATCTTCACGCTGCTAATGAATTGACACAATATTTCAAGAATAGGAATGCTGATCACGTGATCAGCCATCTAATGCCTTGCCTTTAGGAGCAGTTGGCTATGTTTTGCTTGGTCATGTGCAACACTTTGCTGCTGCTGCTGCAACATTGCATAGTCCAGCATGCACAAGCGCATCATGCCATGCTTCCCATTGTCTTTTCCACATACCCTTCCCAAGGGTAGGCAG
>JAABUL010008120.1_pt1 | contig 10849 bp, 22 predicted proteins | sample 5559151 | NCBI WGS metagenome assembly JAABUL01 (sample SAMN10711876, study PRJNA513368) | rock metagenome | isolation source: Antarctica rocks | place: Antarctica: Victoria Land, Pudding Butte sud | reverse complement strand
ATGCATTAATCACATGCGGGTGTTAATAACAACGAATTCCAAACATGGCCTGTGTTTGGAATCTGTTAATAACATGTTAATAACAACCTTTGTTAATAACGAATTAATTACACTGCCCACACTGGTCATATTATCAGGCTGATAATATCAGCCCAGGGCTCTGCGCCACGCATTGTGCGAAGCCAGAACGTTGCTGCGCATTCCGCATTGCCACAAGGATCGGATAGCACTGTCAAATTGCTGCTTTTGTGAAACCAGTGTTTAGATGACGCAGTGACCGCTGCACACGAACCTGTCACTGGACGACGCAGATCGCAGCCAGGCAGTCTGAACAAGACACAGCCCGTACTTGTGCAGACGATCACTGTTGAGCCGCAATTCAGCAGCCCATAGATCGTTCGGTACTCGAGGACGTCTCTGAATGATCCTGCGATCCGAACAAGCGCACACTTGAGCCAATGTGATCGAACCTAGTCGGCCATGACAGCGTCGCCCTTGCGCCGTGCGGCGCAACCCTTCGTCAGCGTCGCAAAATGGTATACAAACTGCGCGAAGCAGCATCCGGTTGTCACGGCGATCCTCACTTCAGGCGTCAAAACCAGCGCCGCGGACCTGTTTGCTCAGAAGGCAAGCGCTGCTGAACGGCACAAGGCTGCAGCACCAATTCGAATGGGACAGTCGTTGAACGGGAGAATCGAACGCTGACTGACAGCATGCATGCGGGCCAGAAGACAGGATTGTGCGTTTCGTGATTGACATGGATGTTGGTACTATGAAATGCCGCAGGTGATCGAGGGGCGGGACGAGGTTGACCTCAAGCGGCATGCGCTGTTCTGCGCCTTCGGCTTCGGATACCTTGGTTGCTTCCAGTACTACCTGTACAATGTCAAGTTTGTCCAGGTACGCCGGGATGTCAATGAATGCTACGTCCGAAGGATGCGAGGAAAATTGTTGCCACAACGGTGACCTGATGATCTGACCGATAATGTCTCATTTCGTAGTGGTGCACGCCCATCTCTAACGTCGTGGGCCACGTCGCCACCGCACCCATCAAGGTGTTCCTGGACCAGGCCATTCAGTGCGTGTCCTTTATTCATCTTCCCATTCGATCTGAGCCCTTGCTGAATATCGCGTCAGCTTCCTATCACGATGACATCTGCATGCTTGCATGCTCCGGTCGTGCCCCTGGCGCTTTCAGGGATCATCAGGCAGGCGTGACGGCCTGAAACTCAAAACAAGCCTCATGTTTTGCAGTGCTTCTCTCCGCTGCAGATGCGTTCCCCAACTTGTCAAGAGTTGCTGATCGAGTGATCATGCATGTGCCGCAGCCACCCGTTCCTGTACTTTCCGGTGTTCTACTCCATGAAGGCCGGCGTCGAGGGCAAGCCGCTGAGCTATGCGGTGCGCCTCCTTCTCGATTTCCATCTGTTGCCACGTCGTTGTTGCAGTGCGGCCACGTTGTTGTTGCAGTGCGCGCGGTATGTGTGCGCACCAGGCGCAAGTGAGAGACCTACCTACGACAAGGTCGGACAAAGGGAATGATCTCCATTTCGATGGTGTTCAAAAGCTGAAAGTTTGCCATTCGCAGTACGACAAGTACAAATCGGAGATCTGGGACAGCCTGAAGGCGCTGTGGAGCGTGTGGGTCCCCTCGCAGCTCATCAACTTCGCCTTTGTGCCGCGTCACTTCCGTGTGCCCTGGGGTGCGTAACAGTATATGCAGCAGCCACTGCATGAAAACCCTGCCTGACTTTCGAGCTCTTCTGTCCTGTGGGGTGTTCGCCCTGGCCCCCGCGTGCAGATCCGCGAGCCCTGAGGTGAAACTGCTATGGGTAAAGCTGCATCCTGACCGCCCAGCGCCTGCCCCTTGCAGTGGCCATGACGTCGGCGGTGTGGACCGTCATCCTCAGCCTGATGCAAGGCCGCTTCGACAGCGAGGCGCTGGAGGGCAGCGAGGGGCCTCTGGACGAGAAGACATCCGCGCACTTTGCCGCGCTGCAGATCCACGCCGGCATCTCGGTGAGATCTCTGCCCACGCAGATTTCCGGGAAAAATCTGCCCTGTCCTTGGTCAAGCCTCCTGACGCACTGCAGTCGCTGTTAAGGGCTACGGCTGCCGGCAGCCTGGCACTCTGGAGATCCTGCGGCACGCGTAGCGATCTAATTTGGCTGGCGGTAATGTGAGACTGCACTGCCTGACAGTCACAGTGTGCCGTAGCAACAAGAAATTCGCGCGCAGCGCAGCGCATCACCAGTCAAACCATGGTGTTGCAGGCGGCGGTGCCGGCGGCCACGGCGGTGACGGACACCATCGTCCCGCCAGCGGAGGCAGTCACACCGCCGGCCGCCGCGGCGGCGGACCCGTCGCACAAGCTGCTGCCGCCGGCCGCGGTCGCGGCAGCGGAGGCGGACTCGGCGGCGGCCGGCCGCCGCGGCGGCGGCGGACCGAAGGCATACTCCCTGGCGGAGCCCAAGGCATCGCCGAAGGCCTTCTCCGTTGCAGAGCCGCGCGTCGGGGCGGCCGGGTTGGCGTTCAGCTACAGCTTCGGCCCCCACAGCATGGCGCACCGGCTGGCAGCAGGCATCTGCCGCTGAGCGGCCTGGCAGCTGGTGGCAGGCGCGCGGCGCGTGCTGCGAAGTGGCGCAGCAGCAGCTAGCAGCAAGCACTACTTGTCGGGTGCGTGCAGTGCATGCGGCCTGCTCGGCGGCAGGTTGATGGCAGCGAAAGTCAGCCGCTGAGCCGCTGGAGGTGCTGCCTCGCCGGACCGGCTGCTGTGCAGCATCGTGCGGTGGTGGAGTGGCGGTGGGAAGGAGAGCGAGAGAGAGGAATAGACGTGAATGGGACGGATCCTCGGGCAAGGAGAAAGGGGTGGCCGCTACCGCCAGCAGGCCAACCCCTTCTGCAGGCCTTGGCGCCGGCTGCCGTTGGCAGCCCCAATGCGGCGCACATTGTGTGCACATCTGCACGGGGCTCCAAGTTGACCCATCGAAGTGGAGGCTGCTGAAGCAGCCGTCCGTCATGTACTGACATTGACTCGCCCTGCTGGAGCAGTCAGCAGGGAGTACGGTCGCACAATGTATCAGGTGCAATGTGCCGTCTCACAAAATCTGAGACAGTCTGAGGGCGGGTCTGGCCTGTTAGAGAGTGCTAGGCGTCAATACGGAGAATCGTAATTTGGCTTTCGAACCATCCTTTGCTTCCCTTGCTCTGCACAGTATTATTCACTGTGTCACCACTTGCTCCAACTATGTGTTGACTGTGTTACTCGTATGGACACTCTTTTGAAACCACATTTGGGATCCTCGAAAACCATCCATCAAGCATCCCTCTTTAGACTGTGCCCTGCACAAAACCTCCAGACTCTGTCCGCTGACTTCACAGCCCTGGACTGCCCGTCGCTCATCACACGCTACCTCTTGCCAGGCTAACTGCATGCATAAGCACGGCAACTGACTGCACCTCATGTGATAGGCAAACCACGTGCAACCTTCCTGCTGCCGCAGTATCACTGCCGCAGTGAATGCCCGCCGCCCATGTCTTGGTGTTCCCTTCTTCACTCAGGCGGTGTGCCTGTCCTGATTATTCCCTACTCCACCCAGGCGTCGTGTGCCTTTGTGGCACACCGCGATGCTCAGCTCCGAGTATTGCAAAGGAGTTCCTCCTTTGACAAAACCCGTCACTCAGATTTGGGCCTTGTGCTGCTCGACGATGCTCAGCGGGTACATTTCAAAGAATTTTCACTCCGGAAACATTTCACTCCACCCAGGCGTTGTGGGCCTTGTGCCACTCGGCGATGCTCTGCTTCGGGAACTCGTCGAAGGTTTCTGCCGGCGGGTCGGGCAGCGGCACCACCCAGTCGGGCTTGGACTTGAGCATCAGCGCCACTAGCGAGCGCGGCTTTGGCAGCGGCGTGTCGATGCAGGAGGCCTGCGCCATGTGTGTACGCCGTTTGGCGCACGCTCTTGCAGAGGTATAAGACCCCAGTGCGATGCAGCAGCCAGCACTGAGGATTAGACGTGGAGTTGGGCGGCCATGTGTGTAGCAACAGCTGCAACCGACTTCGGATTGACGAACTTGCGATTCCGAGAGCGAAGCGCCACGAGACCCACGTGAGGGTGGATGAGCTCCGGCCAGCGCGAGTCGAACAGCCACAAGTGCGACCCTGCACACAAGACGGGCCGTGCTTTGATGACCATCCAGACGCCTCGGCACGCAACGGCGCCCAGCGAAACGACGGCGCAGTATACCTGTAGTGTCAGGTTCGAATCTCGGAATCTGAAACATTACCGGGACGCACCGCACTCCTTGCAGAAGTGGCGCTCGGCATTGCTGACCTTGCCGTCATCCAGCTTGGCGTGGTAGATCGCCGTCTCCCCTTCGACCTGGGCGGAGTGTCGATGTCATGTTATGCACTCTTTGATACAGCCGGCTGCCCCAGAACACAGAATGATGCTGACATCAACAATGGCGTATCCGCATGCTGCTCACAATGCCTTGCGCGAAGGTGCAGCGGCGCCTGGTGGCAGACTTCATTTTATGCAGTGCATTTGCGCCGCCCTGGTGCATGCTGCATAGCATTTTCTCCCTAGGAATGTGAACGTGCCTTCAGAGTCGATGCATCTGCGCCCAGGTTGACCGCCGCGCCGGCGGAGCCCTGCGTCTTGCGGCAGATAGAGCCTGCGCATGGCACAACCGCGCCTTGATGTTGGGCACTCTGAGCCACTTGCATATTTGACGGCCGCACCGGAGTTGAAATGCAACATTGGCCATGGCTTCTGCGATCGCAGCACTAACATGGTAGTACTTACAGTAACAGTGCTGATAAGGAAGAGGCGTGTGTGTGACGAGACTGAAGTAGACCGCTTTGCAGTGGCAGCTGCCCTCGAGCTCCATACTTCGTGACTTCTGCTTTTTCTGGGCTCACCAGTTGATCTTCCAGCAACTGCCTTCCCGATTCCGAGTGCGCTGACTTTCGGATGTCCAATGAGCTGCAGTCAAGTGCCACGTGAGTTCCATCTGATTTGTAGAACCTGTGAAACCGTGCTGCAGGAGGAGTCTGCAGCTGGCCAGCCACATGCAAAGGCTGGCGTTTGAGCATGGGGACGTCCAAGCAAGCCCAGTAAGAGATTCCCACGTGGGTTTATGACTCCCAAGGGTTGAGGCTGCCAAAATCCTAGGCCCGGGTATATGTAGCACATTAACGTCAGCGAGAATGTGCAACTTCTGACGATGGTAGCGGTCTGAAGCATGCCGGCAGATGAGCAGCGGCGTCCGCGGCACTCTCAGCACGCTCCACCCAAGCTAGCGCATCGACAGTCATGAATCGTCAGTTCCCCAACTCGATTGCGCAATGCGCACAAGACCCCAGCGAATCCGCCAACCAGACGAGGCGCATCCTGAAATCGAGATAACAGAAAGACCGCTCAGCCGCCGCCGCCGTCGCCGCCGTCCCGCAACAGCGGCGTCTTGGCGTCTGATGATGCCGCATCCCCAAACCCAGGCGCTTCCTCCTTCCGCTGCAGCCGCGACGGGCCAACGATGAGCCACAGCACAAAGCCCAGATACAACGCGACGCCCACCGCCACGCCGGCGACGGCCCAGGGCGTCTGGGACAGGTTCTGCGCCGCCGCAACGTACACCAGGTACCTGCGGCCAGCCGCCAGATACTGCTACGTCACGCAGGTGATAGTATGTTTTTGCAATCCATCCAAGGACTCGAGCTTTATCGAAAACCGTGGACGAGGATCAGCCTAATTCGTAGCTCTGACGGCGTCAAGAAGGACTGCATGATGCTGTTGCATGTCGAAAAGCGGCCAGGCTGGCGCTGGGGCAATGTGTGTGTTGACAACAGCCGCGGCCTGATGGTAAAAGACAGAAGATGCAGACAGGAGACGCACCCGTTGACGCCAATGATGATGGACGCTATGGCCCAGGCGCCCGCCCGCGTGGCCCAGGAGTTGACGAAGACGGGGCCCATGATGCGGCGCGATGAGGTCAGCATGATCACCTGCATTCGGAGGTCACATGTCACCTCCGATCAATCTGGATGCAGATGTCGGCTGGCCTCCCTCACCGATACCTGCTGCACCGAACACGATGCAGTCGAGCAGCTGCCGCAGCAGCGTGGCATACCGCCTGCCAGGCTGCGCAGAGCTGTGAGCTGGAGAGCCAGGCTCGCCAGCAGCAAAGCGGAGAAATACCGCAGGGCATGCGCAGTGAGGTAGTGCATGCTCTCTGCTGGGAAGCGGCTTGACATAGCTACGATACGAGGAGTCCAAAGGGCGGGCGCACCGGGATGACGGCGAAGGGCAGCTGGATGGACTGCAGGATGTTGAGCCACTGGTTGAGCACGTCCAGCTTGTTGGGTTGTTGGGCGAGCAGCGCCACCAGCAGCGTCGGCGCCAGCGCCACCGATCGTGTCAGAAGGATGCGCTTCCAGGGCGCAATCTGCAAAAGCATGGCGCCATCAAATCAAAACGTTGAAGCGATCTGCGGATGTTTCGGCCAGCGGTCACCCATTTCAGAGAAGGCAACCGGCGCTTGTGCCTAGAGGGTCTGCCTCGTCGGTGGCAGTACCCTGCTTCTGGCGGCAGTGCCAGGGTTTCACGGCATGCTGAATTTATGTGGCGAGCCGCTCTTGATTGTCGATGCGCTTGTCTCCTTTTAGGCCGCGCAGGCGGCAGCGATGATGACAGAAGCAGCAGACGCCGTCAGCAATCAATTTTCCACGACTCTTGCCCTTGTATACTTGTGAGTACGTCTGGGCGTTCCTGCAGGCTCCTACCTTGAGGTTGAGGTAGCCGCCCATGACGAACTGGCCGGTGTAGGTGCCCGTCATCGTCGAGGACTGCCCCGCCGCGAGCAGCCCCAGCGCCCAAATTAGTGCCTGTTGCACCAGGACCCCACCTCAGCATCCATCAGCACCGCTGGGATACGCAGCCACATCGACAGTCAAGGCGTATCGGCCTTGACTATGTCAACGTGGTGCCTGGCGTCGAGGCGATGGCATGCAGTAGAAAACTCTGCCGGGCATGATGAGACCATTGAAGCGGCAGCTGCCTTTATGCATCAGATATCATTGGTAGGCCGCAGCAGTGCAAAAAAGCAATGCTCAAGCTTGCATTATGCCAAGCAACATGCGCAAGACTTCAACCCACCGCGGTGGAGCCAAAGGTGTCGCCGATGTATTTGCCGGCGTTGGCGAGCCCGATGTCGGAGATGCCCTTGCCGAAGAAGGCCTTGGCGAACACTGTGATGACGAACACGTTGATGAACAGGGACACGATCAGCGCGAACGCCGACTCGATGCTGAAGTAGCGCATCGCCTCGCGCTTGCGCGACACGTGCCGCCCCGCCAGGTCCCTGCGACGTTGCAAATGACTCCTGTTTCGTACTCCTTCATGGCAATTACAAGGTCTGCTGCCGCTTTCCGTTGGCCTGCTCCTTCGCGTCAGTGAAGCAAATGCACCATCTCTGTAGCATGTGGCCCTAAACCATGAGTGCAGCCTGCGGGCGTGATCCACGCAACCCTCCAAAATTGGGCAGCTGACCTTGTATACAACATCTCATCTCATCCGAGCAGTCCCACCTGCTCTGCACCAGCGCGGAGTGTAAGTACAGGTTGTGCGGCATGATGACAGCGCCCACGATGCCGACCGCCACCGTGACGTCCGACGCGGGCAGCCGCGGCACCGCCAGCCGCCGCAGGATGTGGCTGATTGACGGCGCTGCATCCCTGCGCCGGCATAATAGTAGATTGAGCGGCACACTAGATGGAGCAGGCTCCATTTACGTTCTGCAAGATGCTACTTTCAGCATGGTTCAGTCAAACAGAGACCTGGAAGATGTGTCTTTGAAGACTGATAAGCAACTGCTCACAGCATTGGCAAACATCAAACCCACCAGAACATGTAGCCAAAGGAGACCGCCATGACGGCGATCAGCAACCCGAAGAAGGCCTCCAGGCGCCGCGCCCCCAGACGGTCCAGGAACAAGAAGAAGAAGGCGTCCACCGCCGTAATGACCACACCTGCAGAGCCAGGAGGTTTTGCTGACAAGCTTGTGAGATTGCGAGTGGATTTGTGGATTTGTGGATTTTTTTGTGCGCAGACAGAGGCCTGTAACAGAAAGAAGAACGCGTCCACCGCCGTGATTACCCCGTCTGCGAGGTGGCGCAAAACTCTATGACGCCAAGTGGCATTAAGGCGTACACTAGTTCGAAGCTGGACACCTCACGACACTGCGCTGTCCGAACCGTCCTCACAGTGCACAGCGCCAGGGCTTGCCCATGCGCCCGCCGATTACACGCATGGCTGTGCTGCTGATGTGGTGGCGCAGGGTGGGAAGAAAACGTGCTGCGCCGGCGGCGGGAGCAGGCGTACCTGCCCACAGCGGGATGTGGCCCAGCGACAGCAGGTTGATGGCGATGGCGGAGCCGATGACCTCCTGGATGTCGCTGCCAATGATCGCGATCTCCGCCATAATCCACAGCGCATACCGCGAGAACGGCGGGTACTCCTCCCTGTGATCAGAATTCATTACTCTCCGGTCTGGGCTTGGAATTGATTTTGCATGTGATGTGGCATGACGGGAATTCGGATCGGACCGGGAGTCCCGAAGAGCAGACGGCCGGTCCCGGACAATGGCGCTGCAGGCGACGCCAGTGCTGCACCTCCATTACTCCGCCTGTCCTCGTGGCAGGCATGGCAGGCATGCATCGCAGCCCCGTCTCACATCCAAGGCAGAGTAGAACAGTGCGACCGCCCACCTGCAGACCTCCGCCAGGTGCTTTCCCGTAGCCACCCCCAGCTTGGCGGACAGCATCTGCACTGCGTACCCCTGCCGCGCCGCAAGACTGCCGTCAAGATGCAAGCTTTCCCCTGGAAGTCTGGGTGGCTGTGTCCAGATCCATGAAGAAGCAAGTCCATCAGACTGGCATGCATGTACGCATGCATGCGTGCGCGTCACAGATGATTGAATCTCCATCCGTCAGATATGCGGCGTCCGCTGCGGCGCGCACCATGACGGTGGACCACAGCAGCACCCACAGGATGGTGTAGCCCGTCTGCGCGCCCGCCTGCAGGTCACTCTCCAGGTTGCCTGGATCGATGTAGGCGATGCTCATGAGGAAGCCCGGCCCGGTGAAGGACCACAACGCCTTCCAGCTGAACCAATTCTTGGGGAGCTCGTCCCCCTGCCAAGCCGGGTCCTCCACATGGTGCTGCTCCCCACCAGGCGGATTCCTCCCCGCTTCTCGCAACGCCTCTGCATCTGTGGCTCCGTTACTGGTGCTGTTTGTGTAGGACGCGAGCGGCTCGAGAGACTCCGAGGATGAAGGCTGGGCGTCATCGGGCGGCACTTGGAGCACCGAGTTTGCCACGAAGTCTACCGCTGATCGGCCCAAGGCAAACAGCTTCGCCATGCGGGCTGCGACAGTAGGAGTTGTCACTTTGATGCACCAGATGCAAGGATGTTCACCGCAATTCTTGCTGCATATTCCTCGGATGTAACGACCTGATGATATGGGCTACTTGCAGGGTCTAGCTGGATCGGGGCAGCTTTTGTCAGGGCCGGCGAGCGGAGGTGAAGCTGGAGCAAGCTGCGCACAAGCATTGTGCACGTGAGGATCTCGGAAATGGGGCCGGGCCCCAGGGGCCCGCCAGAATATATAACGCCCCTTTGATTCGGGAACGCTGTAATGTAGTGAGCCCCCAGGAGGGTGTAGGAAGTGCGCGAGAAATATGGGGCGTGGAGGCCAGGGAGGGGGAGCACTTGGCTGTGACATGCAGATTCCTTGGAGATGTGGAGGTGGATGGAAGTGCCGGGTGTTTTACTGTAAGGTGTGTCCGTTAGCATGCACAGAAAGAACTGCGGATGCACAGAAAGAACTGCGGAGGTGAAGCGTGCCGCCAGCAGAATTGCCGCGCAGGGCGCGGCAGTTTACTTGGCGAACAGCTCGCTGATCAGCTTGCTGGCCTCGGCCTTGGTCAGCTGGTCCAGCGTTGCGAAGTTGGTGTGCTTGGCAGTGATTGTCCTGTCTGCTGTGATATTCGCGGCTAGAGAGCCCTCGATTGCGTTGGCCACGTCTCTAGCGCTGGAATTTCAAAGGCACCCAAAAACGCGGTTATTGCAACCACCGGAGCTTAACCGTTGTGCTCCAGGCAAATTGAAAGCCTGGCGCTCCAGCAAGGAGAAGTCGTGGCGTGCTCGCGCCCCGCGCTTGGAGACGTCGCATAGATGGATTCAGTCGCTGATCGTTACTTTATATTTGTTATACACGATGCGGTCGAGAAATGGCAGCCAAGATGGCACTGTGGGTGGAGCACTGCAGCGCTATTAGCCATCTTACTCGTGATCGGGGATGTGGAGCAAAATCCTGGGCCACCAAGTGAGTCTGCATTCTTGAATAGTTCGTGCCGAGAAGGTGCGGTGCGTGACTTGGAGTGTTTCACTGCAGATGGTGCATCACAGTACGCCAGCACAGTTCGTCGCAGCGGCCGTGAGAGACGGCCCACAGAGCGTGCTGCTGCGGTATTATTTGGAGACGTGGCAGTGTTTCTGAATGATGATGGTGATGGCGCTCGGCGCGTCCGTCGTCGGCTTGACCTTGCAGCAGTTTTTCTTGACAATGCGGCTGATGATCCGGATGACGGCGACGGTTCAGGTGCCGTGCATGTTTGTGCATCCCTCGCACGGCTCGCATCAAACGCTGACAGAATATGTTTTGACGTAGATGACGAAAGTGAAGGAGACGTGGCAATGATTCTGGATGATGACGCTGAAGGACACGCTACTGCAGAAGATGGTAAGTTGCGGGCTTTGCTGCTTGCAAAACCGGTGGACCATGTCA
>JAABUL010008119.1_pt1 | contig 10849 bp, 7 predicted proteins | sample 5559151 | NCBI WGS metagenome assembly JAABUL01 (sample SAMN10711876, study PRJNA513368) | rock metagenome | isolation source: Antarctica rocks | place: Antarctica: Victoria Land, Pudding Butte sud | reverse complement strand
CCGAAAACCGTATTACCAAATCAGAGCTTCGAGACCTCAAAGCCGTCTCCAAACCATACCTCGACGTACGCAACCGATGGATCTCGAATTTCATCAAGAACAAAGCCAAGGAGCTTCTCACTCCTACGGATGAGGCTATCATAAAGACTGGAAACAGTGCATCTCATCATGGCGATCCTTTGACCGACGCCTGGGTCTATAGCGAGAACATGCGAGTCGATATCAGTACCTACAGAGACTTATATGGCATTGGCCCCGAGCAAGTGATGAACTGCTGTAGGTTTAACAAATGCATCTTTTATCTTCCGGCTAAAATAATGCCCAGTGTCGGCCGAGAGCGAAAACAATCGGAAAGCCCTGGAGGTTCTCGCCAACCATGCCACTGTGAAAGCCGATACGGTGATAAAATCAGTGCCCCACACTTTCTTCCAGAGCTTCAGGAATTTTGTGGATAAATTAGAAGCCAAGGGCTGGAAAACCGATCAACTACTGTCGGAATTGACCCCAGAGGGACAACTATATTCAAAGTTTCAGGGGGAGTTTGATGCGATCAAGGGCAAACTCCATAAGTGAGAGGATTGGGAAGATGGAGAAGGAGGCGAGAGCATGCATAAATCCGAGAAAGCGAGAGACCATTGGGGAAAGACAGAGATAGGCTAGAGCATGCAATCAAGATCAGGATCCTTCGAAGTTGTAGTAATTGCGATTTGGGGTGTCTATGACGTGCGCAAATAAGTATCTGCGGTCCAGGCCCTGTCGCCTGATGAACCGAAGCAAGAACGCATCAACGTAACCACGCAACCACGCGGCAGTATGTTGGCAAAATCCAAAGAGGAGCTGGGGGACTTTGAAGAAGCCCAGCAACAACGAATGTAGGGAGGCATGGCATTTCCTACTGCAGACCATGGGTAGCTGTCTTTTTAGGTATCCCCAAAGCTCGAAGATATTGATGTCAGCTTAGCCCCTGTGGACCACCCGAAAACATCAACCGCCGCTAAAGTCTTCGCCCTGGAATCGCCTGAAGCCAGAATCAATCCACCTCGAATATTCCTAGCTCAATATTTGACCGCAATCGCCGTTCAGATGTTGTGCGACCCTACCGCTTCGCCGCCAAGCCTTGGAAGAGGTTCCCAATCTCTATCGTGGGCTCTCTCATCGAACGGCTTGGGTTGACGAGGAGCGGCAGGTGACACCTCACTCGATTTTGAAAGGTGTTCATGGTAACGGCCGGATGTGTACAAATTTGAACAAAGAGGTGTATCTGCTTAAGATCGAAGTGTCTTTCTTAAAGGAACTTGTAGGAGGCGGAAGAACTTTTGACCTCGTAGGATCTGGGTAGCTCCTTTTGTGGATAGAATTGCTAACACTCAGAAGGGCAACCGTGAGTGGTTTCCTGAAGAAGGCGCCGAAGCGCAACATTTATACGCTGACGGTTCAGATATAAGCTCCTGAAATCACACCAAGGCCTAGTGGTATATCGTGTTACGAAACTCGCGAGACAGGCTCAAGAAAGAACTTACAATGGTTTCAATGTGGTTCACATTATCCTCGTACTTGATTGCAAGTGTTCTTCACCTATAGGACTGTAAGCTCGATGACCAAGCTTCGGAGGAACGTGATTATGCTTAGGTATATCCAGTATCGACGAATCGCGGATCATGTTTGCAGCCTAAGAAAACTATAAGTCTTACTCGCAGAGCCTTCAACTAAGATACTACAGCTGGCTGACTAAACAGAATAACTGTATTGATTGGACAAGAATGTGATGTAAAGTTGTTCAGGACTTGGCAGTGTTGACGACAACTTGAACGCAGTGAAAGACTGGACAAACTTGATATAAAGACGCTACCCTGAATCACAAAGACGATCGCGTCTTGCGTCGTTCAAAGCCAATCTTTCCATTATCTAGCACAATACACCATGAAAACTTCTTTATCGATCTCTCACAGTCAGTAATAGACTTCGTCCACATCCCAGTCGAATCTGCGAGGTAAGAAGTCCCATTAATATTAGTACTCATTGATTGTGACTCCGCATAGCAGCTCAATCATAGTTCGAGGCATGGAAAAAGCCAATTCGGTTGTGATGTTTCGCTTTCTATATCTCGCGCGCGAAATCCGCGACATGATCTACGTTCACGCACTGGTCACCGAACAAATCTTATATTTTGAAGGTTTCAAGGAACCCATTCGGAAAGATCTTGTGCTATTGGCCATCATAGCACGTCAATCCCTATCGATACCTCTATTGAACGTCTGCAAGACAATCAACGCCGAGGCTACGCCAATCTTCTACGGCAGAAATACCTTCGCGCTTCGTGAAATCGAATCGAGGAAGTCATCTACGTTCACCAGCCAGACTACACTTATCCATCGTGTCGTGGTCAACTTACCATCCGCTGGTTTTTATACTACTTGGCAGTACGGTTCACATTGGGAGATCCAGCCACTGTTGGATCTCTGGAGAGTCATGCTCAGGAAGCTTCCATCATTCACAAATCTAGCTATGGTCGAGCTCGATGTGAGTGAGCTATGCGATGCAGCTTTTCACATCAAGTACGCGGAGGGCTATCTGGAAAGCCTCCATGGGAGAAGCTCTCACGAGGGCAGCCCATCGTCCCTCAAATATATGGCTGGCCAGATCCTGTCCGATCTTTCGGCTGCACTAGCTCCAAGTCGCTGTGAGAGGAAGCCAAGGAATCGACTCAAGCTGCGGGTAACAGGTGGTTTTGAATGGGAGCGAAAGGCAATCTGTGAGAAGTGGGATGAACTTGGGGCAGAGTATGTGAAGAAGTTGCCCGCAGATGACGACGACATCCTCTACGGCGGGTGGTGGGAGCTGCTTGCGAAAAGAATCTCTGTAACGGCCGTTGCCACATAGGGTCTCGGAGGTTATTCTGCGATAGGAGACTCTGGCATGGTGCACAAAGCCCAGCGTTCGTAGCACATCTCTATCGCTCTCATGTGTTCCTAGTGTCTAAGTATGGCTGTAACGAAATGCTTCGTAATTGCTATCTCGGGTGTTTCTTGCTTACGATGGCTGCCTACTAAGCCGATCACTGATCAGCCCATAGATTTTATGCTGGCTCAGGGCTTTACTGTGTGAGATGGAAAGTGAAGACCTGGTGCCAAGGAACATCTGTTGACACCGAAAAGCCGAATATCTAATCGAGGCTCACAGTCTTCACTAAGATTCACTCATCCTCCCATCACCGAACATCACCAACATCACTACTTTAACCTTTTGCTTCACCTGCCCATGGTTATGTCTTTACGCACTACTGTAACACTGTCTCGCTGTCACCCACTCGGGACCGGCAGCATATATCTACTCCCATCCTCAAGGTAGCGTGTTCGTTACACTATGGCCGGAACTATCAGGCTAAGAGGCCACACAGACCTAGTTAGCAGACGCCACAACGAATCAATAACTATGCTGAAGTTCATGGATTTCCCCCGAGAGATCAGAGACATGATCTACGCCGAAGCTTTGGTCTCCAACCAAGTCCTGGTTGCAAAAGACGAATGCGGTGGATATCCCAACAACCAATACGATAGTGACGATGATTTTCAACATTCTGATCCGACTCTGGCATTGTTGCAAGTAAACACGACTATCAACAGCGAGGCCGCAGCGATCTTCTTCGGAATCAATACTTTCAAGCTCTCACCCCAGCCTGGCCTGGGAAGGCCCTCGATCTTTACAAGATATGCTACGCTTTTTCGAAGCGTCGTTGTTGAGCTATTCAACCAATACTCTGTCAAGTATTGGGCGGGTGAGGTTTTGGATTTCGGCACATATGAGGATCTGATCCAGATTTGGCGCGACCAAATCCGGGCGCTTGCCGCGATGGCCAATCTACGGTTCCTCGAATTGAATATCCGTGGTGTTTTGGTGCAAGCCGATTCGGTCAGCGCTACACTGGGAGACATCATTTGGGGGCTTAAGCCGCAACTCCTCGCCAATGTACCTTGTAGCGTCCGGCAGAAGAAAGGAGACAGAGGCTCTGGCGTCTGGTTAACGATATCCGTAGATGACTCTTACATGCAGCATGTGTACGAGGTCAATGAGTTTTTGAGAAGGCTTGGGACGAAGGGGTTTGACTCAGAAGATATGCACAAGGTTGGCGAGTGCTGGAGAGAACTTGGAATCAACTTCCAGCCAGACGACGCCCTTTATCCACTAGAATCTTCCAGCGATGTTGCCAACTCGCGCTCATGCTATTATGGCTAAGGATCTCGGGCAAAGGCCAGTCTCGGATGATGCTAGCAATGACCCTCTTTAGCTTCCGTAAGGCTTCTGCACGTCTAGGAATTCTTGGACAACTGCTTCGCTGCATCGAAGGAAGCTCACTCAGAAGCCTGCTGTTATTAGCTTCCTACACCAGGGTATCTTAGCCTGCATCCTGACTTGCGATGGCAGCTATTGCATCAGATATCGAGCTTGCTGAGGAAATTAGTCTTTGTCTTTGCACACACAGACTCCCCCTATCTTCTGATGCTCATTGACCGCGATGTCCTATAGTGTGAAAGCTCAAATTCAGCTGGTCATGGTATAGATACCGGCGTTGCTTTATAACACTCATCTTTGCGAGCTGACAGACGCATTGTCTGCAATAGCTGTTTCAATTTTATCCCCATAAACCAAATAACATCAGCGAAAAGAAAGCAACTATACAACATACATACCTGTCAAATTCTTGATACCAATCAATATTCCGCAGACTTATAACCTAATTTCTCAGTGGATTTTATTCCTTTTCATGAAAAATCTCTTGATGTTCCTCTCCTTCAGCGCCCAAGCAACGTCAGAGCCTCTGACTTATTTTGCTCTCTGTCTCCTGATAGCGTCCTGTAGAGGACTGAAATCGCTAGGTATTTCAGCTTTCTTTGCTGACAGAAGAAGCTGACATCAGGATGCAAGGGTCGCCACCACAGCATCACAAAGTCACGTCCAAAAATCCAGTGTCCTTCGTGGAACCTTCCGATAAACTCTCCTGGTGAGCTTCCTGTTGCCCGGAGAAGAAGCCAAGGTGCTGATGACTTTGAGAAATTCGAAGGCCACAAACCAGTACAACGCGATACTCAAGCCTCAGCTATTATTGGTCGAAGCTCTCTACCCAATATTCTTGTGTACCTTTCTCCTAGGCATAAGTAATGGAAGCTGCTGACCCCATAACTACCAGATTCAGCTCCCAATTGTCAATCTACCATTACCTACTTTGTTATTCGCCATATCGGGTATGCTTCTCTGATAAGTGGCTGTCGGAGACGAAGGCTCATCAATGTAACCACACCTTGATCCTCCGTGATGTCCGACAACATCCGAACGACCTCTCGATTCGCCCAATTGCCTCGCGAAGTTCGAGACATGATCTATAGAGAGTTGCTCACCATCACCGCGTATCGCTACGTGTATCCTGAGAACCAATGGTGGCCCATGAGGAACCTCCCACCGAGCCTCCCGCATGTTTTCCGACCTCGTCATCCTTTCCAGCGACGGTGGGACCGGGCTCTGGTACCGTACGAGATACCGATTGCGGTTTTCAGGGTCAATCGGATGCTGCGCCGGGAAGCCTTGGCTATAGAGGCTAAGGCTAATCGTGGGGACGCAATGTATGTGCAGTATATTGTCCTTAGCCGCTGGGTTCAGTAGGCTGGAGGGCAAGGATCGCTCTGGAATGTCCCAGATATGGAGAGGGGAAACAGACAAGCGGAATTTCCGGGAAGAGATACAGATGGTTCTGTTGCTGCACGACCTTCTCGCAGGACGCTGTATTCCTGAAATCACGCAATGGATAGACGCAAAGACGGGGAATCACGGAGGAAAATAGAGGTTGTTCTTCAGCTGCGCAGATCCAGCGACCCATTGTGTGACGCCCTTGCTTCTTCCTCCATTCCACCAAGTCCCTGTCAGCTCTGACATCACCTGCCCAGGAGACACTTACACCTCTTCAACATCATCTTTGACCTCCCAGGAATCAAATTACTTTTTTGAATATTTCACGTCATCGCGCCGACGGTCCAACGGGTAAGTGGCCATCGTGAGCTGTCTGTTGACGCCTTATTGGACGCTCCTATGATATACTCCTCTGGCAATACTGACGTTGCCATTCTAGCCACCGGAAACTTTCGGCGCCACATCAAATCTCCACCTCTTGCATTCCCCAGAACCATTGCTTCTCCTCCAAGGCTCTCAACCGTACGCACACCGTACGCGTACTATTAGTGCACTATCAGTGCGCACTGGTTAGTGCAGTTTAGTACAAGGCATTTGGCAAACTGTACGATTTAGTTTAAGGTGCCTATAAACCGTTTGCACTGATAGTACGATAATTTCTCGATATTGAGATTAACTCTAAACTTAGCCCTATGGTAATTTACGCAACATTCATAAGGTGCCTGTTTTTTTCTTAGGGTCGCCCAGTGAAGACTGGAATTTTTGGTAAGAACTTAAGATAAAATACGCATTATCTTATTATTGACGGGTAAAAATTACTATTGATATTATTATTACTAGGTCAATCGATAGATGACTCGACAGTCCAATAATCGAAGACTTATAACGACGACAATAAAGGTAGATAATTACTATAAAGCGGCCGTCTATATAGTCCTAAAAGCATCGCACTATCAGTGTACTAACAGTGCAAACAGTGCAGTTTAGTATTGTCTCAGAAACGCACCGTTTGCGATTTAATTAGGCCGTACGGTTTAGTACGAGGCCCAAACTGCACGGTTTGTACGGTTGAGAGCCTTGTTCTCCTCCTCCTTCGCGGCCTACATTCTTGTTCGCACAGTCCCTTAATATCCCCGAAAGACTTGTCTCAGAAATGCGCGACTTAGCCATCAAAAGCCCTTCGCACATCAGATCTGGTAGGCAAAGCTTGAGGTTGGCGGTACGAAAGGGGAAATTGTGCTTGCGGTCTCTTGATGTCACGTGATATTACTAGTCTAGCCCTGTGAGGCCAAGCGATTTTTGCCTCATTAGAACTAGCGCTGATCGCCCTCTGCATCTACTAGATTGTCTGCTTTCCGTATCTTAATTACACAATCATAGAACCGATATGCTCGCATCACCCTGCACACGTGACACATCCACGTATCTGACACGAGCTGGCTAAAAGGGCATGGGGGAGGACTTGGAAGTGGAGGCGATCAGGAGAAGGATATTGTTCTGGGGACAAGAAAGAAAGGCTATCCTAGATAAGGAGAATGCCCACACAAGTTTATATGTCTATGTAAAAGGGGGGATATACTCAACAGCAAGGTTGGTGAGAACCAAGACTCATAGCTGTAGACAAGTATGTCTGTCTTGAGTTGCACTCCTGGAGAACAATGATCAGGTGTGTGTCTCGAGATGGCCTTTGGGAAGGCAAGGCAAAAGCCTATACAGCCAAAATAGGGTTTCCAGCACATCAAATTTCATGCATGGATTGCTGCTCGTACTGCATGCAAAATTGCCTGATGTTGAGTAATCTGCTTAGCAGAACCTACTTCTATCTAAAGTTAGCTCTTGCTGTGCTACCGTGGAACAGCTAACAAAGCTCGGAACCTGTGTGTGAAGCAAACATCCATCTCTTGTCCTTCGCACCCTGGCTTATTCCTCTCGAGCTGCTCGAGAAACTGTCAGGAGGGCGTCATAATGCCGAGTGGAGCAAAGCTTACGCTCGAGGGGTAGCCGCAGTAGCCGATCACTCCTCTTCAGAGTCCTTCTCCTCCTCCGCCGCCTCCTCAACTGCCTCCGTCCTTGGAAATCCATACGTGTCGTGGATCAGCGTACGCTCTGCCTCAGACAAGAGACCCACAAAACGTATGCTTGGGAAGTCGTTGGACCATTGGAAGTACCGCCAAGTACGTTTCCCAAGCAGATCCCGGCTTAATTCTCGCAGAGCAGCTTGATAGAGATTGTCCTTTAGAACTTTGTAACGGCAACACCCGCTCGGACAGACGAGACCTTCCACATTGATCAACAAGGAGCGGAGTTGTCGCATCCCATCAAGCAGTGCGTGCTTGCGGGACCAAATATAGGAGATCTCGGCAAGATACGTGGAATGGATTTGGCGTGCTTTCGCTGCTTCCACATCCTTTACCCTAAAACAGCTGTCCGGTAAAGAATGGCGATTTAGAGCTAGTTCAGCCCTATCGCCGTCGGGCAGGTCGCGCCCATCGAAGAACGCCGTGACGTCACGAAAGAGCAAACGGTGAAGAGAGAAGATCGAGAGTCCATACTCAGTATGAGCGGGAAGGCGCCACTGGTTCTTTCCATAGAGTATTGGGCGAGCTTCATATGCAAGTTTCTTGCTGACAGCCAAGAGGGCAGGAGATGGATGGGACTTGGAAGCGGCTTCGAACTCCCATATACCCGGATATGGCACAATCTCCGAATCTCCGACCAGGACAAGGTTGTAGATCATATCTCTGACCTCACGTGGGCACTCCAGAAAATGTGACTTGGTATAAGCCGTATCTGCCATCACGGTGGGGACTTCAGTCTTGAAGACAGGAGACAGGAGTGCTTCGATCTGTAGCATACACAGGTAGAATCAGTATTGTTCGCTGACAGCAGATGACGGAGCAGCAGCAGTAGTTACCAGTAGTAGTACTGAATACGTACCTTAGGCACAACCATTTCCTCCACACAATTCATCCTTCCCAAGTCGCTTGCATTCCTTGGTGCTGCAGGTGAAATGCTGTAGGATTCCACGATGGCCTTGCTGGGACTAGGATGATGACGGTGACCAGACACGACTTGCCTGCCGTTGCAAGAGTCAATTCTCGTGTACTGAGCTGGCTGCGGGAGATATACTCGAGGTCGCTTCAGCTGATGAGTGTTCAAGTAGCGTGTCAAAGATTGCTGTGACATGGATCGGATGTGACGAGAGTTGGACAATGCTTGTCAAGACTGGCTGTGACGAGTGTTAGCGTTGCATACTACAGTTATTGAAAAGGTCCACGTACATAGGTCGTTACTTAGCTCAAGCTTTGCGGCAAAAGCATCGCCATGGCTGGGTAATTTAGGAGAAGTTTCGGAGTTTGCTCGATCAGTGTGAGGTCTGATTTATCAGAAGTAGGAAACCACGAGGCGCGTCAGCCGCGCCAAGATCAACATCAGCCTGTAAATTCACCCTTGAGATCCATCAGTGCTTTAGCACAGCCCTGGCGCTGTGATCTCCGATTGTGTATTGCAGATAGAGACTGGTGGACGCTAATGTTGCGCGCCATCAATGTTCTTCTAAGCGTGGTTTCACGTCCAGATGAGTATTTTCCATCTCAGCACCGGGCGTTGTTCTTCGCTTTGACGGTTTGACGGAATGGCGTTTGGCAGGCAATGGTCGTCAAACCCAGGAGCCGCCCAATGCTAAAGCGTCAAAGCGTTGAAATTGAAGGTAATGGAATGGGGCGAACATAGGTCTCACTCTGTGGCTATGCGAGAACACATAGCGAATCGGGTAGTAGAACAGCAGATAGGTCAAGGTGATTTGCATCAAATCACACAGCAAGCATGAGAGCACCGACAAACCAGTTTCATCTATTACGCAGCGCTAAGCTACTTCTGCTAATGCGCAGACACTCGCTGAAAAGTATCACAGGAAAGGGATGATGTCGTACTGTTCATCAGAACAAGGCGTAGAATACTCCGATGCCAGCCAACAAGAAAGGGTATAGGAATCACAACCGCCACCGTTACCGCCGTTCATTCTACCTGCTTGGCTGGAATCAGACTTGACATCTTTAGTGAGATTCGACTGACGGGCCACTCACACTCACCGCTTCCCCCAGCCAAGGTATTGACCATCAATGTAGGTCTCCCCCTACTAGGGCAGCTTTGCGTAGCTATGCCAGCGCGGGGTGCTCAAGATCTTCTCCTCCAGGTCGGTGGCTAGTCCGTGGACTTCGATTCTGCCGCCGTTTCGAATCCAATTGCGTGAGCCGTTCACGAATTGGTGGAAGAGGTCCGAATAGATAATTGCCTTTCGGCAGCAAAGCCCCGGACAGTAATACCATGACAGGTCCAGCTGAATTGTAATCAAGGCGATCATCTGCCGGTGGATGAAATCACGACGGGGCTGCCATTTGGCGATCATAAGGTCTAGGTGGCGTTTGTGAATGTGGCGCCACCTGGCGGCGTCTGGACGAGTGGGAGCGAAGTCGGTGTCTGGTGCCATGTGCTCCGCAATAGCAATCGCTCGTTTCTCCTGATCGATGACCTCCCGGTAGTCGAGATGTACTGTGACATGATGGATCTCTCTGCTATACTTTTGATAGATGGCGTTACGCTGGACGTTGGTTGGCAATCTAAAAGTGTTTTTTCCATAAAATACAGGGAAGCTCTCAGCATAAACCTGTTTGTTCAACTGGAGAAGGGCCACGCACGGCTGATCGTCCGCTCCGAAAGCTGGTACGTCAGAGAGTTCGTACTCCTCTGGATGCATAACAATTTCGTACTCGGTGATCAGGCAGAGGTTGTAGATCTGGTCCCTAATCTCTCGTGGTAGTTTCAGGAAATTGAACAGACTATCCCGACCAATGCTCATACGCTGAAAAGCGACGGCGGCCTGGTTTGCCGTGTTCGTTGTGCTCGAAGCACCGGCGGTCAATGAAGGATCCGGATGTGTAGTTTCCCCTAGTAATTCTTCGCACAGCGTCAGCGACCAAAGGTCCTCTTGGTCACAGATGTTCGACTTACCTCGATCTAACGCGGTCAAGCCATCGGTCTTTCTGCTCGAAGGATACAAGAATGCATGGTCTATGTTTTCGAGAAAGTCGGGTCCCATCGTTCCGTCGATCCGTCTCCGCACATTTTCTAAGACAGCTTTGATAGTAGTCAGCAACACACAGAGTAGTCG
>JAABUL010008117.1_pt1 | contig 10852 bp, 9 predicted proteins | sample 5559151 | NCBI WGS metagenome assembly JAABUL01 (sample SAMN10711876, study PRJNA513368) | rock metagenome | isolation source: Antarctica rocks | place: Antarctica: Victoria Land, Pudding Butte sud | reverse complement strand
GTGGTGCCCGGCTACCCGGCGGTGCCGCTGCTGGCGCTGGCCCTGGTACTGCTGAGCCTGGGCACGATAATCTATTATAATCTAGGGCTGAGCCTGGCTTTCGTGGTGGGGCTGGTGCTGGCAGTTAGTAGCGCGCAGCTTCTGCTTCGTGCGCGAGCGTAGCGAGCATTGTCGTTCGCGCCGCGCGGTTCCGCCTGCTTGCTACGCTCGCACACGAAGGCAGAAGCTGCGCGTTACTGCCAGACTAATTCTTGCCTTAGCTGAGCTTCTGGGCCAGGGGCTGGGGCACGCTGTCGCTGTTGAGCAAGCCACTCATACTAAGTAGCCGGGCCGCTGTGCTGTGGTGGCAGGAGCCGCGCGCCGCTACTCAAGCGCCTGGCGGCCCGGCGCGGCCGGCAGGCCCGATTCATCTTTCAGCGCCACGCCCGAAAGCTGCCGCCGCAGCGCCTCGTTCAATAAGTACAAGAGCTTGTCGGCTGCCGCTTCGTAGCCCAGGCCGGCGGGCCGGATGTTGGACACGCAGTTGCGCGCCTCGTCGGTGAGGCCCGGCCGGGGGCCGTAGGTGAAATACGCGCCCAGGCTGTCGGGCGCGCTCAGGCCCGGCCGCTCGCCAATGAGCACCAGCACCAGCCGGGCGCGCAGCAGGTGGCCCACCTCGTCGCCGAGCGCCACGCGCGCCTGCCCGGCCAGCACCAGCGGGCCCAGCCGGAAGCCGGCTGGGCGCAGGGCGGGCACCAGCCGGCGCAGCAGGGGTAGGGCGTGCTGGTTAATAGCCGTGGCCGAGAGGCCATCGGCCAGCACCAGGGCCACGTCGCAGCTGCCCGTCGCGGCATCGGCCAGGTGGGCGCGGCTGGCCTCGTCGAGCTGCCGGCCACGGTCGGGGCGGCGCAGGTACTCGGGGCGGGTGGCGGCCTGGCTGCGCACTTCCAGCACCGGCCAGCCCAACGCATCCAGTTCCTTCACCAACTGCTCTTTATCGAGCCCCGAATACACGGCATCGCGGGCGTGGGCGTGGGCCAGCCGAAACGCCAGCGCCTCGCGCAGGGGCATGCTGGTGCCGCTGCGGCCCAGCCCAATGCGGGCGGCCGTGAAGGCGCGCAGGCCGGCCCAGGGGTCGGGCTCCGGCGAGGGGGTAGGGACGGTAGGCAGGTCGGGCATGAGGCGGAAAAGGTTCGCACCGCTGGCGGGCGGGCTTTCCCAAAAGTAACTGACTGCCAGGTCGCTTAACGGGCTACCGCCAGGCGGTGCCTGCGGTAAGCCCGGCCCCGGCCACTGGGGGCCGGGCCATTTATAAAGTTAACCTGACTTTCACGAAACACTCAGGAAACATTGGGTAGAGAATTTTGCATTTTATAAATCCGCAATTTCATTTCTCAATGAGAAATCAATGCGAATGCTGTAAAACATATTGCTTTTTACCCTTCTACTACTCCCTACCCCTCCGCTTTTCGCCTAACCCATTTCTCCATGAAACAACGACTATCCTTCTTGCTCGGGTTGTTGCTGCTGGCCTTCACCAGCGTCGCGCAGGTGACTACCAGCAGCCTGACCGGCCTTATCAAAGACGCGGCGGGTGAGCCCTCAATTGGGGCCACGGTGCGGGCCACGCACACGCCCAGCGGCACCACCTACGGCGTGGCCACCAATGCCGAAGGCCGCTACACCATTCAAAACATGCGCATCGGCGGGCCTTATACCGTCGAAATCAGCTACGTGGGCTACCGCACCACCACGCGCACCGGCCTGGAGCTGGCCCTGGGCCAGCCCTACGTGCTGAACGTGGCCCTGACGGCCGAGAGCGCCCAGCTCCAGGAAGTGGTGGTGACGGCCAATAACCCGCGCTCCATCCTGAACTCGGACAAAACCGGGGCCATCACCACCATCGACCGCAACGCCTTGCAGCGGCTGCCCTCTATCTCGCGCAGCCTCAACGACTTCACGCGCCTTACGCCGCAGGCGGGCCCGGCGGGGGCCATTGGGGGGGGTAGCAACCGCTCGAACTATTTCAGCGTGGATGGCTCGGACTTCAACAACAACTTTGGTATTGGGGGCAACCTGCCGGCGGGCGGCGCGCCCATCTCGCTCGACGCCATTGAGGAGATTTCGGTGAACGTGACGCCGTTCGACGTGCGGCAGTCGGGCTTTACGGGGGCGGCCATCAACGCCGTGACCCGCGCCGGCACCAACGACTTCGCGGGCTCGGTCTACGGCTATTTCCGCAACCAAAAATTTCAGGGCAATCACGTGGGCGACCAGCGCGGGGCGCTGCAAAACGAGCAGCGCTTTTACCAATACGGCGCGCGCCTTGGCGGGCCGATTATCAAGAACAAGCTGTTCTTTTTCGCCAACTACGAAACCGAGGAAAACCGCACGCCCGGCCAGCAGCGCGTGGCCGCTACCGACGCCGCACCCTTCGGTAGCAGCATCAGCGTAGCGCGCCCCACGGCCACCGAGCTGGATGCCTACGCGGCCTTTCTGCGCGATAAGTACGGCTACGACCCCGGCGCTTACCAGGGCTACAGCTTCTTGGCCCCGCGTACCAAAATCCTGGGTCGCCTCGACTGGAACATCGCCCAGAACCACCACTTTAACGTGCGCTACAGCCAGGTAGAAGGCAAGGCACCGGCCTTTCCGAGCACCTCGCGCAGTCCGTTTGGTGGTTATAGGTACCCCAATCCTCTAAATAATGGCACCTTCCTGGATGGCAGCGGCAACCGCCAGCAGAACACGGCCTTGTTCTACCAGAACGCCAACTACTTCCAGGAATCCAACTTCTACTCGCTGGCCGCCGAGCTGAACTCGACCTTCGGCAGCAAAGGCAGCACCACCAACACCCTGCGCGGCACCTACACCCGCCAGAACGACCCGCGCAGCTCGCCCAGCAGCGCAACATTCCCCTTCGTTGATATTCTGAAGGACGGCACGCCCTTCACCTCGTTCGGTACCGAGCCCTTCACCTACGGCAACCTGCGCGACGTGAAAATCTATTCCGTGAAGGACGACTTTACCTGGGTACTGGGCCGCAACAACTTCACGGCCGGCTACCAGGGCGACTTCAGCGAAACCAAGAACGGCTTCCAGCGCTTCGGCACCGGCTACTACACGTTTGCGTCGTGGGATGATTTTGCGACGGGCAAAAAACCCGTTGACTTCGGCATTACCTACTCGCTCACGCCCGGCTATGCGCAAGCGTTTCCGAGCTTTAAGTACCAGCAGCACTCGGTGTACTTGCAGGATGAGATTGCCGTGTCGGACCGCCTGCGCGTGACGGGAGGCCTACGCGTTGACCTTACGCACTACGCCAACACGTTGCGCCCGTTCCCGCTGGAGGCGGGCCTGACCTTTGCCGGCGGCGAGAAAGTTGACGTAGCCGCCCTACCGGGCAACCAGGTGCTGTACTCGCCGCGCCTGGGCTTCAACCTCGACGTGCTCGGCAACCGCACCTTGCAGCTGCGCGGCGGCTCGGGCATTTTCACGGGCCGCGTGCCCTACGTCTGGATTGTGAGCCAGGCCGGCGACGCGGGCACCCTGCAAATCACGCAGACCTATGGGGCCTCTCAGGGCAGCAGCAACCCGACGGTGCCGGGCCCCTTCAACCCCGACCCCACCGCCTACCGCCCCACCACGGCCCCGCAGCCCGGCACCGTTATTCCGAGCACGACCTCATCGCTGGCCCAGAACTTTCGCTTCCCGCAGACTTGGAAGAGCAGCCTGGCCGTGGATGCTAAACTACCTTTTGGGGTAGTGGGCACGGTAGAAGCCATCGTGAACCGCGACATCAACGCGGCGGTGTACCGGAATGCCAACCTGGTAGCGCCTACCGCCTTGGGCGTGAGCGGCTACCCCGACAACCGCCTGATTTATCCGAGTGCTAACACGAATAAGTTCGTCAACCCGCTCACTACGGCCGGTCAACCGGTAGCCAACGGGGCCACTACCGGCACCGGCGCTTACAATGCCATCGTGCTCGGCAACGCCTCGCAGGGATACTACTTCTCGCTGACCGGCAAGCTCGACAAGCAGTTCAGCAACAACCTGTTTGGCTCGGTGGCCTACACCTACACCGATGCCCAGAACCTCTACGACGGCGGCGGCGACCAGCCGCTATCGGCCTGGCAGGGCACGGCCTCCGTCAACGGCTCCAACAACCTGCCGCTGAGCTACAATGGCAACACCCTGCCCCACCGCGTTATCGCCTCGCTTTCGTACCGGGCCGAGTACCTGGGCCACCTGGGCACTACGTTCTCGTTCTTTTACGAGGGCGCTACCCAGGGCCGCTACTCGTACCTGTATTCGGCCGACTTCAACCGCGACGGGGCCAACGCCGACCTGATTTACATCCCGAAAGACCCGTCGGAAATCACGTTCGTGCCCGTGACCACGGGTAGCGGGGCCACGCTGCAAACGCAGTTTACGGCCCAGCAGCAGAGCGATGCCTTCTTCGCCTTCATCAAGCAGGACCCCTACCTGAGCCAGCACCAGGGCGCGTATGCCGAGCGCAACGGCGCGCAGTTTCCCTGGCGCAGCCAGATTGACGTGAAGATTCTCCAGGATATTTTCACCAACCTCGGCGGCAAGCGCAACTCGCTGCAAGTGAGCCTGGATATTTTTAACCTGGGCAACCTGCTGAACAATAACTGGGGCCGCGTGCAGCAGCTCACCTTCAACAACTTCCTGGAGCCCCAGAACGTGAGCACTCTCACCACGGCCGCCACTAGCCCCAAGCCTACTTTCCGCTTCGGCCGCGACGCCGTGACCGGCCAACTGCTGACCAATACCTTCCGCGACGCGGTGACTCTATCCTCGACCTACTACATGCAGGTGGGCCTGCGCTACAGCTTCAACTAGCAGCCCCTACCCCCTCCTGAAAAGCCGGTCGGGCCCCAAGCGGGCGGCCGGCTTTTTCACGAGTTACCTCTTGATTTTCAAGTTTTTTTACCCGTCCTTCTCAAGCCTTCTACCATGTCTTTTCGCCACATTACCGTTCTTTTTCTTTGCCTGAGCCTGTTCACGTTTGAGGCGCGGGCCTGGGGCGTGCTGGGCCACCGCACCATCGCGCGCATTGCCGAAAACCACCTCACGCCCAAGGCCCGGCGCGAGATAGCCACGCTGCTGGCCGGCGAAACCCTGCCGCTGGTCAGCACTTTTCCCGACGAAATTCGTCCCTACCCCACCTTCAAGTATACGGCGCCCTGGCACTACCTCGATACTACGCCCCGGCTGCCCTACGCGCAGTACGTGGCCACCATCGACACCATGAAGCAGCCCAACGCCTACCTGGCAATTCAGCAGATGCAGCGGCAGTTGCAAGACCGCGGCCAGCCGGCGGCCGACCGGCTGTTTGCCCTCAAGTTTTTGGTGCACCTGGTGGGCGACGTGCACCAGCCCATGCACGCAGGCCACGCCGACGACCAGGGCGGCAATAAGGTGCTGGTTAAGTTTCAGGGCAAAGACCTGAACCTGCATAGCCTCTGGGACAGCGCCCTGCTCGACTACGAGGGCATGACCTACACCGAGCTGGCCGCCACCTACGACCACGCCAGCCCCGCCCAGGTACGGGAGTGGCAGCAAGCCCCGGCCGCCACCTGGCTCTTCGAGTCGTACCAGCTCAGCGAGCCCCTCTACGCCGAAGCGGCCCAGAACCCGGCCTTCGACTATGCCTACTACCCCGCCCACGCGGCCCTGCTGCACCAGCGCCTGCTGGAAGCCGGCATTCGCCTGGCCGGGTTGCTCAACCAGGTTTTCGCGTAGGGGCGTGGCGTGCTGGCAGGCCCACGCCCCTACCCCAGCGCGGCCGGCAGTTGGCCCAGCAGCCGCGCCGCCGTGGCCGGCAGCTGGTGCCCGCGCTCGTCAAAAATGCCCTGCCGCACCAGCCAGGCGGCAAACTCGGGCGCGGGCCGCAGGCCCAGCACCCGGCGCAGGTACAGGGCATCGTGGAAGGAAGTAGACTGGTAGCCGAGCATAATATCATCGGCCCCCGGCACGCCCATGATGAAGTTGCAGCCCGCCACGCCCAGCAGCGTGAGCAGCGTGTCCATGTCGTCCTGGTCGGCCTCGGCGTGGTTGGTGTAGCACACGTCCATGCCCATCGGCAGGCCCAGCAGTTTGGCGCAGAAGTGGTCTTCCAGCGCGGTCCGAATGATTTGCTTGCCGTCGTAGAGGTACTCGGGGCCGATGAAGCCGACTACCGAATTGACGAGCAGCGGCCGGAAGCGCCGGGCCACGGCGTAGGCCCGCGCCTCGCAGGTTTGCTGGTCGAGGCCGTGGTGGGCATTGGCCGAAAGGGCGCTGCCCTGGCCGGTTTCGAAGTACATCACGTGGTCGCCCAGCGTGCCGCGGCCCAGCGCCAGCGTGGCCGCGTGGGCTTCCCGCAACAGGCTCAGGCTAATGCCAAAGCTCTTATTGGCCGCCTCGGTGCCGGCGATGGACTGAAACGTGAGGTCCACGGGCGCGCCCTGGCTGATGAGGTAGAGGGTAGTCGTGACGTGGCACAGCACGCAGGTCTGGGTCGGAATTTCGTACTGCTGGCGCACGCCGTCGAGCATTCGCAGCAGGTCGCCTACCTGCCGGGTGTTGTCGGTGGCGGGGTTGATGCCGATAACCGCGTCGCCGCTGCCGTAGAGCAGGCCATCGACCAGGCTGGCCGCGATGCCGCGCGGGTCGTCGGTGGGGTGGTTGGGCTGAAGGCGGGTGGCCAGGTGCCCGCGCAGCCCCAGCGTATTGCGAAACCGCGTGACGACCTCCACGCGCCGGGCCACCGCAATCAATTCCTGGTTGCGCAGCAGCTTGCTCACGGCGGCCACCATCTCGGGCGTGAGGCCGGGCGCCAGCGCCGCCAGCGCGGCCGCATCGGCCGCGTCCGACACCAGCCAGTCGCGCAGCTCGCCCACCGTGAAGTGGCCGATGGGCGCGAAGGCCGCCGCGTCGTGCGTGTCGATAATGAGCCGCGTCACCTCGTCCTGCTCGTAGGGTACCAGCGCCTCGTGCAGGAAGGTGCGCAGCGGCACGTCGGCCAGCGCGTACTGGGCGGCCACGCGCTCCTCATAGGTGGCGGCGGCCACGCCGGCCAGCTCGTCGCCGGCGCGCGGGGGGGTAGCGCGCGCCAGCAGCGTTTTCAAGTCGTCAAAAACGTAGGCGCGGGCGCCGATGGTGTGGCGGTAGGGCATGAGCGCGGGGAAGGTCGGGCCAGCCAGCAAGATACCGCCGGGCCGGGGCAAAGCGGACTACGCGGAGCCAGCCCGCGCCAACCGAAAAGTCGCTCCGTTCCGAAAAAAATTCCTGCCCATGCGCTGGCGGCAGCTTTCATCGCTTGGCAATATTTTACTGCTGATTAAGCCTTTATTACCGTTCACCTTGCCGGCGGCGCGGCTTTTCACTGGCCGGCTAAAGGCGCGAAAAGTGGCGGCGCGGCGTGAACCCAGCCCTCCCCGCTGCGTAACAACCGGCATACTCTCACTCCTTTTACTTCCTTTACCACAATGGCAGACGAACAATTGAAACCCCTCGTTCAGCAGGGGCTGGCCGCGATGAAGTCCGGCGGCAAAGTAGCGGCCGAGGCTACCGCCGATATTGAGGACGACGCGACCAACGAGCAGCTCAAGGCGGCCCTCAAACAGGGCAACGAAACCTCCAAGCAGTGGACGGCACGCATTGACCGGGCGCTGAAAGAGGCCGGCAGCGCCGACGAGCGCGACAATCCCATCATGGAAGCCCACTACGAAGTCAGCAAGCGCATTCGGGGGGAAGCCAAGAGCGACTACGCCCGCGACCTCGGCATTATCGCCTCCGGCCAACTGGCGCTGCACTACTGGATTGCCTCCTTCGGCACCATGCACGCCTACGCCAAGCGGGCCGGCCTGAGCCAGGCGGCCCAGGATATGGAAACCTGCGTGAACGAGGCCAAGCAAGCCGATGAGCAGCTTACCCAGCTGGCCATCCAGATTATGCAGACCTCCTAGCCGGGTGAGCCGCTGTCCAAAGGCCTTTTAAAATTAAACGGACCCTCATTTCTGTCGCTGGCAGAAATGAGGGTCCGTCTTTGCTATCTCCAGATACTTTTAGCGCTTAGCTGCAATTGCCGCGGTCCTACATCCAGTCCCAAAGTGCATTAGCAGCGTTCTCAGGGCAGTAAAAACATAGGTGCGGTTGCCAATGGAATGGCGGCAGGGCAGGAAGCACGGGGAAGGCCGGGCCGGTCGGCAAGATACCGCACGGCCCGATTAAACCAGGCCGCGCCCGTTGGCCTGGCCCTACCCTACCCCCACTTTTTACGTACAACGCCCAATCTTCCTTTTCCCAACCCCTACCAGCATGGCCACTACCGTCAAAACCCCCAGCCACACCGACCCCGAAACCAAGAAGAAAGAGGATGCCAACCAGGCAACCATCAAGGACAAGCCCTCGGGCAAAAACGTAAAAACCCAGAAGAAATAACCGGCTGCCCCGGCAGTCAAGAGCCCGGCCACCCGCGGTAGCCGGGCTTTTTCGCGTCCCGTTTTTTCGGGTCAAACCTTACGTGGGCGCTTGCGGCGCCGGGGCGGGGGCAGGCTCCACGGCGCGCTCGAAGCGCAGGCGGCCACCTACGTCGGTACCGCTGGAGGCGAAACCGTTGGCCAGCAGCACGCGCTGCGAAATCAGGTTTTCGGGCGTGGCGTGGGCCACCAGCCGACGCACCATGCCGGTGGCGGCGGCCTGCTGCACCAGCCCGGCTACCAGCTCGGTGCCCAGACCCTGGCCGCGCCAGTCGGCCGCGATGCTGTAGCCGATTTCGACCAGGCCCGCCGCGTCGGGCGGGCCCGTGAAGCCGCCCGTGCCCACCAGCGTGCGGGGCATGTCGCCTTCAGCTTTGCGCAGCACGTACCAATTGTACCAGCCCGCCGCGTCGCGGCCCCCGGCCGTGAGCTTTTCCAGAAAATATTCCATCGCCTCGCGGTCATAGTCGCCGGGCGGCCAGTCGAGGGGTAGGGCAGCGCCCAGCAGGGTCGGGAAATACTGGGGCTTGTGCAGCTCGGCGGTGAGCAGCGCCCGGCTGGCGGCCAGAATGAGCAGGCGGGGCGTGTGGGTAATCAGCGGAATCATAGCCTGGCTATACGCAATTTAGCCGGCGGGCGGCGCGGGCACGGCAAACGTATTGAGCAAGCCGCTGATAATCATGTACTGCCCGGCCAGGCAAATCATATCGACCACGCCTTTTTCGCCGAAGGTGGCCAGCGCCTGCTCGTAGAGGGTGGCGTCAATCTGGTGCGCGGTGCTGAGGCGGTGGGTAAACTCATAGGCTACCCCCTCCTCGGCCGACAAACCGGCCGGCTTCTGCCCCGCCACCAGGGCCCGGATGGTGGCCTCGTCGAAGCCCGCCTGCCGGGCCACGGCGGTGTGGGCATACAGCTCATAGGCCGCCTGCCACACCGCGCCCACGGTGAGAATAACCACCTGCCGCACCCGTTCGCTCAGGGCGGTGTGCGCGCCCTCGGCCGCGTTCATGGCCATCACGGCCTGGCTGATAAGCGGGCTGCGCAGCATCGGGTTGAAAGGCCCAATGAGCACGCCGGCCGGCGTAGCAGCCTGGAAGCCAGACTTATTAGCCCAGGCTACCATTTTGTCGGTGAGCTGAGTGTACAGCTGGTGTTGGTCGGCGTCGAGGGCGGCGGGCGGCAGCAGCGGCAGTCGCCCGCCCAGGGAGTTTTCAGCAAGTGCCATGCGGAGCAGCGTAAGGAGGTAGGATGCGCATCAAAGAATGCCCTCTACCTACGTTTGCGCGGTGGTAGGCGGCTACTTTCGCCTGGCTGGTGCGTGGTTTTATCGCGCCCTTACTGTTGCCTGATTTTGGTAAAATTCGACACGCTCTCCATCGTCATCCCCGTTTATAACGAGGCCCGCACCATTCACCAGATTCTGGACCTGCTGCGCGAGCTGGAATTACTACATAATATCCGCAAGGGGATTATCCTGGTCAACGACTGCTCAACCGATGCCTCGGCCGACACCATCCGGGCCTACGCCGCCCGCTACCCCGCCCTGGGCCTGCGCCTGCTGGAGCACGCCGTGAACCAGGGCAAAGGCGCGGCCCTGTCCACGGGCATCCGCGAGGCTACCGGCGACTACGTCATCATCCAGGATGCTGACCTTGAGTATGACCCCGAGGAATATAACCTGCTGATTAAACCCATTCTCAAGGGCTTTGCCGACGTGGTATTCGGCTCGCGCTTCATGGGCGGCAACCCGCACCGCATCCTGTTTTTCTGGCACAGCATCGGCAACGACATTCTCACCTTCCTGTCGAATATGTGCACCGACCTGAACCTGACCGACACGGAGACGTGCTACAAGCTTTTCCGGCGCGAAGCTGGAAGAAAAGCGTTTCGGCTTCGAGCCCGAGGTGACGGCCAAGGTGGCGCGCGTGCCCCATATCCGGGTCTACGAGGTAGGTATCAGCTACTACGGCCGCACCTACGCCGAGGGCAAGAAAATTGGTTGGCGCGACGGCTTCCGCGCCATCTGCTACATCCTCAGGGACGGCTTGCTGAAGGGGTAGCCCCACCCGGCGGCTGGCAAGGCTCCTACCCCCTCCTCTAAGCCCAACGGCCGGCGAGGGGGTAGGGGTTGTATCGCCCATCGGGCACCGGCGTGCTTATTCTCCTTCGCCCTACCCCTACTAAAACACATCAGCCGCTACTGGGGCGGCAGCAGCGGGGGTGAGGTTGGCACATTAACCAACGAGCTATTTTAAGTTACTATTTGTTATACCCTAGCCTACTAGCCGGGCGCATTGCCGCTCACCTGCTCTTATCTTCGTTCTTCCGCACTAGTCCTATTCAATTTATGGCAATACTCACCACCGATACCCAAGGCCAGT
>JAABUL010008113.1_pt1 | contig 10860 bp, 11 predicted proteins | sample 5559151 | NCBI WGS metagenome assembly JAABUL01 (sample SAMN10711876, study PRJNA513368) | rock metagenome | isolation source: Antarctica rocks | place: Antarctica: Victoria Land, Pudding Butte sud | reverse complement strand
TGTAGCAGGCAGGAACCTTTCTCGTATAGAGTCTGTTGAAGGCCCCGGACTTAAGTCCGGCGTTCTTTACTGGCACTGCACTGGCAGACCCGGAGGGCTGGCAGACCTGGAAGGGACCCGGAGGGCTTCAGGGGAGGGGGCAGGGAGCTGCGCGACCGGGGGAGCGATTCTTGGGCACGGATGCCTTGGAATACAGTTACAGCGCCAAACTAACCATGAGCGCTGCGCAGCACGGCGTCGGCATTGGGAGATAACGGTCTGTGCGGGTCACGGTACCAAAAAGGCGCAGACGCGAGCGGACGGAACCATTTGGCATGGCCGTCCGCCAGCAAATAGTTGCTGCCGTCCGAATGGCGCGGGGCTAAAATGTGTTTGCTTGGCCCAAAGCGTACAGGGTCGTCAATGTTGAACTCAGGGGCGGTGCTGTGCTGCACTTCGCACAGGAGAATGAGCTTGTCTGGGGCGGGGAACTTGGTCAGGGAGAGGGGATGCGAGCCAGGCCCGGCGAAAGCGCCATTGCCTTTGTCCAATGGACTGCCGTTGTAGTTGCCGCTGTAGTTGGCGGCATAGCCGACAGGCAATTTATCCGGCCCGTTGCTGCATGCGGCATCAGGGCAATGAAAAAGGCTGCTGTGGAAAGTCGTCGTCTGTAGATAAGGCAGAGATGCGGTGAGCGCTGTTCGCCACGTGTGGCGACTGCCGGGTGCGTCGGTGATGTTTGGCAGAAAGTCGTCATTGTTCTCTGCGTACTGCAAGAAAAGAAGGCCAAGCTGTTTCTCTCTGCTCAAGCAACTGATGTTGCGGGCATCCCGTCCGCCGCACGGCCCACCGCCCTTTGCAAACACGGGAAACAAAATGGCGACAACGACAAAGATAATCAGCAGCACGGCCAGATATTCCCAGAAGGACACTTTGCGCTTCGCCATCACATACCACCTTTCGCGCGGATGCGCCGACAACCCGAATACACGTTACTTGTGCAAGACCTCTTCCCGCTCGGCGCTTGCGGCAAAGGGGGCTGGGGGGTGAGGGTGGTCCTTAACTGCGGAAAGCAGGGCGCGGGGGCCTCTTCACCCCTTGCGAGACACACGCTCAGATGTGGGGCGCAAGCCCAAGCTAACCATGTGCGTTGCGCAGCACGGCGTCGGCATTGGGAGATAACGGTCTGTGCGGGTCACGGTACCAAAAAGGCGCAGACGCGAGCGGACGGAACCATTTGGCATGGCCGTCCGCCAGCAAATAGTTGCTGCCGTCCGAATGGCGCGGGGCTAAAATGTGTTTGCTTGGCCCAAAGCGTACAGGGTCGTCAATGTTGAACTCAGGGGCGGTGCTGTGCTGCACTTCGCACAGGAGAATGAGTTTGTCGGGGGCGGGGAACCTGGCAAGGGAGAGGGGATGGGAACCCGGCCCAGCAAAGGCACCGTTTCCCTTGTCCAGTGGCCCGCCGTTATACTTGCCGCTGTAGTTAGCGGCATAGGAGGGAGGGAATCCGTCTGGGCCGGCAGGGGCGTCGTCGTCGGGGCAGCGATAGATACTTTTGGTCTTGATATTGGGGTAGATCATCGCCCGCCATGTGTTCTTGCCACCAGATACGTCGCTGATGTTGGGCATCAGGTTGTCATAGTCTTGCGTGTATTGTAGCAGGCTCAGGCCTATCTGCTTCTGATTACTGAGGCAGTTACCGTGTGAACCATTGTGATACCGAGCTTTGGCAAACACAGGAAACAAGATGGCGACAACGACAAAGATAATCGCCAGTACTCCCAAGACCTCCCATACTGATACTTTGTGCTTCGCCATCACAGTTGTCCTTTCGCGTGGATACGCCAACAATTCAAGCACATGCTACTTGTGCAATGCTTCTTCCCGCTCGGCGCTTGCGGCAAGAGGCACAGCGGCGTCGCCAGCGACCAGGGAAATGCCGCCGCGTTTGGAGAACAAGATCGCCCCGGTCAAGAGGGCCGCCATCAGCACGCAGATAAAGACGCGGACAAGTGTAGAAAGGTCGGGCAGCACGATCACGCCTGCAATTAAGACGCCGACCAGGTTCATCACTTTAATCAAGGGGTTCAGGGCGGGGCCTGCCGTGTCCTTGAACGGGTCGCCGACCGTGTCTCCAATGACGCCCGCTTTGTGCTGATCCGTGCCTTTGCCGCCGAACAGGCCGTCCTCAATCTTCTTTTTCGCATTGTCCCACGCGCCACCCGAATTGGACAGCAGCACGGCCATGAGCTGCCCGGACACAATGGCCCCCGCCAGATAACCCCCCAGGGCGGACGCCCCCATGCCGAAGCCCACGAGGATGGGCAGGCAGATCGCCAGGATGCCCGGCCCCAGCAGCTCGCGCTGCGCGGCGGCGGTGGAGATGGCGACGCAGCGGGCATAGTCCGGCGTCTGCGTGTAGTTCATAATGCCCGGCATCTCCCGGAACTGGCGGCGCACTTCTTCCACCAATTGAAACGCCGCGCGGGAGACGGCATTGATCGCAAACGAACAAAACAGATAAGGCGCAGCCCCGCCAATCAGCAAGCCAATAAAGACTTTGGGGTTGCCCAGGCTGAACGCGGCGGGGGTGAGGTGCGCATCGGTCATAAAGGTACGGAACAGGGCGACGGCGGCAATGACGGCGGTGGCGATGGCAAAGCCTTTGGTCAGGGCTTTGGTGGTGTTGCCCGCGCTGTCCAGCTTCGCCACTACTTTGTCGCCCGCGAGAGCGGCGGGGGCGGAGCCGTTCAGCGACGCATGGTACTCTTTCATGGCCCCGGACATCTCAAAGATGCCCTGCGCATTGTCGGAGATGGGGCCGAATGTGTCCATTGCCAGCACGTAGCCGGTCGTGGTCAGCAGGCCCAGGCCCGCCAGCGCGATCCCGTAGGCCGCCAGCAGGGCATTGCCGCCAAACAGCAGCACAATCGCCAGCAGCGCAACGACAATAGACAAAGCGCCCCAGGTCGCGCTTTCCAGGCCCAGCGAGAACCCCGACAGGATCAATGTGGCCGGGCCGGTCTGCGACGCATACGCAACCTCGGTGACAGGGCGTTTGTCGGTGCCGGTAAAGTACTCGGTCAGCTTGCCAATCGCCAGCGCAAGCACCACCCCGACCGCGACCGCCACCACGAAGTACAGCGGGCCATACGTCTGCCCATTCACCGTGATGCCGTCCCGCAGGCCCGGCAGGAAAAACGCGGCGATGGCGACACCGACAGTCGCAATGATTGCGGTCACCCAGAAGCCACGGTTGATGGGGACTAAGGGGTCTAGGGCGATGTCTTCCCGCCCGCGCATGGTCGCGATGCCGACCACCGATGACAGGATGCCGATGCCGTGAATAACAAGCGGGAACAAGATCAGCGGCAGCGCGTAAACAGGCCCGCCCACGGCGGCCCCCAAAATCAGCGCGGCGACCAATGTCACCAAATAGCTTTCAAACACGTCCGCCGCCATGCCCGCGCAGTCGCCGACATTGTCGCCCACATTGTCCGCGATGGTTGCGGCATTGCGCGGGTCGTCTTCGGGAATGTCCTGTTCCACCTTGCCCACCAGGTCCGCACCGACATCGGCGGCTTTGGTAAAGATGCCGCCGCCGACCCGCATAAACAAGGCCGCCAGGCTGCCGCCGAACCCGAAGCCTACCAGGACCTTCATGGCATCGGTCTGAAAGAGGTAAAAGAAAACGGTCGCGCCGAGAAGCCCCAGCCCGACCGTCATCATCCCCGCCACCGCGCCGCTCTTGAACGCCGTTTCCAGCGCCCCTTTGTAGGTAGTCAAGGCTTGGTGGGCCGTGCGCTGGTTGCCGTTGACCGCCATGCCCATGCCGATATACCCGGCGGCATACGACAGGCCGACGCCCACCAAAAACGCAATGCTCACGCCCAATGCCGTCGTGGTGGTATAGCCCGGCTGCCCGTGAAACAAGAAAAACAAGGCCACCGCCAGCACGCCGACCAGCGGCAGCATGGTGCGCACCTGCTTGCTGAGATAAGCATACGCGCCCGCGCGGATCGCCCCGCCGACCCGCTGCATGCTCTCGCTCCCCGCCGACAAGCGCAGCACCTGCGCCCGCAGCACGAACCCATAGGCGAGGCCGACCAGAGCCGTCAGCACGACAAAGCCCAGCACGCCATTGACGGCAGGCGTGAAGGCGGGCAGGGGAACGGCGTCGCTCGCCGCATAGCTTGTTCCCCTGCTTGCCGCCAGCAGCCCCATCACTGCCAGCGTGCGCAACGCAAATCTCTTCAGCAAAATCAACCTCCCACGCAGAGGCCCTGAGGGGCCGCTCCTGATGTTAAAAAGTAACCATTGCGCTCATTATAAATCAAAGGGAGGGTGTTGTCAACAAGAAAGCGCATGGAAAGAAAGGAACCTCTCCAAGAAATGCTTGGTAAAACAAAGGGCCGCCGGACGTATACGTCCGGCGGCCCTGCGTGTTTTGTTCGGCGGCCGTTGGCGGCTGGCCTAGCTCGCCGATAGGAAATGCACGGTTGTCGTCGGTTCGCCCTCGGCGGCATCAATCTGGATAAGCTGCACCTGCTCTGTGGGAGTGTTTTCCGCCACCAGAACAGCCGTGGGCGAGGCGATGGTATGGCTCATGTTGTCCGTTTGGTCGCTGCCGAACATAATATCAATACGGCCCTTGCCGCTGCCTTTAGTCTCATAGCTGATGCCTAAGAACGGCTGAGAACTCACCGCTTCCTGCGCCGGCAGCGTGTCGCCGCGCACGTCTACGCTCACTTCGCCGGACTCGTATTGACGGCTCAGCGCGTCAAAGAAACCGGCCCATTGATCCTGGGGAACTTGCTGCAATGCCATAATATATCTCCTGCTCGCGGGTAATGACGCCCTTGTTCCCAGTTCAGGCGAGTTTTAATACACCTCGCCAATACCCGTGTCCAAAGACTGGCCGAACTGCCCGACAGCGAATGGCTCGTAGGCGGGAAAGGCTTTCAGGCGGAAGTTGAACGTCAATGTGCTGCCGGGGCGCAGGCCGTTAGGCGTGTTCTGGTAGATAAGCGTCCCCTCGTAATCATGCCACGAACGGGTGAGGGCCAGCCCTTGATAATCAAAGCGGCGGGTAAAGCCATTGTATCCCCCAATCGCGCGCAGGCGGTAGCCTGCATCTTCCGCTGGGTTCGGGTCGCGCAGGAACGGCAGGTTCACGCTGCCGTTGATATTGGAAAACTTATGCTGCATCGGGGCGAAGCGCGTGGCAAGGTCAAAGGCCAACCCCTGCCCGCCGCGCACCCGCACGGCACTCGTCAAATCTAAAAGCGAGTTGTGATTGAGATCATACGAGGCCGTGGTGCGAAAGCGAAACAGCGCCGATGGCGTGTAAATAGACTGAAACGCCACATTCTGCCACGGGTTCGCGCCAAAGCCCCCCATGCTCCGTGTGCGGTTGAAGTCGTATCCGGTCGCCACGGTCAGGTTGAGCTGCCGCGTTTCCTGATAGGTATAGTTGAGCGAAGACAGGTTGGAATAGCCCGTAAAGTCAAACTGAAACGGCGTGTACCCATAAGGCCGCAGGTAGACATAGCTGACCCCCAGCGACGATGCCGTGCCAATGCGCAGTCGGTACCCTGTTCGGCCATTGAGCACATACTGCGCCGTATTGTCCCCGTACAGGCCCTGCGTGAACGACCCGCCATAGTCAAGCGAGTTGCGCGCGTTGATGTTGTGCGTGTTGGAGCCGAGGTCTAGGCCAAAGCGCATCCGCTCCGTGTGCTGGGTGGAGGTAGGTTCCAGGAAGTCCCCCAGGGAGAGTGTCATCTGGGTGCTCTGGGGCAAAAACGAGCGCAGGGCAGTCAGACGCGCGGCATCCGTGCCGAATCGCAGTTCCGGCAGTCGTTCCACGCCGCCGAAGGTGTTGACGCCCGCCCCGCCGGTCAACTGGTTGTGCTTGACGCCCAGCAGTTCCAGGTCAAACAGCTTGCCGCGCTGACTGTAATCCAGGTTGGTGTCCAATGACTGACGCCCCGACCCTTTGGAGCCAAGCCCGCCGGGCGTATCATATTGGGAAAAGTCAAAGCGTGTTTCCAACTGCTGCGAAGCCGTCGGGCGAAACGTCTGGTCAAACGACGACGTAAGCGTCTGCGTGCTGCCGACCCCATAATCGTTCTGGGAAAGCGTGGTGCGCAGAGCCGACGACAAGTTGCCGACGTTGCGTATCAAGTTCAGGTTCGTGTTGGACGACCGGCTTTTGCTCAGGCCCTGGAAGTACGAGTTTTGCTGCAATTGACTGGTCAAAGATGCGACCACCGTGCCGAACTGCTGCGCATGGCTCAGGGAGCCGTTGATGTTTTCCAGCCCACGGCTCTTGTCGTACAGACGATACAAAGAGAACAAGCCGCTGCCCTGCCGTGGCCGATTAGGGTCGCCATAGTTCTGGTCAAAGCCGAGGCCCGTGCCTTTTTTCTGCATCTCGTCGATGTGCAGAATACCCGGCAGGCTTCCGGCAACCGCATAGCCCAGCGCAAACTTGATGAACAGCCCTTCATCCGGCGTGTCTCCCACCTGCGGGAACAGGGTCTGCCGCGCAAAACGCTGATCCAAAGGCACGAAGAAGTACGGCAAGGTCAAGATGCGCCGGTCTTTTTTGTACAGCGAAACGTTCTTCGCCACTAATCGTTTGCCGGGAATAATATACACCTGCCGCGCGCGGAACGAGTAATGCGGGTCCAAAAAATCGCAGGTCGTGAACGACGACCCGCGCGCGTCTATCAGCCCCGGACGACTGGAAATGGTGCCGCCGTACACAAACACAGGCTGGATTATCCCCACGGTGGACACGGCATTGAGCGCCTTTGTGCTGATGGTCGTGCGCGCTTTGGCGAGCGTATAAGTGCCCTGGCGCAGGTTCAGGCGCAGCAGTCCGTCCGGGCCGCCACTGACGGTATCCCCACCGGGCGCAATAAGCATGACATGGCCCGTAAACGTGGTTTCCCCGGCGTCTAAGTCGGCATCCACCCGGTCGGCTGTGAGCACATAGCCTTTGTAGCGCACCCGCACATGGCCCTGGCCCACCCATTTCCCCGGCTCCGTTTGGAGGAACGTATCTGCATTGTCCAGTATGACTGATGTGGCTGGGTCGGCCTGCATGTCACCCGCAAACGGCGCATCGGCCAGGCCCGGCAGCGGCGTGGCTGTGCCCTGGGCAGGGGAGGGCAGGGGCGTGGCGGGGCCGTCGGCAGGTGATCGGACTGGGACGGTATTGGCTGTGGACACGCCTCCCACGCTGGGCGGCTGGGCGGCGGGAGATGTCTGCGCGCCACTGGTGGACAGCGGGGACGCGGGTACATTTGCCCCCGCAGGCGCAGCGGAGGGTAGGATGGAAGTCTTGCCGCTGCCGCCCACCGGGACTGTGCCAGGCGTGGCGGGCGGTGCCTGCGGGGCAGGGGGCTTGGGCACGGCAGTCGGGACAGGCGGCAGCTGAATTGAGGGGAACTGGATTTGGGCAGGGGCGGGCGCGGCGCACAGTCCCAGCAAACCCACTATTACCGCCAACAAACGTACTCTGCGCATCGTGGGCTATTATAACACGAAGCCGGGCCTAGCGTCCACCGTCTTCTCTCTTCCAGAGGCCGGACAGGGCCAGAGTCACGCCGAGCGCCGCGTAAGCCAGCCCAACGCTTTGGGGCGAAAGCCGGTTTTCAATGCCAGGCGTGTACTGTTTGGGCACCACTTTGTAGTCAATCACATAAGAGGCCGCTGTCCCCAAAGCCGCTGTGAACACGGTGCTCTTTGCCCCCGTCGCCTGCAATCCAGCCTCATACAAGACGCCCCACGCGCACATGGCCGTGCCGTTCACCGCAATGCCCAGCCAGGACTCGCGCGGCGAATACTCCGTCGGCTGCACCACGTCGTCGCCATCAATAATATGCGCGACCGCGTTGACGGCGGCCCACGGACTGCCATTCTCCTTGTCTGAGGCCAGCATAATCACGGCGGTGGTCGTGGCAGCCAGCATAAACCCGGTCTTTAATCCCTGAGTGATAATCTGTTTGATATTCATGGGCACAGTGTACCCGCCGCGCCTGCCCTCCGGGTATTCAGTCCGCTCTGCCCGCTTTGGGGCGAGGACGCCAGTGCTGACCAGTACAGAGCAAGGAGGGGGGTTCTTATTCCCCCATTACCAGGCGCAAATTGTCCTCGGCGGACAGGGCTTGCGCCAAACCAAGCATTGGGGTCAGGCCGACCGTGAACAGCTTCTCCGTGTGGTAGCCGCCGGGGTTGTACGCCATCAGTTTGAACCCGATCTTACAGGAAGTCGGCACGGACGAAAACACGGACAGATATTGTGGGGCGATGTTGACACCCGCGAGCGGCAGCCCGCCCGTAATCTGACCGATATGGCGAAAGGTTCGCCCTTTGAACTCGGTAGACGAGGTGGCGTTGCCCTGCGCGACTGGCATGGTGGCCCAGAGCGCAATGGTCGGGCCTGCGGCGTAAGGTGTTGTGGCAAAGGGCAGCAGGGTGATGACAGGCGTCGTGCCGTTGTAGGAAATCTGCACGCGGAGGGGATGCAGGGGCGGCGGCACGCTCACGCTTTGTGGGGCGAGAATGATAGGTTGGTTTGCGGCAGCGAGCGAGGCATTGCAGGCATAAAAAAGTGTTCAGCCGGTTGAACCGAACACCTTGTTGTGGTTGGGGTCTTTGGCGTTTTGCACCTGGTTATTGGCATAATTCCACTGCGCTTTAATATCGTCGGGCAAGCCTTGATACTGGGCAGAAAGCTGGCCCATCATGGGGTTTGTGGTTTTGCCGGAAGCTTTGACGTCTTGCGCGGCGGCAGTAATGGCAAAGGGCACGGACAGGTCAACAGAAGTCTTCTCGTTCATGGGGGGTTCCTTTACCAAAAACACGGGCGGTTGACGTGAGATGCAACTGCATCTTTTCTTCTTTATCGGCATTTCTGCTAGGAAACTTGAGGGCTGCTTTGCAACAACTTTAGTTATTTTTGGGCGGGGTGTGTTACAATAAGCAAGGCGGCAGCAGACCATCGGCAAGATGCTCTGTTATCAACTGCTGTGCCGCAATCGGGCGGTATAGTAACGAGTTATACCGCCGGACAGAGGGCGTTTCTATGGCGAGAGCAGTTCAGAGGGCGAAGGTTCCGGCAGTCCCGCTGTGGGTCATGGGGTGGTCTGTCGTACTTGTCTCGACTGTTAGCTCCACAATGGCCGCGCCACAAGTAGAGTTCGGGTCTTTGTCTACAGCCAACCCCAACGTGCGGCGCGAGATGCGGCAGACCACAGAGGTGACGTTGGAGGGCTTTGGCACCCCCTGGCCCCGAATCACTGGCCTGGGCATACGGACGGGTATCCGGTTCAGGAACCGGGGCGCAACACTGGAGAGGCTTGTGACGAGCCTTCAGGCATTGGGAAAAGGGCTGCCGTGGGACCGTCATACCGGCAACGACCAAATCCGGGTCTATCTTGATAGGGACAAGTCTAGTCCCCCCGACATGATCTGGTATTTCCTTCGGGACGGGAAAGCTTATTGTGTGCCGGAACTCTACGGTTGGTCAACGGGGCGGTATCTGCCGCAAAAGCAGATGTTCTTGCTCAGCCCGGTCTCTCGCAAACGCTTTAAGGCACTGATCCATTCGATCTCGGAGGATGCAAGGCGTCACCGTTCACCGTTCACGCTTATTGACTTCGGTGGAGACTGAACCATGCCGACTTGTGACAGAAGCAGGCAAACCAGCGGTATAACAACTGCTGCACCTGACGCCACCTGCCGCGTGTTGCAGGTGCATGGCGGACGGCTTGCTTGGCAGGCGTCGCAGGTGAGCGGGGCCGTTGGGCCGCAAACCCTACGCCTCTTTTCGGCGGGAGTAACAAGATGACGAACAAGCGTCTGGGCGTGGCGGCACTCGTTTGCTTGATAGCCTCTGGCGTCCCGTTCTGGCTGTGGAAAAACTACATCGTGCGGGGGCCTGCCATCCATACCCTCATCTGGCTCTTCGAGGCACTATACGCCCTCGCGCTTGGTTTGGCGCTGGTATTGGGTGTCCGCCTCACTCTCAGGGCGAGCCGGAGTTGGGTGGCACGTGGCCTGCTCGTCACCGTTCTACTGGGCAGCGTGGCCTACGCCTTGCTGATGGCAGGCCTGGCAATGGACTTCATCGGCCAGTGAGCCGAGGCATCAGCGTTGCGGCCCAACACGCGCTGCATCCGACGCCACATGGCGTCTCCTTTTATAGAAGGGCTTGCCGCTGTTATCAACTGCTATGCCGTAATCAAGCGGTATAGTAACGAGTTATATCGCATCAAAACACCATGCGCCATAAAGTCCAGCAGTTTCTGTCCCTCGGCCAGTTGCCCTCAGAGCGGGAGGCTACTGAAGAAGCCGTCGCCCGCCACCAGGAGGCACTGTTTTCTATATTGCCCCCGCTGTCACTGGAAGAGGCGGAAGCCGTAGTGGGAGTGTTTGGGCCGGACAGCTGTTTTGGCCTGGCGTGGACTTTACTGCACCTGATAGAGACGGCACCAGGCTGGGAGGAATACGCTCTCAGTTTGCCGGAAGGTGGCGAGTGGGCGAACACGCTCAGGCACAGATCCGAGCGTTATGCCGCATGCCGCAAGGCAGGGACTGTTCTATGAGACCGAAAAGCAACAACTGGCTCTGGACTAGTATAGGCACTGCTTGCTTCTTTGGCTTAATGGCATTGCTCACTGGGCATAAGCAACCTTTCTTGGGTGCGGCTGTGGGTAATCTTGTTGGTGGAGTGGGGAAATGGCTCTACTGCAAGTATAAACGTACATAACAGATACTGTGTTGTCAAGTAGCCTGAACGAGTTCTTTTCCTCTTGTTTTTTCCGCCAGTGCGGCCCTAGCCTGATCCGCCCAATCCGCGCGGAA
>JAABUL010008112.1_pt1 | contig 10860 bp, 4 predicted proteins | sample 5559151 | NCBI WGS metagenome assembly JAABUL01 (sample SAMN10711876, study PRJNA513368) | rock metagenome | isolation source: Antarctica rocks | place: Antarctica: Victoria Land, Pudding Butte sud | reverse complement strand
AATAATTTAAATAAAAACAAATAATAAATTGCGAATTTTGTATTGTGTTTAAACAATTGTAATCGATTATAATACAAGTTTTTATTAATATATCTTAATATCGAAAACGATATTAAAAGTTGCTTGTAAAGTTTATTAAATAAATGCTTAAAAATAAACAAAAGAAGTAATAAGATTTGCTCTTATATTAATTTTTATAAAAAATAGAGAGATGCGAGAGCGTTTGCAATTATTAAGCTTAAAAATATTAATATTCTATAGTAATTATAATATTGTATTATTGTTTCAAATTACTTTAATAATAATCTAAAGAAGTTAAAGACTAAAGAATAAATACTTTGACAAAAGAATTAAAAATAACAAACGCAATTAAGATACTAGCAAAGACGCAATCGAGTAAAACTTTTCGCTAGATTGCGAAAATCTTTAAGTTCTAGTATTGATTGCTCTTAATCTTAATCTAAACGTCTATAATATTATTAATAAATTAGATTGTTTATCTAGATATTTAGATTAATCTTTTAAGTTAAATTAGATCTAATATTTTAACAATAATTTAAAATAATTCTTTTCAATTAAAATTTAATTTTAGAAATTAACTTATTAAGACTTTCGAATTAAGTTAATATAAATTGTTAAAATTTAAGTTAAATATTTAATTTAAACTTAAAAATTTAATTTAATATAATTAGTTTACTTCTAATTAATTTAAATTATAAATAAAATTCTATTATTATAATAATAAATTCTTAATTATTTAATACTTTATAGTCTAAAATAGTTTTAGAATAATTATATATTTTATTCTATATTATTAGTAAATTAAATTTAGATACAATTAATTAGAAAATTTAATAAATAGATATTTAAATATTAGATATTATAAGTCTTAAATTAACTCTAAGCTTTATATTACGCTAGTACTTTCTTCGAAGATATTAGAGTAAATTATATTATTAAAGAGATTTATAAACGTCTTTAAACAATGTAAGCAATTACTTAATAACAAGAGTTGCAACTATAAACAATTTTTATATGTAATAAATTTTAAAAAAGATTTGATAAATCAAAGTAATAATAAATAAAAATCTATAATAAGTTAAATACAATTTATAAAAGAGTTGTATCTAAAGAATCTATATATTAAAGAAAATTCTTTTTGTTTATTATGTTCGCTATTAAGTATATCGAACTTTGTTTGTTTTGTTCGTTGTTAAATATATCGAACTCGCTTATTAACGTATTAAACAATATTTACTTGTTAAGTTGTTAAACATACAAATAATTATATTATATATTATAAATTACTTTATAAAGTATATATTAATTGTAACGAATTAAAGTCGTAATATTATCTTTCTTCTTTAAATTTTTTTGTCTTAAAAAGCGAATACTTATATATTATGTCTTTTTATCAAAATTATATTTGTCTTGCTTTTAAAATAGATTATTACAAAACATTTATTAATTTTGTTTATAAAAATTGTTATTATATTAACAAGTCTTGCATTGTTATAAAAGATTTATTATCTTATTTAAAGTGTTTAAAATGTGTTTATGCAAACAAATTATATATAAATATGTTGTAAATTTCTTTAAATTATATTAAAAAAAATCTATTCTTTAAAGTAACAAAGAATAAGATTGTATTAATAATTATAATTATGCGATTACTTTGTAATAAGAAGATGTTAAAGAAAATCGATACAAAGACAAAGCAAAAGACATAATATTTATTGTCTAATATAAAGAAGTTAAATGTTATTAAGTTGTCGAATTGTTTTATTACGAATGCTTTGATTAAGACATCTTTTATTATTTAATTTTCTTTTACTATATTAAATAATCTTTCGAACGTTAATAGAATTTCTAAATAAAAGTATAATAGTTGTCGAGATTGCTAGTTGATTCTTACGTGTTTTTTGTTGTAGAGTACTCTTTTTACTTTATAAGATACTATTGATTTTGTTGTTCTAAAATTCTCTTAATCTTAAATCGATTTTCTTCTTATAATTTATAATAAAATGTTTTCTATATAGACGTACTTAAGTTAGTTAATTTTAACAATAAGATATAAAATATTAAAAATATTTTGACATTCTTAAGTAAATCGAGTTCGTAATTAATTAATCTTTTAGTTTTCTTAATAAAAAACGATTTGATTTTGACATAATTTAATTTCTTGCTTAACTTTCTTATTCTAAGATTTTTTGTAAAAAGATATATTTTATCTTTCTCTTTTAGCTAAGATATTGTTTTTTGTTTCTTATTTTAATATTTAATTAACTTTTTTTGCATTTTTAAGATGTTGTTATGTATCTTTTTTAATATCGCTATTCTTTCGATAACTAATTGCGTTAATAGATGCGTACATTCTTTCTTAAAGAGATTTAATTTCTTATTATAATTAGCGAAGAATAAAGTTATTTTAATAATATTTAAAATCTTTGCATTAAGTGCTAATTATATTATAAATAAAAATAATACTTAATTATTATAAATATTATTAATGTAGTATCTTAAATATTGCTTAAGACTTTAATTCGTTCTTTCTATTTAATTATTCGTAATTAAGTGATAAATAGTAAACATTTAAAGTTTTGTATCTAATATTAAGAAAAGTATCTTTCAATAGTTAAACGTAAAGAGCTTGTCTCTATTATTAATTAATTCTTTAAATATATTGTAATATTGTCTAAATCGATTCAATATAATATATTCTAGTTGTTTTGCGATAAACTTCTTTTTATATATAATAATATATAAGTACTTAATAAGTTTATTAATTATTATTAGTATTAAATTATATTTATCTTCAATTGCTAGATTCGTTAACTTTAACAACTTAATAATAAAGTTTATCGTAACTTTATTTTATAACAATTTAAATAATTCTTAATATTAGATTTTGTTATAGTTCGCATATATATTATGTTTGTTTTGCTAATAATTAAGATATCGTTTAATATATATCTTAATAATTTGTCTTATTTGTAAGAACTAATAATGCTAACGTAAAAACTAAAGAGTTTTTGTTACTTTTAAGTGTCTTTGCAATAATTTGTTATAATGCTCTTTTATATATTTGTCGATTTTATTAATAAATATCTAGAGTTTTTCTTTCTTTACTAGAAACTTTTTCGTATTATCTTGAAGTATTTGTAATGTTACATTTAACTCGTATTTATTTATTAATAATAATTTGTTTTTGTTAATCTTAAGTATGTTATAATTAAACGATTTCTTCGTTTCTATATAATTATTTCTTTTGCTAAGTGTGTCTACTTTGTCGTTATTTTTATCTAAAATATATTGTATTTTAAACTTGTATTGTTTAAGTTTTTTCAATTATTGCATTTGTTTTTTGTTAAATTGCTTAATAATAATAAAGTGCACAAGATTTTTATAATTTGTAAAAATCGTAAATTCTAACAATTCTTTTATATATACTCTTTATAACTTCAAAAAAACTATTATAGCAAGTAGTTTCTTATTATAAACATTATAGTTTTATTCAATTAACGAGAGTTTTCTCAAAAGATATATTATTAAATGTTATATATCTTTATATCTTTAATTGAAGTATATATTAATAATTAAATTTAATGCGTTAATTTTAATCTTGCTTAATAATTGTAAATTGTATATCTTTAATACTAGCTTCTTTAAGCATTTTAGCTTAAGATTTTAAAATAATTTCTCTTTTGCAAATTTCTATAATTATAACGTATTCTTTTTCGTAAAATTCGTTAATAATATTGCATTTATTAAGTAATTTTTAATAAACTTCTTATTATAGTTTATAAAATCTAGAAATAATTGTACTTTCTTAATATTTATCGATAATTTTTATTTTTTAATTGTTTGTAGCTTTTTAAAATTTATATATATTTTATATTGTTCAACAACAAATTCGAGAAAGTTAATTTTCTTTTAATAAAATTCGCATTTCTTTAATTTAAAATGTAAATTTTTTATGTTTAGATATTTTAATACTTTGAAGACATAACTAACATATTTTTTTAAAAATTTTAAGTAAATTATAATGTCGTTTAAGTATATTATAATAAATTGATTCAAATATTGTCGTAATATATTATTAATTATTTTTTAATACATTATTAAGACGTTTGTAAGTTCGAACAACATTATTGTGTATTTGTATAATTTATATTGTATACAAAAAGTTATCTTTTACTTTTTTCTTATTTTTATTCTAATCTAGTTGTACGCTTCTCGTAAGTTCAATTTAATAAAATATTTCGCTTCGAATAGTTAATCTTGAAGTTCGTTAATATTAGATAGTAAATATTAATTTTTAATTGTAATATTGTTTAGCTTTTAATAATTAATATATAAACGAAAAGTTTTATTCTTTTTTAATACAAAGAGAATTAGATATCTTATTTATAATTAGAATTTTTTAATAAATTTTTTCTTTTTGTTTTTTGCTAAATATTTGCGAAGTATTTCGAGCTTCTTCTTAGATAAAGCATATATAAGTTTAAATATAAATTACTTATTTAGTTCAAGTTTAATTTCGTAATTTTACAATTAATGTTTAGAAAGAATCTTTGTTGTTTTCTTTTCTTAAAATAGATATTTTCAATTGTTATATATTTGTAATACGTACTTTAGCGATTTCTTCGTTGTACTAAATAGTTTAAGACTTTCAAAAAATTCGTAATTTTCTTTATTTATTTTAATTCTATAACTTAATTAATCTTTACTAGTGTCTATCGAATTAAACTTTGTTAAATCGTTTTTTTGCAAAAATATAAACTTGCTACTTGCGATCGATTTTTAACTTAATCTTTTATCTATTATTGAACGTTATTAATGCGTAGATTAAATATAAATTATGTAATTATATCGCGCAAATTTAAGTACTTGTATATTTTAGTCAACTTTTAAATTGTGTTGCTTTAATTAAAGCATTTTTAGAACAATATTATAAGTAATTATTTTTATTACATTAAAAATTAGTTTTTCGTAATATTGCTAAATAGCTATTAATAGTAATTTCGTTTCTTTATTTACTTTTTTATTTCTATCGAATAATGAATTTTTATCTACAATTACTAGATTGTATACGTTAGACTTCTTTTAAGTAAAGTATTTTTCTCTCTTAATAAAAGCTCTAGTTATAAAATTATTTATTGTATCAAAATTAATTATTGCGATAAATTGTCGTTTATTAATCTTAACTAATGTGATAAAATATTGTACGTATACTATTAAGTTTAGTTGCTATTATTAAGCTAACATATTGCATTTCTTTAATATGCTCTTTATTTAAAAAATTGAATTTTTTTTTGTTTTTGTGTTGCGACTTCTACTTTAAACGTCTATTTGCGCTAAGCTTCTTTTCTATACTAAATTAATAACTTTAACTTTCTAAAGAATTAATTAACTTCTTCTTTGTCTTTTAGATAAGTCTAATATAAGTTGTTATAGTATTTTGTTCAACTAAGTGTTGTATATTTCTTTGCTTTCTTTATTGCTTATTTAGATAAACTAACATTGCTTAATTGTTATTTAATTTTCTCGAAAATATCTCTTTCTATAGTGACGTCGCTTTTTAGCGCTTTTTCGCATTTATTTACGATCTAATTTATTTGTTGTTTCTTCGATAAATTAATTAAAATTTTAAGATATTTTGTAATTTTGTTTAGACATTCGTGAAAATTCTTCTAGTTATATTTGTTGTTTAAGTTTATTACTAAATGAAAATATAACGTTCTTAATTGTTTCGCTCTTATAATTTTATTAAGTATTTAATTAACTTCTTGCGTAAATACGAATATCTTGCTTAATAATGTTTTATCTAGAACTTTCTATAACTAATTTAGGTTTTCTACTAAATAGTAGTTGTCGTTTAATCTAGTTTTAAGAATATTTGTTTTTGTATCAATTTGCTCTCTAATATCGTTCTAGCTATTAAATATCTCTCTTAATATAGCATTAATTTGTCGACAATTTATTAAGTTTTATAATTAATAATCTTTTGCAAAGTGACTTAATTTGTTATATAAATAGCACGTTTTTTAAAATTTATTACTTTGCTTTTCTTTAAAGTTTTTCTCTTTATATTGTTAAGTAAAATTTAGTTTTATAGATACAAACTTACAATAATCGAAATTATTATACTTCTAATTAGAACGAGATTTTCTTTGCTAATATTTAATTGTTAATTCAAAGAAGATTTCTACTCTTTCTCGTAATTAATTGTATCTTTTTTTTATAATTTTTTATATAATTTGTCGTTAAAATCGATAGCTACTTCGATAAGATTAAATATATCGTTAAGAATTTTTTTATTACGCATAATTTTGTCTTTTAGATTGTTTTTTAAATCTTGTCGAAACATTGTTATAAGTGCAATATCGTTTTATTTAATTAAATTAACATACTTTTAAAATCTAATTACGTAGTTTATTGCAAAAATTTGTTAAATTAAATGCTAAATTATTCTTTTCGTAATTTGTTTTTCGTTAGATGTTTCAAAATTTTTTCGAAGCTCTTTCTTGAAGTTATTGAAGTCTATAAATATTGCACGAGAATTTTCGTTATAATTTTTCAAATACTTTCGTAAGTTTAGCTTAAGTCAATGTTGAACTTTCTCTTTAAAAAATATTAATGCGAAAATCGTCTTTTGATTCGCTAAAACAAGATAGAAGATAAAATAAATATTTATTTATATAAGTTAGTTCTTCAAATTAATACGATCTTTATAGTAAATATTAAGTTTATTGATTCTAATTTTGTTATTTCTTATAATCGATAATCGACGTAATGCTAATAAGCTAGTGTTCGAGATAGAAACGCGTTGATCTAATATAAACATCCTTAGAATATTCAAAGTGTTACGCTAATATTTTCTTCGAAAATATTAAAGTAAATTGTATTATTAAAAAGATTTGTAGACGTCTTTAGACAATGCAAGCAATTATTTAATAACAAGAGTTGCAACTATAAACAATTTCTATATTTAATAAATCTTAAAAGAGATTCGATGAATCAAAGTAACAATAAGTAAAAATCTATAATAAGTTGAACACGATTTATAAGAAAGTCGTATCTAGGGAATCTATATACTAAAGAAGATTCTTCTTGTTCGCTATGTTCGTTGTCGAACATGTCGAGCTTTGTTCGTCTTGCTCGTTGTCGAACATATCGAGCTCGCCCACTAGCGTGTCGAACAATGCTCGTTTGCCAAGTCGTCGAGCATGCAGATAATCGTGCTATATGCTACAGACTACTCTGTAGAGTATATACCAGCTGTAACGAGCTAGGGTCGTAACACTTTGTCTAGAAATACTAGTAACTTAACTTAACTTATTAAGAAGTAAAATCTTGTTAGAAATTCTTGTGATACTATTGCAAAAAATACTATCTTTTTAATAATAAGTCTAATGATAATATCGCTATATGCAAAAGATACTAGAGTATAGATTGAATAATATCTGCTATGTAGAGAAGTCTAAAGTATCTTCTCCTAACATTCTTCTTACAGTCGCAGCGCGCCAGATATTCTGGCCAAAAGCATAAGAATAGTATCCCCCTCCAAGTCCTCAACCCAAAATCCGCATCAACGCTCGATACACTCCATGAGATTACCCCCCGGCTTGCACAATTGAAAAGCCAGCTTTTGGACCCGGTATTGAATGAAGGGTAGTCGAAGCCTGTTCCAGTATCATTGTCAACGCTTGTGCTCCACAATCTGTCCCTGAGACTCCGCCAGATCATGGTCAAGGCCTTGGGGAGCGAGACTTGGACCGCGGCCATTTCGATGCTTGAGACCTATCTCGTTGTCGATGACACTATTGCGACGACGACCAGCTTGCGCAAGCTCGGGGTTCTGAGCCTTCAGCAATCCAAAGTTTTTTTCGGCTTCCCAGTTCCACCACGATGGGCTGGCAAAGAGAAGATCCATCTCCTCTAGAGTTCGCTGATTCGATTCTGGATAAAATGCCCAGACGATGGGAAGAGTCAGAATGTTGACGGCGCCGAAGATGTAGAAGACCTTCTCCCCTAGCCTCTGGAACATGATAGGTAGTAAGAGGACCTAGCGGACGTGTCAATTACTTGCTTTCTTTAATGGCCGCTTGAGCTTACCGTCCAGCCATTACCGACCGACCATCCAACCACTCCCCAGGCATTGCCCTTGGCTCTGACCTGCAACGGAAAGATCTCGGCGGGGTATAGCCATGGAATAGTAAGCCAGGTAGCACCGAATCCCATGGTGAAAATGAAGGTAAAGGAGGCAGCCGCGGCGCCGTACTGCGCTGCGTGCTCCTTTTTGTTGATGGCCGCTCTTGAAAGCCCTCCCGACAGGAACATGGAGATGCCCATCACTATTGAGCCCAAGTAAAGGGATTTCCGGCGCCCGAGACGGTCGAGGGTGAAAATTGCGAATAACGTCGAGAACTGCAAACCAATCAGCGTCTATCGCCTAGGACCATCGAGCAGCAAATCTTTACCATGTAAGTAATATCGTTCACTCCAGCCAGCCAACGTGCCTTCTGACCCGAATAGCCTGCCTGGCCGAAGATGTTGTTCGCATCTGAATTATCGTAGGTCAGTCCTATCTGGCACGATTGCTAGGAGATAACTCTTACAGATTGTTACTCCAGCAATACCGATCCATTCTTGGAGTATTTGGAGCCAGATGACGAGTTGCACCCTCCGACCTATGTGGAGTGGCCCAGAGGAGCCACCTCCGATAGCCTTGGGCATGATGTCCCAAAACATCTGGAAGTAACTGCTTGAGCTATCTGCTTTCCTCTCCATCTCGGCAACGTTCCGAATATCTTGGAACTCAGCTTCGGCAAGCCCTGTGCTGTCTTCCCCACGTAGCCTTCCAAGAATGTAACGAGCTTCATCCTCTCGGCCAACCTTCACCAGCCACCGTGGAGACTCGGGAAAGAACCATACCACCACGAAGAGGAGCAGCAGTGGGATGATTTGAAACGCAATCGGAAAACGCCAAACAAATGGACTGTATCCGCCACCAATGTAAGAGCATCCACTTCCAAATGTCAGCCAGCGTTCGCCCAAAATCCGAGCGGGAAATTACTCACAAGCCAAGCCAGTACGCAACGACGACGCCGAAGATGTTCAAGAAGAACTCGATGGACACGAACTGACCACGGGATGTGTGTGGGGCGGTCTCGGTTGACTATTTCCCACTGGGTCAGATTCCTTGCAGACGAGGCCAGTACAGAAGCTCACCCAAACCGGAACTATGACGTTAAGCATCCCTGTACCCATGCCGTTGACGAGACGAGCTGTGTTTCATTAGCCAATGCTTTCGGTCCTTGATTCAGTCCAACTGTACCACATATCATCCAGTCTGCATTTTGGGCGGAGCACTGCAGGCTTGCGCCTATGACGGCGACGAACGTCCCAAGACCAATAACCTTGATACGGCCTATCTTTTCTGCGATCCAGCCGCCGAGGAGGCAGCCTACTAGACATCCGAGGTAGTAAACCGAGTTCTGTCTTTGTCAGTATTGAAATAGTAGGTGGTGACGGACACGGCTTACAATTCCGCCTTCGAGAAGACTATTGTCAGTCTTTGTTTGAGTAGTTCCTGGGATCACGTGGCCGAACTTCATGACGTTGACGACATAGTCGATGGAGACATTGACACTGCCCATCATGCCTTGGTCATAACCGAAGAAGAAGATCGCTAGGCTGCCCACGCAGTTGATGGCGATGAGAAGAGCACGCTTCTCGTATCGATGGATGACATTGAACCTTGAGATCTGGTCCATGCTTGCGCTCTTTTGGGGTCACTGTCAGTACCGATAGATGGCGATATGAATGGTAAGATGATGAGAGTCAAGGAGACTCAATATATAGGTGGGGTGTAAGTGTTGAGGAGAAGTGTTCAATAGAAGCGGGCTTAGTGTTGAAGATAGAACACAAAGGTACTGTGTAAAAGACTGTTGCCAGGGAAGTCGTCTCTTTATATTCATGTTACTCTCATAATTGTGGAGAAGGATTGTATTCTGAGCTGAACACTATAGGAGCGCTATCGAGTCTCTGTGATTCTCATGCTGGGCCCAAGGAGTACACTAGGCTGCTTCTGGTGATTGTGTTGCGAGAGTAAGCATGAAACTCATGGAACCCCGCTAGAAGCCAGGGAGAAGGATGTTGCAGATCGAATATTGCAACGGCCAATATGATACTCGCGCGGATGGCGACTTGCGTGGTTTGCGTCAATCACTGGATCCTAGGTGCCACCCTGCATATGGAAATCCAACAACATCTACCAGTTGCTGTCCACTGATCATGTTACGGAGACACCTCGCTATCAGAGCTGATGACAGAGAGATATGCATCGGGTAATGAGTACCATAGCAATTGAGCTATATGCTGTGTGTCGGATGTATGCTACGACTAGGCGTCCCGTCAGTTCGAAGATTGATCGAGGTGATACGTAAGACGGGCGACACATTTGGAGATAAAATGTTAGGGTTCTCATCGTCATAACCTGGAGTCAATAGATACTCTGCCTCATCAAAGCAACAATCAGAACCCCCGTGGCTGATTACGTCAAAAACCATATGATGCAATTATATCAACCCTCCCATGGTCATTTCCAATCGTCCTGGCATGAACTGGGCCTGGGGATCTGTAAGCGCAAGGGAAGTTCAGCATCGGAGACATCAAGAGCCCAACGACTTGCTAGCAGATACATTTGCAGCCTCCCGGCAGCTCGGGATGCTTGAAGCGAGCCACTGATATATACTGCGATGGTCCTCGACCCTCCATTCAACCTTCGCTGACTCACTTAATTCCTGCAAGGCGCAACCCCGATCTTCACAGCACAACGTCGGAAGTCGAAATTTA
>JAABUL010008111.1_pt1 | contig 10862 bp, 2 predicted proteins | sample 5559151 | NCBI WGS metagenome assembly JAABUL01 (sample SAMN10711876, study PRJNA513368) | rock metagenome | isolation source: Antarctica rocks | place: Antarctica: Victoria Land, Pudding Butte sud | reverse complement strand
TATAAACAAACAATATATTAAATTCTAAAAATTACTTAATTAAATTTAGTAAAAAAAAGTAGTATAAAAGTAAAGTAGAAATAATATAATAGCAAAGTAGAGTAATATAATTCTAGTAATTATCTAAAACTATTAAAAATAAATTTTAATTTAAAAAAATTATTGATTTAATTAAACAAAAGTTACGAAAAATATTTAACGCATTTATGTTAATTAAGATATATATAAAAAAGAAAATAATATATATTTTAAACTTTAATTATTAATTAATTAAATATTATAAATTTGTCGACTTATTTAATAACAAAATCAAAATTAATTATTTTAATAAATTAACATATATGCGTTTGCAAGATAATATAAAAAATAACAAGTTTTTTGTAAAACAAAAAGCAAACATCTTTTTAATAAACAACAAAAATAGATTGTAAAAACAAATCTTTTTTTTTTTTTTTTTTTGCATAATATATTAACAAACAATATAAAGACTACAATTTCTATTTGCTTTAATTCTATAAAAATCGAAATTATAATTTTTTTTAAAATTATTAATACTTTAATTAACAAATTATACAACAAATCTTAAAAAATTAACGTGAGATTCAGAACTATTGCAATAAATATTTTAACAATATAGAACAATAATATTACAAAGATATACAAAGATATTGTTCTAAATAAAATTACTAAATTTGCTTAAAAATTGTTAGATTTGCTAGCTTTAATTCTTAGAAACAAACAAATTATACAAAGTAACGTGCATTTTATTAATTAATATATATACAATATATATATTAAAGTTTTGGAAAAGATTTATTAAGAACAATTATCGAAGTTCTACAATTTGCTAATTATTATAAAAATTTAACTTGTTGCGTTTAACAAATACAATAAGAGAAAAAAAAAATACAAGTAATAATAGCAATACAAAAATAAGTTGTTTGCTATTTAAAAAACTACAATATATAATTCGATAAATATTTGTCAATAAATAAATCGATCTTGCTCTAATTGTTGTTTAATCGATATATTATTACAAATTTGCTCAATATTAATAGATAATAAATAGATCGACTAATTTGTAAATAGATTAAGAGTTAAGAATTTAAAAATTAATTGTTTTTTCTTTTATTTTTGCGATTTGTTTTGATTGTTTTATAAATATATTATTATCAATCTGCTCGACAAATATTTCTATTAATTATTATTAACAAAAGTGTTGCGTTCTTTTTTCGAGAGAAATATTTATTATATATTTAGTTAGTAAATTGCTTTATCTAACAAATTTTACTCAACAAGTTGCGCTAATTTCTAAGAAAACTAGCTCGACAAATAAAAATAATTTTGCGTATAACTAAATAGAGAATTAATTTAACTATTTATTACAACTTGTTTAATACTTGCTTTATATCTTTCTTGTTCTACTTTTATAACAAGTTGCAAGAATTATCTTTATTAGAAAGCAAATTTTACAATTGTTTAATTAGATTATTTAACTTTGCGTTTAGTATATTTAATTAATAGATAATCTTAAAATTAAATTTAAACAAAAATTTAATTTAGTAAGCTTAATAACAATTAAGTTGTTTAATAGTTATAAAATATTTTAGATTGCAATAGTTAATAATAATTTTAATAGATTACTTAATAAATATATTAATATATTTTAAACATTATTTCTTAAAAGTGTAAACAATAATTTAAAAAAATTTGTTATAAAGTTTATAGTTGTACTTTGCAAACAATATAGTTTTAAATATATAAATTATTAAATAAAACAATTTATTTAAGTTTATTTGCAAAAGTACAATAACAATTACAAAGTTAAAAACATTACTTTTAATTTAAATTTTTAAATTAAAATCGAAATAATTAATAATTAATTAATTAATAAAGATTTTTTTAAAAACTTTAAACGCAAAATCTTTAAAATTATTAAATTATTATAAAAAATTCAATCTTGTTCTTAAGTTTATTAAGTATTAATAAAGATTTAATTAGATTTAAATAATTATGAATAAATTATTAATAAAAGTTAATAAAGTTTAAGAAAGCTTGTACGTTGCATATATAGATAGAAGTTTTCTACTTAAGAATATATTTAATTTTTTCAAAATCTATTTAAATTTCTTTAATAATAATAATTAGATCTAAATATTTAACTTATTTAATAATAAAAAATATACTTATTAATATTTAAATAAAAATCTATATTATAAAGTTTAGTAAGAACTTTGTTTATATAGTTTTTGTATTTCTTCTTAATGTTATTGTAGACTAAGATATTGTTTATATAGATTATATGAATTTTTTTAAATAGAAACTAAAAGTTTTGTTAATAAAAAATTAAAATATAATTAAAATATTGTACAACTTAAAAGATATTACAATATACTTAAATAAATTGTAACAAATAATAAAGATTATTTTGTATTTATTATTAAAACGTATTCGAATTTTGTAAAAGATAATAATAATATCGAACTTATTATAGTATAGTACTTAATCTTGTATAATTGTTGCAAGATTTCTCGAATTAATAATAGAATATTGCAATTCTTAATTATAAAAGCATTAAAATCTTTATAATCTATATAAATATACAAATTTTTATTAAATTTTTTAACTATAAAAATAAAAATATTATATTATAAAATATTATTACAAATTTAATTTTTGTTTTTTATATTATTTAGATAGACTCTAATAATTTCTTTTTTTTAACAAAATATTTTGTAGACTTTTTTAGTTAAAAAAGTTGCTTTTAAAAAATAATTAATAATATAATTAATACTTTTATTAAATAACAACTTGTTAAATTTTTGCAAATTAAAAAACTTAATTTATTGTTTAAACTTTAAATATATTTGCTTTTTAAATTGTTTTATATTCGAAGAATTTTGTTTAAATTTTGTATAAAACTTGTTGTAATTATTAAGAATAATAATTGCAATATTTATAATTATATTGTTGTTTGCAATATAAACTAAATATTTGTTGTTTTTCTTTAATTAATTTAATATAACAAAGTACTTAAATAATATTACAATTGTTTTGTAATTTTCTTTAATAACAAACTTCAAAAATAAAAAGATATTTATTTAATAAATTTTAACTTTATTAAGAGATTTTAAAGATAAATATTTAAGTTATTTGTATTAATTACTAAAGATTTCTAACAATTATTAATTTAATAAGCAATACTCTATATAGTAATTAAAATTAAACTTAAGAGATTATATATTATTTTTAATTTATATATTATATTTTTTTATTTAAAATAGATTTAAAATAATTACAAATTATCTTAATTTAATTATTAAATACTATTGAAAAATATAACAAACAACGTAATAAATTATTAGTTTTCTAGAAGATAATTATATACAAAAAGCAAAAATTGCAAAATATATTGTAGTCTCTAAGCTAGTTTTAATTGAATCTAGCTTATTTGAATTAAATTAATTTAGATTTAAATTAACTTGCTAAACAAATTAATCAAAATTAGACAAGTAGTTTTCTAAATTATTTCTTTAATACTATTTTAATTTGTAAACTTTAAATATATTAATATTGTATTGCGCAATACTTCTATTTAATAATAATACATCTATTAGTTTTTACTAATTTTCTAATTTATTAATTTAAATTGTTCGACAAAGATTTTAAACTTATTTCTAAACAATAATTTTTGTTTGTTTGTTTGCTATTATATTTGCGCTTCGAACAAAACTAGTACAAATACAATTGCTTTTATAAAGATCTTTAATATAATAATAAATTATATTAATATACTTTAATCTTTTATAAATATAAGTATCTTTAGTAAATACTAAAGTTGCTTAATTGTCTTTTATTAACTATATAAAAAATACAAATTTTTATATTTTGTTCTCGATAATAACTATACAATTTAATAAGTCTCTAAAATATTTTGTATAACTAGTGTTTTTTAGAACTTGTATAATTTATAGATTCTCTCTAGCATATATAGATAAAACTATATACTTAATTTTAATAATAAATATTGCAATTAACTTTTGTTTATATAATATTTATACAACTAGTTTTTTGTCTATTATAAATACGTATTTAAGAATTAATTTTTAATTTAGTTTATTAAAAATATAGTTTAAGTTAAAGTATACTATTAATTGCAAACTTTTATTGTTGTTGTATATTAATTTTTTGTCAACAATAAAATAAAAATATCGAAATAATATCTTTAAAGCTTAATTATAATATTTTATTAAATTGATAAAATATTAACTTAGACATTCTATTGCAAAAGCAATATCTAAACAAATATAAATAATTATATATATAATACTTTCGATTGTATATTAATAGTCTTTTTAATTAATTTGTTTATCTTTTAATTTAATAGATCGAAGAGCATTGTATTTAGTTATAGACAATTATTTTAAATTATTTTTGTTAACAAGCATTTGTAGTCTATTAAGTATTTTGTTAAAATAGTAAGATTAATTTATATATAGAGTTTTAACTTTTCGATTGCAAATAATTCTAATATTAAGAATCTTTTTTATTTTTTTTGATTTTTGATTTTAAATATTTTTTAAAACTTGTATTTAAATTAATTAACATTACTTATTAATTATATAACAATAACAATATTGTCAATATAAAATAAAAGTATAATATATTGTTCAAAATACAACAAAAGATAAAAATTAATATTGTATTATTTAAAGTCTAATTTAACAAATTTTTTAATACAATATTTGTATTAATTGCGAACAATCTATTTTAAATTATAAAGATTTCAAAAAATAGACAAATATTGTTCTAAAGATACTATATAGATTTTTTTTTTAAAAAGAATTTAGTAAAGATATTGTTAATATTTATTTAATAATATTCTAGATTTTTTAATATAATAATAACAAAAAATATTTATAAAATATCGAATTTAATTGTTAAAGCAAAGATGTTTTTGTAGTTAATTTTAAAAGTTTGCGTAAAATCTTTTGCAATTAGTTTTGTTTTAAGCTTTTTTAGTATTTTATCTATATATATTTTTGTTTTAAATATATATTTGCTTGTTATAATATTAATGTTTCGAAAAAAGATTACAATTTTTTGTATATTATTAGTAGGCAAAGCAAATAATTTTGCTTATATAATATTCTTTTATAGTTTCTCTTAAACAAGATTGTTTACAATCTTGTTTTATATTTTTGATACAAATATAACAAGCTGTCAATGTTATTGTTTTCTTTATCGATAATTGCAAAGTCGCATTTTGTATTTATAATTTTACTAATTATATTTTAAGCTATAAAAATTGTTATAATGCAAACAATTTTATTTTAATATTTTCTTAAGTTTCTTATATTATTATTAATTTGTTTTCTCTTTAAGAATCAATATACAAAAACATTTATATATAATATTTAAATACAACAAAATTATTTAATATTATCTAAAAAAGATCTAAATTAATTTGAGCAAAATCTAAATTAATTTCGATAAAATTTAGAGCAATTTAAGTAAAATCTAAATTAGTATAAACAAAATTTAAATAAGCAAAATCTAAGTTAATTTAAATTAAATCTAGATTAACTTAAATAAAATCTAAGTTAACTTAAACAAGATTTAAGCTAATTTAAACAATATTTAAATTAGATTTATTTCTAATTGCATTTTTGCAAAATCTATTTATTAATTATCTTTTCAACAATATATTAATAATTTTAATATATATTTTAAAATTATTATATTCTCTCTTTTTATTTTTAATATATTTGACAATATTGTACTTAATAATTTTATTTAGATTCGATATCTATATTTTAATAAATATAGTTGTTTTTTCAACATATTTAAAAAACATTTCTACTTGTTTTTTATTTATAAACTTATTTTTTTGTCTTTAACAAAAAGAGATTTGAAATATATATAAAAATAGTATTTGCAACTCTATATACGCAAATAATTAATAAATAATTTAACATTAATAAATATCTCTATAAAAGTAATAAATTTATTGTCGATAAACAATTTAATTGTTATATAATTTTGTAAATATATATTTGTTTGTGCAACTTCTAATTAGAATTTAATAAAAAATTTAGTCTTTTTAATTATAACTTTTATTAAATTTTCGATAGTTTATATATTTTGTTTAGCAACTTTATTTTAAAAAGAATTATATAACAAAATATAATTAAATATAATATTAAACAATAAATATTACTTATTAAGTACTAAATTAAGTTCTATATTATTGTTGTTGCAAATTACAAATACTTTAATTTTATTTTAAAACTTTATTTGTATTTGCTATTAACAAAAAGTATCTACAATTTATTTTTGTTTAATTATTATTAGTATTTATATTTTACGCAACTAATTGTTAACAATTTTAAAAAAATACTTGTATTTAAATCTTAAGACTAGCAATAATTTGCAAATATTAATTGAAACAAAAGCTAAAATAATTGTTTTATATTTATTAATATAATTATTTTTTTTATTGTAAAACTTAATTAGTGCGTATATTTTACAATTTTTTTTAGATTTTCGACAATAAAAATAAGTTTTAAAAGTATAGTAATTTTATATAGCTTTCGCAACTTAATTGCGCTCAAATAAGCAAATCAACAATATTAAAAATTATATAACTTTGTTTTAAATTTATTAGTAATTGCTTTGTTAATATTAAATTATATTTAATTTTTTCAATTAAATATGCTATTAATTGTTAAAAATACTACAAAAAAATTTTGTTACATAATAGCAATAAGAGCAAATTTGTTAAAGTTCGACGCTATTTTGTTTATAATATATATATCTCTTTGTTAATTTGCAATAAAAATATATCTTTCTTATTTATTTTGTATTTATATGCTATGTTTGTCGAAATCTTTATAAAGATCTTTTTAATATATATATTTGTTAAACAAAAAATTAACTTTAAAATCTAAAACAAAAAGAATATTTATTAAATATACTTTGTTTTTGTTCTTTGTATATATTGTTGTTGTTTTATACTAATTTAAAAATAATTTCTCTTTTTTAATTTTAACAATGCGTCTCGAAATTGTAATAAAAGAATCTCTAAAATATTAAAACTAATTAATTATATATAAGAAAGCGTTAGTATTAACAATTTATTTCTTATTAAAAAATTTACTAATATTTTCTTTAAATAATACAACTAGTTTTTTATTAATACTTTTTTTAATATTAAAATTACTATTATTTAATAAAAATTTGTTTAACAAATTATTATTTTTAGTATTGTAGATACAATACTTTTTGTAAAACTTGCGCTTATTATTTTTAATATTTTTTGTCTTTTTTATCTTTTTTTAAATATATTTGCAAATATTGATGCAAAAAGAATAGTTTTTAACAAGATGTTTAAAACTTTAACAAAGATAATAGCAACAAATTTTTATACTAGTTTTTTAATTAAAAAAACTAAATTTTTAATTATATTAACAAGAGTTGAAGTTCGATTTTTAAAAAAAACTTCAATATTAATATTAAAATCTTAAATAATTAAATTTGTATTTAATTTATATAACAATCTTGTTAACTTTAAACAATATCTTTCTTTTTATAACTTTTACAAAATTATATTAATATTAAAAGAATTTTAAGTATTAAAAGTATTTTGAGTTTCAATATATTTTAAGAGCAAGAAAACTAACAATATTTAAATTAATTTGTTATTACAATATAGTTCTCTTATATTTAATTAAATTTTAACAATTTTTTGTTTAAGTTTTTTAAAATATATTTATGTTTTATTGATACTCTAATTAATAGATTTTTTTTAATTTATATAGTTTGTTAAATGCTATTTTTTAATAGTTTGAAACTTCTCTTTGTACTTGTATATTAAGAATCTTTATATCTTATATACAATAATAATAATAGCAACGTTCTTTTTATTGTTTTTGTTTAAATAAAGCTATATATAAAGAGTAGTTTTAATATTTGTTTTTATATCTTTCGATTAAAGAATTATTGATAAAATTGAATTAATTTTGCTTGTAGAAGTAGAAAGTATAATAATATCTAAAGATTAAACTATATTTTAAAGATCTTTTACTATTAAATAATTTTTTATTTGACAAAATTATTGTTTGTTTGTAATTTAATTAAGTATATCGATTGTCTTATATATATTGTTCTCTATAATATATAAAATATAAAGAAGTAAATAGAGTAAAAATAACAAGAAAATAAAAGAATAGATAAAGTAATGTTTGTTAAGTAACAATAAAGAGATTTAATATATTAATTTCTTATTAATTTAGTACAAAAATTGTAATTACGTTGTTGTCTTAACAATATCTTTTAATACTATGTTTGCTTTCTTTAAAGCAATATAATTTGCTCTCTTTTAAATTGTAATTAGCTTTCTTTTAAACAATATAGTTTTCTTTCTTTAAAGTTGTAACTAGCTCTCTTTTAAATATATAAATTAATTTCTTTTATTGTTGTTTGTTCTTTGTAGAATTTATAATCAAACAAAATTAATTTGTTTGCGCGAAAATCTCTTGCACAACTCGAAAATATATATCGATTTCTATTTGTTAATAATAGTGTTTTTTGTTTTTTATAGAATGCAATTAAGATTGTTGCAATAATAGTATTAGAAGTTGTCGAATTAAAAGTTTTTGCAAATTTAAGCTTATAATTTATTAAAAAATATAACAAACAATATAATAAATTATTAGTTCTTTAGAAGATAATTATATATAAAAAGCAAAGATTGCAAGATATATTGTAGTTTTTGAGCTAATTTTAATTGAATCTAGTTTATCTAGATTAGATTAATTTAAATTTAGATTAGTTTGTTGAACAAATTAATTAGAATTAGATAAACAACTCTCTAAATTGTCTATTTAATACTATCTTAATTTATAGATTTCAAATATATCGATATTGTATTGCGCAACAAATACTATAAAATATTAATATATTTGCTAAAATTAATAATAATTTAAGCAATATAAATAATATTAAAAGCAAATTTGTTATTAGTTAAACGCAATTTAATAAAATTTTAAAACAATATAATAGAAAGTTTATAAAGCTTAATAAACTTTCTATTAACAAAAGTTTTATTAAAGACTTTAATATTAATAAACAATATTATTTTAATATAATATTTATTAAAGAGCAAATAAATTTAATTTAAACAAATCTTAATATAAAAATCTAGTTGCTAATTGTTAAATAACTTGTTATTAATATTATTAAAATAAAGTTCAACTTTAATAAACAAAATTCTATCTTATAAATTAAATATAATTTTGATTTTCTTTATTATTTTTCTTATAAGTATTAGCTTTTGTTTCGAATTGCAACTCTTATTAAAAATATTTAGTTTTTTAATATATTAAAGTTATCTAAGTTGTTATTTAAGATATTAAAGAAACTCTTTTTTCTAAGTATTGCTAGTTCGAAGTTGCTAATATTATAAGTTTCAAATTTAACAAAAGTTTTATTTTTAATTTTAATCAATTTGTTTTTGCAAAAAATATTTTTATAATATAATTTACATTTTAACTTAAAATATTTTCAACAAAGATTTAGAAATTTAATATTGTTTTTAAGAGTTTAAAATTATAGTTTTATATTTTGTTTTTAGTTGCAAATAAAGATATACGTATTAAAGTTGTTATTGTTGCAAGTATTTATATTAATATATTTAGAAAACTTCGAAATATTAATACAATTATTTTGTTTATTAATACTATTAATAACTTATATATAAATAAAAGTTCAAATAACTATTAAACAAGATTTCTTTATTTTTAAAATTTAAAATCGAATTTACAAATTAATCTTATAAATTAATTGAAAATAATATAGCGACTTTGAAATTTATAACTTAAATTCTTGTTAAATCAATATATTTTATTAATTTCTAATATAGAAATTTCAATTCTTATAGATATAAAGCAATTAATATATTAATTAAAGATTTCGATATTTTTTATAACAAATTCGAACAATATAATTTTAACAAAGTTGCGTTGTTTTTTGTTCAAATTATTCTATTAAATACTTAGATCTTTAAGTAGATTATTTATTGTTAAATAAAAATTAATAGACTTATCGAACAAACAATACTTAAATTTTTTAAAAATATTGTTAATAATCTTAACAATAACAAAACTAAATTTAATTTTTTCGAAAATAAAATATTAAAAAATATTGCTAAATTTAGAAATTAATGTAATAATTTATTGTATAAACTTTTCGAAATTTTTAATAAAAATAAAGAAATTAAAAAAATATTTTTTGTTTTTTATATTTTGTAGCTTCGATTTAAAATTACAAACAAAATAAATATTATTAAATCAATTTTTTGTTTGTAAATTAAATTTATAAAAATAGTTGTATTTGTTGTTGTTACTAGAGTTGTAAATTATAAATAAATTTAATAAATATAGTTTTTTTGTTTCGAAAGAAAAAAGTTTTTGTTTTAGTTAATATATAATAGTTTTAAACAAATTGTATTAAGCTAAAGTATTATTGCGTTTATATTAAAAACAATATATTGTTTTATTACAAATACTTATTATTAATTTTATATAACTTAAATAAGCTTTCAAAAAGTTAATTTAAATTTTTTGCTTATAAATAGAATCGAAATTAATTTTTTTATTAATTTGAAATTCGAAAATTGTAATATTATTTTTATAAAATAGTTAAAATTATTTCTTTATATTATTCTTAATTGCTTCTTAAAGAAATTAAAATATTTTTTATTAATTTTTGTTTAAAATTGTTAAGCTAATTAACTAGATATTACAATTCTAGCTTGTTACAGCTGATATATACTCTACAGAGTAGTCTGTAGTATATAGTAC